>WBZS01002461.1_pt1 | contig 11465 bp, 11 predicted proteins | sample 5204201 | NCBI WGS metagenome assembly WBZS01 (sample SAMN12344357, study PRJNA552823) | activated sludge metagenome | biome: Activated sludge suspended growth; feature: Nitrification reactor; material: Wastewater; isolation source: activated sludge from nitrification reactor of wastewater...
TCGAATCTCATCTTCCGGATCTCCTGTAGCAATTCCGTCGGTCCCATCTCGTGCCCCCTTAGGGACACTATGACGACCGGTCAGGTGTCGTGCTACAAAACCGGACAGATCATTAACTCGCAACAGCCGCAGTTTGAAATCTATCGAGCTGTCACGGAAGCCGATATCATGCTCGCTGAGCAGAAAGTCGGAACGGCGCTACCAAATGACCTGAAGGCTTGGCTGTTGCTGGTCGGTTACGGCGACATTGACGAAGGCCTCAGCTTCAGGTTCGAATGGCTCAAACGGGTTGAGCAAGGCGCTCTGCGAGGCGCTGTTGTATTTGCGCAGGACACGCTCGGAAACTTCTATGCCTGGGCGGCGCCCGACGAACGCATCGTCCTCTTCTCCCGGTCCTCGCCCGAGTACGCTGTGCTTGCTCCCACGTTCCGCGCATTCATGGAAGAACTGGAGCGCCGCGACTACAAGATCCTGAAGTGGGTCGAGGCTCTGCCCGGTCTCCCGTACAACTGGGGCACCTCTCCTGAGAAACACCCCAAGAGTAGTTGATTGTCAGTCGTGTACTTACGCCGATTGCGGATTGGCAACGAGTTTCAAGCCTAGCTCTTTCAACCCGTAGAACAAGTGGGGTCGGGTCTCTTCATTTCCTTACCGCCTGTCGCGCCGGCCTGGAAGCCGCATCCACAGGGCCTCTCCGGGCATGCCGTGCCAGGATGTCCGATCCACGCGCCTTTGCAGCCTTGCTGGTCGGAAAAGGCCATTCCATGAGGTGCACGGACTATGCCGGTACGCTGGCTTGGCCGGCGCCCAACCTGAAGGGCGCCCACAACCCGGCGCTCACCGGGTTGCGGCGCGTCGAATCGGGGTTGCTGCCGCGAGTGGCGCCGACCGGTTGCCTTCGCCGCGCGCGGGCGAAAGCGCCGCTCGGATAGCCGGCGGGCCGGATCGGGCATCGCCCGTGCGCCTCATTCGCCGGCCATGCCGTCCTGCTTGCGTCGCGGCCGGAAGATGACGTGCCTTCTCATAATGAAGGAGACGCAGTACATCGACAGGTCGACCGTCGTCTTCGACACCACCGCGCTCCATTGCATGAGCTGCTGCACCTGGCCGACCATGATCCCCGACAGCGTGGCGACCAGGCAGGCCAGCGCAATGTACTGGGCCGCCTCGCGGGTCAGCCGCCGGTTGCCGCGGGTGCGAAAGACGAAGTGGCGATTGCCGAGAAAGTTGTAGGTGCCCGAGAGCAGTCGGGCGCAATAGGTGCTCAGGAGAATGTTGTCGGAGAACGCCAGAAACAGGCTGAACAGGCTGATGTCGATGAGGAATGAGGACAACGCCAGAAGCACGTCGCGCAGCAGCACCCAGTAGATGCGCGCCGAATCGATCAGCGGTCGAAAGTGCGAACCGGCGTTGCCGTCGACATAGATCGTCTCGATCGGCTGTTCGACCAGGCGAATCCGCGTGCGCGCCAGCCACACCAGCATCTCCATTTCATACTCGTAGCGCTCGCCGGGGATCGCGCACAGATCGGGCAGCAGGCAGGCCGGGAAGGCGCGCAGGCCGGTCTGGGTGTCAGAGACGTGCAGCGCCGCAAGCGAGCCGAAGATCTTGCGGGTCAGCGTGTTGCCGAACCTGCTGCGCGCCGGCACCCGGCTGTCGAACAAGCGAACGCCGAGCACGCAGGCCGGCACCGGTTCTGCCAGCAGGCGCATCGCCACCCGCTGCGCGTCGGCCGCGGTGTGCTGTCCGTCCGCGTCGACCGTCACGACGGACGCATAGCCTTGCGCGAGGGCATGGGCAAAGCCGGTTTTCAGCGCCGCGCCCTTGCCGCGATTGCGCGGATGCCGCAGCACCGTCGCCCCGGCTTGCCGCACCTGCTCGAAGACCGGCGCCGTACGATCGTCCGAACCGTCGTCGATAACCACGACATGCTCGAATCCGGCGTGGCGCAGCTCGTGCACGGTCCGGACCAGAACCGGCGACGGGTCGAATGCCGGGATGACCACGCAACAGCCCGCCAGGCCGGTCGCCCGGGAACCTGCGATGCTTGGCTCGATCAGGATGTGCACTCTCCCTTTTCCAGCTTGCCGATATCGACCGCATGGACGGCATAGTCATGACGGTTGGGCGGCAGCACGAGTGCGGTGAATGGGCCCGGGCAGGCGCGCAGCAACTCGCGCAGCACCTCCGCGGCGGGACCGAACGCAACCTTGCCGCCGTCGATGACCATCTGCGCGCGAAACCCGACCAGTTGCCGCAGCAGTTCGGCGCGGTCGAAGGGTTGTCGCGCATAGTCCGGCCGCCCCACTGCGGTGTGGCCGTAGACCAGGCCATACGCATAGTTTGAAGTCGACCAGACCCGGCTCTGCTGCGCGATGATCGACGAGAACAGCGCGTCGCTATGGTCGCCGAAATGGCTGCCGAAATGGGCGCGAAACGCCTGGCGCGGGCCGTTTGCCAGGTCGACATGATCGCGCCCGGCGATGTCGACAACGCGCCAGCCAGCCAGCGCCAGTGTCGCCACGACTGCGGCGGCAGCGCCGGCGGCACGCCAGCTCGCCGGCATCGGGCGCGAGGTCGACGCCTGGCGAGACGGCAGCACGCCATCGATTCCGGCCACCAACAGCAGCCCGGTTACGCCGACGACATGCATGCCGAGACGAAGATCGTACGCCCCCCAGACGAACCAGCTCAGCAGGCCGGGCGCGAGGAACAGCAGGCATACCCAGCGCAGCACCGGCCGGGCCATCGCCAGCGGCACCGCCAGCAGCAGCATCAGGAGAAAGGCCGGTTTGCCGAGAAGGTATTTTCCGGCAGCGAATTGCAGTTGCTCGATCAGGCTGCGCGAGCCGAGCGAGCGGGTAAGGACGCCCTGGTTGTTCTCGAAGCCGGCGCCGATCACCAGCGGCCACAGCATACAAACCGCCGCCACCACGGCGCCGACAATTGCGGCCCGCCGCGGCCAGCCGAGACGCCAGACGCCCAGCGCCATGACAAGCGGGAAAGAGAAGCAGCCCCAGATCAGCGCCGCTTGCTTGGTGTATGCCGCCGCGATCGCCGCCAGCGCAGCGCCGGCCAGGGGCAGCCACCGCTGCGGATCGGCCGCGTAGCGGATGGTCAGCGCCACCGAGACCATCAGCAGCGCGGCCATCGGCGGATCGGCCAGGCCGATCGGAAATTCCCGGCGCAGCCCGATCGGAAACCACAGCAGCGCCATCGCGACGGTTGCGGCGAGCGCACTGGCGCCGCGCGACAGCCGGCAAACATGGAACATGGCGGCGAAATACAGCAGCGTACTCAGGGCGATCGTCAGCCTGGCCAGCGATTGCAGCTCGAATCCGCCGAGCGCCCCGTAGACCGACGCGATCCACAGCGAAAAACCCTGCGGATAGGGCGCGCTCGTGTAATGGAAGTCGGGCGCGAGGCCGAGAAAATGCTGGATCGCCCACAGGTTCCAGCTGTAGATCTCGTCGTCTTCGGAGAAAACGCTGGTGGCAAGGCGCACGGCGCTGTAGCCGAAAAACAGGATCGGCGCCGCCGCCGCGAGCAGGGCGGGTGCCGATGGTGCCTTGAGCGCACGGTGAGCAATGGCGCCGATCAGCGCGATGCCGCCGGCAAGTTGCAGCGCCCAGGCCAGGCCGAGAATCAAACGCACCGGCGGCGAGCCCGCCCGGTGCAGCGCAGCCACCAGCATGGCAAGCGCGATGCCGCCGACGATCAGCAGCAGCGAGGCGCCGACAGCGTCGGCCTCGGCTTGCGCCGAAGGGGCGGAGCCAGGCGTCGGGATCACAGGAGGTCCGCCCTTCCATTGTCACGCTCATGGCGCCGCGGCAGGCATTGCCCGTTGCCGGCGCGCGGCATGGACCGCGGCTTGCCGCCAGCCTGGAAGCCGCATCCACAGGGCCTCTCCGGGCATGCCACGCCACGACGCCCTATCCATGCGCCTGTGCGGCATGGCCGGCCGCAGACGCCCATTCCATGCGGTTCGCCGCCCATGCCGTAACGCCGGGTCAGAGTGCGCGGTGGCTCAGCAGCCACAGCGTCAGCAGCAGCCAGCCCAGCCCCGCCGCCACCAGATGCGGATCGCGCAGCACCTCGAGCGCCGGATCGCCGCCCCCGCCGCGCCGGTGCAGCAGGAACAGGTAGCGGAACATGCCGTAGAGCACGAAAGGCACGGTGTAGATCAGCTTGTCGGTGCCGTGCAGGCGGACGGTCTCCGGCGCCAACGTGTACAGGCTGTAGGCGACCAGCACGCCGCCCGCGGCGACGGTGATCATCTGGTCGAGCAGCGGCGCCGAGTAGTGCTCGAGCACGCGGCGGTGCGAGGCGCTGTCATCCTGCAAGGCGCCGAGTTCGGCGCGGCGCTTGGCAAAGCCGAGGAACAGGGTGAGCAGCAGGCCGGTGAGCAGCAGCCATTGCGAGGGCGCGATGCCGATGCCCAGCGTGCCGGCGAGAATGCGCAGCATGAAACCGGCGGCGATCAGGAACACGTCGAGAATGACGACATGCTTGAGGCCGAAGCTGTAAGCGATGTTGAGCAGCACGTAACCGATGAACACGCCGGGCAGCGCGCCGCCGCCGAAGAAGCCGAGCGCCAGCCCGGAGGCGCCGCAGATCGCCATCAGCGCCAGCGCGGCGCCGACCGAGACCTTGCCGCTGGCGAGCGGGCGATGGCGCTTCTTAGGATGCGCGCGATCCTGCTTGCGGTCGACCAGATCGTTCATCACGTAGACCGCGCTGGATATCAGGCAGAAGGCGGCGAAGGCGGCCAGGGCCAGCATCACCTTGGCCGGATCGTTCCAGGCGTGGCCGAACAGCAGGCCGAGAAAGACGAAGCCGTTCTTGATCCACTGGTGCGGACGCAGCAGCTTGAGCAGCGGCATCATGCGCCGCCCGCGCGGCAGGCGCGCCCGGGGAAGTAGCGCTCGCAAAAGTAGCACTGCGTCATCGGCAGCCAGGCCGGTACCGCGTACCAGCGCTGGCGGATCGGTTCGAGCACGCCGTCGCGGTAGGCGGCGTAGTTGAACACCCGGCCCAGCACGATCCAGAACGTCGCGCCGCGAACCTCGATTTCGCGCACCTCGACCTCGCGGAAGTACGGCGCGTACTGCGCGGCAAGGTCGGGGGCGCTCTTGCGCAGGATGAGGATGTTGCGGGCATCGAGCTGGCGGAAGTCGGTGAGGATGTCGTCATGGCGCGCATGGCTCGAACCAGGGCCGAACACGCTGAAGTAGCGTTGCGCATTGTAGGACATGGTCACCGCCGGCGAGTAGCCGTCGGCCGCGAAGTGGTAGTCGCGCTCGAACGGTCGCAGCCGCGCCAGCAGTTCCTGCGGCTTGACCGTCATCACGATGCCGTCGTACAGGCGGGTGCGGGCCCAGGTCTCGACCGGCAGCAGCGCGACCAGGCCGATCAGCAGCACATGCAGCGCGGCGAATCCGCCGAAAAAGCGCACCGCCGCGGGGCGCCGCGTCTCCGGCAAGGCACGGGCGAACAGCATCATGACGAAAGGCACGAACGACAGCACCCAGTGCGCGCCGATGGTCTTGACCAGCGACAGGCCGGCGAACAGCGCCAGCGGCGCGCCGGCGATCAGCATCATGGCGCGGGATTGCGCGTCGTGCCACATGGCGGACAGCGCGATGCGCAGCTTGGCCAGGCGCCAGAGCACGATCGGCGTCAGCAGGTAGAGCATCATCGCCAGATAGAGCAACGGAGTCTTCCAGCCGAGGCCCGCGTTGCCGTCATGCCGGTTGAACAGGTTGAACATGATGTTCGACCAGCAGTGCTGCATGTTCCACCAGATGTTGAGCGCCGGGCCGAACGCGGCGCCGGCCGCTACCAGCAGCAGCCCGGTCAGCTTGCGCCGGCTGGGGCGCCACAGCGCATGCAGCGCGTAGGCAAGCCCGAGCAGCACCGAAAAATACTTCGACAGGAAGGCGCCGCCGAGCAGCACGCCGGCCAGCAGGTAGAAGCGCGGATCGTCGTCGCGCGCGGCACGGATGAAGGCGAGCGCGGAGAAGAAGGAAAAATAGATCAGCGGCGTGTCGGTGGTGATCAGCACGTTCCACACATTGGCCGGCGCCAACAGCACGAGCAGCGCGGCAAACCATGCCGTATCGTCGGCCGGGGCGGGTTGGCCATCGTCCGCACGCCCGCGCAGGAAAGCCTGGGTTGCCAGCGCCAGCAGCGCCGGTTGCAGCACCACCGGCAGGCGCAGCCACCACTGGGCGTGCGAGATTTGGAGCAAGGCGGCGAGCCACCAGCCGACCATCGGCGGATGGTCGTAGAAACCCCAGTCGGGTTTCAGACCCCATTCGATGAAGTAGGCCTCGTCGCCGGTGATCGGCAGGATCGCGGCAAGCCACAGACGAAACGCCAGGCTCACCGCGATCAGGACCAGGCACAGCCGGCGCAGTGCGCCCGCCTCGAACATCAGTGCTGCCATCGGCCGCAGGCCGAGCCGTGACGACAATCAACCGTCCTCGTCGGCGGCAATCAGTCGGCGGGCGCGCACCGCCTCGGCCAGCAGATCGAGCACGGCCACGCTGTCGTCCCAGCCGATGCAGGCGTCGGTGATGCTCTTGCCGTATTGCAGCGGCTTGCCGGGTGCCAGATCCTGGCGGCCTTCCTCGAGATGCGATTCAATCATCAGGCCGATGATGCGATCCTCGCCGGCCGCAATCTGGCCGGCGACATCGCGCGCCGCATCGATCTGCAACTTGTACTGCTTGCGGCTGTTGCCGTGCGAACAGTCGACCATCAGGCGCTGCCAGAGGCCGGCGGCGGCCAGTTCCTGGCATGCCTTGTCGACGCTGGCGGCGCCGAAGTTCGGCTCCTTGCCGCCGCGCAGTATGACATGGCAATCGTCGTTGCCGTTGGTCGAGACGATCGCCGAGTGGCCGCCCTTGGTCACCGAGAGGAAGTGGTGCGGGCTGGCCGCCGCCTTGATGGCGTCTACCGCGATGCGGATGTTGCCGTCGGTACCGTTCTTGAAGCCGACCGCGCACGACAGGCCCGAGGCCAGCTCGCGATGGACCTGCGATTCGGTGGTGCGCGCGCCGATCGCGCCCCAGGAGATCAGATCGGCGATGTACTGCGGGGTGATCATGTCGAGGAATTCGGTGCCCGCCGGCAGGCCGAGTTCGTTGATTTCCCACAGCAGCTTGCGCGCGATGCGCACGCCCTCGTTGATCATGAAACTGCCGTCCAGACGCGGATCGTTGATCAGCCCCTTCCAGCCGACCGTGGTGCGCGGCTTTTCGAAATACACGCGCATGGCGACCAGCAGGTCCTGCTTGAGCCGCCCGGCATGCTCGTGCAATTTGCGCGCATAGTCGATCGCAGCGTCGTAGTCGTGGATCGAACACGGCCCGATCACCACCAGCAGCCGGTCGTCACCGCCGTGCAGTATGCGATGGATGCCCTGGCGGGCGGCGAACGTGGTTTCCACCGACTTCTCGGTGGTCGGGTACTCGCGCAGCACGTGCGCTGGCGGCGCGAGTTCCTTGATCTCGCGGATTCGGACGTCGTCGGTTTGCAGCTTGAGCGGTGCGTTCATTTCAGGGGGCGCCCGGCCCGGGCGTCGCGCAATCGGGAAGACTTGGGATTTTACCGGAATCCTCGCCCGCCCCCGCTTGGCGCGACGGCAATGCGGCGGCAGGTCCAGCGCAATCAGGCGCCGCGCGCGACCGCGCCGCGCCGCCCTATCCGGTGCCGCCCACGGTCAGGCCGTCGATGCGCAGGGTCGGCTGACCGACGCCCACGGGCACGCTCTGGCCATCCTTGCCGCACGTGCCGACGCCGGGGTCGAGCGCCATGTCGTTGCCGATCATCGACACCCGCGTCAGCGCGTCGGGACCATTGCCGATCAGCGTCGCGCCCTTGACCGGGTAGGTGATCTTGCCGTTCTCGATCATGTAGGCCTCGGCGGCCGAGAAGACGAACTTCCCGCTGGTGATGTCGACCTGGCCGCCGCCGAAGTTGGCCGCATACAGGCCGTGCTTGACCGAGGCGATGATCTCGGCCGGATCCTTGTCGCCACCGAGCATGCAGGTGTTCGTCATGCGCGGCAGCGGCAAGTGCGCGAACGACTCGCGCCTGCCGTTGCCGGTGACCGGCACGCCCATCAGGCGGGCATTGAGGCTGTCCTGCAGGTAGCCGGTGAGGATGCCGTCGTCGATCAGCACGGTGCGCTGGGTAGGGTTGCCTTCGTCATCGATGGTCAGCGAACCGCGGCGATGCGGAATCGTGCCGTCGTCGATCACAGTGACGCCCTTGGCGGCGACGCGCTGGCCCATGCGCCCGGCGAACGCCGAACTGCCCTTGCGGTTGAAGTCGCCCTCGAGTCCGTGGCCGATCGCCTCATGGAGCAGGATGCCGGGCCAGCCATTGCCGAGCACCACGCTCATGGTGCCGGCCGGCGCCGGTTTGGCGTGCAGGTTGGTCGCCGCCTGATGCACCGCCTTCTCGGCATAGTCCCGCAGCACCGCGTCGGTGAAGTAGGCGTAGTCGAATCGCCCGCCGCCGCCCGAGGAACCCTGTTCGCGCTTGCGCCCGTCTTTCATGATCACCGACACCGAGACCCGCGTCAGCGGCCGCACATCGGCCGCCATGTGGCCGTCGCTGCGCGCCACCAGCACCACGTCATAGACGCCGACGATATGGGCCGTCACCTCCACCACCCGCGAATCGGCCTTGCGCGCGAACTGTTCCAGACGCTCGAGCAGTTGCACCTTCTCGGTATCCGACAGCGAGGCGATCGGATCGCTGGCGACATAGAGCGGGCGCGGCCTGGCCTGCGCCAGCATCGGTATCAGCTTGCTCACACCCTGGGCGGCGATAGCCCGCGTGGCACCCGCAGCGGCTTCCAGCGCCGGCAGGCTGATTTCGTCGGAATAGGCAAAGGCGGTCTTCTCGCCCGATACCGCGCGCACGCCGACGCCCTGCTCGATGCTGAAACTGCCGGACTTGACGATGCCCTCCTCGAGACCCCAGGACTCGGAACGCTGATACTGGAAGTACAGGTCCGCATAGTCGAGGCGGTGGCCGAACAGGCGCCCGAGCACGCCCTCCAGCTTGCGCGGCGTCAGATCGTAGGGCGCGAGCAGGCTGGACTGCGCCGCCGCGAACAGGGTGGCGGAATCGATACGCGGCGCTTCGAGTGTCTGGGTCATGGGGATTCAGAAGTGAATGGTTCGGTGGCGCAGCGCCGGCAGGCGGGTGCGGATATCGGTCATGCAGTCAAGGTCCATGTCGGCGACGACGACCCCCGGCCCCTTGGCCAGGCGCGCGATCACCCTGCCCCAGGGATCGACGACCATGCTGTCGCCCCAGGTACGCCGGCCGCTCGGATGTTCGCCGCCCTGTGCCGCCGCCAGCACGTAACACTGGTTTTCGACGGCGCGCGCGCGCAGCAACAATTCCCAGTGCGCCTCGCCGGTCGGCTCGGTGAATGCTGCCGGCACAACAATCAGCGCGACATCGCCCATTCCCCGGTACAACTCGGGAAAGCGCAGGTCGTAGCATACCGAGAGTCCGACGTTGCCGCAGGGCGCCTCGAAGTAAACGATGTCGTCGCCCGGCTCGATGGTCTGGCTTTCGTCGTAACGCTCGGTTCCCTGCTCGAAACCGAACAGGTGGATTTTGTCATACCGCGCAACCCGCCTGCCCTTCGGATCGAAGACCAGCGTGCTGTTGCGTACCTTGTCGTCGGACGCTGCAACCAGCGGCAGCGTGCCGCCGACCAGCCAGACGCCGTGGCACCGCGCCGCATCGGCAAGAAAACGCTGGATCGGCCCCTCGCCGTCGCGCTCGCGCAGCCGCAGCTTGGCGCGCTCGTCGCCGATCACCGGAAAGTACTCGGGCAGGGCAACCAGTTTCGCGCCCTGCGCCACCGCCTGCCCGATCAGCGAATCGGCAGACGCGAGATTCTCGGCGACATCGGGGCCGGAAACCATCTGTACGGCGGCGATGCGAAAGAGCGGTGAGTTCATCGGGCGGCCTCGCTCATCAGACGCGCGGATTGTCGGGGACAGGCATGCTGCCAGGCGCCTCCCTCGCAGACCGCAACCATGCTCGCCGGGTCTCTGCCGCGCCGCGCCACCTAGGCCGCCTCGGCGTGCAGTTTGACGCCAAGCGCACGCGCCACCTTCAGTACAGTGGCAAAGCTGGGATTTCCATCGCCACTGAGCGCGCGATAGAGACTCTCGCGGCTGAGACCCGCATCCTTGGCGACCTGGCTCATTCCCTTTGCACGAGCGATGTCCCCAAGTGCCTTTGCGATGCCAGCCGCGTCGTCGGGCGCCTCGTCGAGCCAGGCGTCGAGGTAAGCAGCCATTTCCTCGGGCGTGCGCAGATGTTCCGCGACGTCATACGGTGACGTCCGAATCTTGGCGATCTTGCTCGAAGCTCGAGGCATGGCGTACTACTCCTTGAAATCCCTGGCCAGACTGATGGCCAAGCGAATATCGTTCTGCTGAATCGACTTGTCGCCTCCTGCAAGCAGTAGCAGCAGGCGCGTTCCTCGCTGCGAGTAATTCACTCGATACCCTGGACCAAAGTCGATCTTCAGCTCGTTGACGCCCTCGGCAAGGCTACGGCTCTGACCAGGATTCCCAGCGATCAGGCGTTCGACCCGCACGAGAATCCTTGCCCGGCCGGCCTGGTCCTTGAGCTTGTCGATCCACTCGGCGTACTCGTCGGTCTTCTCTACTCGCACACCAGCAGTGTAGCCCAAACGCTACATATGTCAATGGTGAAGACTGTTCGCGGCATAGGCAAAACACAACAATGCAACGGGCGCAGCCAAGAACGTCGCGACGCCGTAGTTCCAACCGATCGCAACGATGACAACTGCGACGCCACGACCGAGATGGACCCGATTGACGCAGCGACAAATCGACAACCATCCGCCGAGCAACAGCGTTGCCAGTAATAGCGCCCCAATAACGACAAGGACTTCGACAGCCCCGGGGATCCCAGGCAACGCGTCAAAGTCGGTGCCGCCGGAAGTGGCGTATCCGAGCCACAGCCAGAGCGTTCCTGCCGAAAATACCGCGAACGCCAGGTAGATCACCCCGGCGACCAAAGCGAGGCCTTGGCGCCTGTTCATGGCGGCTACCTAACGATATCTGCCGGCGCGGACGGCGGCCGCGCGGCGGCCAGTTTGACCACCTGCGGATCGCGCCAGGTGCCGCTTACGCCGTATTCGTAGGCAAACAACTTCTCGATCGGATCCTTGAACACTTTCTGCGCCAGCAGGGTCGCAACCCCGGCCACCGGATTGGCGATCGCCGCGCCGAGCGCCACGCCTTCGGAGAGCGTCGGCTGCACCTTTACGCGCAGATCCTGGGTTTCCGCCGCCAGATCGGTGCTGCCCGACATCTGGACTTTTGCGGCGGGGCCGCGGATGCCCAGATCGTCGGTACGGATCACGCCGTGTGCGATTTTCATGGTGCCGGCGA
>WBZS01002462.1_pt1 | contig 11462 bp, 4 predicted proteins | sample 5204201 | NCBI WGS metagenome assembly WBZS01 (sample SAMN12344357, study PRJNA552823) | activated sludge metagenome | biome: Activated sludge suspended growth; feature: Nitrification reactor; material: Wastewater; isolation source: activated sludge from nitrification reactor of wastewater treatment...
AGCCCCCTGCGCGCGCGTGTTCGTCTGGTGATCATGGATCGCGAGGCGCCGAAGGAGACCATCAAGGAAGTCAAGGAGCAGGAAGTTTACATGGGCGAAATACCGCTCATGACAACTACCGGCTCTTTCGTCATCAATGGAACCGAACGTGTCATCGTGAGCCAGTTGCACCGTTCGCCTGGTGTGTTCTTCGAACATGACCGCGGCAAGACGCACAGCTCTGGCAAGCTGCTTTTCTCGGCGCGGATCATTCCCTATCGCGGGTCCTGGCTCGACTTCGAGTTCGATCCGAAGGATTTTCTGTTCTTCCGTGTAGACCGTCGACGCAAGATGCCGGTAACGATTCTGCTCAAGGCCATCGGAATGAACAACGAGCAGATCCTCGCCACGTTCTTCGAGTTCGACACTTTCCATCTGTCGAAAAAAGGCAGCGAATTCGAGATCGTGCCGGATCGGCTGCGCGGAGAAGTTGCAAAGTTCGACATCGTCGACAAGTCCGGCAAGGTCATCGTTACCAAGGACAAGCGGATTACCGCCAAGCACATCCGCGATCTGGCCGAGGCCGGCATCAGCAAGATCGACGTGCCGGAAGACTTTCTGGTGGGTCGCGTGGTTGCGACCAATGTTATCGACGGCGAGACCGGCGAAGTGCTTGCCAACGCCAACGACGAATTGACCGAGGATCTGATCGGCAAACTGGTCGAGGCCGGGGCAAAGGACATCAAGACGCTTTATGTCAACGACCTCGATCGTGGCGACTACATATCAAAGACGCTGAAGACCGACGAAACCGCCGACCAGTTGTCCGCGCGCGTCGCGATTTACCGCATGATGCGCCCCGGCGAGCCGCCAACTGAGGACGCGGTCGAGACCCTTTTCCACGGGCTGTTCTATTCGCCAGAACGCTACGATCTTTCGGCTGTCGGCCGGATGAAGTTCAATCGCCGCGTCGGTCGGGACGAACTCCTCGGCAACGGCAACCTGTCCAACCAGGACATCGTCGACGTCATCAGGATTTTGGTCGACCTGCGCAATGGACGTGGCGAGATCGACGATATCGATCACCTCGGCAACCGGCGCGTTCGATCCGTCGGCGAACTGGCTGAGAACCAATTCCGTGCCGGACTGGTGCGAGTGGAGCGTGCCGTCAAGGAACGTCTGTCGCAGGCCGAAAGCGACAATCTGATGCCGCACGACTTGATTAATGCCAAACCGATCTCGGCAGCCATCAAGGAGTTCTTTGGGTCGAGCCAGTTGTCGCAGTTCATGGACCAGACCAACCCGCTGTCCGAGATCACGCACAAGCGTCGCGTCTCAGCGCTCGGACCAGGCGGCCTGACGCGCGAGCGTGCCGGCTTCGAGGTGCGCGATGTGCACCCGACGCACTACGGCCGCGTCTGCCCGATCGAAACGCCGGAAGGCCCAAACATTGGCCTGATCAACTCGTTGGCACTGTATGCCCGGACCAACCAGTTCGGTTTTCTCGAGACGCCGTACCGGAGGGTGTCTGACCAGCGCGTTACCGACCAGATCGATTTCCTGTCGGCGATTGAGGAAGGTAAGTATGTGATTGCCCAGGCCAACGCGCAATTGGGCAAGAGTGGCGAACTGACCGACGAGTTGGTCTCGTGCCGCCACAAAGGCGAATTCACGCTGTCCACCCCCGACCAGGTTCAGTACATGGACATCGCACCTGGCCAGGTGGTTTCTGTCGCCGCGTCGCTGATCCCTTTCCTTGAACACGATGACGCGAACCGCGCGCTGATGGGCGCCAATATGCAGCGCCAGGCCGTACCGTGCTTGCGCCCGGAGAAGGCACTGGTCGGAACCGGTATCGAACGGACCGTGGCGGTCGATTCGGGTACCGCGGTCCAGGCCCTGCGCGGTGGCGCGGTCGATTACATTGATGCGAATCGCATTGTCGTTCGAGTACACGACGACGAGACGGTGCCTGGCGAAGTGGGCGTCGACATCTACAACCTGATCAAATACACGCGCTCCAATCAGAACACCAACATCAACCAGCGACCGGTGGTCAAATCGGGCGACATCATCGCCAAGGGCGATGTGATCGCGGATGGGGCTTCGACCGATCTTGGCGAACTCGCGCTTGGCCAGAACATGCTCGTCGCGTTCATGCCTTGGAACGGTTACAACTTCGAGGATTCGATACTCATCTCGGAACGGGTGGTTGCCGACGACCGCTTCACCTCGATCCATATTGAGGAACTTACGGTTGTTGCGCGCGACACCAAGCTCGGTCCCGAAGAAATCACGCGCGATATCGCATCGCTCGGCGAAGCTCAGCTGGCGCGTCTCGACGAGTCCGGAATCGTTTACATCGGTGCCGAGGTCGAGGCAGGAGATGTGCTGGTCGGCAAGGTGACGCCCAAGGGCGAGACCCAACTGACGCCGGAAGAGAAGCTTCTGCGCGCGATCTTCGGCGAGAAGGCCTCCGACGTGAAGGACACCGGGCTGCGCGTACCGTCGGGCATGAACGGCACGGTTATCGACGTGCAGGTTTTTACGCGGGAGGGCATCGAAAGGGACAAGCGTGCCCAATCGATCATCGACGACATGCTGCGCGGCTACAAGCAGGATCTCGGCGACCAGATGCGCATCGTCGAGCGCGATACGTTTGCCCGTATCGAGCGCCTGGTTGTCGGCAAGGTGGCCAATGGCGGTCCGAAGAAGCTCGCCAAAGGCACCAAGATCGGCAAGGAGTACCTGGAGGGTGTCGAACCGCACAATTGGTTTGACATACGCATGGCCGACGAAGATGTCGCCCAACAACTCGAGAGTCTGCGTGAAGGCCTAGAGCACACGCGCCACGACTTCGATATCGCTTTCGAGGCCAAGAAGAAGAAGCTGACACAGGGCGACGAATTGCCGCCCGGTGTGCAAAAAATGGTCAAGGTGTACCTGGCCGTCAAGCGCCGCCTGCAACCGGGCGACAAGATGGCCGGGCGCCACGGCAACAAGGGTGTGGTGTCGAAGATCGTTCCGGTCGAAGACATGCCCTACATGGAAGACGGTACGCCGGTCGACATCGTGTTGAACCCGCTCGGCGTGCCGTCGCGGATGAACATCGGCCAGATTCTCGAGACCCATCTGGGCTGGGCTGCGAAAGGTCTGGGCTTGAAGATCGGCGCGATGCTAAAGGGCCACACTCGAACGCACGAACTCCGCCAGTTCCTGAACAAAATCTACAACCACAGTGGCAAGGGCGAAGACATTGATTCTCTGTCTGACCGCGAGATCGTCGAACTAGGCGAGAACCTCTCAAAGGGTGTGCCGTTCGCTACGCCGGTTTTCGATGGCGCAAATGAGGACGAGATACGAGCCATGCTCGACTTGGCCGGCATGCCGACCTCCGGGCAGGTATGGCTCTACGATGGCCGCACCGGCGAACGCTTCGAACGTCAGGTCACGGTCGGATACAAACATGTACTCAAACTACATCACCTGGTTGACGACAAGATGCACGCACGTTCGACAGGCCCATACAGCCTGGTGACGCAGCAGCCACTTGGCGGCAAGGCGCAGTTCGGCGGCCAACGCTTCGGCGAGATGGAAGTGTGGGCGCTCGAAGCCTATGGCGCTTCGTACACGTTGCAGGAGATGCTAACCGTCAAGTCCGACGATGTCTCAGGCCGCACCAAGGTCTACGAGAACATCGTTAAGGGTGAGCACAAGATCGACGCCGGCATGCCCGAGTCATTCAACGTGCTGGTGAAAGAAATCCGCTCGCTGGCGATCGATATCGATCTGGAGCGCTTTTGATTCGGTGACACGCACGACGCTGCGGGTGGCCCAATTTGGGGCAACCGCCAACGACAAAAGGTCACGATTAGGAGTAACACATGAAAGCACTGCTCGATCTTTTCAGACAGGTTACGCAGGAAGAAGAATTCGATGCGATCACCATCGGCCTCGCTTCGCCCGAGAAGATTCGCTCCTGGTCTTACGGCGAAGTGAAGAAGCCCGAGACAATCAACTACCGGACCTTCAAGCCGGAGCGCGACGGCTTGTTCTGCGCCAAGATTTTCGGTCCGGTGAAGGACTACGAATGCCTCTGCGGCAAATACAAGCGACTCAAGCATCGCGGCGTCATTTGCGAAAAGTGCGGCGTGGAGGTCACGCTGTCGAAGGTTCGGCGCGAACGGATGGGCCACATCGAACTGGCCTCGGTGGTCGCACACATCTGGTTTCTCAAGTCGCTGCCGTCGCGTCTGGGTATGGTGCTGGACATGACCTTGCGCGACATCGAGCGTGTGTTGTATTTTGAAGCCTACGTGGTTACCGATCCGGGCATGACGCCGCTTGCACGTGCCCAGTTGCTTACCGAGGATGATTACCTCGCCAAGGTCGAAGAGTACGGCGACGACTTCCATGCGCTGATGGGCGCGGAAGGCATTCGCGACTTGCTCCGCTCGCTCGACCACAATCGCGAAATCGAGACGCTGCGCAGCGAACTTGAGACCACGGGCTCCGAAGCCAAGATCAAGAAGATCTCCAAGCGTCTGAAGGTGCTCGAAGCGTTTCAGCAATCGGGCATCAAACCCGACTGGATGATTCTTGAAGTGCTGCCGGTATTGCCCCCGGATTTGCGTCCGCTTGTACCGCTGGATGGCGGGCGGTTCGCTACCTCCGACCTGAACGATTTGTATCGCCGCGTGATCAATCGCAACAATCGCCTGAAGCGCCTGCTCGAACTCAAGGCGCCCGAGATCATCGTGCGCAACGAAAAGCGAATGCTGCAAGAAGCTGTTGACTCGCTGCTCGACAATGGCCGCCGCGGCAAGGCGATGACCGGTGCCAACAAGCGTCCGCTGAAATCGCTCGCCGACATGATCAAGGGCAAGGGTGGTCGGTTCCGTCAAAACCTTCTCGGCAAGCGCGTCGACTACTCGGGCCGGTCGGTCATCGTGGTCGGGCCGCAGCTCAAGCTGCACCAATGCGGCCTACCGAAAAAGATGGCGCTCGAGCTGTTCAAGCCGTTCATCTTCAACAAGCTCGAACTGCTGGGCCTTGCCACCACGATCAAGGCGGCGAAGAAGCTGGTCGAGCAGGAAGTGCCCGAGGTGTGGGATATCCTCGAAGAGGTGATCCGCGAGCATCCGGTGTTGCTCAACCGCGCACCGACACTGCATCGACTCGGCATCCAGGCGTTCGAGCCAACACTGATCGAAGGCAAGGCGATCCAGTTGCACCCGCTGGTCTGCGTGGCGTTCAACGCCGACTTCGACGGCGACCAGATGGCCGTGCACGTGCCGCTATCGCTCGAGGCGCAGATGGAAGCCCGCACGCTGATGCTAGCCTCGAACAATGTGCTATCCCCCGCCAATGGCGAACCGATCATCGTGCCGTCGCAGGATATCGTGCTGGGCTTGTACTACGCGACACGCGAGGCAGTGAATGCCAAGGGTGAAGGCATGATCTTCATGGACGTGGCTGAAGCCAAGCGCGCCTGGGAATCCGGGCAAGTCGATCTGCATGCCAAAGTGGCGATCCGTATCCGCGAGGTCGAGGTTACGGCGGAAGGCGAGAAGCGCGACAAGGTTACGCGCTACGAGACTACCGTTGGCCGTGCAATGCTGTCGGAAATTCTGCCGCCGGGCTTGCCGTTCTCGCATATCGACAAGCCACTCAAGAAGAAGGAGATATCCAAGCTGATCAACTCGGCGTTTCGGCGCTGCGGATTGAAGGACACCGTGGTGTTCGCCGACCAGTTGATGCAGGCGGGCTTCAGTCTGGCGACGCGCGCGGGCATCTCGATTGCGATCAAGGACATGCTGGTGCCGACCGCGAAGGAACAGATCATTGCTGCCGCCGAGCACGAGGTGAAGGAGATCGCGCAGCAATACACGTCGGGTCTGGTCACGGATGGCGAGCGCTACAACAAGGTCGTGGACATCTGGGGCCGTGCCGGCGACCACGTTGCCAAGGCGATGATGGAGCAACTCGGCGTGCAGGATGTCGTCGATCGCGCCGGCAAGCATGGCAAACAGGAATCGTTCAATTCGATCTACATGATGGCCGACTCGGGCGCGCGCGGTTCAGCGGCGCAGATTCGGCAGCTCGCTGGCATGCGCGGTCTGATGGCAAAGCCGGATGGGTCGATCATCGAAACCCCGATCACTTCGAACTTCCGAGAGGGGCTGAACGTATTGCAGTACTTCATTTCGACCCACGGTGCTCGGAAGGGTCTGGCCGACACGGCGCTTAAGACCGCGAACTCAGGCTACCTTACGCGCCGGCTTGTGGACGTGACGCAGGATCTCGTAGTCACACAAGATGACTGCGGGACGTCACTCGGCTTCGCGATGAAAGCGCTGGTCGAAGGCGGCGAGGTCGTAGAGGCGTTGCGCGAACGGATTCTCGGTCGCGTAGCGGCTTCTGACGTGGTGAATCCCGAATCTCAGGAAACACTGTATGAAGCCGGAACATTGCTCGACGAAGACGCGGTGGAGCAGATTGAAGCGCTGGGGATCGACGAAGTCCGGGTCCGTACTCCGCTGACCTGCGAAACACGATACGGTCTGTGCGCCAAGTGCTACGGCCGCGATCTTGGCAGAGGATACATGGTCAACGTCGGCGAAGCAGTCGGCGTGATTGCGGCGCAGTCGATCGGCGAACCGGGTACGCAGCTCACCATGCGGACCTTTCACGTAGGTGGCGCGGCTTCGCGGTCTGCGGCTGCGTCCGGCATCGATTCGAAGTCAGCCGGCTTTGTCCGTTTCACACAGAACATGCGCTATGTCACATCCGTCAAGGGGGAAAAGGTCGTCATCGCGCGTTCTGCGGAGGTGTTGATTACCGACGATCATGGCCGTGAGCGTGAGCGACACAAGGTCCCCTACGGATCGACGCTGTTGGTCGAGGACGGACTGCAAGCGAAAGCCGGCACCCAGCTTGCCACGTGGGATCCGCATACCCGCCCGATCGTTACCGAATACGCCGGTCATGTGAAGTTCGAGAACGTCGAAGAAGGCGTCACGGTGGCCAAGCAGATCGACGAAGTGACGGGCCTGTCTACACTGGTGGTTATCGATCCCAAGCGGCGCGGCACGTCGTCGACCAAGGGCTTGCGTCCGCAGGTGAAGCTGCTGACCGAGACCGGAGAGGAAGTGAAAATTGCCGGGACCGACCATCCGGTAACGATCACGTTTCAGGTAGGCTCGTTGATTACCGTAAAGGATGGCCAGCAGATCGGTGTCGGCGACGTGATGGCCCGGATTCCGCAGGAATCCTCCAAGACCCGCGACATCACCGGTGGCTTGCCGCGAGTGGCAGAGTTGTTCGAGGCTCGCTCGCCGAAGGACGCCGGCATGCTGGCGGAAGTGACCGGTACGGTTTCGTTCGGCAAGGACACCAAGGGCAAGCAGCGCCTGGTGATCACCGAGCCAGACGGGGTGCCGCACGAGTACCTGATCACCAAGGACAAACACGTCATGGCGCACGACGGCCAAGTCGTGAATAAGGGCGAAGTGATTGTCGACGGTCCGGCCGAGCCACATGACATTCTGCGTCTGAAAGGGGTCGAGGAACTGGCGCGCTACATCATCGACGAGGTTCAGGACGTTTATCGACTGCAGGGTGTGAAGATCAACGACAAGCACATCGAAGTGATCGTACGCCAGATGCTCAGACGGGTTGTGATCACCGATCCGGGTGATACTCACTTTATCCGCGAGGAGCAGGTCGAACGCGCCGAGGTTCTTGACGAGAATGACAAGGCGGAAGCCCAGGGCAAGCGGGGTGCCGACTACCAGTACTTGCTGCTCGGCATCACCAAGGCCTCGCTGTCCACCGATTCGTTCATTTCTGCTGCGTCGTTCCAGGAGACTACGCGCGTACTTACCGAGGCTGCGATCATGGGCAAGCGGGACGATCTGCGCGGCCTCAAGGAAAACGTCATTGTCGGCCGTCTGATTCCCGCGGGTACCGGCATGGCCTATCACCGCACTCGCAAGATGCAGACGGTTGGCCAGGATATCGCGGTGGATCGCGAAATTACGGGCGAGGAACCGGCGCTGCCGGACGCATCCAGCACCGAGGCAAACGTTGAAGCCGGTTGACGCTTACCGAGAAAAGTACTTATAATTCCGCCTCTTTGCGAACTGGCCAATCGTAGCCAGAGTCGGAACGATCCACCCGGGGCGGTCTGAGCGCAGTCTCAAGCGTTGGCAGGCCGCCTCGGTATTTTGGGAAATTCGGAACGATGCCAACAATCAATCAATTAGTGCGCAAGTCGCGCCAGGCGCCTACCTCGAAGAGCAAGGTGCCGGCGCTGGCGGCATGTCCTGCCAAGCGGGGTGTTTGCACCCGCGTCTATACCACCACGCCGAAGAAGCCGAACTCTGCTTTGCGCAAGGTGGCAAAGGTGCGCCTGACCAACGGTTTCGAGGTCATCTCGTACATCGGTGGCGAAGGGCACAACCTGCAGGAGCACTCGGTAGTGCTGATCCGCGGTGGCCGTGTGAAGGATCTGCCCGGTGTGCGTTATCACATCGTTCGCGGTTCGCTAGATACCCAGGGTGTCAAGGACCGCAAGCAGAGCCGCTCCAAGTACGGCGCCAAGCGCCCGAAGAAGGCCTAATTGGCGTGACTGCCCAGATCAGCGTATCCAGAGGTTTATATGCCACGTCGTAGAGAAGTACCCAAACGCGAAATCCTGCCCGACCCAAAGTTCGGCAGCGTAGATCTCTCGAAATTCGTCAACGTGTTGATGGGCAGCGGCAAGAAATCGGTCGCCGAGAGGATCATTTACGGGGCGTTCGACCAGATCAAGACAAGGAGCGGAAAGGATCCGCTCGAGGTGTTCTCGGCCGCCTTGAACAATGTGAAGCCAGTGGTCGAAGTTAAGAGCCGCCGTGTTGGGGGTGCCAACTACCAGGTGCCTGTTGAAGTCCGCCCCGTGCGCCGCATGGCGCTGTCGATGCGCTGGCTGCGCGACGCTGCGCGCAAGCGTTCCGAGAAATCGATGGGTCAGCGTCTCGCCAACGAGTTGATCGAGGCGGCGGAAGGGCGCGGTTCGGCGATGAAAAAGCGCGAGGAAGTCCACCGCATGGCAGAAGCGAACAAGGCGTTCTCGCACTACCGCTTCTAAGTAATTCAGGGGGCGGCCCGAGAGGCGGCTCCGGTTAGCAGAATGGCTTGAGCCCCGCGTGGCGCCGCAGACAATTCGTTGGACGCCATAGCGGCTTTAAGGAAGGCAAGGTTCACCGTGGCACGCAAGACTCCGATTGAGCGTTACCGAAACATCGGTATTTCCGCGCACATCGACGCCGGCAAGACGACAACGACCGAACGCGTCCTGTTTTACACGGGGGTCAATCACAAGATTGGCGAGGTGCATGACGGCGCCGCGACGATGGACTGGATGGAACAAGAGCAAGAGCGCGGAATCACCATTACCTCTGCCGCCACGACCTGCTTCTGGAAGGGCATGGGTGGCAATTATCCGGAGCACCGGGTCAATATTATCGATACGCCCGGGCACGTTGACTTCACCATTGAAGTTGAGCGCTCGATGCGGGTGCTCGACGGCGCCTGCATGGTGTATTGCGCGGTTGGTGGCGTACAGCCGCAGTCGGAGACGGTTTGGCGCCAGGCCAACCGCTATGGCGTGCCCCGTCTTGCCTTTGTCAACAAGATGGACCGCACGGGTGCCAACTTCTTCAAGGTCCATGACCAGATGCGCACCCGCCTAAAGGCCAACCCGGTCCCGATACAGATTCCGATCGGCGCCGAAGAGGACTTCAAGGGCGTGGTCGACTTGGTCAAGATGAAGGCTGTGCTCTGGGACGATGCTTCCCAGGGGACGAAATTCTCGTACGTCGAGATTCCGGCGGAACTCGTCGACGAATCGAAGGAGTGGCGCGAGAAGATGCTCGAGGCCGCTGCCGAGGCATCGGAAGAGTTGATGAACAAGTATCTCGAAGAAGGCGATTTGACCGAGGAAGAGATCAAGCGTGCGCTGCGCCAGCGCACCATCGCGAGCGAAATCGTCCCGATGCTATGTGGTTCCGCCTTCAAGAACAAAGGCGTGCAGGCTATGTTGGACGCGGTGCTCGACTACATGCCGGCACCGACCGATATCCCGCCGGTTGAAGGTCACCTCGAGAACGAAGAAATGGGTCAGCGTCGGGCTGCCGATGACGAGCCGTTCGCCGCCCTCGCTTTCAAGATCATGACCGACCCGTACGTCGGCCAGCTGACTTTTTTCCGTGTCTATTCGGGCGTGGTGAAGTCGGGCGACACGATTTACAACCCCGGGAAGGGACGCAAGGAGCGCATTGGCCGTATTCTGCAGATGCATGCCAACCAGCGCGAAGAGATCAAGGAAGTGCACGCCGGCGACATTGCCGCTGCGGTGGGGTTGAAGGAAGCGACGACAGGTGAAACGCTGTGTGATCCGGACAAAATTATCACGCTGGAGCGCATGACTTTCCCCGATCCGGTGATACATGTTGCAGTCGAGCCGAAAACGAAGGTCGACCAGGAAAAGATGGGCATTGCGCTCAATCGCCTTGCCCAGGAAGACCCGTCGTTCCGTGTTCGCACTGACGAAGAGTCAGGGCAAACAATCATTTCCGGCATGGGTGAGTTGCACTTGGAAATCCTGGTTGATCGCATGAAGCGCGAATTCGGTGTCGAGGCCAATGTCGGCGCACCGCAGGTTGCCTACCGCGAAGCAATCCGCAAGACCGTTGAGCAGGAAGGCAAGTTTGTCAAGCAGTCGGGCGGACGGGGTCAATACGGCCACGTCTGGATCAAGCTGGAGCCCAACGAGGCCGGCAAGGGCTACGAATTCGTCGATGCGATCAAGGGTGGCTCCGTGCCGCGGGAGTTCATTCCGGCGGTCAACAAGGGGCTGGAAGACACGTTGCCGAACGGGGTTCTGGCGGGTTTCCCGGTGGTCGATGTCAAGGTCACGCTTTTCGACGGTTCTTACCACGATGTCGATTCGAACGAAAACGCATTCAAGATGGCCGCCTCGATGGCATTCAAGGATGGAATGCGCAAAGCCAGTCCAGTGCTCCTTGAGCCGATGATGGCGGTAGAAGTCGAGACGCCGGAGGACTTCATGGGTAACGTTATGGGCGATCTTTCCGGGCGTCGCGGGATCGTTCAGGGCATGGAAGACCTGCCAGGTGCGATCAAGGCCATTAAGGCCGAGGTGCCGCTGGCCGAAATGTTCGGCTATTCGACGACCTTGCGTTCGCTTTCGCAGGGCCGCGCGACCTACACGATGGAATTTAAGCACTACACCGAGGCGCCGAAGAACGTCGCCGAGGCGGTGATCAACAAGAAATAACCACCTTTAGAGGATCGAGCATGGCTAAGGGAAAGTTCGAACGTACGAAGCCGCACGTAAACGTGGGGACGATAGGACACGTGGACCATGGCAAGACCACGTTGACGGCGGCGATCACGACGGTGCTGTCGGCGAAGTT
>WBZS01002464.1_pt1 | contig 11444 bp, 8 predicted proteins | sample 5204201 | NCBI WGS metagenome assembly WBZS01 (sample SAMN12344357, study PRJNA552823) | activated sludge metagenome | biome: Activated sludge suspended growth; feature: Nitrification reactor; material: Wastewater; isolation source: activated sludge from nitrification reactor of wastewater treatment...
AATCAGCACAGTGCCGGCGGAGCTCCAATTCGTTGGCGGAAGTATTCGGTTTGAGTACGACAACGGCACGCACGGCTTGGCCCAGCAGGGCATCGGGTGTACCCAGCACCGCCGCCTCCGCCACCGCCGGATGGGCACACAGCGCGTCTTCAACTTCGCGAGGACTTACCTTTTCGCCACGGCATTTCAAAACGTCGTCTTTTCGGCCAAGGAAAAAAAGGTACCCCTCTTCATCTTGGCGAAAAAGGTCGCCCGATCGCAACATTTTTTCGCCAGGTACGGGACCGGGAATCAGTCGTTCCGCCGTTTCCTTAGGACGATTCCAATAACCTTTCATGACGTGCGAACCGCGAATCACGAGTTCACCCGTCCCACCGGGTGCGACGTGATGGCCGTCCTCGTCGATAAGGAAAATCTCTTGGTTCGGCATGCCACGCCCGACGGAAGACGGGCGTATCGCGAGCTGCGCGGGCGGAAGGTAGGAAACCCGTTTGCACTCCGTCAGTCCATACATCGAGTACAGTTTCGCCGGCGAAAATCGTTGTGCGAGGGCTCGCACGTGTTCCGTCGGAAGCGCGGCAGCGGTGCTGGTGACATACCTGAGCGAAGAAAAATCGTACGCGGACAAGTCGAGCCGAAGTAACATCGCCGCCAAAGTGGGCACCAAGGGAAGTCCCGTCACACGCTCTTTCTCGATTTTTTTCAAGACAGGATGCGGGTAGGTGAACGACGGTTCCAGGACCACCGTTCCCCCATACTGAAAAGCCATGAGCACTTGATACAAGCCATAATCGAACGACAAGGGCAGCACATTCAGCACGATGTCCGATGCTTGATTCTCGAGGTATTGGATGATCGAGGTGGCGGCCGAAACCATGTTGTGGTGCGTCAACATCACGCCTTTCGGTTGGCCCGTCGACCCCGACGTATAAATCAAGGCCGCCAAATCCGCGTCGAGGTGCCGTTTTGGGGGTGGCTTCGTCGATCGCTCCGAACTCCAAAACGACTGCGAACGAATCGTCTCTCCGTGCTTTTCAGGGATACCTCCCACCCACAACACGCAACGAAGATTTCTCACGTCCCGCCAAAACTCGGACACGAAATCGGTTCTGCCTGATCGGGTGATGAACGCGGTCGCTTCGCAGTCGTTGAGAAGAAACGTGAGTTTCTTCGCAGGCGTCGTCGGATGAACGAGCACGAAAACCGCACCGGCTTTGAGGATCCCGTAAATGGAAAGAACGGTTTCCACGCAATTTTCCAGGCAAACCACCACTCGATCGCCACGACGAACACCTCCTTCGCGCAGGGCATGTGCGGTTTGATTGCTGGCTTCCTCCAGCTCCGCGAACGTCCACCGGCGCTGTCCAGTCACCAACGCGACTTTGCCTGGATTCGCGTTTGCCTGTCGTTCCAAGAAAACTTCCAGACTCATAGGAAAATTCCCGTCTCTCCCCCGCGTGGGCTCATCGGCGCTAATGAGCCGCCACCTCGAGGAAGCGGATCATCTTTCCCAATGAAGCATTAAACCGATCGATTGCATCGACCTCCGCGCCGAAGCACCATGGAGGGATGCCGCCATTGCATCACTCGGTGCCGCTCAGGCTCGGATCTTGTGCAACGTATTTGTGAACCTTTTTTAAACCGCGAACGCGTCTCATGGTCGCGGCGCCTTGGTGATTCGAACGCGACGGTTTTGCGGGGCGTTCTACACATTCGCCGTTCGCGTTTTCATTTGAACGAAAGATGCGAGGCTTTCCACGGAATCGAGATTTTCTGGGATGAGTTCATCATCTTGAATCTCGATGTGGAACGTTTTCTCGAGATAACTCACCAGTTCGAGCACGCCCGTGGAATCGATGATTCCCTGTTCGAGGAGCGAATCGCTATCGCGTAAGCCACCGTCTTGGCCGAAAAGGAAATTCTCAACGACGAAACGTCGAATCGTGTTCTTCAGAGGTAGTGTCATGCAACGCATCCTTCGAGAGGTTCGCGAGGAAACGAGGCCAGGTAGGTGTCATGCCAGATCTGCGTGGAGAGGACGGCAACCAGCGCCATCTGATCCCGAATGCTATGAATTCGCCCTTGGCGAGCTTTCGCGGTCAATACGTTCACGGCGGATACGGAAAAGATCCCATCGTTCGCGATGCGCCTTGAGTCTAATAAATCCTCAACATAGTCCCAGCGTTTTTTTCCGAAAAACACAGCCGTGTCGGGAGCACGGTACGGCTGCTTCGCACGGTTCCGAACGGACTCCGGCACGATACCCCGACTCGCTTCTTTGAGGATCCATTTTTCCTTGAGTCCCTGCATCTTTAATCCTGGCGATAATCGATTGGCGAACGCGATCACCGCCCGATCCAGAAAGGGATGACGCCCTTCCACGCCGTGCGCCATCGTCATGCGATCACCCTGGGTGGAAAGAATGTAACCCGGTAGAAGAACCTTCGCTTCGAGATATTGCGCCTGGCCTAAGTCCGTCAATCGGCGGAACGCGGACGGTAAACCTGAACGCATCTCGTCGCGTGGATCGTAATCAGCGATCTCACTCGCCCACGCGGGTGTGAGCAGCCGACGCAAGTGCGAAGTCGTTTCCCAACGTGGCTCATGCGAAAAAAACGGGCTGGAGAGATCTTTACCCTCGATCCGAAAAAAGCTCGTCAGGAAGCTTTCTGGCTGTGCTTGAATGCCCGCGAGGTACGGGTACAGGCGACGGAGCAGACGCGGCCGCCAACGGGAGTTTGGCTGGCGTGCCCAGAATCGCCGAATTTTGTTTTCTTTGAAAAGGTCATACCCTCCGAAGACTTCGTCCGCTCCTTCGCCGGTGAGGACCACCTTCAGCCCCGCTTCCCGAACTCGCCGAGCCAGGAGATACATGGGCGCGGGCGACGTTCGAAGCATCGGTTTTTCCGCGTGCCAAACCACACGGGGAAAAACACGCGCGATTGCGTCCTCCTCGCAGGGAAACGTTTCATGGTTTGTCCCCAGGAAGTCGGCGGCTTGCCGTTGGTAGGAGCTTTCGTCGTAAACGGGATCCGTGAAACCCAGGGAGAAAGACCGCAAATCGCCCTGAGACTCCTGCTTCGCCAAAGCCGCGGTGAACGTCGAATCAAGGCCCCCGCTCAAGAATGCCGCCACCGGCACGTCCGAACGAAGTCGACGTGCGACCGCTTGGCGGAGTGTTTCCAACAGTTCCTGTTCACGGCTTTCTCGGCCGACGGTTTCACTTTCGGGATGAAAGGACCAATCCCAGTACGCTTTCGTGTGAATCCCCTGAGCACTAATGATCAGCGAACAACCCGGTGGTAGCTCGTGGATATTTTGAAACAACGTTCGCGGCGCGACGTTCGTCCAGAAGGTCAGCAATTGCACCAATCCCTGCACATCCATCGCGCGCGGAACGTCGCGGCACGCGAACAATGCCTTGATCTCCGATGCGAAGATGAAAAGGTTCACGCCTTGCCAATAGAACAGGGGACGTACGCCAACGGGGTCACGCGACAAAAAGAGTTTTCCTTGGCGACGATCCCAGATCGCGAACGCCCACTGCCCGTTGAAATGGTGAACGCAATCTTCGCCATATGCTTCATAGCAGCGGAGCAAAACCTCCGTGTCGCTCCGGGTGCGAAAACGATGGCCGGCAGCTTCCAAGGTCTCGCGAAGTTCGAGGTAGTTGAAAATCTCGCCATTGAAGGTCAGCCAAACATCGCCTGAGTCGTTGGACATGGGTTGTCCGCCACCCGCCAGGTCCAGGATGCTGAGCCGAACATGTCCCAAGCCGACGGTGGGTTCCACATGTTCGCCTTGCGCATCCGGCCCGCGATGACGGAGGCTGGCCAACATCTGCTGAAGATCGGGCGGCTCGTATTCCGGCCGAAAGCGATACCAACCTGCGACACCGCACATTCGAACCTCGCAAAAATCACGGAGGATGACGCTAACTTTACGCGCCCAACGAACGGAAAGGAAGAAATCAATCACGCGGAATGAAAAAAGATCGATGAGCTACTTTCATCGGACGTGAAATTTGTTCAAATCCTAAAAGCACATCAGATAAGAACTTAAGAATTCACGCTCGAAACGAAATGCACGCAGGAATGTATTTGCAGCTGGATCGGTTGGATTCGGCGCGGCTTGGGACTCACGCCTCGCAAGTTGAGCCCTCAAGCCCCATGGGCCAAGAACTCACCAGGAATCACGGCAAAAAAATTTTGATCGATGTTCGTTTGGTTTCGTTTCTGAATTGGTCCGAGTTTGGATCGTTCGCGTTCGTTGTGCTTGGCATGGCCGGGTGAGGACTTATTCGCCAGGAATCGCCGTGGGATCGTGGTCGTCTCCTTCCATGCGAAATCGCTGCCAAACCATCGGTCGCGCGAACGGTTCGATTTGTAACACGACCATCCCATTCTGAAAGATGCGAACGGAACCGGAGGATTGGCTGACCACGACGGCGATCGCTTTGGTTTTCTTCGTGATGGCGGCACCGCTCCAGTGCCGCGTGCCCAAACCTTTGCTCAACGTGATCCCCTCGGCGGGAGCGTCGATGTACATGCACGCCGCCTCTGCGATCCCATCGCGGCGAACCACGATTGCACCTTCGAGTTGCGCGAGGTCCTTGATCTGTTCACGAACACGCCGATCGCGAATGTCGCGTTCCGTGCGAGGGTAACCACGAAAGGGATTGAAATTCAAGTGCCTGGACATCGACATGACTTTTTCGGTATCGCCCACGACAAACATCGTGCCGACGGGTTTGCCTTCTCGGCCTTCTTGGCCGATTTCGGTGGCGAGGTCGACGACGGCGCGAAGAACTTCGAGCGGAACCTGCGTATCAAGCTTGCGAAGATCCTGAGCCGTCAACCGTTCGAGGTGCTCACCGAGATGGATGATGCTCATGCTGTCGATTTGTTCCGGCAGTTCTTCTTCCACGCCGATGCCGTTGTAGAGCGCGATGACGTGCGCGCCGGAACGAAGTTTGTCCTGCGCGACCGCTTCGAGAAGCGCGAGCGACATTTGCTCCTGGGTCGAGGTCGGTCCCGGATCGAAATCGAGCACGGTCAACAACGGCACCGCTTGAAGCTTCGTGCAAAGCCCCTGAGTCGTCGCGGCGATGAGCAACCGATCGTGCGGAAGAATCGAGAGCACGGTGGACCAGTCGAGGTCGGTTTCCGTGAGAAGAAGCACGGCGTCGGCCGGCATCTCGTCGAGTAGGTGTTGAGCAGCTTTAAGGAGCAGAATCGTTTGCGGCGGGAGCGGCATAGTTCCTTCCAGCGGCCCAAGAACAAGCTGCTTTTTAAAAACGTCCCAGATAAGAAGACTTCATCGAACTTGACGCGAAGGACGAACATACATCCCGAGCCTCGACCGTGAAGGTGCGTGTCGAAGGGGCTGTCCTATCGAGGCGCTCCCTCACGGTCGCGGCTCGTTTCGTCAGGCGCGTCAAATCTGTTGTATCGTCACCGCGAACTCGGCAAAGATAGATTTACCTGATTTCCGAAAAAATCCTTTCCCAAAAAGCCAGGGGGTGACAAAGACATGCCCTTCTCGATTGTTCCCACGCCTCGTTCCACGGCCGCGACGAAGAATCGCGCAATCTCTTGGCGTGTTTGCTTCGTCAAACTAAAGGAAGCCCAACGCTCCCTTTTCCAAGGAGGACGATCGTGCGACGGTTTCATTGGATATTCACGGTGCCGCTCGTGACGGGCTTGGCATCCACCCTGACCTTCGCGTCGGAAAAAGTCGCGAAGGCGGAAACATGCGGCGATTATGGTACGAACGTTCACTTCGAGAAGACCCCTTCCTTGGCAGCCCGCCGAGCCCTGAAGGAAGAAAAACTCGTTTGCGTTCTGCATGTCTCAGGCAACTTCGAAGATAGCGAATTCACGTGAAACAACGCTGAGGCGCTCCGTGTGAACGCCCTCGCGGATCCCAAAGTGGGAAAATTCCTCGAAGAAAATTTTGTATCCTCCTTCCAACGAGTGGGGACGTTTCGAATCGTCGGCAAAAACAAACAAGGCGGAAACGTCGCGACCTATTTCTGTGCTCCAGACGGACGCGTTTTGCACGCCATCGCGGGCCCAGTCGACGGTGCAACCATGCTCCGTGAAGCGGAATGGACCGTCAACGTCACGCGGAAAGCGATGGCGGAAGCGAAGAACGACGGCGCAGCCTTCAAGGCTTATTTCCGCAAGGCGCATGCGGAAAAGCTGCGCCAAGAAAACGGCTTGGTCGTACAAGCCGCGACCATCGACTTCGAAGATGCCAACGACGCCTCCAGCGCGTTGACCTATCGGGATCCTTCGGGTCGGCCTTTAGCGCCGGTGCTGCCACCGACACCGATCGATGGGCCCGATGTCAAGATCCGTGCTCAGTTCGCGGCCGTGCCTGCTTCGGGCGCGGGGGCACTTCTCGATCGGCGGGGACGCGGGTGGGCATTGAACAATCAAGGGCGCGTGCATTTGCTGCTCGCATCCCACTGCATGCAGCCAATTGAAAAACTGTATGGTTCTGTTTTTGAAGGGATCCTTGGAGAGCGAATTTCCACGCGACCGGTGGAGGTCGTGCATCCCTTCCCTTGGCAGGCTCGCAACGCCAACAAGTAGTTCGCAACAGGACCCCGCATTCGCACGATTGCGGGGTTGTTCTTTTCACTTTTCCAGTCGAATTTCACGAACTCGCACGAATTGGTTCACTGCCTTCCGTTCGAACGGATCGATTCGTAGCCCCAACATGCCGCCTCGGTAATGCTCCGATCTGCTCAGATCCACCTCGTAGGTGCGGAATTGGCCATCGCCTTGAATGGGGAAGGGGAGGGAGTGCTTCTCGGGAAAGCCGGCTTCACGCCAAGTTTCGAAAAACACGCGAGCCAAGGATTCCGTGGTGTGAAAGGCAGCTTCGATTTTGAGTTTAGGTGCGTCGGTCGCATGCCAAAAGATGGCTGGCGAAAGAAGCTGGGGATCGTCCGCCTTGGCGTGGATTTTCCATTCGCCCTGATTCGGCGGTCCCGCATCCTCGGCGTTGCGAAAATGCCAACCTTGTCGATCCTTGGTGAACCGCCAACTGGGCAAGGCTTTTTTCGATCGGCTCACCACGAAGGAGCGAATCTCCGTCAACGATCCCAGAAAGAGCGTGTAGGAATATTCATGCACGAGATGGTGATCGAGGATCTCCGGTCGGTGGGGTGCGAGGTGGCCCGTGGCGTTGTCATGCGCTCCGCCGACTCCAGGCCGACCAACGAATCCGCCGTTGAAACGAAGGCAGCCTGGGTTCCATACGCCGATTCCCCAGTCATTTTTATCCACCAGCGCTGCCCAGGATTCGGTGGCGGAAAACGCCGTCCAAGGCCAATCGCCCGGGTTCCGTTTCCCGCGAACGATTTGCGTGAGCGCGTCCTTCGTGAAAGGCTTTTCTCCGGTGTAGGTCATGACGCGGTGGTAAGGCGCGTTCGCGTAAACCGCCGGCATCTCCTGCGAGTAAGCGGGGTATTGGGTTCGATCCGACCGCTTCATCGTCAATTTGCACCGGACATGCGCGGCTTGGCCTTCCAGCGTGATCCAGTTTTCGAACAGACATTCCGCGGGCTCGTTCGGCAATGGCCAAATCATCGGCACGCATTGAACGTAAAGCGTCTTGCCGTCGTTTTCATGTTTCACGACCTGTGACGGATAGCCATAATCGTCTCCCGTCTGAATCGGGTTCCACCCCAGGTGCCGCCAATGTTTGGGCGGATGTTTGTCGCCCACGGAAAACGGCACCGGGCCTGAGTAGTACGACATCTGAATTTGCCGGCCGAGGTCGAACGAGTTGATGACGTTTTCACCCCGGCGTGACGGCGCCAAGTAGGTGATCGCGCCGCCAAGCATCAAATCCACGCCAATTTTCAGATCCGCGTTTTCAAGAAAACTTAACTTAGGCGGGTGGGGTTTGCGTGTGCCAGGCCGAGGCGAGGTTTGCGCATCCACCACCTCCGCGGCCCAGAATGTGGCGACCACGAGCAAACCGTGTCGAAGCGTGCTTAGACCGAGACCTCTCATGCCAGGATTTCCGGCACGAGCTTACCGTGGATGTCGGTAAGGCGGTAGTCTCTGCCCTGAAACCGGTACGTCAAACGGGTGTGTTCCAAACCAAGCAGGTGGAGGATGGTTGTCTGTAGGTCATGCACGTGGACCTGATTTTCGACGGCGTTGTAGCCGATTTCGTCGGTTTTGCCGTGGATGTAACCGCGTTTCACGCCACCGCCGGCGAGCCACATCGTGTAAGCGTCGATATGGTGGTCCCGGCCGATCGATTCGCGAGGTTCTCCCATGGGCGTTCGGCCAAATTCACCGCCCCAGACAACGAGCGTTTCGTCGAGTAGGCCTCGGCGTTTCAAATCTTTGATCAACGCGGCACAGGGTTGGTCGACTTCCTTGCAGATGTCGTCGAGGGTTTTGGTGAGATCCAGCGTTCCGCCATGGTGATCCCAATCGGTGTGGTAAAGCTGCACGAAGCGGACGCCTCGTTCCACGAGGCGGCGCGCTAAAAGGCAGTTGGCGGCGAACGATGGCACGCCGGGTCGAGCACCATATAGATCGAGGGTTTCTCGCGTTTCCGTGCTCAGATCAACGACTTCCGGAGCGGCGGATTGCATGCGATAAGCCGTCTCGTAAGCCGCGATGCGGGTTTCGATTTCCGGATCCTCCGTGTGGGCTCGGCGGATGCGGTTGAGGTCGCGTACTGCATCGACGAATTCCGCCTGATCGCGGGACGAAACGCCAGGTGGGTTTTGCAGGTCGAGGATCGGCGTCGCGCCGCGCAAAAACGGAACACCCTGATAGAGAGAGGGTAAAAAGCCACTCGACCACAACGCCGCTCCGCCACGCGGCCCGCGCGGGCCCGACTGAAGCACCGTGAACGCAGGCAGACTTTCGGATTCACTTCCAATGCCGTACGTCACCCACGACCCCATGCTGGGTCGGCCGAATTGGGGCGAACCGGTATTCAGAAAGCTTTTCGCGGGGCCATGATTGAACACGTCCGTTTTCATGGCTCGAAGGAAGCAAATTTCATCCACGACTTCCCGATGATGCGGCAGCAGTTCACTAAGGTCCATGCCCACTTTGCCGTGGCGGCTGAAACGGCGCGTGCTTCCCAGCAACTTCGCGTCGGGTCTGATAAACGCGAAACGTCGGCCCTCGGTGAACGACGAGGGGACGACTTGGCCATGCAAACGGTTAAGCGTTGGTTTGGGCTCAAACAATTCCAGATGGCTTGGTCCGCCGGCCATGAACAAAAAGATCACCGACTTGGCCTTGGCGGCGTAATGCGGAGCACGCGCGCGAAGCGGATTGCGACGGTCGGCTTCGTTGGCGGAAGCATCCTTCTCCAACAGCGAGGCGAGCGCCATCGCGCCCAGCCCCACGCCACAATCGCGGAAGAAATGCCGGCGAGTTTGAGCGAGGGCGAGGTCGTCCACGGACATCGGTTGGTGGTCCACGTGCATCACTCCCGAGTGATAAATTCGTCGAGGTTGAGAAGGACGCGCGCCACCCGGGTCCAGGCGGTAGCCGTGGGCAGCGAAGCGTTTTTTTGACGGTACGCGAGAAGGCGTTCCTGTTCATGAGGTAAAGGCGAGCGTGCGAAACACAGGCGAAACGCGAAATCAAGCTTGCCGACATCTTCGGACGGCCCTTCCTGAACGATGCGTTTGCCAAGCCCCTCTGCGATTTCCACAAACACCGGGTCGTTCGCCAAATGAAGCGCCTGCAACGGCGTGTTGGATCGATTGCGCCGGGTGCAAGCCGTTTGCGCGTCGGGCGCGTCGAAGGTGGTCATGAGAGGATGTTGGCTTTGGCGCCATAAGAACGTGTAGAGGCCTCGGCGATAACGATCGGCGCCCTTGGCTTCAGGCCAAGGATGTTTGTTTTGCGTAAAGCTGAAGACCTCGCTTGGCTGAGGCGGATACACACCGGGCCCGCCCAGCGTGGGCGTGAGTAGTCCACTCGCGGACAACGCGGAATCACGAATGACCTCCGCTTCCAGCCGCAGACGCTGCTGTCGGCCGAGCAAAAGATTTCGCGGATCCTTGGCCGTCAAATCGGCCCGGTGCCGAGACGCTTGACGATACGTGTTGCTGGTGACGATCAACCGATGGAGTTTCTTCATGCTCCACGCCAAGTCATCGGAAAAGGTGCGAGCCAACCAATCGAGCAACTCGGGATGGGTCGGTAAACTTCCCTGCATGCCAAAATCGTTTTCGGTGTCGACGAGACCTTTGCCGAAATACTGTTGCCAAATGCGGTTGACGAACACCCGGGAGGTGAGGGGATGTTCCGGCCGAGTAAGCCAGCGTGCCAGATCGAGGCGGTTCAGGCCACGATCTTTTACGGAATGCGCAGGCATGATCAAAAAGAAACCAGGCCCCACCGCTTCTCCCAACTGAAGAAAGTCGCCCCGAATCTGGATGTTGGTGACGCGTGGCTTGGCGGTTTCACGGAGGACCAGTGTGGTGGCGATTTCGTCTTCGAGCGCTTTGATCGCTTTTTGAATCTTGGCGACTTTTTCATTCGCGGGAGGAACCTTGGTGAGCGCGGAACGAAGCGCGTCCATGTCTTTCGGGTCGCGTTTGTCCTTGGCGACCAAAAGCAACTTCTGCGCGACGGGAGGCAGTTGTAAGAATCGCTCCGATCCGAACGTGACGGCGATGCGGAATCGGCCCAGTGGATATTTCGCGGGCGATTCACTGCAGCCGAGCGTGAATACGAATGCTTGGCCTTCGCGCACCTGGTGGGGCTTATCCAGATAGAACGTTGCTTGCCGATCCACGTTTCGCTCGGCCTTGGTGGAGCTATTGACCGCCCAACCTTTATTTTTTTGGTTCAACAAGACGTCGTTCGCGTCGTAGCCGGTTTGCGAAAAGTCCGCGACCGCCTTGCGAAACTTATGGGGAACGCCGTCGGTTTCGAAGACGAATTGGCTGAGCACGAAGTTGCCGTTGGAAGCACGGCCAGGCCCCTTAGCCGGCAGTGTCGGGTGCGTGAGCGCCTCCAAGCGAATGCCGGTGACGACGCCTGTTTCCGGCGCGACCGAATGCACCGTGTAGGTTTCCGAGTCGCCGATGGGTCCCTTCGCCAACACGGAGCGATCCTCCAAGACATCGAGTTGCGCGCCTTCCTCGGCCTTGACGGTTTTCGGATAAATGACGCGCCAGCCGCCTTGCGCTTCTTTTTCCAGCTCCGCGAGCAGCGTTTCGGCATCGACCACCGATTTCTTCTCGACAGGAACCGGCTTTTTCGCTTCAGCCAACTCGCGTTTCAATGCTTCAAGTTTTTGCTCCTGCTCGCGTGTGGGAATCGGCAGTTTCGGTTCTTCCGTCGAGTTGAAAAACGCATAAAGCTGATAATACTCTTTTTGACTCACGGGATCGTACTTATGGTCATGGCATTGGGCGCAATTCACGGTCAACCCCA
>WBZS01002467.1_pt1 | contig 11435 bp, 8 predicted proteins | sample 5204201 | NCBI WGS metagenome assembly WBZS01 (sample SAMN12344357, study PRJNA552823) | activated sludge metagenome | biome: Activated sludge suspended growth; feature: Nitrification reactor; material: Wastewater; isolation source: activated sludge from nitrification reactor of wastewater treatment...
CTCGACCAAGGTTTTGGTCTTGTTGCTTGGGGCTTATGTCTTTGCCCCAAGCACACCGTCTTCAAAACGGGCGGGCCATGTTGGGTCGACGTACGGAAGAAGCGGAGGTGAGACGAATTCGCCGCGCGTTCTTAAGCGTCGGGGGGTTGTCGCCAAGGAAGGGCGATTTTTTTGCAATTCTAATGTGTCGAGCGGTTTGCACAGTATGCTTTTCGATCATGGCCTTTGGCCTTGTGCCTTTACAATTTCTGCGAACGCCGTAATGGGCTTGAGTGTTTTCGCTGATGTGACCCATGACACGCGCGATTTGATGCTTTTCCCAACCGGCATCTCTCAATTCCGAGGCCATGGCATGCCTGAAATTGATCGCGGAAATCCGCTTTCTCAACCTGGGAAACAAGGTTCTCCCCATTCGATTCAAATACATGCGTAAGCGCTTTAGATCATTTTCTTTGGATGGGCCATTGATTTCAATAGCCGAGGCTTGTTTCAGGCGGTTCAGGAAATCCTCTGGAAATTTATCTGAAGGAATCGCGAACTTACGCAACGGCTGACCTTTGTCTTCCGTCACTTTTTTACCTTTTATTTGGATGTAGACTTTATCTCGTGCATAAGTGAACCGGGCTCCGTCAATTTCGGCTGGCCGGCAGCCGGTAAAGCGGAGCGTCAAAACGGCGTCGTAAAACTCGCTAGCGCGTGAAGCCTGCAGCATCCGGTCGGCCCAGCCTTGCGGCAATTTCTGATAGCGTTTTGTCCGCGACTTGAAGGTCAATTGTCCGGAGCGTTCGAGTAAGTCTTCCCGTTCCAGTTGGCGGACGCGCTCCAGATGTTCAATCGGCTCCCTGAGGGATTCCACGAGGCGCTTCCAAGTTTCGAAGTGGCCCGCCTTTTGATGCTGATCTTGCTCGGTAAGACGCCGCCCAATCGCCTGCGACATGAGGCGGCAGAGGATCGCTCTGTTCTTGAAGAATGACCGACTCACCGGTGCCTGCTTGGCGAAGAAGGTTTCCAGGCGGGTCATACCATGTTCGCGAGCGGTTCCATTGATCGCCGTGAGCAGTGCGGTGTGCCGGCGTTCGTAGTCCTGCTGACTGGATGGTGAAATTGGCGTCAGGTAGGCTTGCGTCAGTGCCCGCGCCTGCTTGATGAGGTCGTACAGCGGCTGCAGCGATGCCTTGTCTGGCCAACTGTCGTTTGGCAGAGGGGTTGGGATGTTCATGCTTGCCACGCGTTCCTGACGAGCAAGATAGAGCAATTCGCGAAAAGCTCCAAAAACGATGCGGGTACATGCCAGTCACGGTGATGTGACCCGAAGCCGTCGCTTCGGCTTCTCAAGGCCGGGCGCGTGCCGACTCCCTGTCTCGCTGATTTTTGAGCACCACGCAGCCCTCGCAAGTTTCCAAGAGCCGTCTTACTCACTCGTCGGTGACGGGCGCTGTCTTTCGGCGGAAGCTCTCGCGGATCGCTTCTGACCCTTGTCCCAGCGTTGCGCTCGCTGGCGCGATTCGTCGGGCACGCGGTCCGCAAACATCATGTTCGTCGTCGTGAAAAACTGCAGCCAACCATCCCGCCATTCCAAGCGCTGGATCACGCGCGCCAGTGCCGAGGCAATTCGCTGACGCGCCTCAACGGCAGTCCTATCTGCAATCGCAGCCTTGACCTCGTCGACGAAGTGAGCCGCGAATCCGGCTCCAGCCTTCGGTGTAGACAGCAGTTGTTCCCGTAGACGCGAAATCGTTTCTCGTACAGAGTCTTGTTCCGCTTCGATTTTTCGAAGTCGCTCGGCAACTAGCCTGCTCTCGCCGCGGGCATCTTCAATCGCATCAAGGTAGCGTTGGGCGCGGTCATCCAGTTCTTGTAGCTTGGTTGTTTCTGTATCTATGGCGGCGCGAATGTTGTTGAGCGCCTCCGTGGGCTGGAAGTGGCGCGCCTCCAGGTTCGCGATGAAGGCATAGCCGTGCTCGACGACGGCCTTTTCGCTGATGGGTTCGCACACGGTGACACCCGCTTTCCTGCCTAGACAGTAGTAGCGGGCATAACCACGCCCTGACGCGGCCTTGCGTTCCATGCGTTCGCCGCAGCCGCAGTAGAACAATCCGGCGAGCAAATCAGCCTTGATGCCGCGCAGTCGCTTCGGGCCGCTTCGGCCGGCCAATGCTTGCTGCACTTGCCCCCACAGTTCGTCGCTGACGATGCGCGGAAAATAGTTTTTGACCGGGTCGCCAAGGTGAACGAGCCGTCCATTGACCATTTGCTTGGGCTGCCACTCTCCTAAAGTGCGACGGTCTCGCACAAGACGGCTGATTTGCGTGTGTTCCCAACGTGTGTTGGTATTTGCGCGCACGCGCCAAGGCAGGGGCCAGGCTTCGTGGTTGGCTTTGCGCGCAATGCTCAGGCCACCCATTCCCGCGGCTACATGCTCGAACACTTTGCGGACTGATTCGGCCTTGATTTCATCTACATCCCAGCCTGATCGGTCCTCACGAGGAAGCGCCCATCCTGGACCGTGTCCGTGGGTGACGACAGGCAGGCCGGCGTCGCGTTTTTTGGCGAAGGCAGCACGAACTCGTTTTGCCTTCGTTGCACTTTCTTCGTGGGCCCGCGCGAAGAGTAAGACCGACATGATGAAGTTGACGGTGTCATTGATGGTCGTTTCGTTCCATTCCTTGCCGTCTAGCAGCGAGACGACACGAATGCCCGCGCGAACGATAGACGTGAGTAGAGCCACTGCGTCGGTGATCGCGCTGCGCGAAAGCCGATCAAGACTCTCAACGAGCAAAATCGAGCCGGTAGGCACTTGGCCGTTCTTGACGGCCAGCAGGAAGGCCGCGAGTGCGCCTTCCGTCGCGTTTTTGCCGGTATAGGCAGAGATGCCGAGGTCGGAAAGAACAAAGTCTTCATCGAGTTCGAAGCCATGTTCGGCACACCAGGCTCGCGCCGAAGCGGTCTGGCGTTCCAGGCTGTGACCATGGGCTTGACGCCCTGATGAGAAGCGGCGGTAGGAGTAGACGCGGGTAGAAGCCATGCGCCTATTTTGCGGGTTTTTTGAGTTAGTATCTAGCCCAGGCGCCAGCCGGTCATCAAGAATGCCTTGGAAAAGCTCTGCACCACCACCAGCCGGTCGTCGGGGCGCGCGATGTCCAGAAAGCTGGGCGCCGCGCCGCTGGCGGTGTCGCCGCGGTAATACAGGCGCTCGTACACCTCGTCCGACAGGATCCAGGTGCCGGTGGCACGGCAGCGGTCCAGAATGGCCTGCTGCTCCGCCTTCGACAGCGTCCAGCCCGTGGGGTTGTTGGGCGAATTGACCACCAGCAGCCGCGTCTGCGGCGTGATGGCCGCCAGCAGCGCCGGCAGGTCGAGCTGCCAGGCGCCCTGCGCGTCGGGCGACAGCGCCACGGTGCGCAGGCGCGCGCCCAGGATCAGCGGCTGCGCGGTCAGGTTGGGCCACACCGGCGTGACGGCGACCACCTCGTCACCCGCGTCGATCAGCGCCTGCATCGCCACGATGAGCGCGTTGACGCCGCCCGAGGTAATGGCCAGTCGGTTCACCGCGACGTCGCCATGCAGGCGGCTGGCGTACGTTGACACCGCCTGGCGCAGCTCCGGCAGGCCCAGGTTGTGCGAATAAAAGGTCTCGCCCGCCTGCAGCGACGCCACACCGGCGGCGCGGATCGCCTCGGGCGTGACTTCGTCGCTTTCGCCAAACCAGAAGGGCAGCACGTCAGCCACGCCCAGGCCGGCGTTGGCCACTTCGCGGATTTTTGATTCCTCAAGGTCTAGAACGGCTTGACGCATGGCATGACGGCTCATCTAATAGCAGCCGCGAGCATCGCACACCCCGTGACGAGCCGCACACACCCACGCACTGGAGCTTCGTCATGCCGTCCGCCCTTCCCCGCTGGTTTGTTGCGTCCACCTGCGCGGTGTGCCTGGCGGTCGCCGCCCTGCCCGCCGACGCCAAATCCAAGCGCGGCGCGCGCCAGAAAGCGGCGCCGCCCGTGACGTACGCCGACGGCCAGACGGGCGCCCAACGCCAGAAAAGCGAGGACGCCCGCCTGCGCCGCGAATGCCGCGGCCGGCCCAACGCGGGCGCCTGCCTGGGCTACGCCAACTGAGCCGAATCAGCTCTTTTTTTAATAGCTGAATCCGCAGATTCAGCCAGCGCTGCAAGCGTTTTTAGCCCCGGTTTTCGTCACCCCACCCGCACCGGCACAAACAGCTGCTGGCCCTGGCGCTGAATCAGCAGCGCCACCGACTTGTCGGCCTTGGCCACCAGGCCACGCACCTGCGCCACGTCGCGCACCGGCTGGCCGTTGACCGAGACGATCACGTCGCCCGCCTGCACGCCGGCGCGCGCAGCGGCACCGCTGGCCTGCTGCACCAGCAGCCCGCCGTCCACCTTGGCATCGGCGCGTTCGTCGGGCTGCAGCGGTCGCAGCGCCAGGCCCAGCTTGCCGTGCTCGCCAGCCGCGGCCGCCACGGTGGCGCCCTTGGCCTGCGTGCCACCCAGCTCGGCGGTCAGGCTTTCGGCCTTGCCGCCACGCCACACGTCCAGCTTGACCCGGTCACCCGGGCGAGCCAGCGCCAGCCGGGCCGGCAGATCGCCCGACGCCACCACCGGCTGCCCATCGACGGCGATGACCACGTCGCCCGCCTTCAGGCCGGCGCGCGCGGCGGGGCCGCCGTCTTCCACGCTCGACACCAGCGCGCCCGCGGGCCGCGGCAGCTTGAACGAATCGGCAAACGCCTGGTTCACCTCCTGCACCGTCACGCCCAGGCGCGCGTGCTCGACCTTGCCGTGGGCCACGATCTGGTCCTTGACGTGCGTCGCCAGTTCGATCGGGATGGCGAACGACACACCCTGGTAGCCGCCCGAGCGGCTGTAGATCTGCGAGTTGATGCCCACCACCTCGCCCCGCGCGTTCAGCAGCGGGCCGCCCGAGTTGCCGGGGTTCACCGCCACGTCGGTCTGGATGAAGGGCACGGCGCTGTCGTCCGGCAGCGACCGGCCCTTGGCGCTGACCACGCCCGCCGTCACCGTGTTTTCAAAGCCGAAGGGCGAGCCGATGGCCAACACCCATTCGCCGGCCTTCAGCGCCTGGCTGCTGCCCAGCGGCAAGGTCGGCAAGCCCGTGGCGTCGATCTTCAGCACCGCGATGTCGGTCTTGTCGTCACGCCCCAGCACCTTGGCGCGGAATTCGCGGCGGTCGGTCAGCTTGACGTTGACCTCGTCCGCACCGCGCACCACGTGGGCGTTGGTCAGGATCACGCCGTCCGGGCTGACGATGAAGCCCGAGCCCTGCCCGCGCGTCAGCTGCGGCTCGCCACCACCGCCGCGCTGGCCCGGGCCCTGCCCGAACATGCCGGGCGGAAAGCCGAAGCGGCGCAGAAAGTCCTGCATCTGCGCATCGGGCGCCCCGCCCTGCTGCGCGGCCGACGCGCCGTCTTCATCGTCATCCCCCAACGCCACCTTGCGCGTGCCACTGACGCTGATGTTCACCACCGCCGGGCCGTAGCGCGCGGTGATGGCGCTGAAATCCGGCGCGGCGATCACCGCCGCCGCGGGCGTGGTGGTTGTGGGCGCCGGCGCCACCACCGCGGGCTGTTGCGCAAGCGCCAGCGGCGCCGCATGCTGCACCGCCGTCGCGCCCACGCCACCCAGCACACCAGCGGCCACCAGCGCCGCAACCAGCTTTTTCGAAGTCCATTGCACAGGGGTGTTCATCTCTTGCATCCTTTCCAGTCGAGCCGCCACGAAGGGGCGGCATGGGAAGGAATGTGGGGGGCAAGAGTTAGGCGGGGCTTAGGGCACATTGCGCGCTCGGCGTTCAGCCACACCCTAACCAGCCAGTCCCTTTCAGGCACGGACAGCGCAACGGTCCAAGATCGTCGTCGTATTCCGATTTTCTTGCACCTGCGACTTGCTGAACTGCCACGCGCCGTCAGCGAGCATCCGCTGAACGCCGGCGTGACCAGCGTGAGCCGTCCAAATGCGGTGCGGCCAAGGGGTGGTACGTTGCATGCGCACAAGCCAACTTATGCCAACGGCGCGTCCTCACGCGCCCATAAGATCCAATGGCAGGAATTATTTAACACCAAATAACTATTTTTAATTTTCAAGTTGTTGACCCCATGGTCTGCGACTTGCGCGTGACTTCGGGGATGGTTTTCGTTAAACTGATTGATGCTGATTGACTCCGTACCCACAAGAAAGTCGCGCATGAACCACTTTCACTCGGAATGCGACTCGCTCGCTATTTTTTTACTAAAGCATTAAAACTTCACCCACCTGTGGTGAATTTTGGCGTTGCGATCAACGATGAATGGCATATTGATCCATCATTGCCCACACCGTCGATGGAAATATCATGGCGAACGCAGTGAAAATCACATTAATTGGGCGCAACAAAAAAACAACCATCAATAAAACGGAAAATTATAAACATCTGCAACTTTAATTCAAGTCAAGAAGCAATTATTTGACCAATATTTATCAAAGCCATTTTACCCAAGAAGATGAAAAACCTGCTACTCAGCTTCATTCTGTTCACATCATTGGCACACGCCCAAGCACCGGCGCTCAAAGTCGGCGATAGCTGGAAAATGCAATCGCTCGACACTACAGTCAATCCACCAACGTTACAATGGTCCCAGACGCGAACGGTGATTTCAGTGGATGCCCAAGAGACGGCGCGTCTCATTGAGCCGAATACGGGTGACAAATTTGTGGCAGTACATGACGCAACCACTGATAAGCGTTTGACCACATACAAGCACGAAGAATCAGCGCCTGATCGCAAGGGGAAAAAACTTGGCGATTGGAGCAAAAGCGATTCATTCGTGCAGTTCCCGTTGGAGATCGGAAAGAAATGGGAGGTCCACCGAAGCCGGCGCTTGAATAACGGACAGAGCGTTATAACAGACCTGAAGGCAGAGGTATTGGCGCTTGAGAAAGTACAGACACCAGCTGGAGAGTTCGAGGCCTACAAAATCTCACTCAGAGGGTCGTGGCGGAACACTGGAAGCGGCAATACTGGCCCCAACGATGGCACTCTCTGGTATGCGCCAGCTGCCAAAGAAGTGGTGAAATACGTCGGAGAAACCCGATGGAGCACCGTCAGCAAGCCCATCATTGACCAGTGGCACGAAGAGCTGATCGAACTGAAGCTGGCTCCTTGAATCAATACGCTACGCAAGGCGGATATATAACCAAACAGGCATGGAAATCGGGGGCTCAGAACGACTGCTACGGTAGTGCTTTAGCCGGAAGCACCACCCCCACCCGCGCCCCGCCCAAATCATCCGACTCCCCCACCTCAATCACCGCCCCATGCCTTTCCGCCACCGCGCGGGCAATGGCCAGCCCCAGCCCGCTGCCATGCCCCGGTGCGCCGGGGGCGCGGTAGAAGCGATCCATCACGCGCGCACGCTCATCCGGCGCGATGCCGGGCCCGCTGTCTTCCACGGACAGCCGCGCGCCGTGCTCTGCCCCCGCAGGTGCAACCCGCACGCGCACACGGCCACCCTCGGGCGTGTGGCGCAATGCGTTGTCGAGCAGGTTGCGCAGCAGCACGGCCAGGGCGTCGGGCTGGCCTTGCACGGTGGCAGGCGCGGAGGCATCCACGGTCAGGTCGATCCCGCGCCGCGCGGCTTCGGCAGCAAATTCGGCCGCTGCGGCGCGCGCCAGCGCGACCAGGTCGACCGCCACCGGCGGCGCGGCGCTGGCAGCGCCCTCTTGCCGTGCGAGCGCCAGCAATTGCTCAACCAAGCGCGTGGCACGGTCAATGCCGGCCAGCAGGCGGCCCTCGGCCACCTGTCGCGCGTCGGGCGTGTCGGCGCGCTGCAGGCCCTGCACCTGCAGGCGCAGCGCGGCCAGGGGCGAGCGCAGTTCGTGCGCGGCGTCGGCGGTGAAGTGGGTCAGCGCGTCCCACGCAGCGGACAGGCGGGTCAGGAGTCCATTCATCTCGTCGACCAGCGGCCGCACCTCGGCCGGCAGCCCGGCGGTGGGCAGGGGCGACAGGTCGTCGGGCCGGCGCGCGGCCACCTGGCGACGGGCACGCTCGATGGGCCCCAGCGCACGGCCGATGACCCACCACACGATGAGCATCAGCACCGGCGCCAGCAGCGCCACCGGCAGCACGGCGCGCAGCGCCAGCTGGCCAGCCATGCGCCCGCGCGCGGCCGCCTGCTGCGCCACCTGCACCACCTGGGTGGCCGTGCGCAGGGCGTAGACGCGGTAGCGCTCGCCGCCTGCATTCACGTCGGAAAAGCCGATGACGGCCTGCGGCGCCAGCAGGCGGCCGTGCGGGCTGCGGTACAGCATCAGGCCGTCGGCACGCCAGACCTGGATGATCATCTCGCGCGCGGCGGGCTCGTCCACCGGCGACGCATCGTCGTCGCCCAGACTGCCCTCACCCAGCCGGCCCGACAGCGACAGCGCAATGCGCTGCATCTGGGCGTCGAACAGCGCCTCGGTCTCGGCGCGCGCGGTGCGGTAGGTGACGGCAGCCTGCAGCGCGGCGAAGGCGAGTACCGCGGCCAGCAGCGCGCCGGTGAGTTGGCGGCGCAGGGAGGCCGCGGGTGTTGGCAGAGGCTCGGGGTTCATGGTGCGCTGTTGGCCCTCACCCCTGCCCTCTCCCAGGGGGAGAGGGGGTTTCGTTGGAATGCGCGGCAGTGCGGGAACCAGGCATGGCTGTGCCCATGAATGAATTTTTAACTATTTTCGCCCTCCAGCGCCCACTGGATCAGCGCCAGCAGCTGCAGTTTTATGAGCAACACCCGGATCGTCACGCATGTGATCCAGTGGCCGCGAAGCAGGCCACCCCAGCGCAAGCGCAACATCCCGCACGACCCACTCGTCATCGAATGGCCGCGGAGCAGGCCACACCGGAACGCCGCGCTCGGGGTCTCCCCGAGCGCCAGCGTTGTCGCCCCGGGGGGATGGCGCCGCAGACGACTCAGGGGGGAGCATGGTTCGGCACCCGGTAGCCCAGCCCACGCTGGTTTTCGATCAGCCCGGCGCCCAGCTTCTTGCGCACGCCGTGGATGTACACCTCCACCGCGTTGCTGCTGACGTCGTCGCGCCATGAGTACAGCTTTTCTTCCAGCTGCTGGCGCGACAGCACGCGGCCGGGGCGCGCCAGCAGCGGCTCCAGCACGGCCCACTCGCGCGCCGACAGCGGCACCGGCTCGCCGCGCAACGTGACTTCGCGCGTGGCGGGCACGATGCGCACGTCGCCCCACTCGTACGCCGGCTCGGCGCGGCCATCGGCGCGGCGCAGCAGCGCGCGGATGCGGGCCAGCAGCTCGTCCAGGTCGTAGGGCTTGACGATGTAGTCGTCGGCGCCCGCGTCCAGCCCCGCCACGCGGTCGGCCACGGCGTCGCGCGCGGTGGCGACCAGCACCGGCAGGCGCTGCTTTTGCGCGCGCAGCCAGCGCAGCACCGACAGCCCGTCCTGCCGCGGCAAGCCCAGGTCGAGCAGCAGCAGGTCGTAGGGTGTGGTGGCCAGCGCCGTCTGGGCCATGGCGCCGTCCCTCACCCAGTCGACGGCGTAGTGCTCGGCGCGCAGGGCGTCGAGCACCACTTCGCCGATCATCGTGTCGTCTTCCACCAGCAGGATGCGCATGCGCCCATTGTGCCGCCGGGGCGCGCCGGCCGGCGTTGAGCCACCACCGCAGCGTTGTTTTTTGCTACCCATTCCGTAGCTACCCGCGCTTCGTGGGTGCGGGCGACACGCACTTTCGATGGGATTGGTATATTCAGGCGGTCAGCGGCGCCCCCATGGCTGCCCGCGTCGCCTTTCAACCCCGTTTGCTGATTCCGCCTCGACGAACACCCGCCGGTTGCCGCGTGGGTGTCAACCGTTCGGCCCTTCTCGTTTTTTGATGGATCTCGTCTACCTGCTCCTGCTGCCCTTTGCCGGCAGCCTGGTCGCCGCCCTGATGCCGACGCACGCGCGCACGGCGGCGGCGGGCTGGGCAGCGCTGGTCAGCGCGGCGGCGCTGGTGTGGGTGGCGCTGCTGTTCCCCACCCTGCAGGCGGGCACCGTGCTGCGCGAGGAATACCGCTGGATCCCGTCGGCCGGCATCCACTTTGCCGTGCGCATGGACGGCTTTGCCTGGATGTTTGCCATGCTGGTGACCGGCATCGGCACGCTGGTGGCGGTGTACGCGCGCTACTACATGAGCAAGAACGACCCGGTGCCGCGTTTCTTCTCGTTCTTCCTGGCTTTCATGGGCGCCATGCTGGGCGTGGTGCTGTCGGGCAACGTCGTGCAACTGGCATTTTTCTGGGAGCTGACCAGCCTGTTTAGTTTTCTGCTGATCGGCTACTGGCACCACCGCAAGGATGCGCGGCGCGGCGCGCGCATGGCGCTGACGGTGACGGGCGCCGGCGGCCTGGCCATGCTGGCCGGCATGCTGATGCTGGGGCACATTGCCGGCAGCTACCAGCTCGACGTGATCCTGGGCGCGGGCGACCGCATCCGCGCGAACCCGCTGTATACGCCGATGCTGGTGCTGGTGCTGCTGGGGGCGCTCACCAAAAGCGCGCAGTTTCCGTTTCAGTTCTGGCTGCCGCGCGCCATGGCGGCGCCCACGCCGGTGTCGGCCTACCTGCATTCGGCCACCATGGTGAAGGCCGGCGTGTTCTTGCTGGCGCGGCTGTGGCCGGCGCTGTCGGGCACTGAGCAGTGGTTCTGGCTGGTGGGCGGCGCCGGCGTGATCACCTTGGTGCTGGGCGCGTACGTGGCAATGTTCCAGACCGATCTGAAGGGGCTGCTGGCGTATTCGACCATCAGCCACCTGGGCCTGATCACCCTGCTGCTGGGCCTGAACCGTGACCTGGCGGCGGTGGCGGCGGTGTTCCACATCATGAACCACGCGACCTTCAAGGCGTCGCTGTTCATGGCCGCCGGCATCATCGACCACGAAACCGGCACGCGCGATCTGCGGAGGCTGTCGGGCCTGTGGCGGGCCATGCCGATCACCGGCACGTTGGCCTTTGTGGCCAGTGCGGCGATGGCGGGCGTGCCGCTGCTGAACGGTTTTTTGTCGAAGGAGATGTTCTTCGCCGAAACCATCGACCTGAGCACCATGCCCTGGCTGGACTACGGCTTGCCCGTGGCCGCCACGGTGGCGGGCATCTTTGCCGTGGTGTATTCGCTGCGTTTTGCGGTCGACGTGTTCCTGGGGTCGCCGGCGCACGACCTGCCCATCACGCCGCACGAACCGGTGCGCTGGATGCGCGTGCCGATCGAGGTGCTGGTGCTGCTGTGCCTGGTGGTTGGCATCTTTCCGCAGTGGTCCATTGGCCCGGCGCTCGACCTGGCGGCGCGGCCGGTGGTGGGCGGGCCGATGCCGCAGTTCAGCCTGGCGATCTGGCACGGGTTCAACAAGCCGCTGATCATGAGCATGATCGCGCTGGTCGGCGGCAT
>WBZS01001474.1_pt1 | contig 11434 bp, 9 predicted proteins | sample 5204201 | NCBI WGS metagenome assembly WBZS01 (sample SAMN12344357, study PRJNA552823) | activated sludge metagenome | biome: Activated sludge suspended growth; feature: Nitrification reactor; material: Wastewater; isolation source: activated sludge from nitrification reactor of wastewater treatment...
TGGAGGAACGGGCCGTCGAAATGCTCAAAGAGAACGGTCCCCTGCCTCGACCTCCCTGGTGGGAATTCGAACTGATCCGTGCGGAAATCGCGTTTCAAAACAATGAATTCGACCGAGCGGTTCAGCGTCTGGAAGCCTCGCTCGACCTGCGTGTTCAATTCGATTTGCCGACATTTTATAACCACGCGGGTTGGCTGAAGGCTTGGCTCACACGCCTTCGAAACAAAAAGCTGGATACCTTGGCAGACCGTGTCGATGCGGAACTTGCTTGGGCACAAATTCCGAATGAAGCAGGGATCACCGTACTCGAACGCTATCAACTTCAACCCGCACGCTCCCTGCAAGGAGAATGACGGACTACCGCCGAGCTTGAACGTAACGGAAATCATCGGGAAGTATGCAAAAGGACTATGAATGGATTGGAGGACACCCATACGCCCAAGCGACGTGCACACATGCCGCCGAAACCTTCTTGAGATTCCACGATGGAAGATCGATCCAAACCAAGCCCAGGTCTCGATATTTCCACGCCGGCTTCTCGATCGTTTTTGCGGTCCAATGAGGTCTGGGTCTTCTTGGGTAGTTTGCTGACGATCAGTTTTCTACTCATCGAGGGGCAGGATTCGCAGAAGCCATTAAAAATTGCGTTGCTGGTCATCTTGGTGATATTTCTCAGCATGTTTGCGGTTCTGGAATGCATTCTCCTGTATTTTCTCGTCGTTCACCGTGGGATCTGGACGTGGGGCCGTCTCGCGAATCTGCCGTCGAAACTTTATGGCCAAAAAAACGAGCCGGGAGCGTGGCGAGCCTTTGACCAGGCGCTGACGCGGGCACGCCGTTTCCGCCGCGACGATCCCCGTCGAGCACAGATGGATGGTGACTTGGCCTTATTTCTTTCCAATCAAACGCACTACGCGCACGCAGATGCACTTTTCGCTGAGGCCGTTGACATCTTTAAGGATTCAGGAATCGCTCGTATCGCGGATCTTGCGAGGGTGCGGAACAATTGGGCAGTTTCACGAATCGACCGTCTTCACTAATCTGCCGCGCGGAGGGAACTCGAAGGAAATCTGGACGCGTTGATCGCTCACCGCAAACAGAATCCGTACCAATTCATTGATTTCAATTCCGCCATCGATAAGGTCGAATATATATTAGTGCACAACCTTACGTTGTGTCTATTACGCAATGGAGACGATGAGGAAGCGGAGGAGCAAATTGAAGAAGTGGAAAAGGTCCTCAATTCCTTTGCAAAAAGAAGACGTGAAACACTGAGAACGCACGTGCGGCTTCTGCGAGCCGAGTTGTTTTTCCTACGTGGGAAATGGGATCGAGCCCTCGCGGAGTTGGACGGGATTCGCGAAGGCGACGCGATGGTGACTTACCCGCTACGGGTGAAGATTCACGTTGCCCGCCGGGAATATCGGCGTGCCAAGATTTATGAAAAGAGGGCGGTCGAATCGCTTCAGGCGAATGGACCGCTGCTTCGTCCACCTTATTGGAAATTCGCGCTCGTCCGTGCGGAACTTGCATTTGGGATGAACGAATTTGACCGTGCGGTTTCGCACTTGGGCACCGCGCTCGATCTTCGCATTCGATTCGATTTGCCCTGTTTTTCCGCCTACGCGAGTTGGCTGAAACCTTGGCCTACTCGCCTTCGCAATGAGGAGCGGGATGCCTTGGCGGAACGTGTCGATGCGGAGATTATTTGGGCCAAGATGGCGAACGAGGAAGGGATCATGGTACTCGATGGTTACCATGTTCAACTCGTGCCGGCGGTCTGCACGATGTGATCGAAAAAGGTCCTGCTCGCGTCTGTCAGTTCCATCGAGGCAATAAGCCGAACGTTTATTGCGCCACGAGCGTCACACGGATGGGGCCGCTGTAGGCTAAACCGTCGAACAGGCGGTACACGAAGCTGGTGGTTCCCTTGAAAGTCGCCTTCCGAGTGAAGGTGAAGGAACCATTCGCTTTGAGGACGAGTTTGCCAGCTTTCGCGGGAGGGGCCGTCAAAAGACGAGCGGTAAGCACGTCCCCGTTGCGATCTTTCACGCCACGCACCACGCCGTTTTTGATCGAGGCCGTCAACACGTTCACATTCTTCGCCAACGTGTATTTGAGAGGGTTCGGCAAGCCTGCGACGGGGAATTTGGGAGCCAGGTTATTCACCTGAATGCGAATCGTTTTCGTATCGGAAAGGACAATGCCAAAACCCGCGTTGCCGCGATCATTGATCGTGAAGGTGATTTGCATTTTCCCGGTGAAACCGACGCGGGGAGTGACCTTGAGTCCGTTGAGCGCCGCGTTCACCGCCGCCAATTTGCCGACGAATCGAAGGTTCGCGGTGTCATTGCCGAGGACGGAAGTCAATCCGATCCGGGATGGCAAGGTTACCTTTCCGTCGCTCACTTGCACGCGCATTTCGAACAAGTCGTTGGCGCTGCCGGGTTCGTCCAGATCGGTGACGGTGACACCCGTGCGATCCGCGACGCGGAAGGTAAAGCTTCCGTTGCGTAGGATTGTGTAAATGGGCTTCGTCGGCAGGGCAGCATTGTAATTCCGAACATGAACGAAGGGCTTTTCGTTAATATTCCGCACGACGATCGTGAAAACTTCCTCCACGAACAAACCCGACTGATCGGTGGCGCGAATGCGTATCGTGTAAGACGACTTCTTCTCGTAATCGACTTTTGTATTCGTTCGCAACTGAATCCCGGAAATGATGAACGAGGCATTGTCCGCGGCACCCGTACCGGGAACCAAGGAATAAGTGACGGTCCCCGTTTCGTCGGGGTCGTTGCTGCCGAGGATACCGACTCCGAATTGCAGGGCCGCGTTATTTTCCGGCGTTGCGTTCGCTGAAAGGGTGATGTCCGTCGGCGCGATGTTGCGAGTGAGCCTGAGGTCGCCGTCGGCATAGGTCACGCGAAACAGCTTTCCGTCGATCGCGAGGTTGCCGCCCTCGGTTATTCCCGTCAACGTTCCCGTCGCTGAATCATGGAGGTCGTTGGCGATGACGAGGTAAGAATCACCGAGCGCCGGAGTGTAGCCGAGTGTACCCGTGATGGTGCCGGCGAGCGAAACGGAGCCATGCACGACGAGTTGGTCGTGTTGGCCGCCCACCACGGTGCCGTTGATTTCGACGCGCAACGTACCCGTTTGTTGGTAGGCGCCGTTGACGACCAAAGTGCCCACGCCATTTCCAGGCTCCACGGTGCCTGCGTTTTTGAGCGTTCCTTCGACGAAGCCCGTGCCGATCAAGCTTCCGCCACGGATATCGACGGAATCCTCCACGATGCTGCCGGGCGAAAGCACGGTGGCTCCGCCCGTTTGTAGATAACGTTGCCCATTGGTGGAAAACGCGCCACCCGCTTCCACGCGCACTTGGCCCGCGTTCGTGAAACGGAAATCCGCCACGCGGAAGACGGTGCCGCTCACCGTCGAAAAGAAGAAATCGCCCGAAGTGGGATCCCGCGCGATGCCCGACATACCCACCACGCCAATATCGCGGTCCTGCAAGAACTCGCCAACGGGACTCATCTCGCGCAGCAGCGTTTGGCTGTGTCCAACCACGAAAAGGTTTCCCGTGTCCGGGTTGACCATCAAGTCGCCGAAATTCATGGCGAAGTTTGGAGCGCCGGGCGGGACCACCGGAAACCTTTGGATCTGGGCACCCGTCGCGGGATTGATTTCCTGGATTTGCAAGGTGACGGTGTCGAGTACGTAAATGGAATTTCGGCCCGGATGATACGCGACGCCCACGGCCGCGTTATCCACGCCAGGCAACGGCATCGAAGCCAGCAGTGCCCCCGTGTTTTTGTCGATCGCGTAGAGCATGTCGGGCGAATTGTCGCCGTTCACCACGAGGATGGAACCGGCAGGCACGTTATTGCCGTTGATGTTGAGTGGTTCGCTCAGATAATCGAGATCGAATTCGTTCGAGACGGCTCCGGGCCGCTGCACCGTGCCCACGCGAGTGCCGACTTGATTGTACTTGTAAATCGTTGGGTCAAAATCCGGATGAAGGAGCAGTTGGCCGGTGGAGGGGTCGAACGCGATCCCCACGAGCGAGCCCAGGCCCGGGTTGAAGGAACTAACGACGGAACTCGACGAGCCAGCTTTCAAGCTGCGGCCATTCTTGAGGGTGAGCGATCCATTGGCCGAGTTGCTGGCGAGCGTGGACAACGCGGATTGGCCGAACGCGTTTTGGATATCGGACGAGGTGCCGTCGAGAATCACGGTGGAGGCGTTGACTTTCAGATCTTCACTCGCGATTTGCAACACGCCGGCAAGGTCGAAAATACCGCCCGTCAACGATTTGGCGGTGCCATCAAAATTTTGAAACGTATCCAGGACGGACACTTTGCCGGTGGCGATGCGAAACGTCCCCGTGTTTTGCGTGATGAACGTGTTGCCGACGTTGGCGGTGCCGAAGAAGGTGGTATCAGACCCGCCCGTTTTGTTCAAGAAGCCTGCGTTGGTGAATCGTCCCGTTTGCCCGACATCGGAGACGAAACTGGTATCGGTCTGGAGTTGGAGCGTCGCCCCCCCCTGGTTGATCAGCGAGGCACCTTGGTTGAGCCGAACGCCGCCAGGTGCCGCCACCACGAGATTTCCGGAATTCGTGAACGAACCCGGGCCTGTGATTTGGATAGGGCTGGTGTTGTTGAGCGTGAAAGTGCCCGTGGTCACCATCTTTCGGCCTTCCGCGAACGTGACGGTGCCGTTCGCCCATGTGCCGACCGATTCGACAAGCAAATCCGCATCAACGCGAAGATTGCCCGTCCAGCTTGCGTCGAATTCGACGCCACCCACCAGCGTCGTTGCTTCGACCGAAGGTTCAAGCGTCCACGGGCCGGGCAAAAACCCACCGTTTCCATCCGGGTGCGTCACGCCGTTGATGGTAAATCGAGCCGTATCCGCAGCCGTGGGAACGGCACCTTCAACCCAGTTCGCCGGCACGTGCCATAACGTCCCGGTGTTGACATCGGAGCTACCCAACCAGGTGCGAACCGCCGGCACCCATCGAGCTTCCAAAGCCTCAAGATCCAGGGACGGTCGGTACTTCGAAACGCGATTCGATTTCCGCGACTGAAAAAACGAAAGCACGGACGACTCCTGAAAAGCTCGATGGCCAACGGAATTCGAGCGCCGAAAATGGGTTTGCCTATTGTACCCAGTTTTGAGCGTGAGAAGATAGGGGACTTGGAAGTTGATTCATGAAAATTGTGCAACCTTTGGAAATAGTTTCCATGGATCGGTGGAAAAATTCCTTGGGAATCCGAACGGACTGGCGTGACACGGCCGGTTTACACCGGCCGCTCGCCTTTCGAGAGATTTCGCCTTTCGAGAGATACTGGTTGCATTTCTTGTTGAGCCAGGAGGCGGCAGATCGTTGACCGCACATGCGATTTCTGCGAAACTGGGGGCACGGTTTTGCTCGTCGTTGGCTTGGCCGTGTCTCCCAGGCGGCGGATGCGTTTCGAATGACGGAATGGTGGACGAATACCTATGACCAGACAGCGTTGTTTTCTATCCCGCCGACAGATGTTGCAGGCATCCGCAAATGGGTTTGGGTGGTTGGCGGCTTCCACACTCTTGGCGAATCCCACCAACGATGCGAGGCCTCATTACACGCCGCGTGCGAAACATGTCATCTTCTGTTTCATGGACGGAGGTGTATCGCACGTTGATTCCTTCGATCCGAAGCCGAAGCTGGATCAACTGGATGGCCGACCCTTCCTCGATTCGCAAAACCCGACGGCGCGAGGGAACCGCCAATGGCTGAAAAGTCCCTGGCCTTTCAAACGGCGCGGTCAATCAGGCATGCCGATCAGCGATTTGTTCCCCCACATCGCGAGTTGTGCCGACGATCTCGCGGTGATTCGGTCGATGAAGGCGGATTTGCCCATCCATTCCACGGGTGTCCTTTTCCTGCACACCGGTGCGAATTTAGCAGGGCGACCCAGTATGGGGTCGTGGGTGAATTATGGTCTGGGCACTGAGAATCGCAACCTACCCGGCTTTGTCGTCTTGAACTTCGGCGTGATTCCGTGCGGCGGCATGGAGACGTATTCGAGCGGTTTTCTTCCCGCGAATTTTCAGCCGACGCATTTCCACGCCGACGGCGTTCCGATCGACAACATCCGCCCCACCGCGGGCCAGGCACGCTCACAACCGGCGATGCTATCGCTTTTACGGGAACAGGACGCAGCGTTCGGCCGATCCATCGCGGGCGAACGAGCCGTCAATGCCGCCATTCGCAATTACGAATTGGCGTTTCGCATGCAATCCATGGTGCCCGACGTTTTGGACCTCGAACGGGAATCGCTGGCCACGCGACGCATGTATGGCCTGGATTCCACCGTTCCCAGTCAACGCCTGTATGGCATTCAATGCCTGCGAGCGCGGCGACTTGTGGAGTCCGGTGTTCGCTTCGTCGAAATCACCTGCCCGCCCGGCGCGTCCAACGGCACGTGGGACCAGCACGGCGACCTCAAGCGTGGCCATGAAAAAAACGCCCTCGACACCGATCAAGCAATCGCGGCACTCATCAAAGATTTGAAACAACGCGGCCTTCTCGATGAAACGTTGATCGTATGGGCGGGCGAGTTCGGTCGAACGCCTCACTCGGCCGGGCGGGATGGACGCGACCATCATCCCGAGGGATTCAGCGTCTTCCTTGCGGGAGGAGGCGTGAAAGGCGGCACCGTTTACGGTGCCACGGACGAAATGGGCATCCATGCCGTGGAAAATGTCTGCACCATGCACGACCTTCATGCCACCATCTTGCATCTGCTCGGCCTGGACCATGAACGGCTCACCTTCCGTTTCGGCGGCCGAGACTTCCGCCTCACCGACGTGCACGGCAATGTGGTGCACGAGATCTTGGCGTAAACGCAAGTGAAGGACATCACCCTCCGAGCCTGAACGCCAGCAAGGGACGCTGCGACGGCATCCCTCACCGGCGCTCAAATTCGGACGGTGTGCAAAGGAGGCGCGAAACGGCAAGTGACGTGCTTAGCCTTTTTCCCCCGCCGCTCGCCTTTCCTTTCAATCTTTATCGGCCTGGAACGAAGAGGGCGGGGCCGATCGGATCAAGCTGCGGTGCCGACACGTTCGTCGCGGGAATACGAGCCGGCACGGCGACCGTGGCGGCGGGATCTCGCACGGGGTTGAGGTTCAACGTCGACTTCGGCAACGGTTCCGTGGCTGGCGCCTTCGGCAGCGGCTTGGCGGGAATCGTCTGGATCGGCGCTGGCTGCACCGCGGGTGCCGGCTGGTTCGCCGGAGCCGGTTGCACGATCGGCGCGCTCGTCGGTGTTGGGGCGGGCGATGGAATCACTACGGGCAATGGCGAACCAACCGACTCGGGTGCGGGAACGCCGTGCGTGCCGGTCGGGCATGGCACGGACCCACATGGAACCTTCTTGCGCACGGTATAAGCAACCTTGTCGACGACGCGTTCCACCACGCACTTCGTGGTCGGTTCTTCGCAAACGACTTCTTTCTTGATCAATTTGATGCGGCAGAACGGGCCATCACAGCTTGGGCAGGTTTCGCAGCAATCGTTGTGGCGTTTGAAAAGGTTGAGGAAGCTAAATCCACCCGATCCGCCCTTGATGCAAAACGGATCTTCTTTGCACGAGTAGACGGTTTTCTTGTGCTTCTTGACGTCGGGCACGGTTTTGCATTCGAAGCGCTCGACTTCCCGATAGCAGACTTCCTCGACCCACATGTAGCCCGGCTCGCAACCGGTCGTGTCGCAACAGGGAGCCTGGTGCCTCCCCTTCAGAATGCCGTCCGCGAACAGGTGGGAAGCGGTCATCATCGCGGCGACGAACGCAAGGACAATCATCTTTTTCATGGATCACTCCTTAATCAATTTTTTGGTTGAAGAGGTTCGATGTAGGGTGGGTCAAGCGTGCGCGAAGCCCACGGTCGCCTACATCTCGAACCCGTACCACGATGCCTTGGGATGCGAGGAACCGCGTACGGGTCGAAGCCTCGGTGGGTTTCGCGATTACGCTACACCCACCCTACTTTGATCTTCGCATGCATCTCATGCGGGAACCGGATTAGAAGTCGAACGAGAAACGGACCCCCGCGCCCTGGTAGTTGCCGGTGGACGGTTGGGCGAAGATTTGCCGGTGGGCGTATTCATAGTTCCATTGGATCTTGAAGTTGGGGTTCAAGAACCAGTTGAGTCCCAACGTCATGCTGTGAATTTGCCCGCCCTTGATGCCGTTGTTGTCGAGATCGAGCCAAGAGTATCGGCCAGCGACTTGCCACGCTCCGCTGCTGAAAATATTGCTGCACCCTTCACCAGGCACGAAGAAATAGTTGCGGAATGGCACGACACGATTGAAGCGACCGAGCTTCCGATCGAGGTCACGATGTTCCCCCGTGAGGAAATAGAGGACTTCCGCATAAGCACCCTGGGCGTAGTAATTTCGTCCATTGGGGGTTGCGGTGGATTTTCCGGAAGTGCGAGCGATCGCGGTGACGCCGTCGGTGTACGCACCCACGTATTCCGCTTGCAAAATCCAGGGACCATATTGAATGACCAATTCCGGGCTGAAGACGAATTGACTGTCTGCCGTGAACTGGGAGATCGCGGCAATATTATGCAGCGGTGCGGGGCCGTTTCGAATCATGGTTCGCGAACGATACCGGACGGTGTCGTCGTCGGTATCGCCGGCGTAGGCTCCAAGGCCGATGTAGACGAATTCACGGCCTTCGTTTTGATAGAAAGGCGTGCCGATCACCCGCGCGTTTCCCATCCACTCGCCGTCGCCCACATTCCAACCGAAGATGCTGCGTGTGTTTTTGAAGACACCGACCTGCCAAGCGAACGATTCATCTTCGGTGTAATTCCATATCGAGATGCCAGGCGAGAAGCCGTTATTGCCATTTTCGATGAATGAATCGAACTGGTAGGACCGTTCGAGGAAGTTGAGGAATCGGCTACTGGTGAGATGCTCAAAGCTGATCCAGGGCTTGTGATTTCCGATACGAAGGTTTCCTAGCCAAGGCAGATGCGTGATTTCCATCCACAAATCGGTGGGGACCGGCGTATTTTCAACGAAGTTGCGGCGATTCCCCACGCCCGCGGGGGCACCGGCGTCGAACGTGTTCAAGAAGTCATATTCGAAATTGAAGTTGATGACTTCCCAGGCCGTGCCTTCGACGGCTAAACGGGCGCGGCGGAAGTTGACTGCGTCGTCGAACGCGCCAATGCCGCCGCCCCCGAACATGACATTGTCTTGCGCCCACACACTGGCAATGTCGAATTGCGTTCGGCCGCCAAGGTGAACCTTGAACGCCTTGTCCGAGGATTCAAGCCAAGGACCGTGGTTCCAGCGCGCCGTCATGCCCAGGCTGGCGCCGACTTCGTGGCCCTTCGCTTCGTCTTCCTTCTTTTTCGCTTCTTCTTTTTTCTTCGAGTCTTCCTTGTCTCGCTTCAGGTAATCGCCCACGATCTTCTCGACCGCTTTGGAATCGACGGCGGCTGGCGAAGATCCGCCGGCAGGCGCGATCTGATTTTGGTTCGCCAAAAGCCGCTGGAGTTCTTGAACCTGCTTCTGTAACTCTCGGATCTGTGCCTGCGTGTCCGCGTCTTGCGCAAACACGCTGGTGGCGGTCCAGGCGAAAGTGGCGCCCGCGAATGAGGCAGCGATCACCTTGCGCCAAGCACCTCGCCATGACTTCGGCAGCATCATCGGCCTTTCCTTCCATGAAAAGTATTCAGGTGCATGGGGAGAAGCGTTCTCGTTCCGTCACGCTTGTCTGCACACGATGGGTCTGCATGATCTTTCACGCACGTCCATCGCGGTCCGCGAACCTCCCCGAACCCGTCCATCGAATTTTGTGCTTCGTTGCAGCCAATCCGCAAATCCGAAACATTCCTCGTTACACGCTCTTTCGGGCGTGCTTGTTTATTCGATTTATGAAGATCCCGAGGAAGAACCGTTTCGACGGTTCACGCCGGTACACAAAGTACGAACATGCGCATTAAACGTTACAAACTTCCACGCACGTTTCGACGGTTGGCAAACTTTGCGGATTTTAGCGACGGCTTCGAGTTTACTGGATTTGCCGACGAAACGAATTCCCATGCCCACGAGTGCACGTACCTCATTGGGGTGCCATCAGAATCACCAAACCGAGGCGGGGCCACGCGTCGAAGGTAAGCAATACGCCAACATAGACGCGGAAATTCCTTACCGGTACTTCAGCCTTTGGGTGAGTCATGCTGAAACGATGGTCCCCGCGCGAAAAGAAAACTTCGAAGATGCGCCCGCACGCGTCCCCAATGGCCAACTCCTCCCGATTCGTGCCTCGCTTCGAACGGTTGGAATGCCGACGGGTTCTAAATGCGGCTCTTGATTCGCCGATCGCGGCCCCCCCTGAGGTCGTTACCACCGCAGAGGTTGGATTGTTCACGCCAGAATCCGAGGAGGGCGTCATTGACATCACGCAAGGCCTCGGCGAGGAAACTTCTTTCACGGACGTGCACGAGAGCACGGAAGATAGCCTTTTCGAGTATTTTTCCTTAGAAGAGGTCCGGCGGGATTTGGACTTTAACGACGGCGCCGATGAGATTTCGATATTGAGCGCCGCTTCGGGAACGGCGGGACCGCCGACGCTTCCCTTTTTCCTCAACCGCCTGCCCGGCGAACTGAACGTAGCCGAGGTAAACGCGATCGATGGCGGCTTGCCGAGCGAACCGGCGTTCGTTTTGGGGTCGGTGCGGATCGTGGAGAGTTCAGCTCCGGAATCGTCGTTGGCCAATGCCGTGCGCCGCGATCGCCTATCTGCGACAGTGACCAGCACGGGAGACGCGGTCGTCGTTCGAACCGCCCAACGCTCGCAATCGGAAACGCCGTCCGATACGTCCACGTCGACGACACCAGCCGTCCCAACGGTTCCGAACATGCCGGAAGGGGAGCGCGACGTGCGTTTCCTTCCCCAAGTCAACAACCGAGCGCGAACACAGCCTGCGAAAGCAGCCTCGACCGAAAAGCAGGCTTTACTCGTCCGGCCTGAGCTTGGGATACGGGAAACCAAGACGGTTTCGGCGGTGCAACGTCGTGGTGAACCAAGTTCGACGCAGCGCGTACTCCGGCCCGCACCTCGTTCGGCATCGTCCGTAGGTGCGACTTACTGGGCGATCGCGATGGCGACCTTGCTGCCCGTGGGAGCGTGGTTGGTTAGCCAAGATCGAGGACTGGCTCGCCCTCGCTCAAACGATAACGAAGATGCTGAAAATCATCTTCGTAAGTCTGGGTATGGTCGATCCCCAAGTGGTGGAAGATGGTCGCGCTGAGATCGGCGGGAGTCACCGGACGGTCGGACACGAACCCGCCGTCCCGTGTGGTCGCACCATAAACCTGCCCTCCGCGTACGCCTCCCCCGGCTAAAAGCGCGGTGA
>WBZS01002468.1_pt1 | contig 11431 bp, 10 predicted proteins | sample 5204201 | NCBI WGS metagenome assembly WBZS01 (sample SAMN12344357, study PRJNA552823) | activated sludge metagenome | biome: Activated sludge suspended growth; feature: Nitrification reactor; material: Wastewater; isolation source: activated sludge from nitrification reactor of wastewater...
TCAACTTGATCCGCAGATAGCCCTGGTCGAGGTAGCGCTCGACGTGCCCGAGCAGCTCCGGGATCGAGTCCATGATCCCGACGGACACGCCGGCCGGCACGCGCTCCCGGACCGCCCCGAGGTGATGACCGAAGGACCACCCGGCGGTCTTCAGTTCGGCGTCGAGGATCGCCGTCTCGATGACGTGCTTGGCCATGTAGTTGCCGGTGACCGGCTCGAGCGCCGTCGCGACCCGGTTGGCCGTCAGGGCGTCGCCGAGGGCGAGCAGGCGGGGGACGAGTTCGGCGCGCACGACGTGTTCGCAGCCGGCCAGCCACTCGGCGCTGTAGAGCGGATCGAGTTCGGCGGCGCACTCGGCCCAACCGACCGCCCCGTCCGGGGTTTCGAGGCGGAGCAGGAAGGTGTCCTTGGCCAGGGCGGTGCCGAACGAGGTCCGGAACGGGGTGACGAGCGGCATCGTGACCCAGACGACCTCGAGCCGGGCGATCCTCATCCGATGTCCTTCCGTTGGGGCGCAACGGTTTCCGTCGACCCGGTGGCCGGTGGCGTGAAGTGGTACCAGCCGTCGCGGCTCACCCCGGTGGCCACCAAGCGGTGGGCGAAGGCGTCCTCCATCGCCTCCCGCACGACGTGGCGCCAGGCGGTGGCCGCGGTCGGGTCCGCCCGCCGGAGCGCGACGATGTCGGTCGGCACCCGCACCCACCGCTGCCGGCCCCCGGCCACCGACAGGTATGCCGGGATGCCGTCCGGGCCGGCGACCAGACTCGCGCTGTGCTGCAGGTCCGGGCCCGGGGTGCGCGAGGGTGTGGGGTCACTCGTGCTCCAGGTGGCGACGAGGCGGTCGGAGTCGTCGCCCCGGTTGATCTCGTCGCCCATCAGCCCGTAGAAGCTGCGTTCGTAGTGGGTGCCCACGGCGCCCAGCTTGTCGAGGTTGAAGTGTCCGTTGCGCGCGACGAGCGGGTCGAAGGTCCAGGTGATCGTCGCCATCCCGTGGTCACGGGCCCACTGGCGTTGGTGCTCCTTGAGGGCGGCCCCGATCCCGCGGTCGGCGTGGCCGGGGGCGGCCGCGGCGATCATCGAGTAGCCGCCCCCGTCGGCCGTCGGGGTGAGCACGGCCGCACCGAGCAGGCCCACACCGGGCAGGCCCACACCGGGCAGGGCGCCCGAGCCGGACCCACCGGGCGGACCGTCATACGCGGCGTTGACCAGTCCGCCGGCGTGCACGACCGCCCGGAGCACCTCGCTGGGCATCGGGGCGCCCTCGTCGTTGCGGCCCCAGACGGCCGTGAACAGCGCACTCACGGCGCGCAGGTCGGCCATCTCGTGGAGGGTGGCCAGGCGCAGCGGGGGGCGGGTCATCGCGGTGGGGCGGATCAGAAGTACCAGGGGAAGGGGGACCAGTCGGGGGCGCGCTTCTGCAGGAACTGGTCGCGGCCCTCGACGGCTTCGTCGGTCATGTAGGCCAGCCGGGTCGCCTCGCCGGCGAACACCTGCTGGCCCATCAGTCCGTCGTCGAGCAGGTTGAACGCGAACTTCAACATCCGTTGCGCCTGGGGCGACTTCCCCATGATCTCGCGCGCCACCTGCAGCGCGTCGGCCTCGAGCTGGGCATGGTCGGAGACGATGTTGACCGCGCCCATCCGGTGCATGTCCTCCGCCGTGTATTCGCGGCCGAGGAAGAAGATCTCGCGGGCGAACTTCTGGCCGACCATCTTGGCCAGGTAGGCGCTGCCATATCCGCCGTCGAAGCTGCCGACGTCCGCGTCGGTCTGCTTGAACCGGGCGAACTCGCGCGAGGCCATCGTCAGGTCGCACACGACGTGCAGGGAGTGCCCACCACCGGCGGCCCAGCCGTTGACCAGGGCGATGACGACCTTCGGCATGGTCCGGATGAGGCGCTGCACCTCGAGGATGTGCAGCCGCCCGCCCTCGGCCTTGACCCGTCGTTCGTCGATGCCCTCGGCGCCGGCGTCGCCCGTGGGGTCCGCGGCGTACTGGTACCCCGAGCGACCCCGGATCCGCTGGTCGCCGCCGGTGCAGAAGGCCCAGCCCTGCGTGGTCGGGGAGGAGCCGGCACGGGGGGAGGGGCCGTTGCCGGTGAGCAGGACGACCCCGACGTCCGGGGTGCGGCGCGCGTGGTCGAGGGTGCGATAGAGCTCGTCGACGGTGTGCGGCCGGAAGGCGTTGAGCACCTCCGGTCGGTCGAAGGCGACCCGGACGACCCCGGAGTCGGGCCCCACGCCGGTCGCCCGGTGATAGGTGAGGTCGGTCAGGTCCTCGAACCCGGGGACCACCTGCCACGCCGTGGGGTCGAAGGTCTGGCTCACTGAGTCGATGGCGCTCACCCGAGTGAGCCTAACGAGTGCCCTCGGGGATGCGGTGCGCCCACCTCCGCGGCCGCACCGACGGGTTCCGGTGCGGTCGGGACCGGGCCTACGGTGGGGGGGTGGGACTGCGCTTCTCCGACGATCAGCTCCGGGCGATGTATGCCGGGGGCCGCGGCAACGCGGTCGCCCGCCGGTTCGCCCGGCTCTGGGGCTGGGTCCAGGCGCGCGGCTGGCTGCCGCGCCGATGGGTCACTCTCGAGGTGCCCGGCCGGGTGTCCGGCAAACCGACCCGGTTCCCGATCGGGATGGCCGACGTCCACGGACAGTGGTACCTCGTCTCGATGCTCGGCGAGTGCCACTGGACCAGGAACGTGCGCGCCAACGAGGGCTGGGTGACCCTGCACTGGGGCCGGCCCTACCGCAAGCATGTCACCGAGGTCCCGGTCGCCCAACGAGCGCCGATCCTGGCCCGCTACGTCGAGAAGGTCCCCGGCGGCCGGCCCCACATCCCCGTGCCGGTGGGGGCTCCGGTGGCCGAGTTCGACGCCGTGGCGGCGCGCTACCCGGTCTTCCGGCTCGACGGATGAGTCCGACCGACAGCGCGGCGCCGACACCCCCGATCGCGGACCTGCTCGAGCGCCTGCGCGTCGTCTCGATCCCGCTGCGGGTGCCGTTCCGGGGGGTCACCGACCGCGAGGTCGCCCTCATCGCGGGCCCGGTCGGGTGGGGCGAATTCGGCCCGTTCCTCGAGTACGGCCCGGCCGAGGCCTCGCGGTGGCTGGCCTGCGCGATCGAGAGCGCGTATGCCGGGTGGCCGGCCCCGCGTCGGTCCTCGGTGCCGGTCAACGCGACCGTCCCGGCGGTGTCCGCCGACGAGGTCGCGGGGGTGCTCGCCCGGTTCCCCGGGTGTCTGACCGCCAAGGTCAAGGTGGCGGAGCGCGGTCAAGGGATCAGTGATGACCTCTCGCGGGTGGCCGCCGTCCGGGACGCTCTCGGTGCCCCGGGCCGGATCCGGGTCGATGCCAACGGCGGCTGGTCGGTGGCCGAGGCGACCGACGCGCTCGGCCGGCTCGCGGCCTACGGGATCGACTACGCCGAGCAGCCTTGCGCGACCGTCGAGGAGCTGCGCGAGCTGCGGATCACCTTGGCGCGCCAGGGAATCGACGTGCCCATCGCCGCCGACGAGTCGATCCGCAAGGCGGCGGACCCGCTGCGGGTGCGGGACCTCGAGGCGGCCGACCTCATCGTCGTCAAGGTCGCGCCGTTGGGCGGGGTGCGGGCGGCCCTGCGGATCGTGCAGGAGTGCGGCCTGCCCGCCGTCGTGTCGTCCGCGCTCGACACCAGCGTCGGGATCGCCGCCGGGGTCGCGCTGGCGGCCGCCCTCCCCACGCTCGACCACGCCTGTGGCCTGGGGACCGTCGGACTGTTCGCCGGGGACGTGACGACCGCCTCGCGGCGACCGGTCCACGGAGCCCTGCCGACCGGGGCGGTCACGCCGGACCCGGAGCTGCTGGATCGCTGGGCCGCGCCCCCAGACCGTGAGTCGTGGTGGCGCGAGCGGTTGGTGGCGGCGCACTCGTGTCTGGGCGGGGCCGTCTGAGAGGGTTCCGCCATGGTGGACGTGCGGTGGATGTGGGTGTTCCTCGACACGGTTGCGCCCCAGGCGCCCCCCTCGTGGTCGTTCTGGGAGCAGGTGACACGGTCGACGATGTCGCCGAGGCGGGGTGAGCGGGGCGAGTTCGCGACCCTCGTGCCGGCGGCGGGCGCGGCGTGGATCAAGCTCCAGGCGGTGGGTCGACCCGGCCCCGGGGCGGGCGTACACCTCGACCTCGACGTCGTCGACCGGCGCGCGGCCGCCGCCGACGCTCTCGCCCTGGGGGCGCGGGTCGTCGGCGGTGCCGGCGGCGGCGAGGGCGGCTATGTGGCGTTGGTCTCGCCGGGCGGGATGGGGTTCTGCCTCACCACCTGGCGCGACCAGGACGCTGCCCAGGTCCGCGCCGGCGAGGCCGACCTGCTCGACCAGGTCTGCCTCGACCTCCCCGACGACGTCCACGAGGCGGAGATCGCGTTCTGGCGGTCGCTCACCGGGTGGACCTGGCAGCCCTCGGACGTGCCCGAGTTCTCCTTCCTCGTCCGGCCTGCGGAGCAGCCGGTGCGCCTGCTCTTCCAGCACCTCGGGGAACCCAGCGGTGCGGTGCGAGCCCACGTCGACCTCGCCTGCGTCGACCGGAAGGCGAGCCGGGCCGCGCACGAGGCCGCCGGCGCCTCCGTCGTCGACGAGCGTTCCTTCTGGACCGTGCTGCGGGACCCGGTGGGGCGCCACTACTGCCTGACCGACCGCACCCCGGTCCAGGACTGGGTGCGCGACTGAATCACCCGTGGGCGGGGCCTCAGGCGGGGGCCAGACCGAGCAGAGCGTTCTCGACGACCTCGGCGAGGGCCGGGTGGATCCAGTACTGGCCGCGCGCGACGTCCTGCGCCCGCTGGCCGAAGCTGGCCGCCTGGATCAGCGGTTGGATGACCGTCGAGGCCTGCGGTCCGAGGCAGTGGGCGGCGAGCACCAAGCCGTCGAGGCTCGCGTGCACGATGAGGAACCCGTCGCGATCCTCGAGCGCCCACCCGTAGGCCACGTCACCGAAGGCCTGAGTCTTCGTCAGGTATGCCGTGCCGCTCGCCTCGAGCTGTGCGGCCGTAGGGCCGAAGGAGGCCACCTGGGGGTGACCGAACACCGCGTGCGGCACGACGCGCGCGTCCACCACGGCCGGCCGGACGGTGCCGAGGCGGCCGAGGTCGACGGCGACGTTGTGGGCCACGATCCGGGCCTCGTGGTTGGCGACGTGCTTGAGCGCCCAGGGGCTGCAGACGTCACCGAGGGCCCACACTCCGGGCGCGGTGGTGCGCAGCTGCTCGTCCACCCGGACCAGGCCGGTGGCGTCGACCTCGAGCCCCCCGGCGGCGGCGTCGACCCGGTCGGAGTTGGGGGTCCTCCCGACGGCCAGCAGGACGACCGGGGCGTGCACCGTCGACGATCCGTCCGGCCCAGTGAGGTCGAGGTGCCAGCCGTCGGCGTCGCGCCGAGCAGCGGTCACCGTCGTCCCGGTGCGCACGTCATACCGGGCCCGGGCGAGGTCGGTGTAGCGCTCGGAGACGGCGCGTTCCTCCTGTCGCAGCAGGACATCCGAGCGTTGCACCTGGGTGACCTTTACCCCGAGCGAGGAGAAGACGTGGGCGAACTCGCAGGCCACGAACCCGCCCCCGATGACGATCATCCGGTCGGGGAGGTCGGGCAGGCGCATGATCGTGTCGGAGGTGTGCACGCCGAGCTCCGGCGCGGGGTCCCGAAGGCCGTCGACCGGGTAGCCCACCGGGCGTGACCCGACGGCGACCACGACCCGGTCGGCGGTGATCTCCTCGCCGGTGGACAGCGCGAGGTGGCGTGCACCGACGAACCGGGCGGTCCCGGCATACACGGTCACGAAGTCCTGACCGCGCCGGTAGGTCTCACCGCCCGCGGCGATCGGGTCGATCCGGCCGAAGATCCGGTCCCGGATGGCCGGCCAGTCGATGGTCGGCGGGTCGAAGGTCACGCCCAGGCGGGCGGCGTCCCGGGCCTCGACGACCCGGTCGGCCGGCAGGACGTACATCTTCGTGGGGATGCAGCCGACGTTGAGACAGGTGCCACCGAAAGGGCCGTCCTCGACGATCGCGATGTCCAGGCCCTCAAGGTCGGGCGTGATCACCGAGTTCCCGGAGCCGGTGCCGAGGATGACGAGGTCGTGGTGACGCATGCGCCCCAGCCTAGGGAGCCCGTCCACAGCCCGTCCCGACGTGGCGTGTCGTCCACAGGGGCCGCGTCGCCCGTGGCGCGACACGGCAACTCCCGGTGGGGTGTGCGCATGGACGAGGTGATCTGTGAGCTGGAGACGGCGGCCGGGCGGCACGAGCGCACGGCCGAGGAGTTGCGTGCGCGGGCGGCGATCATCCGCGCCGCGGTCGACCTCGACTGGCACGGACCGGGGGCGGCGGCCTACCGGGAGCAGGCGGTGGCCCGATGGGCCGCGTTCCTCGAGGTGGCGCGTCTGATCGAGGGGCTCGCGCACCGGCTGCGGGAGATGGCCGGCCTCCTGGAGGCTGCGTGATGGCCACCCTGAGACTGGACCCGGAGGCGATCGCTGCCGCGGGGCGGGCGTTCGCGGCGGGCGCCGACGACCTCGCGGCCGCGCTCTCGGCCGTGGACCTCGGCTCCACGGCGTGGTTGCTGGTGCGGGCGGCCGCACCGATGCCGGTGGTCCCGGTGCTCCAGCTGTCCTCGACCGTCGCGGGCGTCGAGGGCGACCCGGACCTGACGCTCGTCGAGCGCGTGCGGTGTTGCGCGGTGGGGCAGGAACTGGTCACCGACGTGGCCGTGCGGGCGACCGTGGAGCGGCGCCGGCTCAGACTTCTCGCGGCGGCGTTGGCCCACGCGGCGGCCCTGTGGGCGGAGGTCGAGGCCGCGATCAGCGCCGGGCTGCGGCGGGTGGATCAACTCGGCCATGCACATCCCGGGGCCGTCGAGGGCCTCGCCGCGGCGGCCCGCCCCCTGCTGCCGGCCCTCGTGCGCACGGCGGCCGGCGTCGGCTGGCTGACCGAGGACCGTGAGGACTTCCTCGGCGTGCGCGGCGCGCCGGCCCGGGCCGCTCCCGCCCCGGACACCCTCGGTGACCTGATCGCCGGGGACGCGGAGGTCGCGCAACGCATCGGCGGGGTCAGGGTCACCGAGGTCATCCGGGCGGACGGCACGAGCTCGTGGGTCGTCCAAATCTCGGGCACCCAGCAGTGGGGGCCGGTCTCCGGGGCCGAGGTGTTCGACCTGACCACCGACGTGCGGGCCGTGGCCGGTGACGCCACCCTCGCGGCGGTCGGGGTCCACCTTGCGCTTCTGCAGGCGCAACGGTCCACCGGTCGGGACACCTCGACCGAGCCGGTGCTGCTCACCGGGCACAGCCTCGGCGGGATCCTGGCCGCGACCGTGGCCGCCGACGCCTCGTTCCGGGACGGGCGGCGGATCGTCGGCGTGCTCACGGCCGGGTCCCCGGTCGACCGGATCGACGTGCCCACCACGATCCCGCTCGTCTCGATCGAGCACGTCGGGGACGTCGTCCCGCGCCTCGACGGGCAGAGCCGACCGACTCAGGGGAGCCGCACGACGATCAACGTCGACCCCGGACCGGGCGCCACCTCCGGGCTGGCGTCCCGGGCGCACGCCGGTGAGCTCTACGCCGACTCCGCCCGGCACCTGGGCGGGCCCGCTGCCGAGCGGGGTCCTGCGCCGGGGGCCCACACGCCGGGGGAGGAGGTGATCGACGAGGTCCTGCACGATGGCGTCCGCGCGGTCGTCCACGACTTCACCCTGAGCCGTGAGTGGCAGAATCCCCGATCGTGACCTCCACCGACGCGGCAACGGTGCTCGTCGGCGCGTTGGTGGACGCCGGCGTGCGCGAGGTCGTGCTCTGCCCGGGCTCCCGCTCGTCCGCCCTCGCGTATGCCGTCTGGCAGGCCGAGCGCGCGGGTCACCTCCGCCTCCACGTGCGCGTCGACGAACGCTCGGGCGGGTTCCTGGCCCTCGGTCTGGCGAAGGTGTCACGCCGGCCCGCGGTCGTGATCACCACCTCGGGCACGGCCGTGGCGAACCTGCACCCCGCGGTCCTCGAGGCCCACCATGCCCTGGTCCCGCTGATCGTCCTGTCTGCCGACCGGCCCGCCGACCTGCGGGGGACCGGCGCCAACCAGACGACCGTGCAGCCCGGGATCTTCGCCGGCGCCTGTCGCGACGAGGCCGACATCGCGCCGGACGCCTCGCCGACGGACCTCGTCGGCCGCGCCTTGGACGCCGTGGCCGCGGCCACCGGGTCTCGGCCCGGCGCGTCGGGTGCGGGCGCGCCCGCCCGGCCCGGGCCGGTGCACCTCAACGTGCAGTTCCGCGAACCGCTGGTGCCGGAGGTCCTTCCCCTCGACGACCAGGACCCCGCCCTGCTCGACCCGAAAGGCCCGGGGACCGGGCCCGAGGCTGGGCACGGCAAGGCCGCGGGGGACGCCCCGGTGGACGGGCAGCGGACGTCGGGCATCGGCACGTTCGAGCCCCTGCCCGAGCGCACGCTGCTCGTCGTCGGCGACCTCCCCACCCTCGCGGATCACCGGCGAGTGGTCGACTGGGCGGTCACGCGCTCTCTGCCCGTCGTCGCCGAGCCCTTCGGGGTGCACCCGAGGATGGGAGTCGTGCGTCACGGAGTGCTCGTCGTGGGGACCTCCGGGTTCCTCGACGAGCACGAGCCCGAGGCCGTCGTCGTCGCCGGTCGGCCCACCCTCTCGCGACCGATCACGCAGCTGCTTCGTCGGGCGGGTGTCCGAGTGCTGGTGCTCGATGCCGGCCAGGAGTTCGACGTCCCCGGGAAGGTCGTCGACCGAGTGCTGCTGCGGGACCTCGACCTGCTCACGGTCGATCGCCGCGAGTTCTACGGGGCGCCGACGACGCCGCCGGTCGTGGGTCCAGACAATGGCTGGCTCTCCTCGTGGCTCGATGCCGGCGAGCGGGTCGGCGCCGCTGTCGCGGACCAGCCGCCCCCGGCAGGCACCGGCGCCGCCTTCGCCCGGGTGGTCGCGACAGCCCTGCCCGAGGGTGCCCTGCTCTTCCTGGGGTCGTCGTCGACCCCACGCGACCTCGACCTCGCCGCAACCCTTGACTCGCGCGTCGACGTCGTCGCCTCGCGAGGTCTGGCCGGGATCGACGGCTGCGTCTCCACGGCCATCGGCCTAGCGCTCGCCGAGCCCGACCGGCCGACCTACGCCGTTCTCGGCGACCTCACCTTCCTGCACGACAGCGGGGGGCTGCTCATCGGGGCCCACGAGCCCCGCCCCGACCTGACGATCGTCGTGCTCAACGACGATGGCGGCGGCATCTTCGCCACCCTCGAACCCGGAGCGCCCCCCTTGGTGGCGGCCTTCGAGCGACTCTTCGGGACCCCGACCGGCACCGACCTGGCAGCGCTCTGCCGGGCCCACGGCATACCCCACGTCCTCACCGCGTCGGCGAGCGAGCTGGCCGCCGCGGTGGCCATCCCGCCGAACGGGCTGCGGGTGGTCGAGACCCGGGTCGACCGGGGCACCCACCGGGCCGAACGGACACGGCTCGCCGCGCTCGCGGCCGACACGCTCGCCGGCCCCTGACGACCGAGCCCACGGTCCCCGGCCGGGGCTGCCGGCTCGCGATTTCGAACCACGACCACCGGCTTGCGAGAATGCGCCGGTGACCCCGTCTCCGCAGCGCACCGATGTCCTCGTCGTCGGAGCCGGACCCGCCGGATCGGCCGCCGCCGCCTGGGCGGCCCGCGCCGGCCGGGACGTGGTGCTCGCCGACGCGGCCACCTTCCCGCGGGACAAGACCTGCGGTGACGGGCTGACCCCGCGGGCGATCGGCGAGCTGCAGGCGCTCGGACTCGAGGACTGGCTGCGCGCCCGCACGGTCAACGCAGGGTTGCGCGCGCACGGATTCGGGCAGACCCTGATGCTGCCCTGGCCCGGCGGCAGCCTGCCGGACTGGGGCTCGGCGGCCCCCCGCACGGAGTTGGACGCGCGCATCCGCCAGGTCGCCCTGGACTCCGGCGCGGTCGGCGTCGAGGGGGCCAAGGCGATCGACGCCCGGGTCGAGGGCGGCCGCGTGCGCGCGGTGACCTTCCGGCAGGGGCGTGAGACGGTCGAGGTCGAATGCGAGCGGCTCATCGTCGCCGACGGCGCGCGCAGTGGGCTCGGCAAGGTGCTGGGCCGACAGTGGCACCAGGACACGGTGTATGCCGTGGCCGGTCGGTGCTACGTCGACTCCACCATGGCCGACGACCCATGGATCAGCAGCCACCTCGAATTGCTCTCTCCCACAGGCGATGTCGTCTCCGGCTACGGGTGGATCTTCCCGCTCGGGGGCGGCCAGGTGAACGTCGGCGTCGGCACGCTCGCCACGACCAGGCGCCCCGCCGACATCGCGATCAAGCCGCTGATGGCGCACTACACGGACGAGCGGCGGCGTGACTTCGGTCTGACCGGCGAGCAGCGTCTCCCGACGAGCGCCCTGCTGCCGATGGGGGGCGCCGTGAGCAACGTCGCCGGCCCGAACTGGGCACTCATCGGCGACGCGGCCGCCTGCATCAACCCGCTCAACGGCGAGGGCATCGACTACGGCCTCGAGGGTGGGCGACTGGTCGCCGGACTGCTCGACACCGACCTCTCGCGGACCTGGCCGCAGACCCTCACGGAGCACTACGGCGAGGCGTTCTCGGTGGCCCGGCGGTTGGCGGGGGTGTTCACCGTCCCCAAGGTCCTCACGGCGCTCGGCCCGGCCGGGATGCGCAGCGACTGGCTGATGACGCTGGCGCTGCGGTGGATGGGCAACCTGGTGACCGAGGAGGACCGGGACGCCTCGGCTCGGGTCTGGCGCTGGGCCGGGCGACGGTCGATCCGCCTCGACCACCGCCCCCCGTTCAGCTGACCTGCCGGTTCCCAGCCGGGACCGGCTGAGCCGAGCCGTCGATCAGCTCGACAGGGCGTCGCGCATCGGCAGGAACTTCGCGTCCGACTCGGCGACCTCGTCCTCGGGCACCGACCCGGCGACGATGCCGCACCCGGCATACAGCCGCATCCGCGACGGATCCGCGCGCTCGATGACGCCGCATCGCAACGCGATGCCCCACTCGCCGTCCCCGCTGCCGTCGATCCAGCCGACCGGACCGGCATACCGGCCGCGGTCCATCCCCTCCAACTGCGTGATCACCTCGTCGGCCACCGAGGTCGGCGTGCCGCACACGGCGGCGCTGGGGTGCAACGCCTCGGCCAGGGCCAGCGAACTCGCCCCGTCGACGAGCACCCCGGTCACGTCGGTGGCCAGGTGCATGACGTTGGGCAGGTGCAGCACGAACGGGGTCTCCGGCACGTTCATCGAGGAGCAGTGCGGGCCGAGGGCGTCGGCCACCGAGCGCACGGCGTACTCGTGCTCCTCGAGGTCCTTGCTCGAGCGGGCCAGCGACCCGGCCAGGGCCAGGTCGTGCCCGTCATCGCCGGTGCGCCGGATCGTGCCGGCC
>WBZS01002469.1_pt1 | contig 11430 bp, 8 predicted proteins | sample 5204201 | NCBI WGS metagenome assembly WBZS01 (sample SAMN12344357, study PRJNA552823) | activated sludge metagenome | biome: Activated sludge suspended growth; feature: Nitrification reactor; material: Wastewater; isolation source: activated sludge from nitrification reactor of wastewater treatment...
TGATCGCTCGGTAATGTACCGGTCTTTGAACGCAATTCGCAGCAGTTCCGTGAACGTCACCTCAGGCCAAACTGGATCACTCAGTTCGCCCGACGCGGTGTAGACTTCGTACGCTCCCAGCTTCATGTTCGACGTGACACGTACCCACTGTTTGCTTGCCATTTCAAGAGCTTCGAGGGCGGTACGGGACCATTCGTCCAGACGGCCCTCTGTTCGAGGTAGATTCACTTCCCAGATAAACAGCACCCCTTCTCGACTGACGGCCACCGACAATTGCTTCGGTCTGAACGTCGGCTCGGCGCTCAGCTCGGGCCACAACGGCGGCGCGACAAGGTAGACTTCGCGGTCTTCTTTGAGTTCAATGACCGCAGTTTGCAATCGATAGGCGGGATCGGGATGAACCCGGACAAACCAACTCTTGTCCGGCTTGCGGACAGGAACTGTCAGCAATGCTTTCTTCACGCCAACGGCCGAAGAGAAATCTTGCGGTATCCGCAGGCTTACCGGGTCGAACGGGTCGGGGCCCACATCGATCGGCGTTGGGTGTCGCTCGAGCGTACCCGGGTCAATTTCTGGGCCGTCGTCCGGCCGCGCCGCCGCTTGGCGGGCTTTTTCGGATTGATGCACTTTGGACATCGCAATGTCCCCCTGTTCGGAAAGAAGTTAAGGATCGATCAATTCACGTCGTTTTTCTGCTTCGCCCAAATCGAATCGGCCTCGATTCGCTCGGCCTCGTCATGTGTTACGTAGGGACGGTCAACCGCCCCGTGATCGGCCCAGTGGAGGGCGTTAATGAGGTCGGCATCAAGATAGTGAGAGAGCGGGATTACATCGTCGTTGGACCGCTCTTCACATGGGGCCCCGTTGAAGAGGCTCTGGTTTTCAAATAAACTGTCCATTGCAAAGATCCATTTCGAATAACGGCCGGTCCGTTGCAGCGGGGCGGCCGTTCCTTTTGGAAGTTACTTTCGGCTTTCGCAAATCGAGGCCCACGTCTCACGGTCGGGGGCGCCAGCAGCGAGCCAGGCGCGGATTTCTTTCAATCGCCAAACGACACGCCCACCAATGCGGATTGGTGCGGGTATCTTGCCCGCCGCATCCCAAGTACGAATGGTGCGTAAACCGACGCCCAACAGTTTCGCCAAGCGGCGAGCTTCGACCACCAACGGCGAAATTCGATAGCGTTTTCGGGTTGGTGCCGAATCGGGGGGCGGCAAAGGAAGAGGGTCAGGCATCTTTGCCCCCCGTCGCCGTTTTTTTCACGGTTGGTTGAATTGCCAATTCATCGCCAAACGAGATACGAATTCCAATATTCTCAAGGCGGCGACGTGTTAGGCGTTCCAATGCACGATCCTTGCTTCGGCGAGCCGAGACAAGGACGGCGAGTAGAAAGAGTGGGCTTTCAGGAATGTCCGGGGCACGGGGAGCGTCCAAAAATGAATTGGGCATCGGATCGGCTCGCAATAGGTTAGGCCGACTCAATCGCGGCCTTATACCCATTGCGCCCCGTCACGAAAAATTGCGTGACGGACTGGGAATAACGCGGGAAACTTGCAAAAATGCCGTCATGACCTTCCGTGACGGCGCTTTTTGCGGCGTTCGTCTTCGGCTTTTTCCTTCTCCTGTTCCTCGATCAATTCTGCCAACTCATCCGGCCTTTCGCAGTCGGACGGAATCACGACCTCCATGCGTTCGGTGAGCGGCACATTTCGTGGACCCGGTTTCGATTTGGCCTTTTTCCGAGCTGCAAAAACTTTCCATGCGGAAGTATTGCTGACCTGTCCTGCACTTACATCTGTCCCCTTGGACACAGCATCGCGGGTAATGCTACCTGGATTTTCTTTCGCGTTAGTGGCCAGCCATTCGCGTACACGAATTTCAGCTTCATCAAGGGACACTCCCCTGAAACGACGTTGCGCCAGAGTCTTTCCTTCGTCCCTCCGCGGTTCGGGCGTTAAGTTATCACTTCGATTCATACCGCCATCCAGTTTTGCTGGCGTCTTCTCTAGCAGCGGCAGCTCCCCTTCGCCCTTTTTCCCGGCGTCCAGTTCCGCAGCCGTTGCTTTTCCAGCCTCGTCGCTTTTCCCCGGCTCTGCAAATTCAGATTCTCCCTGTTCTTCTGGTGACCACCTCGAAGGATCAAACCAGATCTCGTTCGGAGACAGACGAACATCAAACCTTCGTTCAATCCGTTCTTCCGCTGTTTGGCATTCAATTGCTAAACGCGATTCAATACCATCGAAATTCGCCTCCAATATCTCTTGGAATCGTTCGGAAAATGCTTGCCAGGCTTCTGGGGTCCATGTCAATTCAGTTGGGGGAATTAGGCGATGGCGTGAAATGACGTGATGCACGGTGATTCCCGACGCATCAGTTTCTTCTCTCGATCTGTCGTCAGGCTCCAACTTGCTGATGTGCGCCATTCTCCAAACACGGCTAGCAAGGGTGAGAAGAGCTGTGTGCGTACTTGTTCCCTGAGATCCGCCAATTTCTACCCAGGTTTCCCCTCGGAAGAGGTCTTCCCTCAATGGCATCTCCGGTGTTTCGGCCACAATTCCCTTCACCCGTTCCAACACAGCCCAGTCGTGCTGAGCCGTGTTGCCGACGCAAGCCTTATTGAATCTCAGTTGGTTAAATGCGTTCGCCGATTCAGTTGCCAACCTGTGCACCAAATTGGCATTTCGAATTGTTTCGTTGAGTAAATCGAGTCGTGATTGTCGGCCTGTCTTCGGCATTTATTCACCATTGGTAACCGGGCCGATCCGGACCGGGCGAAGCAATGGTGAGGAACCTCGCGGCGGTCCGGATCGCTTGGCTCGGCGGTTTGCAACCCGTCGAGCCGTCCCGTTACAGAATATTATCGTGAACGGTGGACACGATTCCACCACTTGGCCACGTCCGCGCCGAATCCCATCCTGGCGAAACTCCGCTCGGTTTGGTGAGCTTCCTGCGAACTGCGGTACGTCAGATTGTGACAGGTTCGGCAACCAAAGTATTTCGCCCCGGGTGCCAAGTACAGCTTCGCAACGCGGCGGGTGCAGGCAACGCCGTGGACGATTAACGGGCAGACAAACCACCAGCGCCTGCCGTTGAACTGTGTTGGGGGCGACTCCAGTCGAATGGGGATGTTCACGTCTTCCTTATCAGCCCAGCGGTAATGCACGTGGACGGTCGGCCCATTTACACCCCCAGTGATGTAGAAGGCGACACTCGACTTTCGACCGCTCGTCCGGGTCCAGGTGAACGTACCGGTTGAGCCGATGTAAATCCGCTTTCGCAGGTGTGACATGTCTAGGGCATGCGATTTTTCTACGGTATTTTTCGTTAGCTGCACGCGTCGCCTGTTCTCGCTTCCTTGTCCGCCCATCGCGCGAATCCCCTCTGACATTTCGATTTTGCCAAAATCAATTGGGTTTTATTAGGGTTCATTTTACTCGCTTTTTACCGAAACCATTACCCCTTTTAATGTTAGGCATTTATAATCCGCGCCCGTATTTGAGCCGAAGATTCTGCCTGTTCCAAATAGGTCGCAAAAGCCTGCACCTGCATATAATATAAGAATTTATGCTTACTTTGTATTTGCATTACGTTCCGTTGGCCGTTTTGAAGCTGGTGGAATTTAATGGTTTTCTGCTCGGGATCACTGGAACCAAGCCATCCGTGTATCCGAAAATCCTTCGCGATCGAACTGAAACATTGCTCGCTTTTCGAATTGAACTAGGCGTGTTTTGCGGCGCATCGCTTTGTAAGCAAAGAACTTCAGGTAAATGATGGTACATAGCTATCTAGAGGAGGTCGCTTTTTGCGCATGAGCGCGGGAAGTTTTACTAAAATAGGCTTTAGAGGAGATACTTATGTTAACTCAAGAGGAATACCTAGACAAGACCCGCTTCCCGGTGACGAATAATCAAACCTTGTCACTGGAGAAACAGATGATGCTGGACAGCTTCAATCTGGACGAGCTGACGGAGTGGATGGAGCGGGGCGGGGTGCCGAACGAGAAACAATCGGCGGCGCTCAAGGAACTCCAATTCAAAGCGAAGAATCGGCCGGCTCTTCCGACTTATCAAGCCAAGTAACCGCTGAATCAGTTTAGAAAGAATGAAAAGAATATGGCTGCCGTACGTTCATTACCATGTTCGCTTTTTCAGACATCGACACGATGATAGTAGCGGCAGCAGAACTTTCGCTGGTTGACCCTAAACTGGTTACTCAGGAGAGCGGCCTTCATCTTCCATTTGGAGCGTCAAAGAAAAAAAGCTCTCGGGTAGATTAGTCGAAGGTAAGCACATTACCAGCACGGAAACACTTGACGAAGCCGATCCGATAAATCGCCCGAATTTTCTTAATCCCCATCATCGCAGTCTCTTGCCGAAATCCCTGCACCTCTTAACGTTAGGCGTTTGCGGCTCCGGCCCAAATCTGTGATAAGACTTCCGCCTGTTCTAAAACCGTCGTGGTGGCCTTTTCCTGCTTGTCTGGCGGGTAACCGTACTTCCGGAGGATTCGTTTGACGATTACCCGCAAGTTGGCACGCACGTTCTCGCGGACTGTCCAATCAATGGTGAGGTTGTTCCGCACCGCCTTCACCAAATCCTGTGCGATCTGCTTCAAGATGGCGTCGCCCAACAACTTCACCGCGCTGTCGTTTACCTCCAGCGCGTCGTAGAAAGCGATCTCGTCCTCGGACAGACCAAGTTGCTCGCCCCGCTGTTGGGCCGCTCGCATGTCTTTTGCCAGTCCGATCAACTCCTCGATCACCGCCGCCGTTTCGATCGCCCGGTTCTGGTAGCGTGTGATGGACTTCTCCAACATTTCCAGAAACGATCTCGCCTGGACTACGTTTTTTTTCGAGCGCTGCTTGATCTCCCCTTCGAGCAACTTCCGCAGCATCTCAACAGCCAGGTTGCGGTGCGGCAGACCACGCACCTCAGCGAGGAATTTATCGTCCAGCACAGAAACGTCGGGTTTCTTCAGCCCGGCGGCGGCGAAGATGTCGATCACCTCGTCCGACGAGACCGCCCGCGATACGATTTGCCGGATGGCGTGGTCGATCTGACTGGGGTCCCGCTTGTCGTCGCCGATCGATTTCGTAATCACCGACTTGACCGCTTGGAAGAAGGCCACATCGTCTACCACGGCCATCGCCTCATCGGCTGGCACCGCCAACGCGAAGGCCTTGGACAACTCTATCACCGCCTTGACGAAACGGTTCTTGCCGTCGTTCTGCTTAAGAACGTGTTCCTGGGCGCCGGGCAGCACGCCGAGCTTCTGGATTGCGTTCCCGCTCGTGAAACTCGAGTAGTCGAACCCGTGGAAGAACGCGGCACAGACTTCGAACTTTTCCCGCATCAGGTCGACGGCCACGTACTGGTCGATGGCCGTCTGCCCTTTCCCGCCGCTCTCGGTGTAGGTGGCAAGGGCTTGCTTCAATTCGTGTGCCAGGCCGAGATAGTCGACGACCAGACCGCCGGGCTTGTCCTTGAACACTCGATTGACGCGGGCGATGGCCTGCATCAGCCCGTGGCCGCGCATCGGCTTGTCGGCGTACATGGTGTGCAGGCACGGGGCGTCGAACCCCGTCAGCCACATGTCCCGGACAATCACGACCTTGAACGTATCGTTCGGGTCCTTGAACCGCTTGGCCAGCTCCTCGCGGCGGCCCTTCGATCGTATGTGACCTTGCCAATCTGCCGGGTCGGCGGCCGAGCCGGTCATGGTGATTTTGAGCACCCCCTTGTCGTCGTCGGGGTGGTGCCAGGCGGGCCGCAGGTTGATGATCGCGTCATACAGGTCCACGCAGATCCGTCGGCTCATGCAGACGACCATCGCCTTGCCGTCCATCGTCTCTAGCCTCTTCTCCCAGTGAGCGACCAGATCCTCTGCCACTCGTTTGATCCGCTCATCCGCTCCGACGAGGGCTTCCAACGCGGCCCACTTCGTCTTCAGCTTGTGCTTGGCCGTCTCCTCCTCCCCTTCGGTCGCCTCCTCGAACTCCGCATCGAGTTTCGGCTTTTTGGCCTCGTCGAGCTTCAGTTTCGCTAGGCGGCTCTCGTAGTAGATCGGCACCGTTGCGCCGTCCTTCACCGCCCGCTCAATGTCGTAGACGCTGACGTAGTCGCCGAAGACGGACCGCGTGTTGGCGTCGGCTTTCTCGATTGGGGTGCCGGTAAAGCCGATGAATGACGCGCCTGGGAGGGCGCTTCGCATGTGGGCCGCGAACCCGTCGACGAAGTCGTATTGACTGCGGTGGGCCTCATCCGCCATCACCACGATGTTTCGCCGTTCAGACAGGATCGGGAACTTCGCCTCGTCGGCGGTCGGGAAGAACTTGTGGACTGTGGTGAAGACCACGCCGCCGGAGTCGGTCTTCAGCAAGGCCCGCAGTTGCTCGCGGTTTTCGGCCTGAACGGGCGCCTGCCGAAGTAACTCCTTGCACCGCCCGAAAGTGCCGAACAGTTGCTCGTCGAGATCGTTGCGGTCGGTGATGACGACGATGGTAGGGTTCTTCATTGCCGGTTCAAGAATCACTCGCCCGGCATAGAAAGCCATCGTCAGGCTTTTGCCCGATCCCTGCGTGTGCCAGACGACCCCCACGCGCCGGTCACCGCCCGCGCCGGTGGCCTTGAGTGTCGCGGTCAAGGCTAGGTTGACCGCGTGGAACTGGTGATAGCCTGCCACCTTCTTGATGAGATTTCCGTCGCCCTCGTCCTCGAACACAATGAAGTGCCGGACTAGTTGCAGGAAGCGAGTCTTCTCGAACGCACCCTCCAGCACCACCTGCAACTCGGGCATCGACGCCGGAGCCAGGTCCTCGCCGGCAATCGTCCGCCACGGCATGAACCGTTCGCGATCGGCGGTCACCGTGCCAATGCGAGCCTGCACGCCGTCGGAGGCGACCAAGGCGGCGTTCCAGGTGAACAGCGTCGGGATCTGCTGCTTGTACGTTTGCAACGGGTTGAACGCGCCCCAGATGGTCGCGTTCTCGTCGGCCGCGTTCTTCAATTCGATGACTGCCAGCGGCAAGCCGTTGATATACACCACCACATCCGGCCGCCGCTCGTGCTTATTCTCGATGACAGTCAACTGGTTGACAGCCAGGAAGTCGTTGTTTCCCGGATTTTCGAAATCGATCACGCGGACGATGTCGCCTCCCATCGAGCCATCTTTTCGTTGGTATTCGACCGGCACGCCGTCAACGAGCAAACGGTGCATGGCGTGATTTCCCGCGACGAACGACGGCGAATCGGATCGCGTCAGTTTGCGGAACGCCTCCTCAATGGCGCTGGCTGGCACTTTCAGGTTTAGCCGGAGAAGGGCCTCGCGGAGCCGACCTTCGAGCACTACTTGCGACCAGTCCGCGCGCTCGGCTCCCGGTTGCCCGCTGCCGATTCCCGGACCGTGGGCGATGCCGTAGCCCAACGCTTCGAGCCACGCGAGTGCAGCTTGTTCGACGACGGACTCTGTGAAGCTAGTAGAGTGCATTGATCAATCCGCCTCTCCGGTCGGGAAATCTTTCTCCGACAAGCCAACCTCGTTGGTGATCGCTTTAAGGATGCCTGCGCTTCGTTCAGTCAAGAATGACGTGTATCGTCGATAGTCCAGCAACGCTGGGTCGATTAGGGCTCTTTTCATTTCTTTCTCCGGCACGTCCCTAAAGTAATCCGCCGGATGCTTGTTGCTTTTGTTGAGATTCTTCCCCTTGGCGAGGATCCAAAAGTTTGCGAAGTGCTCGATCTTGGCGTGATCGATTCCTTTCTCACGGAGGATTGACCTTGGGAAAATATGATCGACCTCTGGTGAGTTGTTGTGGTAGAGGACTTTAGCACCATTGTGCTTCTGAAGGACGTGAAGTGCCAGCGTCGGATTGCCTTGCAACAACTCGGGGCCGTAGCTTTGAATCCGCTCCCAGTAACGGACCCATGCGACGAGGCGGTCAAACGGGAAGGTATTGGCGCCCTTTTCCAGAAGAGGCTTCATTTCTTTCCTAAGAAAGGCACCGAGGCGGCTGTCCGCATACCGCGAGAATGGCTGCGTGAAGCCGAGCAAGTAAAACCCCTTTCGCACCTGCTCCGTTTCGGAGTTAGGCACTTGATGTTTCTTTTGGTGGAACAGGTAGTAGACAACCGGAATGAGAGTCGCACTGCCGCCGATAACATCCGAGCTTTGGCACCAGCAATCCCGCACCACGAAGTCGATGGCTGATTTGATTGCGTTGCAACACCTCGTGAAGTTGTCACGCATCAAGTCGACTTTCGACTGGCTGCGGAGAAGCTCAAGGTCAAACTTAGTACCCAGATCGCAGACAGCGAACAGACAGCGGATCACGAAGTCAGTATCCAAGCCGAATGAATTCCCCTCGTTAATCTGGTCAACGAGTTCAGGCAACGCTTGAGACGATTCTTTCCATCGCAATTTCAAGATGCTGAAGATAAGGTCGGATCGGCTGAGTTGCATCCCTTGGCGATTGATTCGAACGAAAATCTCCAGGACGTCCGCTTCCGATTTGCGTTCCGGGCTATCCGGAGGGAGGTTCTCGTCGATCACGGAGGCTTTTAGCAGATTCTCATTCTTGGTCAACACCTCGTCGAAGCGGGCGAGATTCGCCTCGACGCGAAGTTCGTCCTCTTCATTCAATCCCAAGTCGCTAACAAGCTGCTTGCGAAGTTTTTGGCGTGACGCCACGCTCAAGCCGAACAGCGTGGACACAGAAATGTAATGCTCGGGAAGGTACCATTCGGGTCGATCATCTTCCGGCAATTCCCCATCAACTTTGGCGGATGAATTCCATTCCTGAACGTCGCTTTCATCCGCGAAGCGGAACTCGTACCGCTGTTGACTGTAGTCATCGCCAGGGCGGCCGCTCAAAACGTTGAAATAAAGCCGTTGGCCGTTGTAGGAACCGTAAAGTGCCACGTACAGAGATTGCAGGCGCTGCTGACCGTCCAGAACGACTTTGACTTTCGTCCGCTCCCTATTGTCGTGAAACGTCTGCTTTCCGTCGGGTTGGTAATCCTGAACGAAACGACGGTATGGAATGTCGGCGTAAGTTTCCCAGAGCAAGGCGATGCCAACCGGGTAGCCCCGCATGATGGAATCGAGGAGCGTCGTCACCCGGCTGACGGTCCAGACGAAGTTGCGCTGAATAGCAGGAAGGACAATCTCGCCTTCTTTGACCTGATTTAGCAAGGTGATGATGTTCATTGGCTCTCTTCGCTCCCTGGGTTCACCGTTTCTTCGCTTTTCGTTCTTTGTGTTCCGCGTCATAGCCCGCCAATAGGTCGCGGGAATTTTCCTGGTCTGCGTTGAACGAGACTTCGCTTTGCCGGTATGAAGGCAGGTGGAGTTTCCACACAATCAAATCCTGGTCGTCGAGTTGTTCGTTGACATGCGGATCATCATCGAACTGTAGCCGGGCGACCTGCGAACACGCTTTACGACCAGCCTTCGTACTTGAACTCCTGATTGATTTCAGTCTCGTGCACGATGCTTTAGCCGAGGAATTCCAGGTAGAAGAGGGCGGCCTCCGCCGTCTAGGAATTCGGAGAAAATTACTGCTGCTTACGCTTTTCCAACCGACTGCACAAAATCCGGATAATTGTCTATCGTGATTTCCCCGGCGAATCGCTCTTCAATCGCCTGCCTGATGATCGCATGGTCTCGCTTAGCGCGATTTCGGCCGGTTGCCTGCCCTCTTTCGCAGGTCTTGCAACCTTCAAGGAATGCAATGAAGTCGTCAACTTCGTAGCCGCTGATGAACGGCGAAATAAACCCGGCAAACCGCTGATCGGCGGTATCGAAACTATCACTACGGAAATAGTACGTTATGCCGAATCGAGCCAGCGCCTTGCGTTTAGCGCCGTTGGGTAGTCTCTGGCAATACGCACTGAGTGCAGCCGGCTTGACCTCATCACCCGCTTCTAGCCGTTTCAGGACCGCTTCGGCGTGGGATTCAGCGGAGTCATTCAGGAACGTACATTTCAAAAAGTTTGACAGATCCAACTTTGCGTAATTCTCGACTGGCTGCTTGGCTGCGTCGGAAAGCACAGGAAATATCTGTGGGTACTCTTGGCAGAAATCAACGAACGCTTCAAGCGGTATGTCGGTTACCGAAATGTCGCTGAACCAAGCGCGGTCCTGTTTGATGGTTGTGAAGAATTCCTCACGCTTCGTTGCGAATAACACCACCAGCGTTTTCAGATTGATCTCCCGGTTCGCTGTACAGCGAGGGTCGGTTGACCGAAACGTAACGCGCCACAAACTTCTGAAGACCTGCGCAAACGTGGCAGGAGAGAAAAACTGGAAATATTTTGCGTCGAGAAATTTCCGAATTGCATCGGTATCCGGCTGCAGTTTTGCGAGTTGCTCGACATCTTCTAGAAAAGCATTGAACACCTTCCGCGACATGATTGGAGGCTTGGTGAGTACTGCCTCCAATGTGTTACGAATATGCGCTCGGGCGGTTTCTTTGTTGGGCGAATAGAGCACGTCCTGATTCGTCATCACCGGGTGAGCCGAAAGGTGACGGTGTGTTTGGAGGTTTTGCAATAGTACGAGTTCTGACTGGTCGATCAGGTCCGTCTGGGCCGCCACTTTGTTGACGAGTTCAATTTCCCATTCCGGTGACTTCGGATTGCCTTTTCGGATGTTCCCAATGTCATTCAGGATCGTCTGAGCTTTTCCATCGTTGTGTGCAGATGCGAGTTGATCCAATTTGAACATAATGTCGGTCACTACCACAGACCACAGCATAACGATTGCCGATCTGTAATACCCCGCGTGATAGCAACCTTGAACCTCAGCGAAGTATCGCTTGGTACGGTGATCGACAATCTCTTCTGCGGCCATTTCAATGGAGAATCCGCTCACTATTCAGCCCTCCCTACACCTCGCTCGGTACTTAGCACCCTAAACTCGCCGAAAATCGATTTACGCATTTGCATCGCCCGCCTCGGGTTCGCTGGCATTCTCGTGGACAACCCCTTCGTTAATCGTGATTCGTCCCTTCTCCGTGTACAAGCAAAGATTAACGGCGGTTCGGCGGCCCCGTTTGGTGGAGCGGTCGTAACTGTTCAGTTTGGCCAAGGCCTGTCCTAGTCCAAGATGCAATCGCATCGCCTCTTCGAAGCTGATGTGAATGTTGATCGCCTTCGGTGCCTCCGGAGGGAGCGGCGGACTGAAGCGTGCCACACGCACACTCCCGAACGATTTTTTTGTTTTGATCTCTTTTGCCATGGCGATCTCCTTGTTGAATACTCGAGTTTGGACTCTCAAAAATTCCCGACGATCCACTCGGCGTACGGCACCTGCAACTCGCCAGAGAAGCGGCTCACATTCCTCGTCTTGGTCTTGGTCATCAATCGTTCAATTGTCGTCTTTGTCTCGCTCCTGGTCGCGGGCCTCGTCCGGATCGACGGCCAATGGCTCGTT
>WBZS01001240.1_pt1 | contig 11429 bp, 15 predicted proteins | sample 5204201 | NCBI WGS metagenome assembly WBZS01 (sample SAMN12344357, study PRJNA552823) | activated sludge metagenome | biome: Activated sludge suspended growth; feature: Nitrification reactor; material: Wastewater; isolation source: activated sludge from nitrification reactor of wastewater...
GTCGCAGACATTAGCCGCGGGTCGGAGACCCGGGGTTTGGGATACCACCTAACCAGCACCCTGGTAGGGGTGCCAGACATTCTGGATTCCATCGAAGGCTAATTCGCCTCAGCAGAACCGAAATATGTTAACAAGACAAGCGTCGATTTGGTGCCCAGGCAAAAATGGCACCACACTACCCAGAGCCAGGACTTAGCTCGGCATCCTCCTTGCTTTTCTTAATAGCTCGCTCATACGCCGCGATCTGCTGATCCCAAGTTCTGAATGTAAAGACGTGCGGGTCGTCGGGGTCTTGGCGGGATACTCCCTTCATCCCTAGTTGCTCCAAGCGATCCTTGTCATTTCTAATTGCCCAGGGCGCATAGGATATAAACCAAACTGCAGAATCTTCCTTTTCCGGCAGCTGCTCCAACCACGCAAGGTGTCCCGCAATCGCAAGATAACTACTCATCGTTACGAGGTGACCGTCATCGCGTAGATCACCGCCAAAGGCAATCTCACTATTGTGCTTATTGATTCGAATCTTTACTTTGGAATAGTCATGACCCTTCCCCTGCTTCTCACTTAGTATTGCACCAACTTGAGTAATTCGTTTCACGCGTGGCACGAGGAGATCATTGAGAATGGTGGTTGCCTGAACCCGCGTTATTCCTATGACTTTCAACATCGATCCGAAAGCCGAGAAACCATGCCCTGAACGTTCGCGCTAAGGACATCTTTCAAGGTATCTTCGGCCTCATTTCTTGGCGACCGCGAACAAGAACAGCAAACGAGGACAACTAAGGCGACTAAGGTGCTTCGCATCTTCCTCTCGCTGCATTGCAAAGCCAACCTAAGGGAGAGGTCGTATACCATTGATCGTATCCAGTTCCGTAACCAAAGGTGCATTCGCAAGTATGATCCTGGTATGTGATTTCACAGCAATCATGTAGTCTTGTCTCACAAGTTATGATTACGGGTCCGTAGGATATGATATTGCATCCAATTCCGCATCCAACATGCGACTCGTAGCAACTACTAACCGCACTTGTGGAAACTGGAATAAAAATAGCCACGAGGGCTAGCAAAGAAATGAGTACTTTCAATTGATTTCTCCTTGTGGGACTCCTACCCACCACGAAGGTTCACTTGGAATGCCCCTCGCATTTTTTCTGATAACTTGTCCACTCAACAGCAAACCCATCGCCAGCTTGATTTGCGAGCGATCCAACATGTCGGGCATGGTCAGCTTATTGTGATTCTGATCACTCAAGAGAATGAGGTTTTCCTGATAAATTTTCGCATTCTTGGCAAAACGAGAATTTACAGGATCAACTCTCTCTAGCCAATGAATAATGTAAGGGTTCGCCTTGTTCGATGGGACCATGGCGCTCGGAGTGCTGCTACACTTCCAAAGTTCTTCAGGGGTATTCCAGCCATTTTTCTGGTTGATGTTTGCCGGTGGAGGCAAACCCATGCGATTATATTCACCGTAGTAGGACTCGGAGCCATTCTCACTCTTGTACATGAGGAGGCTCAATCCAAGCTGCCGCAGATTGTTCAAGCAGGTGTCTTCCTTAGCTCGGCCCACGGTCTTGAAGTAGACCGGGGAAATCAGGGCCGCCAATGTGGCGATGATCATGATGACGACCAGCAACTGGATAATGGTGAATCCCTTCCTCATGGAAGTGCTACCTCCGGCTGGTTCGCGGGCTGGACGTATATCAGTTTCCCATGCTTGTTGACTACGTAATATCTGGGAACCCAAGCAACATTCAGCTGAGTGGCGAGCTGGTCTCCTTTATCCACGTACCAGGTTAGATGATGCTTCTGCAGCACTTTCTTGCTGGGCTTCAAAGCACCGGGAGGTGAAACGATGCAAACTTCAGGATGCTTTTTGCGGTCTACTAGGTCCCATGGGTCGTCCTTTTTGCACGCAGTGCAACCGCTTGTATAGATGAGGAGCTTCTCCCCCCCCCCTTGCCCGTAAAGATTGATGAGAATCCGGGAAGAACGTCGCCGACCTTAGGATCGATAGCTGGGTCATATTTTAGCTCAGAGATGTGACGAGAGGCTTCAAAGTCTGGATGAGCCATTTGAGCCGAGACGACATAGGCGGCGCCTGCCACGACTAAGATCGTGGATAGAACTGCAAAAACATGACGCATTGTCGCCATGCATTTGATAATGCAACGACAAACTGTCAATTGCTAGGCTCCAAACATAAGAATTTGCTCTTTTTTCTGGGGCCCCCATCGGGAACTTACCTTAATCGCCTAACCAAGACTGCACGGTGGCCCGTGTTAGAAGGATACAAAATTACCACATGCGATCCGGTGCCTAGGACTCCGAGCTCCCGCCTCAAACTAGTCATGTCCAGCGTAATCCCCCTGCTTTTGATCGATTCGATGGGTTCTCCTAATTGCCTGAGACGCGCCTTTAGGCGTTTGCGGTCGAAGGGCATGGAGTCTATGACCTCGAACGTCGAGTCGAACCAGAGGTTCTCTACTAAATGGTCGCCGGTTAAGTAGCCGGGGGCATTGCCTAGCGGCAACCAGCCGGTTTGTTCGCACAAGGATGGCAAAACGTGGGCGCGGATGGCGGCGGGGTCTGCTTCGGCGATGAGTGTCAGGGGTTCGGCGAGACCGGTGGCATTCGATGCAGAGCCGGGTAAAAACAAGCCGCTTTCTACTTGAGAAGCAAACCGCCCCGGCGACACATCGGAGCCAGCCCAAACCAGGGCCTCGCGGCATTCGCCACCAAAGCTCACAAACTCCAAACGCGAACCCAGGGAGTTGAGCGCAGAGTCCGGCAGCATCGGGCTGAGCTTCATCGCCCCAAGCTTTAACTCGTGCAGTCTAGCAGAAAGCAATAAGGGGTCAGGTTCGAATTCGGTCAGGTCTAAAGTACGCCGCCCACCAACCCGGCGAGCGGGGTCGGCGAATGCATAGTTAGCGTCCCATGCCTCGGACAAGCACGACACCAGCCGAAGGTCAGCAGACAACCCGTGGACTGCCAGGTTGTGCGCAGCGCAAGCCATGCGCTCAGCATCAATCTCATAACCAACGACCGGACCCCTCCCAGCCAAAGCGATTGCATCGGCACCGATCCCAACCGTGGCATCAACCACCAAGGTGCCAGCAGGAAACCGGGACGCATGCCAGCGGGCAACCTCTTCATGGGTCGCCTGCTCCAGAGCCTCGCGCACAAACAGCATCTGATCGGCAAGGGCAAACTTTGCTCGCGCGCGAAAGCGCAATTCCCACTGGGTAAACGCCCACCGCGCCGCATCCTCGCCAACCTCCTTCGACACCGACTCCAAACTCTTGGGCGTAACCGAAAACCCGCGCGAGCGGACCAACTCCAGCGCCCGCTCCCAGTCATTCGGAATTGGCAAAGCTCACATCCGGAACAGGCTGAAGCGAGCGGGCTCGATCGGCGCGTTGCGCGACGCCTCGATCCCCATCGCCACGACGCGGCGGGTGTCCACGGGGTCGATCACTCCGTCATCCCAAAGCCGGGCGGTGCTGAAATAGCATGAGCCTTCGTCGTTGTATTTCTGCAAAGTTGGGGCTTTGAATGCCGCTTGTTCTTCCGGTGAGAGAGTCCCGCCCTTGGCGGCGAGTTGGTCCATCTTCACGGTGAGCAAGACATTCGCCGCCTGCTCGCCACCCATGACGCTGATGCGCGCGTTGGGCCACATCCAAAGCTGGCGTGGGCCGAATGCTCTGCCGCACATTCCATAGTTCCCGGCTCCATAAGAGCCACCAACAATGACGGTGAACTTCGGTACGTTCGCGGTCGAAACCGCAGTGACGAGCTTGGCACCGTGCTTGGCGATTCCCTCGTTCTCATACTTTCGCCCGACCATGAAGCCGGTGATGTTTTGTACAAAGACCAGCGGAATCTGGCGCTGACAACAGAGCTCGATAAAGTGCGCGCCCTTTTGAGCGGACTCGCTAAAGAGGATTCCGTCGTTGGCGATTACTCCTGCAAGGTGTCCGTGAAATCGAGCGAAGCCACAAATCAAAGTTGTGCCGAAGTTGGCCTTAAATTCCTGCAGACGCGAGCCATCAAGGATTCGAGCCAGCACCTCGCGCATGACCATCGGAGTTTTGCTGTCGCTCGGTACGAGCGAATACAAATCTGTCGGATCGTAGAGCGGGGCTTCGGCTTCAACAGGGTCACCTAGCGACCTGTTGGTCTTCTGCCCAAGAGACTCTACAATGTTGCGGACGATCTGCAGGGCATGAGCATCGTCTTCGGCGAAGTGATCAGCTACGCCGCTGACGCGGGTGTGCACATCCGCACCCCCGAGGTCTTCTGCAGTGACTTCTTCGCCTGTTGCGGCCTTGACCAACGGCGGTCCGCCGAGGAAGATTGTGCCCTGCTTCTTGACAATAATCGCCTCATCGCTCATCGCGGGGACATATGCCCCTCCCGCGGTGCAAGAGCCCATGACAGCGGCGATCTGGGGGATGCCCTGGCTCGACATCGTGGCCTGGTTGTAGAAGATTCGCCCGAAGTGATCCTTGTCGGGAAACACCTCGCTTTGCAATGGAAGGAAAGCCCCGCCGGAATCCACCAGATATACGCATGGCAAGTTGTTCTCCAGCGCAATCTCCTGCGCGCGGAGGTGCTTTTTCACCGTCATCGGGAAGTAGGTGCCGCCTTTTACCGTGGCGTCGTTAGCAATGATCAGGACTTCCCGCCCGTGAACTCGGCCTATTCCGGTTACTACCCCGGCTCCGGGGGCGTCGCCATCGTACATGCCGTTGGCGGCCATGGTGCTGAATTCTAGGAAGGGTGAGCCATCGTCGAGCACTGCTTCGATCCGCTCACGGGCAAGGAGTTTGCCTCGACCTTTGTGTTTGGCAATGGCGTCTTCGCCTCCGCCAAGCAGAGTCTTGGCAATGTTGGCCCGGTACTCGGACAAGATCGGGTCCATCATGGCGCGGTTCGCGCGATGGTCGTCATCAAGGAGGTTGACACTGGTGGTGATCGGGTCCATAGGCCGATCCGACGATACCCGAGGCTTAGGCGGCTTGACCGATTGCTTCGGCTTCGGCAGCCTGATAGGACCGGGCTGCGCGCCGCTCAACTTGGATCTGACTCAGGCTACTGACGAGGGTGAGCCGGTATTGTTCAAACTCTTGATGCAGAGATAATTCAGCTTCAACGATCTCATCAAGAATGACCTTCGCTTCAGCAGAAATCGGGACGCGACCGAGCATGTCGAGCATGGCCTGACGCTCCTTCATTAGCGCGGGGACTTCGTTTATGACTCCGCGCTTGATGGGTTCTCGCACTGCAAGGGTCAAGAGGAGAAGCCGCTCTGCGATGCCGACCGAAGGGTCCTTAAGCGGCAAGAGTTTGCTCATCTGCCTTTGGAGTGGACCGGATTCCATGTTCAAGATCAACCCACGTGGTCCGAAGGTCACTCATAACCTGCGCGCACTGGTCGATGTATTCGGTCTTGTCTTCGACGTTCGCAAGCACTAGTTGGTTGTAGACGAAACTGTAGAGCGCGAAAAGATTTTGCGAGATGTCTCCACCTTGCTTCATGTCGAGGCAGGACATGAGTTCAGTCAGGATTCTTTGGGAGCGCTGGAGATTTAAGTTCTGGTTGAAGCGATCTCCCGCGATCATCGCAGTCTTTCCCGCATCCATGAACTTGAGGACGCCATCGTACAGCATGATGACGAGTTGCAACGGGGATGCCCCATTAACAGCATTCTTGCGATATTCGTTGACCTGGGGTCCAAAGGGAGATGCCATGCAGAATTTGCTCCAGTTCCAAGAAGGATCATCGGCTCATCCAGCATTTTCTGCAGGTTCATTTTTCGTAAAGAGTACGGCTGTCGCAACCACGGCAAGGAACCATCCGATAGGAATGATCCACCCGAATGCTGTCGGATATTCGGGATTCGGGATTTCGCGGATGACAAATCCCATCATCACCTGGTCGAACCGCAGGTATAGAAACACTGCCATCGCCATCGATCCGGCGACGACTCCAGTCGCTCCGGGCAGCCCTAGTTTTCTTGAAACAATAAGGCATAGGATCAACACAGGCGTGAGCCCAGCCGCGATCGAAGTTAGGAGGACGCTGGTACGCCAGGTGTCGGGCATGGCGAAGAAGGGCCAGACTCCGAGGCCGTAGGCTAGAAACGAATTGAAGACAAAGCTCGTGCAGCCGGCAAGCATGGCCTTGTCCATATCGCCTGGAGCCTTTCCGCCCGGCGTTGCTTCATCAGTCTCTAGCGGATCAAAGGCCATCTGCTCATATTCTGGTGCAAAAAAATCCCCCGCCTCCGTCTCCGGGTGCGAGGGAATGGGCCGTTTTCGGCCTCCTTGGATAATCGAAAGCATAGACGGGTGGCGAGGTTAATTCGTTCACCGTATAAATGACGTTAGGCCAAATCTCTCAAGAAAAAAGTCGACGACCTGGGTTTTCCAAAGGTCGTGGCGAAGCTCGTGGGCAAGATTCTCGATCAATTCGAACTTGACGGGCACTCCGTTTTTTCTCAAGGCATCAACCATGATCTGACTTTGCTCAGGGGGAACGACTTCGTCATTGATGCCTTGCAAGATCAGAAAGGGTGGACACTGCGACGTCACAAACGCCGCGGGATTGGCAAGTCGATTCAGCCGCGGATTGCTCCTCGGATCGACTCCGAGAAGCTGAGTTTCGGGCGAGAGATCACCTTGAAGATCGGCTCGTTTGCCATAAGTGTCGCGCCAATCCAAGAGCTTTGCCAAGTCAACCGCGCCAAAAATCGAGGCCACAGCTTGGACACTGTCGTCGCCTTTAACTCCTGTTTCGGTTAGCTCGGCTGAACCTGTGCTTGCCGCTGCGAGCGCGGCGAGGTGCGCCCCGGACGACAATCCCCAGAGTCCGATTCTGTTCGGATCGATGTCCCGCGCGATTGCTTCTTTGCGGACCCATCGGATTACGGCTTTTACGTCGTACACTTGAGTTGGAAACTTTGCCTTGGTGCTCTGGCTATAGTCTGCGGCGATGCAGATGAACCCGCGCTCGGCAAGGGCGTAAAGTGTGGGATTCGTCTGGTCGCGGCGACCATCGCGCCATGCCCCGCCGTGTAAAAAGATAAGCGCGGGCATCGGCTGGGTGGCTGGGTTCTTAAGACGATAGACGTCTAACTTGAGGTCTTGCTCGTAGCGCTTTTGAAAGACGATGCCTCGTTCGACGATGAGTGAAGCGGGCACCAAGGCTGGCTCCGGTGCCGGTGGTCCGTATAAGAGATAAGCGACGAGCAAAGTACTGAACATGGCAGAGAGCGGGAATGGATTGGATTTTTCCGGGATTAAGTAAAGGACTTGCTTATAGTGACAGCGGCTTCGTGACTTTCGCCGCCATAACTGGACTTGTTCTTGGGACTTCGACCGTTGCTTGCTACGCTTATGGGCTTTTCTTTTTCAGCCGCTACTATGCCGAGACCCATGAAAATCGAATGTGGAGCTTCTTTGCCGTTGCCATGACCATGGCTCTTGGCACAAGTGTTGGAGTCTGCCTCATTGCAAAGGATCCCTACCTTAAGATTTTTCTCACCATCAGCCTGTTTCTGGTTCATTCTGTGCCGATGACCTCAGGATTTCTTGCGGGCCGTGAGAATGCGAAGGTTGCAAGAGCGGAAGCGATCCAACAAAACACGATGAGGCTGCTGATGGAATGGGAGCGAGAGCACCTGGTCGAGACGAACGAGTATCAGGAATAGGGCTCGCCGCGGGGCCGGCTGGCGATAAATGCGGTCAGACAAGCCGCAACTGATAGGAGCAACGCGACAACCCACAGAGACTTCCGCGCTCCGAAACAAGAACCGCCGATTGTCAGCCAAATGAGCGTGATCGCAAGGACTTTGGTGCGGGTCTGGATTGCTCCGTGCTCGTCCCAATTCCGCAGCGTCGGACCAATTCTCGGATTGGCTAGAAGCTTATGCTCAAACTTGGAATCACCTCGCCGAAAGCAGGCCAGCGCCAGAATAAAGAAGATGGTCCCCGGCATGACCGGCAAGATGTAACCCACGATCCCGAGGCCAACGAAGAGGAATCCGACCGCAGTTAGACCTTTCTGGCTTAATCGTTGGGACCGGACCATGGGATAATTGTGAACGAAAGCCTAAGCCCAAGGAGCGCCCGATTTGGCGATCATCATTGATTTCTAACCAAAACTCCCCGCTCTGATCGAGTCAGAACGAGGAGCAAAATGGGTAACAACCTGAGCTTAGAATCGATAGCCGAGCGAGACGCCAACTAGATTAGCCTTCGAGCCGTTCGCCGAATCGCTGATCAGGAGTTTGAATTCGCTGAAAATATTCGGACCGAATTCGTACCCAAAACCAGCTTGTGCCGCGATTGTTGTCTTCGATGAAGTTATGTCAAGGAAGACAAGTCCAAGGCCGCCGAAGAGGTAAGTTCGTCCCTTGCCGTCAACGCCTTGGTTCGAATAGAACTTTTGGTTGATCAGGAGTGGGAAGATATTGCCCTTTGCGCCATTGCCGCTCTTTCCGTACCAATCGATCGAAAGGAACGTGGTAGAGCCCTTAAGGAACTGAGTCAAGAATTCGTAGTCGATCCCGACACCGATCAAAGTTTTGGTCAGGTTGCGAGTGGCGTCATCCAGGGGGTACGCCACGTTAACACGTACTGAAATGTTGCTTGGTTTGTAGTCAAGCTTTTGCGCGGGTGCTACCGCCGCGAATCCAACAACTGCTGCGAGAATCCATAGTCGCTTCATGCTAATTTCCTCCTCATGCGGGCCTCTAGGAATCCCGCGCTCCGTCGAGCATAGCCGCATTTTACTTATGTACGCCGCAAAGGTCAAACTTTGGGGGGTCGGTATACTCATTTTCGATGCCAGAGCTGCTTTTTGAACTTGGTGTGGAAGAGCTTCCAGCCTCCGCGATCCGCCGCGCTTACACCCAGCTCGAGGCAGAAATCCTGAAAAGACTGGGCGAGGCCGGGTTGTCGTTGGGTGTGTCGCAGTCGATGGGTACTCCGCGCAGGCTGATCGTGAGCGTTTTAGATGTCGCCCCTCGCCAAGAAGACTCCGTGAAAGCTATGCGAGGTCCTGGGCTTAAGGCTGCCTACGGTCCAGACGGAGCGCCAACCGGTGCGCTTCAGGGGTTTTGCCGTGGGCAAGGGGTGGAGGTCTCTGCGGTTCGCGACGATGGCGAATACATTTGGGTTGATAAGCAGATTCCTGGGAGACCCACCGCAGAATTGCTCAGCGAGATCTTGCCGGAGGCCGTTAAGGCGTTGACCTTCGACAAGACCATGCGCTGGGGCGACAACCGAATGCGCTTCGCTCGTCCGATCCGGTGGATCCTTGCCGCATATGATGGAGTGCACGTGCCAGTTTCGATCGAGGGGGTCGAAAGTTCGCTACTTAGCCGGGGCCATCGATTTGAACATCCAGAGACTTTTCAGGCCTCTACTCTAGATGCGTTGCTGAGCGAATTGCGAACACGAATGGTCGAGCCAGACCCGTTGGTTCGCGAAGAAAGAATCCGCGCGGGCGCGTTGGAGAAGGCTTCAGGCTCCCCCGACCTCAAGGCTGAACTGGTCGAAGAAAACGTGTTCCTAACCGAATGGCCAACCGCCCTCGAAGGCGAGTTTAAGGAATCGTATTTGGAGCTTCCCGAATCCGTACTCGAAACCGCGATGGCGAAGCACGAGCGGTTCTTCCCGGTTCGAAACCCTGCCGGCGGATTCACCAACAAGTTCATCTCCATCCGAAATGGGGGAGAGGACGATACAGTGCGTTCGGGGAATGCCTGGGTGCTCAATGCCCGCTTTAACGACGCCAAGTTCTTCTTCGACGAAGACAAAAAGAAGACGCTCGCCGAGTTCCTTGAGTTAACCGAGCGCATGATGTTCCAGGAAAAACTCGGCTCTGTGCGCAAACGGGCCGACCGACTGTCCAAGCTAGCTGGATTGATTGCCGCTAAAACCGGCGGTTCACTGGAAGAGATCGCGTTCGCTGAGCAAGCGGGTCTCTATTGCAAGGCTGATCTGAGCACCGGGTTGGTCAGCGAACTGACTTCTTTGCAAGGCGTCATCGGCGGAGAATACGCTCGTCGGGAGGGTTTGCCTGAGCCGGTTTGCCATGCAATTGCCGCCCAGTACGATCTGTCGCGGGCTGGGGATTTAGGTACCCCTGGCGGGCGCACAGCGGTTCGACTGCTCGTAGCTGACCAATTGGATAAATTGGTGGGCTATCTTGGTCTAGGGCTAGAGCCGACTGGTTCGTCCGATCCCTTTGGATTGCGTCGCGCGGTGACGTTCTTGATCGAAGCGGCATGGGCATGGCCAACCGCTTGGCCAGCATACGGATCAATGGTGCAAGACGCAGTTGGGCTCTATCACGAGCAGTTCGAGGCCGCGAAGATTGCTCATTCTATGAGTTCCATCTTTGTAGGGAGGTACGAGGCGATGCTGCCAGAAGTGCGCTATGACGTCCGCACGGCCGCTACTGCATCCAGCCCAGTTGATGATCCCCAAGCTGTTCGATTCCGAATTGATGTAATGAGCCTCGCGGCCCAAGACACTGCCCTGATTCAGACCGCTTCGCGGCCTTTCAACATCGTTGCCGCCGCGGTAAAGAAAGGTGAATATGAACCGCTTAGCTCCTGGATGCAGGGTCTGTTCGAGGGGTTTGACGACGCGAAGCTGGACTCTGCAGAAGGAATGAAGCTCGCAGTTCGTGCTCGGGAAGTTGCTGCCGCGGTCCATGGGCAAGATGCCAAAGATACTTTTGAATCGCTCAAATCCTTGCAAGCTCCGATCAACGAATTCTTTGACACGACGATGGTGAACGCCGATGATCCGGAAGTGAGACAAGCTCGCCTGGGACTCGTTGATCGCGTGATGATGATCCTACAAGTCGGCGGCGAATTCACCGAACTGGTCGTGGAGTAATGGCTTCCGAATCAGAGATTCTCGATTCTGCGCAGGAGTTCTTGGTCGGCGAAGTTTCTCCGAAAGCAGCCGAACTAGACTCCGAACCAGAAGCATTGCGCCAAGCCTTAAAAGGGCTGTGCGAACGAGGCTTAATGGCCCTGCGCAGGCCCGAAAAATACGGCGGACCCGCAATGAGCGAACGGGGATTTCGGGCGTTTCAAGAGTCCGTAGCGCGATATTCCGGCTCGCTCGCGTTCTTGCAAACCCAGCACCAGAGCGCAGTTTCACTCCTTGGCAAAGCCGAGAATGAGGCCCTTGCAGCTGAATACTTGCCGCTAATGCACGACGGCACCAGACTCGTGGGCATCGGCTTCAGCCAACTTCGCCGCTATGGCCCACCTATGCTTCGCGCGGAGGTAGTGGAAGGCGGCTACCTACTGAACGGACAAGTCCCGTGGATCACGGGGTTTGGGTTTTATCCCGAATTTCTGATCGGAGCGGCGCTTCCTGATGGGCGGAGCATCTTT
>WBZS01002471.1_pt1 | contig 11423 bp, 13 predicted proteins | sample 5204201 | NCBI WGS metagenome assembly WBZS01 (sample SAMN12344357, study PRJNA552823) | activated sludge metagenome | biome: Activated sludge suspended growth; feature: Nitrification reactor; material: Wastewater; isolation source: activated sludge from nitrification reactor of wastewater...
ACATCGGTGTCGCGCTCCCAGCCGTACTCCACCGACAGCAGTTCCGCACCGCGGCCCATGTTGTCGACCTTGATCAGGGGCTTGAGATCATGATAACCCGCTGCCTTAAATCGAGAACCTTGTCCAGAGAGTGGAATAACTATTTGCATAAGATTTTTAAGAAACAGACTCCCAGATTTCGCGGATTGCTGACCAGCCACCTGCGTTGCGATCGAGCAAGAGGAATGGGACATCGGCTGCAGATGCCGCCCCGGCATCGCGCTTGGGATCGTCACCTATGTACCAAGCGTTCGATGAATCGACTTTGACCAACTCCAGAGCGCGTTGTATTCCTAGTGGAGAAGGCTTTTCGATTCCTACTTCCTCGCTGCTAACGAGATACCTGACCTTATCATCCACGCCTAGGTGAGCAAGTTTTAAGAACTGGCGCTCGGTTGTGAAGTCCGAGATCCATGCCATTGGCATTGATGCCGCTGCCCAATGATCAAGTAATTCTTTTGCCCCCTTGTCCAACTTCATGCGTTCAAAATAGCCGTCCCAATATGCAGCATGCATCCTCATCGCCCAACCCCCATCAGTTCGGCCAAACAGATTTTCGGTCATTTGCTTGAAGTACAGCAATCGGCAGTGCGATGCGGCTTGGGTGGAAACGCGGTTCTTGGCTTCTTTTCTGGCATCGTGATAAGCCTGCTCGAATGCACTTCGAGTCGGAAATCTGTCTTTGCCCGCGGAAAAAGCACGAGACAACCCAGCTTCGTGGCAAGGCTCATAAGCATAGATCGTGTTGTCAATGTCGAGCAGAATCGCCTCCGGACGGGAATAGCTCACGAAGCCGCCCCAACTGGCTTTCGAGACCGAGCGAGCCAGAACCACATGCCTAGGAAGACGAACCCAAGGAGGCTGGTGAACCAGAGCGTGCTGATTCGCACCAGAAAAATTGGTGCCGCGATTGCGCTTGCCTTATAACCGATAGCTTTGAGCAACAGCCCCATCGAGACCTCGACGCCACCAACCCCGCCGGGCAACATGCTTAGCGCGCCAATCACGGTGGCAAGACCGTAGATCGAAAACGCGGTGAGGACCTCAACCGGGAGTCCAAAGCCGTGAAGAATCAACGCAAATGCCAGAGCCTCGCACGCCCAAGAAACAATTGCGATCCCGAGGCCAACTAGGAATGGTGCTGGTTGAAGCAATGCCTTGGCGGTGATTAGCAAATTGAGCACTTTCTCAGCGGGGCGAGCCAGCTTGGGCGACTTGGACATCTTGCCCAGGATCGCGCGATAAAGCTTTTCGTAAAGCACAAATGCAGTGATAAACAACACGATCGCAAGGCAGACAGCGAAGTAACCAATAGCATTGGGGAGCAGGGTGAGTCCGCCGATTGCTAACAACAAAATCGCAATGAGATCGCCGAGGCGCTCGGTTAGCAGGACTCCGGCGACGTTTGCCATGGAGATATCATAGCGGTCGCGCAGCAGGCCTGCCTTGACCACCTCACCGGCTTTGCCAGGAGTCACAGTAAAAGCGAAGCTAGCGAGAAAAGCAAGCAGGCTCGGACCAAACGGAATCGCCCAGCCCATTCGCCGAACAAAGTAGTGCCACCGCAACCCGCGCAAAAACCAACCAAGAAGAACCAGGCCAAGAACCTGGGGCATTACACGCGCCGCGGGGAAAGCGGTTAGCGACGCCTTCATCTGCTCCCACCCGGTTGAGATCGCCAGCGCGAGATAAAGAATCGTAGCAAGGACCATCACCGCGATAACGCGGCGAATCCATTTCCTCATCTGGTCTTGCTGAACGGTCGCCATTTATTTCCAGTCGTCACAAAAATCGGTGCACACGGCATCGACGGGCATATCGCGCAAGAGTTTTTTGTACTCTTGGATCGCCTCGCGCGGGTGCTTTTGAAGCTCGGGGCTTACCAGGCAGAGCTTGAAATGCTTTTTCAGGATCTGGTAGTTGTCTGGGTCAAGCGGCAATTTGGTGAAGCAGTCGATCCAGCACCATTCGACTTTGCCTGCAAAAGCGAGGGCGAATTCGATCGGTTCGAATTCGGAGAACCTTACGCCGAGGTTGCGCTCGCCTTTGCGGGCTAGGTTCACAAAAGTCGGCGTTGCCGAGTCAAGGAAGAAGTAACTCTTGATTCCGTACTTGTGAGCAAGCTCAAGAATCTTGGATTCTAGGCCATCGCATTTGACATTGAAGATGATCAGGGCGTGCTTGTATTCGCGAAGCAAGTCTTCCAGCGGCTCGCCGCCCAGCAACGGGTCGTGCTGCATCCGCAGGGTGCCGTCGTAATCGCGGATATCTACCTCCACCCCGTACTCGGTGGGAGTTCGGCGGAGATGCTCGACGGTATTGACCCGGTGTTCGATCAAAAGCATGGGTTTCTCTATTATGGTTCTGAGCGGCGCTTTCGCTTGAAGGCGAGCTGCCAAAGCGCGAAGGCGATGAACCGCGGGTTGTGAAGGAAGTAGCGCTTCCAAAGCCGCTTGGGTTCCGATACCAGGCGGTAGAGCCACTCGAGGCCCGCGCGTTGCATCCACCGGGGAGCCTCTTGGGTTCGTCCAGCATGGATGTCGAAGGCTGCTCCTACTCCGAGCATCACGGCGGGAAGTTTGCCGCGCTGGCTTGCCATCCACCGCTCTTGCTTTGGGCAGCCTAGGCCGACGAATAGGATTTTTGCGCCGCTTCCTTTGATCTCCTCAGCGATGGCTTGGTTTTCGTCCACGGTGAGTTCTCGAAAAGGCGGCGAGTAGGCGTAAGCGATATTGAGCTCGGGGATTCTCGCCGTCAGCTTTACTTTGAGTTCATCGAGAACTTCTTCTTTCGCACCCAGGAGTCCGACCGCGATGTTGTCTCGGGCCGCTGCTTCGCAGAGCCGGATCATTAGCTCGGGGCCGTTCACTCGTTTCTGAGATGGATGGCCCAGCCTGCGCAGCATCCAGACAAGCGGCATGCCGTCGGGGGTGACGATGTCGGCTTGGTTGACAACCTCGCGGAAATCGGGTTTGTCGTGAGCCTCCATTGCCATGTGGACGTTGGCTACGCAGACGTACCGGCTCTGAGAGTCTTTGGCCCAATCGAGAACATCAGAGACAACCTGGTCGAAGGACGTTGTATCGACCCGCATGCCGACCACGAACTCGTGGTCCGACTTCATAGCTTTTGCAAGATCACGCACGTTGCGCTGAATGGCTTGTTCAGATACGGCCAGTAACCAAGCTGGCGCTTCCAGCTTGAGTAGTTGTAGAACGGCATCAGCATGCGCCCCATCCACTTCGCATAGCCACCGGGGCGGGCGTTTAGGACGTCGGTGAAGGTCTCGGCTTCGACTTCTTCTCCTTCGCGGACTTTCGTTCCGGGGAACAGGGCATGCAATTCTTCGACCGTCGGGCGAAACATCGTGTCGATCGGATCGGGGTGGAACGGGTAGCCCTTTGGGCATGAGACGAAGAGGAGGCCGCCGCTAGGGAGCATCTCGAGCAAGGCGTTGCAGATAGGTTGTTTGTCGGTCACGTGCTCAAGCAGGTTCGAACAGAAGACCGATTTGAACTGCATCTGGCGAAGTTCTTCGAGGAACTTGGGGTCGGCGAGGTCGCCGACGATGTCAACGCCGTCCTCGGCTTTGATATCCATGTGCTTGACCACGAGTCCCTTCTCGCGAGCGGGAAGGAAAATGAACTTATCGATCCACGGCTGGTGAACGGTGCGGAATTCGCCGGTCGAGCTGCCGATGTTGCACATCGGAAAAGCCTCGTCGGGATTGAGTTCGTAGAGCTTGGCACCAAGCCAGCGTGCTTCTTTTTCCAGCAAAGTCGATCAGTCTCCATGGCCCTGGGCATGGGCCTGCGTCAGACGAAAAGGTACCCCAGACGCCTTGTCCCTTAACTTCGGCGAACCAGGCACGACTCTGAAGGGCCGGATGCGCTATTCTGCCCAAGATGCCTCGGGTATTGATTGTGGGTCAGTCGGGCTTTTTGTCTCGTGCCTTGGCGCGGGTCGGGGTTGTGGGTTCGTTTGAGGTGGTTTCTTGGCGGGATGTTTCTTTGGATGGGTTCGATGTTATCGTCAATGGCGCGATGGACCCTCGGTTGAAGTCTGAAGTTTTGCCGTCTGAAGATGATTTTGATTTGCGTCTTGCTGCTTCTTGTGAGGCGGCCGGGGTTCGGTATGTGATGCTGAGTAGCCGGAAGGCTTACTCGGAGTCGGTTCAAATGGGGGCTTTGGAGACTTCTGAGATTTCGGGTTCCGATGTCTATGGGCAGAACAAGGCGACGACAGAAGCCCGCGTGCGGGAAGTGCTAGATCCTTCGCGGTTGCTAGTTGTTCGCGTTGCCAACGTTATCGGGGCGGAACTGGAAGAGGGGCGGCGGTCGTTTATGGCGATGATGCTGCGGAGCCTTCGAGATCAGGGGTTTATCAGCTTCGACATGAGCCCTTTTGTGCGGCGGGACTTCATTACCGACCAGTTTTTTGCCGAAGCTATATGGAAGATGATTGAACGGGGCACGACGGGCACGGTGAATTTAGGTTCCGGCCAGCCGCTCATGACGGGCAATTTGGCGATGTGGATACTGGAAGGCTACGGCAAGGGCGAGTTTCGGGTGACGAATCCGCGGGTGTTTGATGAGTTTTGGCTTGATGTATCGCGGTTAGAAGAAGTCACAGGATTGCGGGCGGACAATGAAGATGTCCGCAAATTGTGTATCGAACAAGGAAGGAATTTGGCACGTGTTTAAGCATATTGTATTGACGGGTGGAGCGGGATTTATTGGGTCGCATGTTGCGGACCATTTCTATAAAGCCTTTCCAAATTCCCAACTCACGATTATCGATAAGATGACCTATGCGGCGGATATCGATAATCTGCGCGACATTATCCAAGACCCTCGAGTGCGGCTGGCGGTTGGGGATATCTGCGATTATCCTTTTGTTTCACGCTATGTGGCCGAAGCAGACCTGGTGATTCATGCGGCTGCGGAGAGTCATGTTGATAACTCTTTCGGGAATTCGTTGCCGTTTACGATGACCAATGTGTATGGTACGCACGTTGTGATGGAGGCTTGTCGGCTGCACAAAGTTCCTCGAATTTTGCATGTGAGCACCGATGAAGTTTATGGCGAAGTTCTTGAGGGCGCTAACGACGAATCGGCTCCAATGAACCCGACGAATCCATATTCCGCAAGCAAGGCGGGGGCGGAGATGGTGATTCGAGGGTTCCTCAATTGTTATCGAATGCCGATTGTTACCGTGCGCGCGAACAACATTTTTGGAATACGACAGTTCCCAGAAAAGATCATTCCTAAGTTTTCGCTCCTTTTGCATCATGGAATGAAAGTTCCGATACATGGTGATGGATCAAACCGCAGACACTTTCTTGCCGCGCAGGACTTTGCCGAGGCTATTGAGTTGTTGGTTCGGGAAGGGAAGATTGGTGAGGCTTATAACATTGGCAGCGAGGACGAATTTTCGAATAATGAAATTGCTTCGATGATTTGTTTGGAGCTAGGACTTAATCCACAGGACTGGATTACTTATATCGAAGATCGACCATTTAACGACAGGCGATATGCATTGCACTTTGAGAAAATCAAGGCTATGGGTTGGAAGCAGAACCGATCAATACGGCACATGATTGGCGAGGTCGTGACTTGGTACCGCGACCATGCGGATCGGTACCAGTACTATCTGCAGATTCCCGAGTTCAAGGGCCTGCATTAAGAAAATTTCCCCGGCTGTGGGGTTTCAACCGGGGGAGCTGGGAATCTTAGCCTTCCCAGTGAGAGAGGAGAGGGAGAAGTCTCTCACCTATTTCTACGCAAGTCGTCGGAATATGTATACAGTTTCGCCCGAAACATCAGTTTTTCTTAACAATCGCCCCGCCTCGGACTACGGCGCTGGGGCTTGGATTGCGTTGCTTCAGGGGGTTTTCATCGTAAAGTTGGAGGTCGGCCCAGGCTCCCGGCATTAGTTCGCCGTGCACTCCCGCGTCGTCGTTGGCTTCCGCACCTTTTATCGTGTAGCCGTCAACGGCTTCTCTAAGGGTCAGAGCCTCGGCGGGATCGAAGCCTTCGGGTCGGTTGACGGCGCACCAGATTCCGTCCCATGGGTTTCCGGCGACAATTGGACGATCCGAGCTTAGGCTTAGTCGTACGCCTGCGTCTTTGACTCTGCGCATTCTTTTGATTTTGTTTGCGATTTCGGGTCCCAGTTGTCGTTGGTAGGTGTGTCCGAAGCGCATCAGGAACTCGGGTTGCATGGAGCATTTTGAACCTAGCTTTGCCATCCGCTCGATCTGAGCGTCGCTGAGGATCATAGCGTGCTCGATTCGGTGGCGGGCTGGGTCGTCGGTTGCCGCGATGGCGTCCATCACTAGGTCGGTTGATCGGTCACCAATGGTGTGGATGGCGATTGCGTATCCGGCCTCGTGGCCTTGGCGGGCCATTTCTTTCAGTCTCGCGGGTTCGTAGATTAGGGTACCGTTCCCGCCTCCTGTGAACTCACCATAGATTGCAGCAGTGGCTGAGCCGATTGCCCCGTCGGCGAAGATTTTCAAACCCTTCACGGCGCAGAGATCTGGGTTCATTGCCGCTATTCGTTCACTGGGGTCGATTCCTCGTGGCCCGAGCATTGTCGCCCATTGGATGTAGAGCCTTAGGCGAATTTTGCATCCGCGCTGGGAGGCGAGGTGATAGGCTTGGAGTTCGCGGTCTAGGTCCCAACGTCCCGTCATCATGTCCGTGGCGGTTGTGATTCCTAGGGCGCTCATTCTTTCGCTGGCGGTGAGAATCGCCGCTACCATTTCGTCAAGCTCAGGATCGGGGGCGGCGCTGGTTACTATTTCGTGCGCGCGCTCGAGCAGGACGCCGTTCACTTCGCCTGATGAGTCGCGTGCGAAGGTGCCACCTTTAGGGTCTGGTGTTGCGTTGGTAACATTTGCCACTTGGAGAGCGGCGGAGTTTGCGATGCTTGCGTGGCCATTGACGTGGCGCAAAAGTATTGGCCTTTCTGTTGAAATGTTATCGAGTTCGGTCTTGGTTAAATGTGCACCATCGGGGAATTTTGTTTGGTCGTAGTGAACTGCATGAAGCCATTCGCCGCGTGGCATTAGTTCGTGTCGTTCAAGTACGGCTTGAAGTATGTCGTTGTGCGACTCACACTGTCCAAGGTGCAGTTTAAGTAAGTCGAGTCCGGTGGGGAGGATATGGCAGTGGGAATCTACGAAGCCAGGAAGAACGTATTTGCCTCCTAAGACATTTCCATCTCGAATTTCCGTGATCTTTCCTTTGTCAGTGCAAATTGAGAGAGGTTTCTCAGTCCAGGGATCGATTAAGTCTTTGAGCCATTCTTCCATTCGATAACCTCCTTTGCAACCCGTTCACCGCTTTCCAGGGCGCCTTCGATAAAACCGGTCCAGGTTGCGGTGTGTTCTCCAGCAAAGAAAACTCGATCAACCGGAGTGCCAATGTGTTCCATTCCGCCTAATACATACCGCGGCTTGAGATGGGAGAAAGAGCCACAAGCCCACGGGTCACGGGCCCAGTCAAAGATCAACCCGCCCAGATAATGCTCGCGAGCTTCTGGAACAACTTCGGAAAATTCATCAAACATCCAATCAACACAGCGGTCGCCGAGTTTTTCGTGGTTAAGCCATAGCGCGTCGTCGCCATTTATGTATGCAATAAGCACTGGCTCGCCACCGTTACGTGTGCCGTCCCAAATTTGTTGAAATGCTTTATTCGTTATCAATCTTCCTGACCAATTCATGTCGTGCCAAAACGCCTTGCTAAATCGCCAGGCGATTTTAACGCTTGGGCTCATGCCAATTCTTTGCAAGCCCATAAATTTTCCTTTGGGAAGTTTCGGCTCGAACGTGACCTTGCGCAGGGGCCATGGCGGGATGGCGAGGATGGCGAGATCGACGTCGGTGATATGGTCGGCGAAAACCAACTTAACTTTGTCGCCGGATTGGTCGACGCTTTCGAGTGGGCAGTTTAAGCGTGGTGTGAGACCAGTGCTTTCCAGCATCGCCTCGCACATTCCTTGCCCACCATGAGACATTCGGGCCGCGCTCATTTCGTCGCCTTGGCGATCCAAATAGAGCCGATACCCCGCGAGCCAGCCTAGAATGCTTACAACGTCGGAGCCGTCGCCTTCGTCGGATTTTGTGATTGCCTCGAGCCACCACCTCGCCCTGGGTGTGGTCGAGGCTTCGTCAAACCATTTCGCAATTGGGGCGGCGTCTAGCTCAGCTGCATTGGTGTTTAGCCACGGAACCGGATTGAGGATCGAGCACGTCGCCCGTGCGCGCTCGTCCATGGCATCGACGGCTTCCTTGACGTCGGGCCAAAGGTCGCGCTCGTTGGATTCTTCGCCTTCGTACAGAACCCGGCCCGGCCATTGATTGCTTGGCTCGGCGGATTGCCCGAGCTCTTGGAGGAGGGCATAGACGCGCTTGTGATCAGCGTCGATCCATTCGCCGCCGGCATCGACGAAGCCACCATATTCGAGTTGAACGGTCTGGAGTCGGCCCCCAACTCGGTCGCGGGATTCGAAAAGGCTGACTTCAAAGCCAGCTTTTTGAAGCAGCATAGCCGCACGTAGGCCAGACGCGCCGAGGCCGACGATTCCTACTTTCACTGTGCGTTCCTTGCGCTTCGGGCGTAGGCGTCACCGATGAGCAGGGCAGCCAGAAGGATAATCAGCGCAGTGATGACAGGGCGCGAAGCATCGGACTTGAGGCTGTAGAGGAGTAGGCCAAACGTTGCAAATGCGCCCGCCATTAGGTACGCGGAGGCACCTTTGGTCTTAATCCTGAAGAGCCAAAGGACGATCATCGCCGCGCAGATGAACATTCCGACGCTGAAAAAGAGGTCATACCCCCGCGGCATCGAGGCTCCTTTTCATCGCGACTTCGATTTTTTGGAGGGTGCGGACGCCGACCAGGACTGGGTGCGAGTCTATTTGCGACTCCTGCGTAACCAGGCCGACCCGGCGCTCCTCTGCGAGCGGGGCGAGGGTGCTGTAGTTGACTTTGGGAATCAAGATCAATTCAAAGGCATCGTGTAACTGCCACGTTCCAAGCATGGCAAAGGCTGGGCCCTCGGCGGCGAGACCGACATGGCTGATGTGGCCTTCTTGTTTGGCCATTTCGAGCGCTTCGAGTGCGCCTTCGATCTGGTTTTCTTCGAGCCTTCCGCGCAGCCGGAAGAAAAAGATGTCAATCAATTCTCGGTTCAGCGCGCAGAGAGTTTGCAAGATCTCGGCTTGCATGAGAATGGCGGCGTGGTCGGTTGATGTGGCTTGTTCGACGGTTGTTCCGGCGCGAGCGATTAGGTCGTTGGTGCATCCTCGGAGGGCGTTGCCCCAGAGTCCGGGGGAGGTGCTGACGTCGATGGGTGCGCACGTTGATCGGGCGGCTCCGACTAGGTTTTCTAGCCAATTGTCGCCAGGGGTGGGGGGAACTTGTAGTTCTAACCAAACTGGAGGGAAGGCGCGATTGGTTCGTCCCAGCACAGCCATTCTTGGATCGTACCCGTGGACTTAGGCTCGATGCCGAATGAGCCAGTCGATCCAGCCGCTGAGGAAGAGGCCGATTGAGATAAAGCCGTTGAGCGTGAAGAAGGCGACATTGACGCGGCTCAGATCGTTCGGCTTGACGAGGGTGTGTTCATAAATGAGAAGTAGGGCACTTGCGCCGATTCCAACGTAAAAGGCAACACCCAGTTCGAATGCCATTGCGCCCCCGATAAGGCATGCAATAGCTAGCACATGTGAGATTCTACTGACGAGAAGGGCGCGAGGTTTGCCGAGAGTTTGGGGGAGCGAACGGAGATTTTTCTCACGGTCAAACTCCTCGTCTTGCAGGCTGTAGATGATGTCAAACCCCGCCGTCCAGAACAGAACCGCAAAGGTGAAAAAGAGGATGCGTGGATCGAGGGTTCCTTTCACGGCAATCCAGGAGGCGGCGGGGGCGATGCCGAGCCCGAGGCCCAACACAAAGTGGCATAGCGGCGTGAATCGCTTTGTGAGGCTATAGCCGAGCGTGACCAAGAGAGCAACTGGGCTCAATGCGGTAGCGATTGGATTTAACATAACTGCCGCCAACACGAACAGGATTACGCTGCCCCAGAAATAGAGAGAAGCCGTCCGAAGTGAGAGCAACCCTGCAGGGATTGCGCGGCTAGCCGTGCGCGAGTTCACGGCGTCTATGTCCCGATCGGCAATGCGATTGAAGGCCATTGCCGCACTGCGGCAACTGACCATTGCAAGAACTATCAGCCCGAAAATCCGCCAGCCGGGGAATCCGTCGGCGGCCCACATCATTCCGAGGAGGGCGAAGGGGAGGGCGAACACGGAGTGTTCGATCTTGATCATTTCGAGGTAGATCCGGAACCCTTTCCAACCTCGCGCCGCGCTCGCCATGACTTAGTACTTTTCGTTCTGCGCGCGCTCTAGCTCGCGGCGAGTGTCTTGCTTGGCAATGGCGTCGCGCTTGTCGTACTGCTTTTTGCCCCTGCCCAAGCCGACCTCGATCTTGACTTTGCCGTGGTTGAAGTACATCTTGAGCGGGATGATCGAAAGGCTTTTCTCTTGGGATTTGCGCAGGAGGGTGTCGAGTTCTTTACGGTGGGCGAGGAGCTTGCGATCTCTGCGCCTTTCCTTTAAGTATCTGCCGGCTTTGTCGTAAGGCTCAATGTCGGCGCTGAGGAGCCACAACTCGCCTTCGCGAAACATGCAGTAGGAGTCCGAGAGGTTGGCATTGCCGAGGTACACGCTCTTAACCTCGCTGCCAACGAGCACAATGCCCATTTCGAGCGACTCGAGGATTTCATAGTCGAAGCGAGCCCGGCGATTCGAGATCGATGCCGGACCTGGTTTCGGGTTATCTTGTGATTTTCCTTTAGCCATGAGCCTCAAATGTGATTATGGTCGATGGGAGAAATCTCCCACTAGGTTCAAACGGGACCGGCTGCGAAGGTAAAGTTTAGGCATGAAGAGACTCTCTTGTCTAATCGCAATATTGTGGGTCGTTGCAGGTTGCAACAAAGGCACGGATTCGGCAGCAGTTGCCCCCGAAGCCACGAAGCCTGCCGCCACAACCTCCGAAACCACGGGTTCAACAGCTACCACCGAACCAGCCAAGACTCCGCCGGAGACGACTCCACCTGCACCAAGCGGCAAGGTGAAGATTGTCGATACCAAGGTTGGCACGGGCAAGCAATCGCTTGCGGATGGGGACATGGCGTACGTGATTTACACGGGCAAGCTCACCGACGGCACCCAGTTTGATTCGAATGACAAAGAGGGAGGAGAGCCGTTCACAGTGGTCCTAGGCTCGCACGGAGTGATTGAGGGCTGGGAGCAGGGTCTGATCGGCATGAAGAAGGGTGGTGTCCGTAAGCTGACCATTCCGCCGG
>WBZS01001203.1_pt2 | contig 11420 bp, 8 predicted proteins | sample 5204201 | NCBI WGS metagenome assembly WBZS01 (sample SAMN12344357, study PRJNA552823) | activated sludge metagenome | biome: Activated sludge suspended growth; feature: Nitrification reactor; material: Wastewater; isolation source: activated sludge from nitrification reactor of wastewater treatment...
CCGGCAGACCATCTATAACTACATCAACGAAGGCGTCCTCCCGTACTTCGAGCTGAAGGGTGGCCGGGGAAAGCGCATCAAGCGCGCGGATCTCGACCAGCTCCTCACTCCGGGCCAGCAGAAAGTCAATGACGAGATCTAGAGCGCTCTTGAGTTTCGGGCTGTGAGTGTCCACGGTCACCTCCCTTGCAGTTCGTCCACAATCGCGTACAGGTCATTCGCCACCACGACCAAGGTGCTGGCCTCGGCCTCTCGGTGGCAAAGGCCACCAAGAGGCCCGTCGGCGCCGCTGACAGGTCGGCCCGGGGTCTCGTCTCAATGTGCCGGTCAGTTCGCCTCAGTGCATGTTCGTCGTGACAGTTGTCCGAAAGCCGGTTGGCGCCATCGCGCTGGTCGAGAAAAGACCACAGTGGAGCGAGGCAATCGGCTCACGCCCACTTCTGTTACGCGACGAACTTTTTTATCAGCTTAGGTGATACGGGGTCGGTGCAGGACAACATCGGGTCTACAACAACAGGTGTATACAGATATCTGTCACCCAGTTCGTCTCTTGGGAAAGCCCGAAGCGTCCAAGAATCCAGGCCGATCGCGAAGAGCGCGGATTTTCCTGTGAGCCGCGAAAAACCAAATCCTTGAGATTGGCCTCGGCCGCGTGAACGCGAACCGGTCTGCCAGGCGCAACGTCCGGGATCACCCCATGGTGGAGCGGGGCTGAGGCGATTGAACGATAGGCCATCGTCGTTGACCGGCAACGTCGTGGGTTCGACCGCAACGAGTCGTCAGAGCGCCCTCCCAAAGGTAGAGTTGAGTCGGGTCGATCTATATATGCGGAAGCGAGGCGCTCTGACCTACTCATCCACCCCCTTCACTCAAATCGCGGATCGATCCCTTTGTCCAGGACGAGGGCGAGACTTTTCAGCGAACCCGCTTCTTCTTGACCGTCATCGACAGTGCGTATGCTCGAATTCTCTTTCCGATTCACCTTGGCCGATGAAATCTCCACCGATGACGCCCTGATCGCGGGGCTGCCGCATGATCTACGCGCGATCGCGGAGCAGATAGCCGCGAGCTGGCCGGGCACCACGCTCAATCCTTCGTTGGGCACCGACGGCCGATTGGCGCGGCCCGCGCGCCTGGACGTTCATCTGGCGCACGGGGGCCGCGCTACGCTCGAGGTGCGCCAGGCATTCTCCGGCGCCGAGCGCGCGGCCATCGATCCCGCGCTCGGCGCCGCTCCCACTGGCCGGCGTGCGTCCCCACGCGGACGGATCTCCGCGCAAGACCTGGACGACGCGCTCGCCGCGATCGTGTCCCCCGAGCGTCTGGACGCCCTGGCCCATGACGTCCCGTTCCGCGCGGCGCTCGATCGCGCGACCCAGGCCCTATCGGTCGTTGATCCGACCCGGGCGCGCAACGCCATGCGCCTGATGCGTTCGTTCGCCGGTCCCTTCGTAGATCTGGTCGCGAAGGATCGCAGTGGCTACTGGGTGCGACTGGCCGACGCCCCGGCCGTGGATCCGTATTACGTGTGCGCCGAGTTTCAACAGAATGGCGCGCGCAGTCGCGTGCCGTTGTTGCTGCATCACTTCCGGAGGCGGCCGAGAGCCGACGCTCGTTCTCGCTCTCACCCGAAGTCATGCCGGTCTTGACCCTGCTCGAGTACGCCGTCCCCACCGAACTGGCAGCCGTGCGCGCGGCCGGCCGAGACTATCTGGTGCGGCGCCGCGACTGGCTCAGCCGCGGCCGCTATTCCAAGTAGCGCGCTAAACACAAAACGGCACCTCCCTTGTGACGACGCCAGGGGCGGGGCATCCGTCGCAGCTCTCTAACCGCAAGACGGCCCGTCCAACGAAGACCCGTCCCCGGCGGCGCGGGTCGCGTGAGCCGCCCGGGAGGGATTTGCTACAATCGCCGCGTTCGGTGGCGTTTCCACAGAGATGGTTTGCATCACCCCGATCCTCCGACAAGCCCGCCCGTCGGAGGATCGGCGAACCTCAGGGGGATCAGGCTCGTATGCCGACGGATCATCCGGTTTCCGCACAAGGGCGCGCGCTGAAGCGCATCCTCGCCACGCTCCCGGCGACTCTGCTCTACTACGGCTCCGCCCTGGGCGCGCTGGCCATCGCGGCCAGCGGACCCGAGGGAACGGCATCCATCATCGGCAACATAGGCGCCGGCTTCTTCACCACGCTGATCACCGACATCGTCAAGGGCCAGCCGCTCAAAGACGAGGAAGTCCGGCGGCGCGCGGAAGAAGCCGTCCGCGCCAGTCAGATTGCCGACCTGTTGACAGAGAAGGCCTTTGCCAGCTCGTTTGCCCACTTGCTCGAGCGGCTCCATACGCAAGAGGCTCTGGATCAGGACATCTACAACGCGCTGCGGGTCGGTCTGGCGGACGTCGCGACCCGCGGCCAGGTCGAGGAGTTGAAGGACTTAATCGTCGGGCTGTCCCTGCCGACGGCCACCGGGCAGGCCAAAGCGCCGCGTGTGTATCTGAGTTACGACCGGGGCACGGGGCTCTCAGTCGCCGAGCGCCTGACCCGGGACCTGCAAGCCTCCGGCGTATCGGTCGATCTGGGCGAGCCGGATCCGGTCGACGCCGAGCTATGGCAGGTGAGCAGCTGGCACGCGATCGAACAAGCCGACTCCGTCCTCCTCCTGGTAACGCCCGGGGCCGTCGCCTCGCGCTGGTGCGCCGAAGAATGGCGTCACAGCCTGGCGCTGGTGAAGCCCATCTATCCCGTCCTCGCGGCCGGCGGCCCGGCGGACATCCCGTCAGAGCTTCGCGCGCTCGGAGAAGGGGTCGCGGACGTGCGGCTACGCGAACGCTACGCGGGGGAACTCGATCGGCTCACGTCGCTCATCCGCCGGCGCAGCGCAGCGCCGGCGGTCGTGCATGGCGCGCCAAGTCTGCCGTCGCACTATGTGCTGAGGGCGGATGCTCTGCAGACGTTGATCGAGCGCCTCGTAACGACAGTGGAGACAGACGGCCGTCGAAGCCGTCCTCGCCAGGGCGTTCACGGCATGGGTGGGGTCGGCAAGAGTCTGCTGGCCGCCGCGGTGACCCAGGATTATCGTGTGCGGCGGAGTTTCCCGGACGGCGTGTTCTGGCTTCATGTGGGCGCCGAACCCCGCCTGAGTGAATTGTGGACTCAATTCGCGCGCGATCTTGGGCAGCGCCGAACCTTCGCGGACTCACGCGAGGCCCGCGACTTTTTTGAAGCGCAGACTCAGGAGCGACGCAGTCTGATCATTCTGGATGACGTCTGGCAGAGCGTCCATGCCGATAGTTTTCTGCGCCTGGGATCCAACTGCCGGATCCTGGTGACATCGCGGGATGCCGGCGTGCTCGCCGAAGTGGATGCCGAGCCCTACGCCCTCGATGTGCCCGGTGACTCCATCGCGGAGGCCATCTTTTCCGGAGCGGCGCGCTCGAAAGACCTGCCGGCGTCGGCGCCGGCTCTACGCGAGGCCTGCGGCAACCTGCCGTTGGCGCTGGCCATGGTCGGGACGCTTCTGGCCGGCAAACCCGAGGCCTATTGGCGCGATGTGCTTGACGCGCTCCAGGCTGCCCGTTTGGGCGACATCGCCGCCCGGTTCCCGGAGTATCCGTACCCATCGCTCCTGGCGGCCCTCTCCGTTAGCGTGGACGCTCTGCCGGCCGATGTCCGCGAGCGCTATCTGAGTCTGGCCATCTTTCCGGACGATGTCGGCCTTCCCGAAGGTGTCCTGGAAACCTACTGGCAGCCCGCGACGGCGGTCCAGGTCCGCGCATCCATCGCGACCCTGGTCGATCGCAGCTTGCTGAGCCGCGATCATGCCGGCCGGCTGATGCTCCACGACCTGCAACTTGCCTATCTGCGCGGCCGGGTCTCGGATGCTCAGTCCTTGCACGCCACCTTTCTCGCGCGCCACAATCCCGCCGGGCGACTCTGGGCGGAGGTGCCCGACAACGGCTATCTCTATGACTTCCTGGTCCATCACTTGTTGCGGGCCGACCGCCTGACGGAAGCGCTGACCCTGTTTGCCGACACTGCCTGGCGCGACGCCCGCTACCGGGCCAGTGAGTTGCGTCACGACGGGTATCTGTTCGATCTCGAGCTGCTCTGGTCCAACGTGGCCGAACCCACGGCCCGACGACAGATCGACGCGGAAGCGCCCGGCGTTGCGCTGGCGCTATGCACCCGACTGGCCCTGATCCAGACCACCATCCACAGCCTGGAGTCCAATGTGCCCGCGGCCCTGATCGTGCGCGCCGCGGAAACGCGAGCCTGGGACGTGCAGCGGGCGGTGAGCGTGATCGCGCATCTGCGCGACGCCTCCGAACAACTGACGGCCTGCATCGCCCTGCTCAAAACGGCGGGGCTGCCCGACGATCTGGCTGCCCGGCTGCGCGACCTCAGCTTGCGGGCGGCGGACGCCTCGCTTCACAGCACGTTTGCTTACCTAAAACTGCTGCCCGTCCTCGAAGGCCCTGCGCAGAGTCGGGCTCTCGCGGCGTTGATGCAGCGTCTGACCAGCGAGACACACTCACCCATCGTCGCTCCGCTCCACGAACCGCTACAGGCCTTGATCGGCATTCTGCCAAAGCTTGGAACTGTCCAGCGGGGCGAGGCCGAGGCGCTCTTGGTGGATCGCGTCGCGCACGCTGCGGACAGGGGCCTGGGCCTCGAAATCGAGATGGCCTCGAAGGTGGTCCGTCCCGTCTGGCGCCCCCTTTTCGAGACCCTGGTGCGCGCCGCCTGGGTGAAGGATCTGCTGCCTTATTCGCAGGCGTGGGCCGAGACAGTGGGACCACTCCCAACGGTCGCTGACGTGCAGGCCATCGACGACTCGGAGGCTCGTCGGGATGCGCTGCGCCGGCTGACGTCGCTCGCCCCCGAGGCCGACAGCGAGGCCGCGCAGCGTGCGCTGATGGATCAGGCCACTGAACCGCGCGCGGGTCAGGCCATGACCCGGCTTCGACGGCAGATCTTGCGCGACCTCTATGTCCGAGAGGGATTCTCGGTCACAGACCGCCTGGACGTCCTTGAGGATCGGCTCAATGGGCTGTTCGAGGCTCTGCCGCTTTTGACGGACCCGGTTCGCGGTGAGGCGATCGCCGAGTGCCAGGCCCGAATCCCGGACCTGATCAACGATGCCGGGGCTGTGCTCGTTGAAAGGCAATGCGAGTATTGGATCAAGCTCTTACCCTATCTCAACGAGCCGCAGCAGAGCGCTCGAATAGCACACATCCAGAGCCGCTTGCCTGACTTCGAGTTCGTTGAGCCGGTGGCCCGCTGCCTGGTTGGGCTGCTTCCCTTCGTGCAGCCCGACGCTCGTCCACCGCTGGCCGACGCGGCGCTCGATCGCCTCAACAGTCTGCGCGACGGCGACGACAGCGCCCAGCGCAACCAGCGCGAGATCCTGACCACCGTGGCCCCGTACCTGGACGCGACTCAGGTGGAGCGGGCTTTGCAGAGCCTGTCGCCCTACGAGGACCGCTATACACAGGCCCGCGCGCTCCGGCACCTCACCGCGCCATTGAGTGAACGCCATGCGGACTGGGCGTTGGAGTGCGCGCTGCGCGTGCCCAGCCGCGCGCTACAGATTGAGGCGCTCAGCCTGCTCATCCCGCGTCTGAGTTTCCTGAAACGGGGCAGGGTGGTGGCGAATCTGGCCGGCCTGCTGACCGAAGCGCAACAGGTCCATGCGACCTCGGTCTTTCTGGGCGCGGCCAGTCAGGCGTTACGCGTGCTGCCGCGTCCGCGCCAGACCGCCTGGACTCGCGAGCTCCTAACTGTGCTGGATAGCGAAGACGTCGATGCGCAGGATGTCGCCAAGGCGCTCGTCCAGATCCTGGCAGTGGCGCGCGGAGCTGAGCGCGCGGCCGCGCAGGCCCGGGCGTTGCGCGTGCTGGACAGCCTGCCTGAGCTCCTGCGCGATTGGGACTACGCCGAAGGGTTACTCGCGCAATTGCTGACCGCGCTCGATCGCGCTCCGCGTGAGCGGGCGCTGAGCCTGGCGCTGGCGGCCGTCCCGTTGATGGAGACAAGAGCCGGCCTGGCGCCGGGTCCGGACTGGAAGACCACGCGTCAGCTCGTCGATGAGCTGGCGCCACTGATCACACGTGAGCAGGCCGTCGACGTCCTCGCTCGCGTCGAGGCCTGCGGCGACGACGAGCTGCGCGTGCGGATGAAAGGCGCCTTGTGGGGTCGTGCCGGTCATGCGGACGACGAGTCGCTGCTGGATGGGTTGGGGCCTGAACTATCACGGCTGGATCCCAAGCCACGTGCGTTGGCCCTGGCCCAGCTGTGGCCGCGGATCGCCGCGGTACATCAGGGTTCTGTAACGGCCGACATCGTGGCTCAGGTCGAGACGCTCGTCGGGCAGAACGATGTGGAGGCTGCCCGTGAAGTGCTAATGGCGCTGGCGGAAGCGCTGCCCAAGGGCGAGACTCTTCGGTTAGTTACGCGTCTGGGTGCACAGATGGCGAGTCGACTGGAGCGTCCGGGTTGGTCGAAGGACGAACTGCAACGGCTGCGGAGCGGGCTCGCCGCCGATTTCATGGCGTTCGACCTGGATCGCGCGGAGACGTTACGCGAGGTGCGCCTCCAGGTGCTGTCCGATCTAGCCTACCTGCGCGCAGGACGGCGGACCGCTCTCCTGGAGTATTTTGAGAGTGACGTCTTTTCGTTGCACGTGTTCCCGGATGAGGTCATCGCCGGGATGGCCGTGAACGTGATTCAGATCTGCCAGGAATGGGTCTGGTAGCCCGGGTCATTCACCAGGTGGAGCCACTCCGAACAGGATAGGTCAAAGACGGCTGCGCGACAAACAGCGCGCACCCTGAGGTCTCCTCACCGACTCCCGTTTTCTCCAGAATCGCCGGATGAGTGGGCCCGATCGTCGGCCCGCTCCTGGATGTCGATGACCCGGCCCTGACGCACCACGATGCTGGCCAGCAGGCGACGATAGAGTCCCTGCCGTTCCCGAGCGCTTAGAGTCTTCAGCACCATCCCCAGGGTGTTTTCTCGGCCAGTCGTCGCCATCGTTCGTCGTTTCGCTTGAGGCTCGTCTTGCACGGCGGCGATCTGGCGCAAGAGGGCCGCTCGCTGTCGTCGATAGGCGGTTGCGCTGAGGTCGCCCCATTGAAAGAGCCGCGCCAGCCGCGCCAGCTGTCGCTCGAGCTGCGCCCGGACTTTGGCGGGTTCCTGATGAGCGCCGTCTGATGGGTCACGGTCCGGCTCGTCGAGGTGCAGAAAGGCCGGCAATGGCCAGGCGGAGAGCCAGTCGATCACCTGAGCCTCGAGGTCGTCGGCCCGGATCAAAGCCGACGTTCCGGCTGTATGGCGGCGTGACCCGGGATCACGGTAGTAGACGTTGTGCCGTGAGCTTTGACCGCGCAACGTTCGCCCGCAGTCCGCACAGATCGCCAAGCCCGTGAGCGGATAGACTCGATCGCCGCGTTTGCGACTCATCGGGCGCCGGGCGTGCGTGGCTCGAACCTGTTCGATGGCCTCCCAGACTGCTGCGTCGATCAGGGCGGGGTGCCGGCCTGGGCCGTACTCGTAACGCTTGTATCCCGGCAGCTTGCGGATTTTGGTCAGACCCAGGTAAAAGTGGTTCTGCAGCAGATCCCGTGCCGCGGTTTTGGTGAAACGGGACGCTCGCCCACGCGGTCGATAGCCAGACTGGTTCAAGGCGTCGGCGACATCGCCGTAGCTTGCCGCGCCGGTCGCGTAGAGACGAAAAGCCAGGCGCACGCCCCGGGCTTCTCGGGCGTCTACCCGAACCGTGCGCGCGTTGACCGATCGATAGCCGAACGGCACCGAGCCGTTCCAGTAGCCGGCCCGCGCCCGGGCGGTCTTGCCCTTCGTGATCTCCTGACTGAGGTTGTCCAGGTACCACTGGGCGAAGGCGGCCAGAATCGCGAGCTGCACCCGGCCGATCGGGGTGGTGAAGTTGAAGGGCTCGCTGGCGCTGACGTAGCTGACACCCCAGGCTTGCAGCTGCTTCAGGTAGACAAGCACATCCAGCACCGACCGGCTGAAGCGATCGAGCTTGTGGGTCAGGATCAGGTTGAACTGGCCGGCCCGCGCATCGCGCAGCATGCGCTGAAAGACCGGTCGATTCGTATCCTTGGCCGACACGCCCGGCTCGGTGTAGACCGCCACCACCTCCCATTCGCGTTGCGCCGCGAACGTGTTGCACAGGTGCGTTTGAGCTTCGAGCGAAAAGCCTTCGGTCGCCTGGGCCGCGCTGGAGACACGGACGTAAACGGCGACTCGGGTGCGCGGTAGAGCGGGTTCTGGCGTCGTTCGGTCCTTCGAGTGGGCGGGCATGCGGTGTTCTCCTGTTGAGGGGATGTTGGCTGCGGTGCAGGCGGACCACGCCGATCGAGGTCTCGTGCATTCGGGTGAATTCCATGTCCGCACCAACTGGGATTGCGGGATGGGCCCGTACCAGGTTCTTACCGCGACATGTGTGGCGATGGTCAACGCCGCCAGCTGAGGAAGAGAGTCGGATATCGCTCCGGACCTGCCTGACCGAATTCCGCGCGGTCCGCTGGACCGGCGCCGTTGTAACCGCCAGAGACAACCTGGTTCTGCATAAACGAAAAAGGGGCTGTCACACACCGATCGCCTGAGCCGGGTCGGTTCGAGAGGGTCGCGGCAGGTCGCGACCCTCTCGAACGTCAACGAGGTGGACGATGTCGTTCCTCATCCGACCCTGGATCCGCAACGACTAGCTCAGCGTGCAGGTCGCATGCGTCATCGCCCAGGCCTTGAACCGGTTGCGACGACGCTCGCCCTCCATCCAGGTCGCCAGGGACGCGGCGTACGGTTGATCAGCGTACGCCTCGAGCGACGCCTGCGCGATGCGGTCGATGTGTGCGCTCAGATCTTCAAACGCCCGGTCGCCTTCGGACACGGGCCCGATGGGGCTCGGAAGGCCTGGGCCATCCAGGCTCATGCCGTTCACGAGGTATTCGAGCAGGCGCTCGTGGTTGATCTCGCGCTGGTACGCCACGACCTGGGTCGCGGCGTGCAGGCTCAGGAGCTCGGCCGCCGCGTCAAGGTCGATGCCGCCCTCGGCGCGCAGACGTTCGAAGGCTTCCGCCGCCGCCCCGTACACCTCGCGCTTGTACGCGCGCAATTGGTTGGTGAGTTGGACATGCTCCAGAGACATCGTATGCATTGGAGGTCTCCTTTCGGTATGTGAATCAGTCGTCGTTGACCTTGATGCGCGAGACGCCGTCGCGGGAGATGTACTCTTTCTCGCCTCCGCTATCGTGGAACGGGAGCGTGAAGGAGACGTACTCGCCGCGCTGGTACACGTGCCACGAGCAGGGGCGGCTGTACAGCGTGAGCACGCGATCCAGGTTCTGCCGGGCCCAGGCATGGGCCGGGACCATCCAGTCGAGCAGCGGCCGCCGGTACACGCGCAGGAACGCTTCGCGCGAAACCGACGACCCGCACAGGTAGCTCTGACCCTCGGCGAGGGCGGCCTCCCAGGTCGCTCCGGGATCTGGTCGAGTGCGAGAGGGCCCGAATTCGTTGAGGCCAGGCAAGACCCGGACCCGGTAGGAGCGCGCCAGACGCACGATGTCGTTGAGCGATGCAGGGGGCCGAGGGGGTGCGTCGAAACCTGGATCGAGTTCGGGAAAGAGGGACGGCATCGACATGCGAGGGCTCCTTAGCTGAGCAGACCGCGCTCGCGCAGCGAGACGTGGGCGTCCTGCCCAATGACCACGTGGTCGAGCAGGGCGATGTCGAGGAGCGCGCCGGCCTCGCGGATGGCGCGCGTCACCGCGACATCGTCGGCGCTCGGAGCCGGATCGCCCGACGGATGATTGTGGGCCACGATGATCCCGGCGGCGTTATCCTGGATCGCGCGGCGAAACACCTCGCCGACCCGGATCAGCGAGGTGTTGAGCGAGCCGTGGTAGACCTCGACGGGATTGCCGATCAGGTGGTTGCGCGTGTTGAGATGGAGGACATACAGGTACTCCTGCTCGCGGTGGGCGAGGTGTGGGCGCAGGATCGCGGCGGCATCGGCGGCGGAGCGGATCGGTTCGGCGGGGTGCGGCGCAGCGGCGCGGCGAGCCAGCTCGCAGGCCGCCCGGAGCGCGGCGGCGGTCTGCGGACCCACGCCCGGTATGGCGAGGAGGTCGGCGGCGCCGGCGCGCCCCAGGTCGAAGGCCGTGGGGAAGCGCGTCAGGATGCGCTCGGCCAGGATGGCCGCGCGGGGCGCTCCGATCACGGTCGTCAATAACTCCTGGTAGCTGCACGCGCCGGGATCACTCTGGGCGCGTTGCACGCTCGACTCGCGAATGAGACGGTAAGGGGCAGACATGGTGTTCTCCGGGAAAGCCGGCGGCCCCATCCTGGGACGGGGCCGCTGGCGTACAGGAACGCGGGACGCGAGGCGTCAGCTCAACGTGGCCAGCGTGGTCCAGGCGGCCCGGACCTCCAGGCGGGCCGGGCACGTCGGCTCGAAGTCGAAGATCACGGCGAAATCCCGGCGGCGCACCGCCGTGACGCGAGCGTTCGGCGCCGGCAACGAGAGGACGTGCGTCACCTTCTCGAACCCGAGCGCGATCTGAACGCCATCGGTGCGCTCCATGAGCACCACGGCCACGTCGCCGTCGCGCTTCACGCCGATCACGAGGCCGGTCAGACCATCCAGAGACGGCTCTGGCCGCGAGGCGACCTTCGCGGTGAAGCGGAAGTGCTGGTCGCGCTCGACGCAAGTTGTGGAGCAATACGGCCAGCGGTGGCTGTCGTCCCAGATCGCGCTCTCGCGTGAGGCAAGCGGCGCGCCACAGTATTCGCAATGGGTCTCTTCGGGCGTGGGTTCAACACGGTCAGGGGTCATGGTCGTTTCCTTTGAGTCGACGAGTGAGTGGAAGAGTCAGAACAGTTGCAGTTGTCCGAAGGTTGAGGCCTCGGGGACGGGGAACGCCACCGGGATCGGCTCAGACGAAACCGGATCGCTGGACGACGCGGTGGGCACCATCGGTGGAAGGGTCAGTTTCGGTATGGGCAGACCCAGCGCCTCGCGCGAGGGATCGGCGTACGTCTGAAGCGTGAGCGAGTCGCCCCAGACGATGTGCCACGGATGGATGTTGTGCAGCATGAGGTTGACCCGGGTCATGCGTACACAGAGCAAATCAACATCCACGCCGTGGTACTCGATGAGCCCGAGCCAGCTCATCCAGGCCGGCGCCTGTTCGGCGGCCGCGAGCAGAAGCGTGCCCGCGCCGCAGCAGGGATCGAGGACGCGCACAGGCTCGAGCGCCGGGGCCAGGCTGCGCAACGCGAAGCGCGAGAGCGGCGTGCGCGCCTGTTCGTCGGGCGAGAGCGCCAGCCAGTCCTCAAAGCCGTCCGTGCCGGACTCGGCACCGGGTACGGCGGCGATGGCCGTGTGGAGTCGTT
>WBZS01002475.1_pt1 | contig 11414 bp, 3 predicted proteins | sample 5204201 | NCBI WGS metagenome assembly WBZS01 (sample SAMN12344357, study PRJNA552823) | activated sludge metagenome | biome: Activated sludge suspended growth; feature: Nitrification reactor; material: Wastewater; isolation source: activated sludge from nitrification reactor of wastewater treatment...
GGTGTCGCCCTCGAAGGCCAGGTCCCAGATGTCGTCTCCATTTGCATACGTCGTCCAGCCGCTGGTATCCTGGCCCGGCGCGGCCTGTAGCCCGGCCGGCTGGCTCCCAGCGGCGACGATGATGAGCGCGGCCAGGATGGCGACGAGCGGTAGGCCGTGTCGCCACCGTGGACGAATATTTCGAAGCATGAAAAAGCCTCCAGGCCAGGGCCTCGGGGCCTGCGCGCTTCGCAGACCACTCAATAAACGTAATGGCGCACGCGGGGGTACGGGCACGCCCTGCTCATGGGCCATAACCCTGGCAACGGCGGCCCCGAGCGCCCTAAGTATACGCCGGGCGCTCGCCGCCGCCAATCCTATGCTCGGTACTAGCGGCCCTTCGACAGCAGCGGCAGCCATAGGCGCGGCGTGCGGGTATCGGCCGGGTCGTCACCGCTGTACTTCATGAGACCCATCGTCGTGCCAATCCACACGTTGTTGCTGGCGTCCACGGTGAGGCTCGTGATATGGCCGCTCACGAGGGGAGAGTTGGCGGGCGTGAATTCGATCCAGGCCCCATTGATGTAGACTCGCAGGCCGCCCCGCGCGTCGTATTCGTTCCCCTGACCGGCGGGGAAGACCACGGCCGGAAAGTCCTCCACATTCTGACCGCCGCGTGTGAGGCCCACCCATACCGAGCCACTGGACCGGCTCGCGATGGCGCTGACCCAGCCCTCGTCCTTGAAACTCTGGCTGCGCCAGCGGGTCTCGCCCGCCGTGCGCCAGTTGATGACCGCGTTGGACAAGGTGGGGTCGGGTAGCGCGCCAGAGCGCGGCGCGTAGGCCCCTGCCCACACCGTTCCATCCGGCGCGGTATGAATGGCCCGCACGTCTGCCTCAGCCGCTTGCAGGCCGTCTTGCCCGGCCGCGACGTTGAGCCAGGTGCCTCCGGTGTCGCGACTGACTCCGCCGGTGGCGCGTTCGCCGGGGCGGGTGGGCGAGGTGTTTGCCACCCATACCTGGCCCGCCGTGGCGCTAATGGCGGTGATCTCGTCGCCCAGGAGGGGCGGCTCGGCGACGAAGCTGCCCCATTGCCCTGTACTAACGTCGTGGCTCACGACCCCGGCCGCGATGGCCGGCGCGGCGTGGACGGTCGGCGACTGGCTGCCCGTCCCCAGCCACAGCCGCTGTCCGTCGCCGGTGAGCGCGCTGACCGACCAGAGCGGGAAACCCGGCCCCCCCTGCACGACGGTCCAGGGTGGCCCCTCGATGGCGACTCCACCCTCGACGCGCGTGCTATCGGAGCGCAACTCGCGGAGCAAGCCTACCCACAGGCGATTGAACATGTCGATGCTGAAGCTGCTGACGGCGCGGCTCGCGCTGCCAGGTAGGTCTGGATGGGTCCACTTGCCATTCGCGCCCAGCATGCTCAACCCGGAGCCGGTCCACTCGCCTGGGGAGGTGGGGTAGGCGGCGCCGACCCACACGGAGCCGTCGCTCTTGAGGGCGATGGCGGAGATGTGGTTGGAACGGGGGGTGAGGCCGAGGGCGGCGGTGGACAGGACGGTGGTCTTGGGGGGGGCGAAGGAGAGGGCGCCGATGCCGTGGCCCTCGGTGCCCTGGGAGTAGGCGACGGTACCGACCTCGGCGAGGCGGGCGCTGGTGCCGAAGTAGCCCAACTGCCGGGCGGGGTCGAGGATGAGGGCGCGGACGAGGTTACCTGGGATCTTCTGGCCGGTGGTACCGCCGTCGGTGTTGTAGAGGGCGCAGACGGGGACGTTGGTGGAGTCGAAGCCGCCGTCCCAGGTGAGGCGACAGACGCCGAGGCCCTCGCCCCGGTCGAGGTTGGGGGTATCGGCGGCGAGGGAGAGCCACATCTGGTTGTTGAGGCCGGTGGTGATGTGGAGGATGCGGTTGGCGCCGGTGGGCAAGGAGGGCATGAGGGTCAGGCCGGAGGCGACGGCGGAGCCGGGGGCGGTGAAGGCCTTCCACTGGGCGGAGGCGGGGGAGTTACCCTTGAGGACCTCGAAGCCGTTGCCGCCCTGGGTGAGGTTGCCTGAGCCGAACCACTTGAGGCCCTGGGGTCGATGGCGACGGAGAGGAAGGAGGGGTACTTGGGGAAGGCGTTGGGGTCGCCGTCGGGGCGCTGGAACTTATCGATGGCCAGGTCGGGGTGGACGACGGCGATGCCGCCGTAGCGGTCGCGGAAGAAGGTGTTAGGGCGGTCGGGGGTGGGGTCGATGCTTTCGAGGCCAGGGCGGAAGGTGAGCCAGACATCGTTGGTAGTAAGGTCCACGGCGATGTCGGTGACGTTGTCGGAGGGGAGGGCGTCGTTGTGGGAGGCGGTGGACCAGGTGTTGAGGATGGTGGGAGTGTCGGAGGCGATGTCGAGGCGAGCGAAGCCGCCGCCGAGCCACTTGTGGTCGTTGGGGGACCAGGTCTGCTGGCCGCCGACCCACAGGGTGTTGCCCTGGAGGGCGAGGGCGGTGAGGGTATCGGCGGGGAGGCGGCCGTTGGTGGAGGCCTGGGTGAGGACGAGCCAATCGCCGTTGGGGGCGAGGCGAGCGAGGCCCTTGTTGGTAGCGAACCACTTGAAGTTGCGGTTGTCGACGACGACGGCGCGGACGACGTTACCGGGCAGGCCAGACTGGGGGGCGAGGAACTGGGTAGCGGTGGGGTGGGCGAGGTCGGCGAGGTCCCAGCGGACGACGCCGCCGCCACGAGTGGCGGCCCAGACGAGGGTGTCGCCCTCGAAGGCCAGGTCCCAGATGTCGTCTCCATTTGCATACGTCGTCCACGGGGTGGTGGCAGCCGGGGCGGCGGCGGTCGCGCCCGCGCCGACGGCGAGCAGGCCCAGACCCAGCAAGAGCGCAACCAATATGACTCGCCTGGCGAGCAAAGCATTCAGCATTCCAGCGTCTCCTAACGACTAGACTAGAAGTGACAAGGGTGGGATTCCACCGCTAAGGGGTGGGCGGCGGGGTGGGCGGCAGCGCGCCGCGGCTGAGGCTGGGCAGATACACCCGCTCGGTGCGCGGCCCGATGGTGGGCGTGATCGTTGGTGTCGCCGTCGGTAGCGCCGTCGGTGTCGCTGTGGCGGTAGGGGTGGCTGTCGGCGTGGCCGTCGCGGTGGGCGTGGCCGTCGGTGTGGGGGTTGGCAGGGGCGCGCCGCTGGGGCTGTAGCGGGTGAGGCCGTGGTCGAAGGTCCCGATCCATACCGTCCCGTCGGCAGCGACCGTGATAGACTGGATGTCCTGGTCAGCGAGACCGGCGTCGATGCTGAGGCGCAGCCAGTCGCCGTTGTTCCACACCCACACGCCACCCACGGCCAGATCAGGCTCCGCGCCGCCGCGACTCGTGCCCAACCAGAGCCGCCCATCCGGCCCACCGGCGATGGCGCTCACCCAGCCATCGTGGGGGAAGCTCCAGGGCGCCCACTCACCGCCGGCAAAGCGGTTGGCGGTGGCGGCCACAGCGGGCCAGTCGGCCAGCAGGTTGGGTCCGTTATAGTGCCACGCGCCGACCCAGATGCCGCCGCGCCGGTCGCGGCCGATGGACCGCACGTCGCCGTAGTCGGCCAGCAGGCGCGAGTCGTCCGACCGCCAGGTCATCCACGCGCCGTTGCGCCACAGGGCCACACCGCCCGGATAGCGGTCACCGTCGAGCCAGTAGGGGCCGGTGGCGATCCACACATCCCCCTCCGGCGCGGCGACGACGCCCGTCACGACGTTGGACCCCAGGCCGTCCAGCGCGCCATAGTGGGACCAGACGCCTGAGCGCGGGTCGAACACGGCCAGGCCCCGGCCGATGCCGTCGCGCAGGCTGCCCGTGCCCGCCCAGATACGGCCGTCGGGCGCAGCTGCCACCGCCGACAGGTCGTTGGTCGTGAGGCCCTGGGACTGGGCGCGGTATAGCGTCCAGTTCTCGCGCGGATAGCCGATGGGGCCGCCGCTGCTCAGGGTGTAGCGGCTGAGGCCGCCGTCGGCGTAGTCGCTCAGGTCGGGCTTGAGCCGCCCGCCCCGTGCCGCCACCCAGGCGGCGCCGTCGCGGTCGAAGGTGATCGCGGCAATGTCGTTGCTGCCTACGGTCTGAACGACCGGCGCCAGGGCGACACCGGCCGGCGTATCGGCGGCCAGCGACGGCGAGATAACCAGCAGGCCCTCGTTGCCCAGTGGATAGAAGGCCGAGTAGGTATACTGGGTCGCCGCAGCGCCCAGTATGAAACGCTGCGAGGGCAGGGCAGCCTGCACGCTGGCCTCGTCCGTCCAGGGCACGTATAGGAACGTATCGCCGCGACTGCCCGCCCGGTTGAGGGCAGCGACCGGCGGGTTCAGGTAGCCGGCCGAGTCGTAGTGGGACCAGCTGCCGTCGGGGCCAAGGATGCTCAGGCCGCGCCCCTTGCCGCGCTGCTCGACTGCCCCCGTGCCCACCCACAGCGAGCCGTCGGGACCAGCGCCCAACGCACTGATCGAGTTCGAGCGCAGGCCCACGGTCTGGCGGGTCTCGCGCACCGCGCCCGACGCATCGACGCGAACCAGGCCGCCGCCGTTGCCGCTGGCGTCGCGCAGCCCGAGCCACGCTCCGCCGTCGCTGCCCGTCTCGACGGGCAGAATCGCCTGCACGGTGCGGGCCGGGAGCTGGGTGGAGGGAATGTTGATGAGGCTGTCGTCCGTGGGATCGTCGGGCGTGCCGCGCGTATCGAGGATGGTCAGGCTGAGGCCGATGCCGCTAGGGTCGGTGACCGCCAGCCAGACGCGGCCGTCGGGCGCGGCTGCGACGGTCGTCACCGGGTTGGCGGCGGGCGCACCCCCGGTCACGCGCCACGACCGCCAGCCCTGGGGGCCAAGCATGAGCAGCCCGGCCGAGGTAGCGAACCATGCGCGGCCGGCGGTATCCACGGACATGCCCCAGAAGACGTTGGTATTGGGCAGGGAGGTTGGGTCATCGTCCTGGCGCTGATAGGTGATCCAGCGCTGGCCGTCGAAGGCGCTCGCCCCGCCGCCGTTGGCCTGCCAGTAACCCGGCGCCACGTCGGTGGGCGGAACCCAGACGCGGTACGGTTGCCCCACGACCCAGACCTGGCCGGTCGGCGTTACGGCGACATCGGTGACGTTGGTCGTCGCCAGACCCTCGCCGGGCGTGTACGTCTGCCACGCGCCATCTTTCAGGCGCGCCGCGCCCCCGCCGCTCCAGGCACGACCGTCCCATTGCTGCTGCGTGCCCACCCACAGGCCGCCGTCGGGCGCGCCGACAAGGGCGGTCACATCGTTGGACGGCAGGCCGCCGCCGGTGCTGGCGGTGGTGTAGGTGGTCCACTGGCCGCTGGCGCTCAGCGCGCTGAGGCCGCGCGTGGTGGCGAACCAGGTGCGCCCGTCGTGGACGGTCACCGCCCGCACGTCGTTGGAGGCCAGGCCCTCCTGGGGGTAGAGATATTGGCGGTAGCCCCCGCTGGCGTTCCAGTGGACCGCGCCGCCCGCGTAGGTGGCGGCCCAGATCGTATCGCCGCTGCGAGTCAGGTGGCGCACGTCGTCGCCGTTGGCGAGGGTTAGCCAGGCGGGGCCGTCGGGGCGGCCGGCCGCCTCACGCGGCGCGAGGGCGAGCACGAGCAGGGTAGCAGCCAGGACAAGACTGGAGAGGCCAAGCCAGCGCACGGGACGTTGGGGGAATAGGGTACGCATCAAGAATCCAATACTGGGCGGGAAGGCGGGCGCTCGCCAACGCGTCCGCGTTGGTGAGCGCCCGCGTGCTGAGACGAGCTAAGGCGCAGTATAGCGCACGATCGCACCGCCGCTACCGACGGCCCAGCCGCTACGGCTGTCCACCATGGCGACGCTGGTCAGGTTGGGCACGCCCGGCATGGCGAAGGGGATGTACCCCGCCGGGTACCCGTCCCACCGCTGGCCGTTCCAATGGGCAATCGCCATGGCGTCGCCGACGATCCAGCCGTCGTTGCGGGTCAGCAGTGACACCGAGCGATAGTACAGGTCGCCCACCATCTGCAAGCCGGTGACCGTCGTCGCCCAGCACGGCGGCTGGCGCGAGGAACCCGGGCCTCCGCAGCCCTGGCCGTTGGGGTCGGTCATGTACATGAAGAAGTCAGAGGTCTTGCCGACGGTGAAGCCGAAATACGGGGCCAGGATGCCGCTGGGGTCGTTGATGACGTGCAGGCCGTACTGGTTTTGCAGGCCGGGGTTCTTCGGGTTGTTGAACTCGACGCCGCCGACCCCATCAAACACGGTGGTGTAGATCATGCCGCCGTCGGTCACGGCCGTGCCGAAGCCGCCGTTGGGGGCCAGCGATACGGCGTTTGCGCCAAACATCAGAGTCTTGTCCCACGCGCATGTCCACGTCCCATTGCTATACCAGAGGGCTGCCCCCTCGTGGGCGACGGCCACGCCACGCACGCTGGGGGCGTTGATGGACGGCTGCTTGAGCATGCTGATGCTGACGATGGTGCGGCAGGCGCCATTCGTGCGCAAGAACATGTCGCTTTCCCGCTGCCACTTGACGCCGTTCCAGCGCATGATGGTGAAGTTGTCGCCGACGGCGAAGCCCTCGGTGAGGCTCGTCATGGCGATGCCGTTCAGCCGCTCGGTGGTGGGAACCTCGGGCACGACGCTCCACACGCCGTCCTGGTAGCGCAGGATGACGCCGCCGTCGCCGACCGCCCAACCGTTGTTAAGATCGACGAAGCTGACGCCGTTGAGGTTGGTGGTGGTGGGCGAGGTGAAGCGCGCCCACGTCCCGCCGCCGCCCGGCGTCCCCAGCGTGGCGGTCGGGGTAGCGGTGGGGCCGGGGCCGGGGGTGGTGGTGATGGTGGGGGTGGCGGTCGGCGTCGCGGTGAAGGCCGCCGTGGCCGTGGCCGTCGGGGTATCCGTCGGCAGCGGCGTGGGTGTCACCAGCGGCGTCGCGCGCGGCAGCGTTGGGCTAGGCCCGGCGGTGGGCGTCGCGATGGGCGCGGCGTTCGGGACACTATAGCGCACGATGCGTCCGCTCGCGCCGACGGCCCAGCCCTCAAGGTTGCTCAGCATGTAGATGTTGCGCAGCGCGCCGCCGCCCAGGGACACGTCGCGGGTCCAGCGGTCGCCATCCCAGCGGATGATCGCGCCCTGGTCGCCCACGGCCCAGGCCCGGTTCGGCCCGCGCACGTGCACGTCGAATAGGTCCACATTGGGTACGCCGGCATCCACCATGCCGATGCTCGCCTCCTTCCAGCAGCGCGACAGTTGGCCGCAGCCGACGTTGGTCAGGTAGGCCAGCAGTCGGCTGCTGCCGACCATCCAGCCGGCCGGCGGGGCATCGGAGGCCCAGTTGGCGATGTGGACGCCGTTGAGGGTAGCCAGGCGGGAGAAGCTGTTGCCGCTGAAATCGTCGCGGAACCACTGGCCCTCGCCCATGTACCTGTAGATGAGGTTGTTGGCCCCCACCATGTAGCCCTCAAGTCCATCCGGCAGGATGAAGCTGCCGGCGGCGCGAGACGTATTCGGGCTGCCGGTCACGCCTTGCCAGCGGCTCAGGCCTGGTTGCCAGAACAGATAGGGCGACTGGCCGGTGGTGTTGTCGGAGATGATCACGGCGCGATAGAACTGGGATCCGCCAGGGATGTTCATGACACTCACGTAGTTGCCCGTCGGCGGGTCAGCCACCGAGCCTGACCACTGGCTCCACGCGCCGTTTTCGTAGCGTAGGATGGTCTGCGCGTCGCCCACTGCCCAGCCCTCGGTTGTCGACACCATGGCGACCGAGTTCAGGTTGGTGGTTGTCGGCGAGTTCTGGCTCTGCCATTGCTGGCCATTCCAGCGCAGGATGACGCCGCCACTGCCCACCGCCCAGCAGTTGAGCGAGTCGATGCAGTCCAGGCCGCGCAGGTCGGCCGTCGTGCCGGAACTGACGGTTGCCCACTGGGGTGGCGGTGTCGGCGTGTTGGTCGGCGTGGGCGAAGGGGTGGCGGTTTTGGTCGGCGTGTTGGTGGCCGTTGGCGTCCAGGTGCTGGTCGGCGTGTTGGTGGCCGTTGGGATCGGCGTGTTGGTAAACGTAGGCGTGGGTGTGGACGTTGCTGACGGCGCGACGGTCTGGGTCGGCGATGGCGTCACGCCCGGTGCGAGCGTCGCCGTGGCCGTCGGTGAGGCGGGCGGCGTGGGCGTGCTCGTTGCGGGGGCGCGACCCATGATGAGCGGTAGATACACCTTGATGGGCTGGCTGCGCGGCGTGGGCGACAGGGTCGGCGATGCCGTGCGCGTGGCGGTGGGGGTGGCGGTGACGGTCGGCGTGACGCCGGGGGGCAGGGTGGCCGTGGGCGTCGGGGACAGCGTCGCGGTGGCGGTGGCGGTGGCAGTGGCGGTGGCGGTGGCAGTGGCGGTGGCGGTGGCGGTGGCAGTGGCGGTGGGCGTTGGCGTCGCCGCGTTGGCCGTGCTATCCCAGTGGATGATGCCGTGGCTGGCCGTGCCGAACCACACGTCGCCGTCCGGCCCGAAGGCGATGGACGAGATATTGTCGTCGACCAGGGGGAACTGATCGCGGCCGATAGCCTGCCAGGTCGAGCCGTTGAGAACATGAACGGCGTTGAAGGTGAGGGGCTGGCTCAGCGCCTGGTCGATTATGAAGTTGCTCTCGGACGCCAGGTCGGCGATCCACTCGTGGGTTGTCGCTGCCCAGATGCGCCCGGCCGGGTCTTCCTTGATGGCGCTGACGTAGCCTTCGTACTGCCAGTTCTGCGCCGTCTGCCAATTGCTGCCGTCGTACAGGCTGAGCACGGCGTCGGTGTGGCCCTGGTTGCGCACCCAGCGCGGCGCGCAGGAGAAGCACAGGCTGAACGAGCCGGGCAGGATGGTGTGAATGGTGTAGCTGCCCGCCCAGACGCGGTTCTGGCTATCGACCAGAATCGAACGGTAGTCGGTATCCCATCCTTCGAGGCCGGGCGTGTTGTCCCTCGTCCAGCTCGACCACAGACCGGTGGCGCTGTTCCAGCGGCCTACGCCGCCAGGGACGACCGTGCCGTTAGCCCCGCCGCCCGGGAAGCGGTAGGACGGGTGGAACGCGGCCCATACGTCGCAGTTGCTCTGGTTCAGGGAGAGCGCGGAGGTGGCGCTGGAGGGCATGGGCGTATCGTCCATCGAGTCGACGACGACCGACGCCGTGCCGATGCGGTCAATGCCCCAGCCGATGTTGTCGATGAAGCTACCCATGCCGATCCAGACGCGCTCGCCGACGTCACAGTTGCCGCCCCGGAACAGTACGGATGTAACGGAATTGCCCTTGATGTTAGGCGGCACGGCGGGCTGGAAAGGAATGGCCTGCTGGATGCCGCGCCAGGTGGAGCCGTCGAGGAAGCTGATGCCGCCGTCTTCGTACTGGGTCTGGCCCCATCCATAGGCCTTGATGCGCTCGCCGCGTGTCCCGACCCAGGGCCGGTTCTGACTATCGAAGGCAATGTCGGAGACGCTCTCGCCGGCCAGGTCTTTGAGGAGGGCATAGACGGGCGTGTTGGCGGGAGCCGCGCCCACCAGGCCGGTGTTGAGGCCCAAGATGCAGCGGTTGGACGAGGTGTCGAAGGAGGTAAAGCCGAGGGTGTACTTGGTCATGCTATCGCCGATGGCCAGGCCGCCAGGGAAGGCATTCATGAGGTCGGTGCATTCGGCTTCGATATTGTTGGCCGTCTTGACGTAGACCAGGGTCGCGCCGTTCGGCGTGTTGCGATCGACGAGCGCCTTTTGGCCGCCGCGTCGATCGGCCGAGCGAATGTATTGCCAGGCGGAGGGGGACTGCCAGCCAGCGCCCGCCGTGTTCAGCACGCTCAGGCCGCGCCCGTAGAACGGCGCACTCGCGCGACCGGTGCCCACCCACACTTCCGCGCCACGGAAGGCCAGCTCGGTGATGTTGTTGCTGCCGGGGCCAGTGGTTTGCAGGGTGCGGGTCTTGGTCAGGGCGTTGGTGAACTGGTCAATGCCGGCGCCATTGCCGCGCGGATCCGACGTACCCACCCACATGATACCGCCGTCAGGCAGCAAGGCGCGCACGGTCGGCGAGCTGAGGCCGTTCTGCTCGGGGGTCACGTGACTCCAGCACGCGCTTTGAGTGGGGTCTGCCAGCAAGCAATCGGTTGAGCCGACGCTGATCTCGTGGCCCAGGCCGCCCTGGGTGGCGGTCGCCGCCCAGACACGGCCCTGGGTATCGGTCGCCAGGGCGTAGCTGATGGCTTCGGCCAGACCCTGGGCGTTGGAGAGCGATGGAACCTGCTTCCAGTCGGCCGCGCTTCCGCCGTTGCCCTGGAGAATGCTCAGATTGCTGCCATACACGGCCAGGAACTTGCGGCCCTGGCTATCGATAGCCACAGCGGAGACGGCGTTGACCTGCGGCTTGGAACCATCGCGACAGCCGGGGCCGTCCGAGCCAGGGTCGCAGGCGTTGTGCTGATAGGTTGTCCACCGTGTGCCGTCCCAATAGCTGACGCCGCCATCGAGGCCGCTGCTCCACGAGCCTTGCGCGCTAGAATTGGTGTCGCGATTGGGCGGGCTCCAGCGCCACTGGGGGAAGAAGCTGGCCCAGACATTGCCCGTGCCCGGCTCAATCGCCAGGCCAGTCACGCTGTTGGAGGCGACGTTGTCCTCGGTATAGTAGTAGCGCTTACTGGCGCTCTGCCATGCCTGCCAGGAGTCTGTCGCTGGGTTGAAGCGGGCGACACCGCCGCCGAGATAGCGGGTTCTATCACACATGTAGTCGTCGCCACGAATCAAGGAGCCGAGGTCGGGGGCAAAGCAGTCGGCCGCGTCCACCTGGACGCGATATTGCTGTGTGCCCACCCAGATGCTGCCGTCGGGGGCGGCCAGCACTGCCGTGACGTTATCGGAGGGCAGACCCAGCGACATCAGGTAGATGGGCGTGTTCTGGCTGACGGCCTGCTTCAATGGCGGGTCGATGTAGATGGCGTTGTAGTTGGCGTTCGGCCCGGAGCGCACGTAGTCGATACGGGACAGGCGGTAGACGGTGGGGTCACCCTCGAACTGGAAGTAGGGGACCGTGAAGGCCTGCTGAATGATGTCGACGGTGAAGCCCGTGACGGCGACTTCACGCTGACCGGCTGACTGCGCAACGGCCACGCGGTCGGCGATGGTACTGGAGCGCCGAAGGGTGCTATCGAAGGTGTAGGTGCTCCAGGTGTCGCCCGGCGTCAGGCGAGCGAGGCCACGACTGGTGGCGAACCAGCGGTTGCCCGCCTGATCCACGGCGATGCCGCGAACATCGTTGCTGGGGATCGGGTCCTGGGGATAGAGGTACTGGCGGTAGGTCGGGTTGGCGGGGTTGGTGATGTCCCACTTGACGATGCCACCCCCCAACGCGCCAGCCCACAGGGTATTACCCTGCCTGGCCAGGGACCACACGTTATTGCCGTGGGCGATTGTCTCCCAGCCGCCGCCCTGGAGGGGTGGCGAACCCTG
>WBZS01002476.1_pt1 | contig 11412 bp, 9 predicted proteins | sample 5204201 | NCBI WGS metagenome assembly WBZS01 (sample SAMN12344357, study PRJNA552823) | activated sludge metagenome | biome: Activated sludge suspended growth; feature: Nitrification reactor; material: Wastewater; isolation source: activated sludge from nitrification reactor of wastewater treatment...
ACGCGAAGCGACGCCAGCGCCCGCTCCGCCGTCCGACCGGTGACGAGTGTCGAGGACCGGGTGACCACCCAGTCGAGCGCGACCGTGACGGCGAACGCTGCCGACGCCCACCACAACGCCCCGGTATCACGAGCGTCGACACCCTGGTCGAGCCCACGGCGCACGAACCACGGACCGAGCAGGGTGAGCCCACTGTCGAGCGCGACGAGAGCGAATCCGACGGCGAGGGGGCGGCGCCACGGACGGATGAACCCCACGAAGCGGAACCGTCCACGTTGGGGAGCGGCCGCCGCGGCCACGTCCATACCGGTCCGGTCGATCGCCGCCGGGAGCCGCTCGAGCCGCTCGAGGAGGTCGGGGGTCGCGGTGAACGCCACGTTCATGCCACCTCCTCCCGGGCCACCGATCGCCGGCTTCGGGGCCGCGGCGGCAACCCCGGCGAGCCCGACGACCACCGCTGGCTCGTCCGGCCAGCCAGTGCGCTCGCCGACAGGCGCCTCGCCGCGCGCTGAGTCGGAATCGTCGATGTCGTCACCGATGTCGTCGCCGGCGTCGGGCCCGGCGAGCAGTCGGCGGTAGCGCTCGCTGCGCGCCGTCAGCTCGGCGTCGGTGCCCTCCTCGACCACCCGGCCGCGCTCGACCACGACCACCCGGTCGGCCAGCTGCAGCGTCGAACGCCGGTGAGCGATCAGGATCGTGGTGCGGTCGGCGGCGATCGTGCGGAGCGTGTCGTGGATCGACTCCTCGGTGATGCTGTCGACCGATGACGTCGCGTCGTCGAGCACGAGCACGCGGCTGTCGGCGAGGATCGCCCGGGCCAGGGCGACCCGTTGTCGTTGTCCACCCGACAACGTGAGCCCGCGCTCGCCGACGAGCGTGTTGTACCCATCGGGCAACGCAGAGATGAAGTCGTGCGCGCCGGCGGCGCGGGCGGCAACGATGATCTGCTCCTCGGTCGCACCGGGAACGGCGTACGCGATGTTGTCGCGGACGCTGTCGGAGAACAGGAACGCGTCCTCGAACACCACCCCGATCTGGCCGCGGAGCGACGCCAGCGTGACGTCTCGCACGTCGACGCCGTCGATCGTCACCCGGCCACTGCCCACGTCGTAGAAGCGGGCGACCAACGCCGCCACCGTCGACTTGCCCGACCCGCTGACACCGACGAGCGCCACCACCTCACCGGGGTCGATGTGGAGATCGAACCCCGACAGCACCGGCTCGGACCGGTCGTAGCCGAACGTGACGTCCTCGAAGGAGATCGCGCCGCGGACCGCGGGGAGGTCGACCGCACCGGGTCGGTCGGTGACCGCGGCGGTGGCGTCGAGCACGTCGAGCAGTCGTTCGGCTCCGGCGCGGGCCTGCTGGCCGATGGCGAACAGACTGGCCAACATCCGGACCGGGGCGACGAGCTGCACCAGATACGACGAGAACGCCAAGAAGGTGCCGATCGTGATGTGACCGTGGATCGCCAGGTACCCGCCGAGCGCGAGGACGGCGACCTGGGCGAAGCTCGGGATGGCCTGCAGCGCCGGGGTGTAGCGGGCGTTGAGGCGGATCAGCCGGCTCCTCGACGCGAACAGTGACTCGGCCGCTCCGGCCAGCCGGTCGATCTCACGCTGCTCCTGCCCGAACCCCTTCACCACCCGCACGCCGCTGACGGCCTCGTCGACGACCCCGGCAACCACACCGGCGCGCTGTTGCGCGTCCCAGGTGGCAGGGAAGATCCACTGTCGCATGCGAAGCGTCACGACCAACAGGAGCGGCAGCATCACCGCCATCACCAGTGTGAGCAGCGGCGACAGCACCACCATCACGACCAGCGCCACGACGAGGAGCACCACGTTGCCGACGATGATCGGCAGGAACGCGAGCAACCCCTGGATGAGCCCGACGTCCGACGACGAGCGCGACACGAGCTGGCCGGTCTGCAGTTCGTCGTGGCCGGCGAAGTCGAGCCGTTGCAGCCGTTCGAAGATGGCGACGCGGAGGTCGTACTGGACGTCGAGGCTGACCCGGCCGCCGACCCACCGCCGGAGGTAGGAGCAGCCGAAGACGAAGATCGCGGTCGCCGCCAACGCTGCGAGCCATGGCCCCGCCGGCCGGGACCGTCCGACGATGCCGTCGTCGATCACGACCCGCTGGATGACGGGCACGAGCGCAGCCACACCCTGGCCGACGATGGCGGAGCCGAACGCGACGATCACGTTGCGGCGGTGTGCCATCAGGAATGGCCACAGCCGACGAACCCACCCGCCCGATCCCGGCGGAGCGGGGGAGGGGATCGGGCGGTCGGCTGCGCTCGGGGCGCGCTGGGCGCGACGTCGGCCCGTCAATCCTCCTCGAAGGTCGACACGTACCAGAGGGCCCAGTCGACAACCGAGGTCACGGCGTCGTCGTCGCCGAGCAGCCCCTCGAGCTCCTCGGCGGCAGTCGCATCGAGCGGCAGCGACCACACCAGGTACTCGGCGGTGCCCAACGGGACGACGCGACGCGCCGTGACGCCGGATTCGGGATCGTGGTGGAGGGTGACCGGTGCGTCTCGCCAGGCCTCGAGACCGGCCCGATCGACGTCGCTCAGCCGATCGGCGTGCGCGTCGAGATAGGACCCGACGTTGCCGGTGGCGAGCGAGACGAGGTCGTCGACGAGCGCGTCGTTGATCTCGGCCTCCTCGTGCAGGTACTCCGAGAGGACTCCGTAGAAGATCTCGAACGCCAGGGCGTCGCGATTGGCGAGATGACGCGCGAGCCGGAGCTCGTACCACGGGCCCCGGCGCTCGACGGGCGTCGTGGGATTCACCAAACAGCACTGCTTGAACTTGCGACCCGACCCGCAGGGGCAGGGTTCGTTGCGGCCCGTCGCCCGCGGCGGGAGCAACACCGACAGTGCCCGGAGCCAGGCCTCGGGCCCCGCAGCGGACCGGAATCGGCGCTCGGCCTCGACGGCGTCGCCGCGGTCCGACGCGAGGATGCCCAGCTCGACCACGGCGTCCAACTGGCCCGGGTCGACGTCGAGGGCGGCGCGGAACTCCTGTTCGGCATCGTCGAACCGCCCGCCGAGCTCGGCGGCGATGCCGACCAGCACGTGAACCGCGGGCGTGGCGGCGTCGTTGCCCGGGCCGCCGAGTGCATCGACGAACCGAGCGAGTCGCCCGGGCGCTGAGTGGCCCCGGAAGAGCTCACCGGCCATGCCGGCGACCCCTTCGGTGGCCAGCGCGTCGCGGGCCTTGGCGACCGACGCAGCAGGGAGCGCGTCGGTGTCACCGAGCCACTCGACCATCACGCTGACGACGGTACGCAACGGGGAAGCCAGCCAATCGACGAGGTCGGCGGCCAGCTCGTCACCACGGCGACGGAACGCCTGCTGGGCGTGCGTCAGCCACGTACGGTCGGCAGGACCGAACTCGAGGCCTCGGCGCTCGAGGCCGGCGGCGACGGCCAGCTCGCCGAGGGGGAGCGTTGGGGTCCGGAAGGCATCGGGGACGTCGGCCAACACGTCGAGGACGGCCGGAGCGAGCTCGTCGCCGTTGCCGTTGCTCCAGCGGTCGAAGCAGGGACGGAACGCCGTCGCCAGCTCCGCCACGGCCGGATCGTCGGGGCCGGGGAGGTCGGCGGCGTCGATGCGTTCGATCCGGACGGTGTCGTCACGGACGAGGCGGACACCGAGCACGTCGCCGGGCGCGAACCCGTCGAGCCACCCGTCGGGGCCGATCAGGCGCCCGCCCTCGAAACGGTCGAACGCAGGATCGAAGTCGGTGGCGACGGCACCCGAACCGCCGACGATCCGACGAGCCGGGACGTCCCAGTCGACGAGCGTGAGGTCGGGGAGCGCGGCGACCGCACCCTCGGCCAACTCATCGGCGGTGAGCCGATGGGTGAACACGCGACCGTCGAGGGTGCGGAACACGTCGAGCCACATCGCCATCTGCGTGCGCCAGAGCCCGGGCACGTCGAGGTCGGAGATCTCCGCCGCGAAGTCGTCGTCTGCGAGCTCACCGAGGGCGCCCCACGCACCGTCGTCGCGGAGCGCTGCGAGGAGCGCGTCGTCGCGCAACGGACCGTCGGCCAGCGCCCGGAAGAACGACGCGACGGCGTTGTCGATGTCGACACCGTCCCACGGATCGTCGACGTGCTCGGGCGCGGGAGGAGGCTGATCGGTCACGGTCCCGCACACTACCGGCGGGCCCTGACACCGACCGCCGGCTGAGACCGCCCCCAGCCGGCGGTGGATCCACTCGTGCCGGACTCGGTACCGTCGAGGGCGTGACCACGTCGCCACCTGCCCCAACGACCCTCGCCGAGCGGCCCCGCCGCCTCGGCGTCGGCGTCTGGGACGCGTTAGTCGTCGCTGCCGGCGTCGTGCTCATCACCTCGCTGGGGCTCCGCGGTCAGTTCCACGCTCACGTCCGCTTGACCCCGACCCGCTGGTTGTCGGCACCGTCGGCGATGGCCGCGCTGGCCCTCGTCGCGCTCGTCGTCACGCTCGTCGGTCGTCGCCGGGAGATCCTCGGTCTCCTCGGTCTCGCCGCCGTGTCACTCGGACTCGCGGCGTTCTGGCTGCTGCTCGGTCATCACCAGTGGGCCGGTCCGGTGCTCGTCGACCTCGGCGACGATCACGGCATCCACCTCGGCGACTTCCTGGCGCTCGTGCCGGTCGCGGCCGCCGGGGCGTTGGTCTGGACCGCGGCGATCCGGTTGCGCACCACTCGTCGCGTCTGAGCGGGACGCCGCCCGCCGACGGGGCCGGGTCAGGTCGTCGGAAGCGCTTCGAGGAACTCGACGACCGCGTCGCAGAATCGGTCGTTGCGGTCACCCGCCACCATGTGGCCGGCGCCGGACACGTCGACGAACTGGGCGTGGGGCACGAGCTCGAGGAACTCCTGCGCCGTCTCCTCGCTCACGAGGTCGCTCAGCTTGCCCCGGACGAGCAGCGTCGGCAGGGTCAGCTGGGCGGCTGCGGCGACGAAACGGCCAGGCTCCTGGGCGGCGTGCAGACCGTTGTCGGAGTTGAACAGCTCCGGGTCCCAGTGCCAGCGCCAGCGGCCGTCGGCGTCGAGCCGGAGGTTCTTCTGGAGGCCGGAGTGGTCCCGGGGCCGGTTGCGGTGGGGTTGGTACGCGGCGACGGCGTCGGCCGCCTCGTCGAGTGACCCGAAGCCCTCGACGGCGCGGTCGAGCATGAAGGACACGATGCGGTTGACGCCCTCGCGCTCCTGTCGGGGCGTGATGTCGACCAGCACGATCCCGGCGAACAGGCCCGGGGCGAGGACCCCCTCGGCAAGGAGCGCGGCGAGCCCACCGAGCGACGCACCCACGACGACGGGCGGCTGCTCGAACGTCGTGGAGATCTCGACGAGATCCTCGGCGAAGCGCCCGGGCTCGTAGTGCCCTGAGGGGGAACGCCCGCTCGCGCCGTGGCCACGCTGGTCGTACGCGACGGCGTACCAGCCGGCTGTCGCCAGGGTCGCCGCCGTCGAACCCCAGGAGTGGCGGGTCTGGCCGCCACCGTGGAGCAGGAGGACCGGTCGAGCCGACGCGTCGCCGTAGGCGTCGGCCTCGATCCGGAGCCCACCCTCGCCGGAGAGATCGTCGGTGACGTCGAACGTGATCACGGCCATCGCGGCGAGCGTACCGGCCCCAGTTGACCGATCGGTCAAGCATCCCGCCCTGCCGGCAGGAATGTGACACGGTTCACCCGACGCCGCTCGGGGGCCTGGGTAATTGACCGGAGGTCATCGGCCCGGGCCGAGAACTCCCTTAGGGTGGCCCCTGCGGTGCCTGGGGCACTGCAGGGGAGAACAGCGTCGAGCACTCGGCGCGACCATCAACCAGGGGGTTATCCAGTGACTCGTTCCACCAAGAAGAAGATCCGCCTCGGCGCGCTCGCGGCCGTGCTGGCGTTCTCGTCGAGCGCCTGCGCCATTCCGGTGGGCAATCCGCTCAACATCCCGCTCGTGACGGGCTGCACGCTGTTCATCGCGGAGCCGGGCCAGGGCGCCATCGTCGTGCCGATCTCGGCCGGCTTCCTCGAGATCGGGTGCAACCTCGGCCTGTAGGGCCGCACGGCCGGCGGTTGGGCTCAGGCCCAGCCGCCGGCGCACGCCACGAACTGACCGGTGACGAACCGGCTCGTGCCGTCGATGAACGGCAGACACATCGAGGCGAACTCCTCCATGGTGCCGAGGCGATGCATCGGCACCATCGACTCGACCGCAGCGCGCACCGACGGATCGTCGGCGCCGGTGGCCCGGAGGAAGTCGGGGAAGTCCATGAAGTTGGTTCCGACGGCGTTGACCTGCACGCCCTTGCCCGCGACCTCGGCGGCGACGTTGCGGACCAGCATGTTGGCTGCGGCGCGGGCCGCCGAGTAGAGCGGCGCGCCGTCGGTCGGTCGAGCGCCCGCAGCGCTCGTGATCACGAGCACCTGCCCGACGCCTTGTTCGACCATCGGGTCCACCACCGCCTTGAGGAAGTGGTACGGCGCTTCGAGACACCCGCTCACGGCGTGGGCGAGATCCTCGGGAGTCGAACGCCGGAACGAGCCGGTGACGATGACCCCACCGAACGACACCGCCGCGTCGATTCGGCCGAATCGCTCGTGTGCGGCAGCAACCAGTCGGCCGGCGGCTTCGGGGTCGGTCAGGTCGCGTCCACCGGCAACGATCTCGACCGACGCGCCGAGGGCGGCCAGCTCCTCGGCAAGGGAATCTTCGATCTCGCCGACCACGAGGTCGTGGCCCCTCGCCGCGAGCAGGCGGGACAGGGCCGGTCCGACGTAGCGTCGGGCGTCGTTGAGGACGACGACGCGGCGGTCGTCGGGAGATGGAGCTTCGGTCATGACAACAACCCCTTGATGGTGAGTGTGAGTACGTCGGTGGTGCGCTTGATACCGGCGCCGCGGTCGATGCGCAGCGCCTCGACCGCTTCGAAGCCGGTGACGACGTCGAGCGCGTCGAGCGTCGTTCGCCGGCGGGCGGAGGGGAGCGCCGCCAGCTCGGCGGCGAACAGGTCCTCGACCTGCCCGCGCAGGAGTTCACGTCGGAGGGCGAAGGCCGACCGCACGGCGGCGCTGTCGGGAGCGAGCAGGCGAGCCGCCCGGAGCGCGGGGCCGGCGATGTCGTAGAGACGGATGCGCTGCGCAACGAGCGCTGAGATCCGTTCCTCGAGTGACCCACCGACGAGCGGCCGCGTGAAGTGCTCGCGCAGTCGGTCCCACTGATGGTCGATCGCGCTGCGGACCAACTCGTCGACGTCTTGGAAGTGGCGGAACACCGAGCTCTGCGACACGCCGGCTCGGTCCGCGATGAGGGCCACGCCGGGGCGGAGGTGCCCGTCGTCGTAGAGGGAGAGCAGCGCCTCGACCACGGCGTCGCGACTGCGCGCCGAGCGCTGGTGGCGACCGTCGATGACGGCGGCGTCGATCACCGGATCGTCGAGGACATGGTCGGGCAGCCCCATGACCGGATCGTAAGAACTGGGAGTCAGACTGTCAAAAGATATTGACAGTAGCGCTCCGAGGTGATCGACTCACCGGCGAGGGAGGACATGTGGCTCGCAATATTCTCTTCGTGACGACCGACCAGCAGCGCTTCGACTCGCTCGGGTGCAACGGCGGCACGATTGCCCGCACACCGGTCGCCGACGCCTTGGCGCGTGACGGCATCAACTACCAGCGCGCGTACAACAACAACACCGTCTGTATGCCGGCGCGGTGCACGATGCTCACCGGGCAGTACCCCCGCACCCACGGCGTGGTCGCCAACGGCATCGCACTCCCGACCGACGCGCCGAGCGTCGCCGCCCACCTCAAGACGGCCGGCTATCACACGGCCCTCGTCGGCAAGGCGCACTTCGAGCCGGCGTTCGACATGGAGGGCCGCTGGGAGGAGAACCTCCGGTGGCGGCGCAATGACACCGGCCCGTGGCGGGGGTTCGACTACTCGATCCAGGCGGCGCACGTCCCCTCCTTCCAGGGTCGACCCGTCCAGCACTACGGCCGGTGGCTCAAGGCCGAGCACCCCGAGCACCTCGACTCGTTCTGCGAGCTCCTGAACGCCGCTCCCGGCGGCGACACCGGGGCCCCCGAGACCAAGCACAACCCCATCCCGACCGACTGGTACCACACCGACTGGACAGCCGACCGCACCATCGACTGGCTCGACACCGTCCCCGCCGACGACCCGTTCTTCTGCTGGATGAGCTTCCCCGACCCCCACCACCCGTGGGACCCACCCGAGTCGGAGATGAGCCGGGTCAACTGGCGCGACCTCGACCTCCCCCCCGGTCACCCCGGCAGCCCCGAGAAGATCCGCGAGGTGCTCGGCGGCAAGCCGGCGCACTGGCTCGGCTGGTACGACGGCACCTTCGCCAACGCCGAGGGCGGCCCCATGTACTTCTTCCCCGCCTCCCTCACCGACGACCAGGTGCGCGAGATCAACGCCCGCACCCACGTCATGGTCGAGCTGCTCGACGAGGCGCTCGGGCGGGTCCTGGCGCACCTCGACGCCATCGGCCGCCTCGCCGACACCGACATCGTGTTCACCACCGATCACGGCGAGATGCAGGGCGACATGGGCTTCATCTTCAAGGGCCCCTGGCACGTCGACTCGCTCATGCGACTGCCACTGATCTGGAAGCCGGCCGCATCGGCGGGCATCGGCGCCGGAGTCGTCACCGACCCCGTCGGCCAGGTCGACCTCGCGCCCACGTTCTGCGCCATCGCCGGCGTCGAGCCCGCGCCGTGGATGCAGGGCTCGCGCCTGCCCACGTTCGACGGCGAGGCCACGACCGACAGCTTCGGGCAGACGGCCGTCCACGAACGGGCGCTGACGGAGTGGGACAGCCAGTTCCCCGGCTACGGCATGCACCTCCGCTCGATCGTGCGCGACGGCTGGATGTGCACGGCGTACGAGGAGAGCACCGACGGTCAGCCGAACGGTCTCGAGAAGGTTTGGGGCGACAGCGTGCTGCGCCCGTGCGGGGTCCACTACGACGGCACCGAGGGCGAGCTCTACAACCTCGTCGAGGATCCCCACCAATGGCACAACCTGTGGGACGACCCCGCGTATCGTGCGCAACGCGACGACCTCGTCGCCGACATGGTGGCGTCGTTCCCGACCGAGCGGCGGGTGCTGCCCGTCGAAGCGCCGGCGTAGCGCGGCAGGAGAGGAACCCACCGATGGCCACCATCCGACGGGAGATCCGCATCGCGGCGTCCGCCGACGACGTCTGGAACGTCGTCGGGCGACCCGACCTCCTTCACCACTGGTTCCCCGGTATGTCCGACTGCACGGTGCAGACGGTCGACGGGGTGACGACGCGCACCATCGTGGTGGGCGCCGGCATCCCGATGCCCGAGGAGATCCTGATCAACGACCCGATCCAGCGGCGCTTCCAGTACCGCCTGACCGTCCCGGCGTTCGAGTTCCACCGCGGCACGATCGACGTGATCGAGCTCGCCCCCGACGACACCCTCGTCGTGTACTCGACCGACTGCATCCCCAACGCCATGGCGCTCGTCATCGGTGGCGCCACCGGGGGAGCGCTCGACGAGCTCAAGGCCCAGTTCGACGCCGGCGAGGGCCCCGCCCTCGACGCGGCTGGTCTCCACACCACTTCCCAGGGAGCCTGACATGGGACGCAAGATCTTGTTCGTGACGACGGACCAGCAGCGCTACGACACGTTGGGGTGCAACGGCGGCACGCTCGCCCGAACGCCGGTGATCGACTCGCTGGCCGCGCAGGGCATCCGCTACGAGCGCGCCGTGCCGCAATCGGTCGTGTGCATGCCGTCGCGTTCGACGATGCTCACGGGCCAGCATCCGTCCACCCATGGTGTGTGGATGAACGGGGTGCCACTGCCGGTCGACGCGCCGTCGGTCGCTGCGCTGCTCAACGATCAGGGCTACCGCACAGCACTCGTCGGCAAACCGCACTTCGAACCGTTCATCGATCCGTTCGGGCGCTTCACCGAGAACCGCCTCGCATCGTCGGGGGCGCCCACGGCGCAGACCCGTCACTTCGACGGAACGATCGGTCCGCACCGCGGGTTCGAGCACCTCGAGTTCGCCACCCACGGTGCCGCCGGCTGGCTGCACTACTCCCAGTGGATCGGGGCGAACCACCCCGAGGCAGCCCAGATGTTCTACGCCGTCCTCGACTCCGACCTCGAAGTCAACTCCGCGGGTTTCGGCGACACCGGCGGCCCCCAGGTCAAGCACAACCCGATCCCCAAGGACTGGTACCACACCGACTGGGTCGCGGACCGCACGATCGACTGGCTCGACTCGCTCGATGACGACGACGACTTCTTCTGCTGGATGAGCTTCCCCGACCCCCATCACCCGTGGGATCCGCCCGAGTCCGAGATCGGCCGCATCGACTGGCGCGACGTCGACCTGCCTGCCGGCTATCCGACGACCGCGGCGGAGCGTGAGGCCATCCTCGACGGCAAACCTCGCCACTGGCGCATGTGGTACGACGGCGCGCTCGTCTCGAACTACGAGGCGCCCACGCACTGGGTGCCCGAAACGCTGACGGCCGATCAGCTCCGCGAGATCACCGCACTCAACGCCGTCGAGTGCGAGCTGATCGACGAGGCACTCGGCCGGGTCCTCGCAGCCGTCGACCGGCGCGGCTGGGGCGACGACCTCGACGTCGTGTTCACCACCGACCACGGCGAGCTCGGCGGCGACTTCGGCCTCCTGTTCAAGGGCCCGTACCACGTCGACGGCCTCATGCGGCTGCCCCTGGTCTGGCGCCCGGCGCCGTCGGCAGGCGTCGAGCCCGCGGTGGTCACCGCGCCGGTCGGCCTCGTCGACCTGGCCCCCACGTTCGCCACCATCGGAGGCCTCGAGGCGCCGGAGTGGATGCAGGGGTCGGCCCTTCCGGTCGGCGATGTCGACGCCGCCGAGCGGGGCTTCGAGCGGGTGCTCACCGAGTGGGACTCCGAGCTGTTCGGCGTCGCGGTGCACCTCCGCACCATCACCCGCGACGGCATGGTGTGCACCGCCTACCGACCGGGCTACGTGCACGACGGGACCGAGGGCGAGCTGTACTCGCTCGCCGACGACCCGCTCCAGCAGCGCAACCTGTGGGACGAACCGGGGTGGCGGGCCGTGCGCGACGACCTGCTCGGCGACCTCTGGGACAGTCAGCCGCCGACACGCTCACCCCGGCTCCACGTCGAAGCCCCCGTCTGAGACGGCGAGCCCTCACCGGTCGGCCCTCAGGTCCAGGGCGGGGGCTCCACCCGTCGGGGGATCAACAGGAACAGCGCCACCAGGGCGAGGACGCTGAGGATCGTCGGCAAGGCACGCCAGAACCAGCGACGCAATCCGGTGGCGGTCTCGGGGGCCACGGCGATCACGGCGCCGGGCGCGGCGACTCGGCGGCGGCCGGATCGGCAGGGGCTGC
>WBZS01002477.1_pt1 | contig 11409 bp, 8 predicted proteins | sample 5204201 | NCBI WGS metagenome assembly WBZS01 (sample SAMN12344357, study PRJNA552823) | activated sludge metagenome | biome: Activated sludge suspended growth; feature: Nitrification reactor; material: Wastewater; isolation source: activated sludge from nitrification reactor of wastewater treatment...
GGCCAACAGCCGCTCGAGAAATTTCTCCCAGCTTCGCGGAATATCGTTCGGCCAAGGGCGTGGGAATTCGATCTTGGCCGTTTGATGGGAGAGAAGTCGATCCTTTAGGGACGAGGAAGAATTCGTATAAGGATGTCTCCCGAAGGTCATTTCAAAGAGGGTGACGCCGAGCGAATACATGTCACTGCGAACGTCTTGAGGAGCGCCGCGTGTGCCTTCGGGAGACAAGTAATCGGGCGTGCCGGCGATGCCACCGGAAGCTTGCGCCGCATCCGCCAAGTGCCGCGACAGGCCGAAATCGGAGAGCTTCACGACGCCGTTGGCTGCACAAAGGATGTTGTTCGGTTTCAAGTCGCCGTGCAAGATTTCAAGCCGTGCCGCGTGTTGGAGCGCGCTCGCGATTTGGAGGCCTATACCCACCACCTCATCAAAAGGCAATTTCTCTTGGCGAAGGCGCTGTCCAAGCGTGGGGCCTTCGATCAGCTCCATGGCAAAGAAAGGATTGCGATCGTCTCGGCTCACGTAATAGATGTGCACGACATTAGGATGATTGACGCGTGCTTGCGCCCGCGCTTCCATCAGCAAGCGGTGGGTCGCCTCGGTGCCGCCCCCCTCCGAAGTGGGCCTGATCACCTTGATCGCCACCTCGCGCAACAGCGATTCATCCAGGGCACGGTAAACCTCGCCCATTCCTCCTTGGCCCAGCCGATGCAGAATTCGAAAATGTTCCAGCGTGGGACCGACGACTCCGTTTTCGAGCTGCGGCTCCACGGGTGCGAGCACGGTCGGCGCACTTTCGTTGCGAAACGCCCATGCGGAACTCGAAGCCGAGGGATCGAAGTACGCCACCGTGGGCAAGGCTGGAAGCGGAGGCGGCGAAGCTTGGCGACGCCGAAGCAGACGTCCCAGCAAAAACGCCAACCCCACCACGAACAACAAGATCGCTAGATTCTTCATCGCTCTTTTCGATTCGCGTCGGTTGCTGGATTACTTATATAAGGAATCCGCTTTCCCACGATACTTGATGGCACTCGGTCGATAAAGTGATTCTCGGACGTTCTCTTGCCGCAGGCGAGAGGTGCGATCGATTTCGCAGAGGGACGTGTGATGGGTTTTTTGATGGCGGGGCTGGGGGCGATCTTTGCCGCCTGCAAGGATCTCATCAGTAAGAAGCTTTCCTTTCAGCTTGATGGCACCCTTTCGACCTTCGCATCCTTCGCGTTCGCCCTGCCCTTTTATGTCGTGGCACAGACCGTGCTTGTCTGGCTTGGAATCGAAACGATCCCGTGGACGTTCGCCTTCTGGGGCTACGTGGCCCTGCGGGCGCTGACCGATTCGTTCGCCGAAGGATTGAAGATGCACGCGTTGGCGTGTGCCGAAATTTCACTGGTGGCGATGTTCTTTTCGCTCTCGCCCATCTTTTTGCTTTTCTTTTCGCCGTTGCTGACCAACGATCCGTTTGATTGGCCGGTGGCGATCGCGGTGATGGTTTCGGTGGCAGGAAGCCTTGTGTTGGTGGTGAAGCCGGGCGATCGCGGTTGGGCCGAGCAAAGACAAGGAATTCTTCTCGCCAGTGGCTCCGCATTGTGCTTTAGCCTGAATTCTTGCTTCGACCGCTTGGCGGTGAGCGAAGGCGCCCCGGTCGTCTCGGCCTTCGCGATGACGCTCCTTTCCGCGTTCATGGTGTTTCCCTTCGTGGCGTTTCGACCTGCCTCGTTTCAAGGTTTGAAGCAGAACCAAACGGGGCTTTGGTCGCGCGGATTGTTGGAGGTGGTTTTCATGGCTTCCAAGATGTCGGCCATGCAATTCCTTCCTGCACCCCAGGTGATTTGCATCCAGCGCCTTTCGCTGTTGCTGTCGATCGTGGGCGGTTGGCTTTTTTTCAACGAACGGGATTTTTCACGCCGATTCTCGGCCGGCCTGTTGATCCTCGCCGGGGCGTTGATGGTGATCTGGTCCTCCGTTCGATAAAAGCATTCTTTTCGACAAACCTTTTCGCCCACGAAGAGGAGCCGCGATGACACGATCTCCGTCCTTAGAAACCATCGAATCCCCGCGGTTGGTATTTCGCCGACCTGCCCTGTCGGATGTTCCTGCGATATTCACGCGATTCGCCTCCGATTTGGCGGTGGCGCGGTACGTTGCTTGGCCATGCCATCAATCGGAGGAAGACTCTCGGCAATTCCTTGGCTTCAGCAACAGCGAATGGGAGCAGGCGGGCGTCGGTCCCTACCTCATGTGCGAAAAAGAATCCGGGACCCTTGTAGGAAGCACGGGGCTATCGATGGAAACGTCCTATCGTGCTTCGACGGGTTATGTGCTGGCCAGGGATGCCTGGGGAAAGGGATATGCGACGGAAGCAGCTCGGACCATGGTCGACTTAGGGCGAAAGCTCGCTTTATCTCGGCTCCACGCGTGGTGCCACGTGGATCATCATGCGTCGGCTCGTGTACTTGAAAAAGCTGGGTTCCTAAAGGAAGGCGTGTTGCGCCGCTATTTGATGTTCCCGAACCTAGGCGATCTGGAGCCAAGCGATGTGCTGCTCTACGCGTTTGCTTTCCCCGCCAACGCAGGCGATGCCTAAACCTGGCGGGTTCCTGCCCCTTGCAACCGCGTGAAAGCCTCGCTACGCTAGCACGAATCTTCAAGGAGTGACTCCATGGCCCACTTTGACTCGCCGGCACCCGCTTCCACCGAGACCGAAACCACGGCCATGGCGGAGCGAAACGCGCGGTACGGCCTCGTACTATTCTTTCTTTATTTGGCTCTTTATGCCGGGTTCATGGGCCTTAGTGCGTTTGGGCAGGATTGGCTTCGCCAGGATCTCCTCGGAGTCAACCTCGCCATCCACTACGGCATGGCCCTGATCTTCTTGGCGTTTTTGCTCGCACTCGTGTACGGCTGGCTGTGTCGGAAATAACATGCAGGACATGCAAAAGCCGAGCGGCGAAAGCCGCCGGGTAACAGCCACGTAGCCCGCCCCCTCGCGGGGGCGGCTTTCTTCTACAGGATGCTTCCGCGTGATTTATGAACCGTCTATCGTGGCTGTTATCGTCTTTGCCATCTTCGTGGCGATCACGCTCGGACTGAGCTTTTACTTCGGGGCGAAAGCACGTTCGGCTCAGGGCTATTTCGCGGCCGGCGGGGGCATTCCGTGGTTCGTCAATGGCGTCGCCTTCGCGGGCGATTATCTCTCAGCCGCGTCGTTCCTCGGCATCTGCGGCATGATCGCCTTCTACGGCTACGACGGCTTCCTTTACTCGATCGGCTACCTCGCGGGTTGGGTGGTCGCCCTGTTCGTGATCGCCGAGCCATTGAAACGCCGAGGCCGCTTCACCTTCGCCGATGCCCTCGACAGCGAATTCCATTCCAAGGGCATCAAGCTGGCGGCGGCCCTCTCGACGTTGGCGATCAGCATCTTCTACCTGATTCCGCAAATGGTCGGAGCCGGGGCGCTGATGACGCCGCTTTTGGGCTTTTCGCACACCGTCGGCGTGATCGTCGTCGGCGTGACCGTGATGCTCATCGTCGTCACCGCCGGCATGGTGTCCACCACCTACGTACAATTTATTAAGGGAGGGCTGTTGGTCTTCTTTTGCGGCATTCTGACGGTGATGATTTTGAATCGCGGGTTGACGACGGAGCCGAATTACACAGAACACAATCCTCTCGGCCTGGAAATGGGCGGTTCACCGAACGATGTGCGAGAGATTTTGTGGGGGGCAGATCCGCTTGAGAGCAAAGCTTGGGGCGCGAATAAGAAATTCACGCGAACAGTCGACGAGAATGGTCGTTGGGCCGTCCATCGTAGGCACCACAGCGGTGAAGGCGAGGGCCACGTTTGCCAGACGATCACGATCGCCAAGACGGGACAGCGGCTTGTCAACGGGGTTCCCCAAGGAAAGGGAACTGGCCAAACCGACCTGCGCCCCGTCGGCACCCTCGCGGAACTTCCCAATGGCGAAAAAACCACCGGCCCGCTCCGTCCCCTCGAATTCCTGAGCACCCTGCAAAACAGCAAAGTCGTCCAGTGGGCCAGCGAAGTTATCCTCGAAGACGATGGCGCCAAGACGACCGTCTATTACCCCGTGGTCCGAGAAGGCCGTGATCTGCTGATGCCCGGGGCGTCGCCGACGTTCAAAGGGGTCCGCGGCGACCACTTCGTCGATAAGCTCGATTTTCTGTCGTTGATGCTGTCGCTCTTTTGTGGCACCGCGTCGTTGCCGCATATTCTGATTCGCTACTACACGGTGAAGGACCAAGCCTCGGCCCGCAAGAGTACGGTGGTCGGCATCGCCAGCATCGGTTGTTTTTACATCCTCACGCTGTACCTCGGCCTGGGGGCGATGGTTTCGGGTAATCTCGATCCCACCAACTCGAACATGGCCGCCCCGCTCTTGGCGCGAACGTTCGGCGAGCTGCCGTTCGCCATCATCTCAGCCATCGCGTTCACGACGGTACTTGGCACGGTCAGCGGCTTGATCATGGCCGCGTCCGGCGCGGTCGCCCACGACCTGATGGCGAACTTCCTTGGCATTAACATGACCGACAACGAAAAAGTCCGCTCCGCGAAGATGGCGGCGATCTTCGTCGGCGTGATTGCCATGGTGCTGGGGATTCTGTTTGAAAAGATGAACGTGACGTTCCTGGTTGGTTGGGCGTTCAACGTGGCCGCCTCGGCAAATTTGCCTTCGCTGATCATGCTGCTGTTCTGGAAGCGGACGACGAAGCAAGGCATCACCGCAGCCATCTTGGTCGGCATGGTGTCTTCCCTTGCATGGGTATTGTTAAGCGCCCAGGCGTATAAGGACGTGTACGGTCTGCCGCCGGAGCAAGCGTGGATGCCGTTCAGCCAACCGGGGATTGTGACGATCCCGCTCGGGTTTTTGGTATTGGTGGGGGTCTCGTTATTGACCCCAAAGCCCGTGGCTGAAAGGCCACGGGATGATGGATTGTATCAAAGTCCCCGATGACCCCGGCGCCTACATTCATCGCAGCGTTACCCCACCGCCTTTCGGCGGTGGGCTTTGGACAAGGAGATTTCCATGCATCGATGGTTGGTGCTGTTCCTTGGGTTGTCTTCGCCGATCGGCTTGGCCCTCGCCAAGGAACCGCCGACGCCTCTACCTATCCTTCTCTCTCAGATCAAAACCGAAGGCCCCGGCGGCGAGAAAACACGCACCGCGTGGAAGAGCTTGGTCTCAGCGGGACCCAGTGCGATTTTGCCAGGCCTGCGTGCCATGCGTGACGACGACACCGTGGCCGCCAACTGGATCCGCACCGCTCTTGATCGCATTGTCGACCACGCCTCGGCGAAGGATCTTCCCCTGGATGCGTTGATCGAGTTCGCCAAGGACGCGAAACACGCCGGCCGAGCTCGGCGATGGTCGCTCGACTTGGTCGAACAACATCGGCCAGGCACCAGCGCGAAGCTTTTCGAGAATTGGCGGGATGACCCGGAGTTCCGCGAAGAAGCGATCAAAGTTACGCTCGACCGTGCCAAGGAATCGTTGAAGGAAGGCAATAAGACGCATGCGGCTGAACTCTTTCGCTCGGCGATGTCAGCTTCACGCGATATCGAACAAGGCCGGTCGGCGGCGGCGGGGTTGAAGTCGGTGGGTGTGGAAGTGAGCGTCGCCGACCATCTGGGCTTCTTCCGCGATTGGTACCTGATCGGTCCCTTCGATGGCAAGAACATGAAATCGTTCACCACCAAATATTCCCCGGAGACAGCCGTCGATCTCAAGGCGGAACTGGAGGGCCAAAAAGGCAAAGTACGCTGGATTCGCCACAAGACGCCTGAAACGTCTTCGGGTCGGCATCAGGCCTTGGTGAATCTTCGCGAGAAGTCGGCCCTAGGCGATGCGGATGACGCGGTGGCGTTCGCCTACACCGAGTTCGAATCGGAAAAAGCCCAGACCGTCGAGATGCGTGGATCGGCCGACGACCATTTCACGGTCTACGTCAACGGCGAACGCGTGTTCGGTTTCGAGGAATACCGCAACGGCGTTCGCCACGATCGCCATCGTTTTCCGGTAAATTTGAAAGTCGGCAAAAACACGGTTCTGGTCAAAATCTACCAAACGCCGGCTCCGAACCCGGAACCGAACTGGGAATTCTTCCTGCGTACCGTCGATACCTCCGGCAAAGGGTTGATATTTCGCTCGTTATTGAGATAAATCATTTGCCGTAGGGTGGGTGAAGCGTACTCGCGAAACCCACCGTGGCCGCGATGGAATCGAGCTACAAGGATCAATCGCAGGTTGGCCGAATGAAGAATGCCAAAAACGAGGATCAGGAGCTGAGTCGAAGCAACGGTGGGTTCCGTGAGTACACTCCACCCACCCTACGGCACGGCACTACGGGGGGAACACTGATGTTGCGAACCGGGGTTTACGTTTCGTTGCTGCTGATGTGCTGCGAACGCGCCCGTGCCGACGATTGGCCCGGATGGCGCGGGCCGGGTAATCGTGGCATCTCGGCCGAGAAAGACCTGCCCACGTCGTGGACTTCGACGGAGAACGTTCGCTGGAAAGTGGCCGTGCCCGGAGCCGGCGTGAGCGCGCCGATCGTGTGGAAGGACCGCATTTTCCTCACTTCTTCGGATGGCGCGAAAAACGATCGGCTGCACGTCTTTTGCTACCATGCGGACGACGGCAAGCTTCTTTGGCACACGCGCCTATTCGGCACCGCACCGACCGATTTGTACCCCCAAGGCGGCATGGCGGTCCCCACGGCCACCACCGATGGGAAAAACGTGTACGTGCTGTTCGGCACCGGCGAACTAGCCGCCCTTGATTTCGAGGGGCGGCCCGTGTGGATCCGTGCCCTCGCCAAGGAATATGGCCCCTTCCGCAATCGCTGGGGCATGGGGTCGTCGCCGATTCTGGTTGAAGGCTCGCTCATCGTGCTCGTCGATCATTGGAGCCAATCGTACATGCTCTCGGTCGATCCCGCGACGGGCGAAAACCGTTGGAAGGCCGATCGCCCCGAAGCCGTCAATTGGTCGACGCCGTTGCCTGTGAAGGTCGAAGGCAAGACGCAACTCGTCACCATCGGCACCCATCACGTGCGGGGTTACGATTTCGCCACGGGCAAAGAGCTTTGGCATGTGAACGGCACGCATCAGCAGTGCATCCCCAGCCCCGTGGTGCTCGACAATCTTTTGCTTGCCTGTTCCGGCGACAACACCTTGGCCATCAAACTCGACGGCGGCACGGGCGATCTCACGAAATCGAAGGTGGTGTGGAAGAACAAGAAAGCCTCCGCCTTTTTGCCATCTCCGATCCAGTATGGGGATCATATCTACGTAACGGGCGACAAGGGTTTTGCGATATGCTTAGACGCCCGCACGGGCAATCAAGTTTGGAAGGAACGGCTCGGAGATTCGTTCCATGCCTCGCCGATCGCGGCCAATGGCTTGATTTATTTTTCGAGCAAAGAGGGCGTCGTCCGCGTGGTGAAAGCGGGGCCGACGTTCGAGGAGGTCGCACGCAACGATTTTGGCGAAACCCTGATCGCCTCGCCCGCCGCCGCGAATGGAAGGCTGTACTTCCGCACCGAGAAAAACCTGATCTGCATCAGCCGCTGAAATTGGTCAAGCCAAAGCCCGCCGCCGAAAGGCGGCGGGGTCCTACCCTTTCATCACCCCGTCGCCTTTCGGCGACGGGCTTTGAGTTTCATGATGGGTGTGTCATGTCGCAAGCTGAACCTCTCCCCTGGGTCGATGGCCTGACCATCGGGCAAGTTCTCAAACGTACCGTGGCTCGGGTGCCGACGCGGGAAGCGGCGGTCTTCCCCAAGCTTGGCTATCGGCGAACCTGGACAGAGTTCGACCGCGAGGTCGATGCCACGGCTCGGGGCTTGCTCGCGCTCGGCGTTTCCAAGGGCGAACATGTCGCAGTGTGGGCGACGAACGTGCCCGAATGGCTTTTGCTGCAATTCGCGACCGCACGCATCGGGGCGGTGTTGGTCACCATCAATCCCGCGTATCGGCCTTTCGAACTTCAGTACGTGCTCAAGCAAAGCGATGCGGTGTTGTTGTTCCTCGTCGACCGGTTCAAAACCTCCGACTACTTCGCGATGATTGAGGAAGTGTGTCCGGAGTTGAAATCCCAAGCGCCGGCCACCGCGTTCGAAGGCTTTCCCATGCTTCGGGGCGTTATCGCCCTCAAGGGGGAAACGCCGACCGGCATGCGAAGTTGGCGGCAAATGATCGAAGCAGGCGAGTCGGTTCCGCGTGCGAAACTTGACGAGATAGCCGGGACGCTTTCGCCCAGCGATCCCATCAACATCCAATACACCTCGGGCACGACCGGGTTTCCCAAGGCAGCCATGTTGGCGCATCGGAATTTGCTGCTCAACGCCTACCACGTGGGCAATTGCCAACGCATCACCGACGCCGATCGGCTCTGTATTCCGCTTCCCTTCTACCACTGTTTTGGCTGTGTGTTGGGCACGCTCTGCTGCATCGTTCACGGGGCGGCCATGGTCATCCCCAACGAATACTTCCATGCGACCGACACGCTCGACGCCATCGAAAAAGAACGGGCGACCGTCTTGTATGGCGTGCCCACCATGTTCATCGCTCAGCTTGAAGACCCTTCCTTCGAAAGGCGAGACCTGAAATCGCTGCGGACCGGAATCATGTCTGGGGCGCCATGTCCGTTGGAAATCGTGAAGAAAGTCACGGGTCGTATGGGCATCCACGGCCTGACGATTGCGTACGGCCAAACCGAGGCATCGCCGGTGATCACGCAAACGCGGATCGAAGATCCTCTTGAGATTCGCAGCGAAACCGTAGGCCAACCGATTCCCGATATCGAAACGAAGCTGGTCGACCCCGCGACCGGCAAGGAAGTGGGCGACGGCCAACAAGGGGAATTTTGCACGCGTGGCCATGTCGTGATGTTGGGATATTACAAAAACCCCGACGCCACGCGCCAGGCCATCGATGCCAACGGTTGGCTCCACACGGGCGACCTGGCGATGCGGTTGCCGAACGGGTATTACAAAATCACGGGTCGGCTCAAAGACCTCGTGATCCGTGGCGGCGAAAATATCTATCCCCGCGAGGTCGAGGATTTTCTTTTCACGCATCCGGCCATCGAGCAATCGTCCGTGGTCGGCGTGCCTGATTCGAAGTATGGCGAAGAACTCTGCGCGTGGATTAAGTTAAAAGCTGGCGCGTCAGCGACGGAAGACGAGGTCCGCCAATTCTGCAAAAAGAACTTGGCTCACTTCAAAGTGCCTCGCTACATCCGCTTCGTGGACGTGTTTCCCCAGACGGTGACGGGCAAAATTCAGAAATTCAAGATCCGCGAAGTGATGATGCAAGAGCTGGGCGCGAAAGAAAGCCAGACGGCGTGAACAAGTTTACCAAAGCCCGTCGCCGAAAGGCGACGGGATGCGGGGCGCCACCCCCCTTGCCTTTCCTTGTACGTCTCGACCCCGCCGCCTTTCGGCGGCGGGCTTTGCGCGGGACTTCATACGACCGGCGCCACGTAATCGCCTCGCATGAACCCCGAATCACGAGGCGGATCGTACGTCACGTCGATGTCCGGCGTTTCGATTCGGCGTGAGCCTCGTACTCGCGATTCCAGGCAAGCATCGAGCGTCATGCTCGTGAGCAGCGTTCGCTCCACCGGATACGCGGGTCGGCCTTCCAAGAAATCTTCCACGTGGCGGCTCAACGCTTCCAAAAATGCCGCTCCTGGCGGAGGAGGAAGTTGCAACATCGTCGACACCGGGGCTCGCTGCCCTTGAATCCGGCCCGCGAAGGTGATGTCGGTCACTTGCCCGCTCAAAAGCATCGCCGTCGCCTTGAAGCCATCACGGTATTCGATGACAAACGCCACGGGGTTGTTCGGAATGCCGGTGCGGTTCTGGGTCGGAAAGTCGCGGCAATTTCGGCGAATGTCGCCGGTGTTTCGCGACAAGCTTCGGCCCAACGCGTGTTCGAGCAGCTCCCACGACCATTCACCTTGATCGCCCGCCTTCCACACTTCATCACCCACGAAACACCGCACCGCCCGCACGCCCTGTTGGCCTCGCGTCCGCCGTTCGACCATGCATTGGAGCGATTCGAGCACGTGGAATCCGTACGTGTCGAGATCGCTGAAACCAGCCACGAGCGCGTCTTGCAGCCGCACGCCGAGCGGCAGTTCCAGTTCGGGTCTTCGCCACGTGACGGGCAGGCTCGAACCCGCGAAGAACGGGATGTTCATTTTCTTCGTGAGATCGACCATCTCCTTGGCCTTGGCCCGGTCGTAGCTCAAATGCTTATCGTTGAAGACGGGAACCACGCGGTTCGATGTGCGGAAAACGTCGACGATGCGGTTGAAGACTTCGAAACGCGGATAGAGCTTCTGCCCCTTCTCATTGATCGGGTAGTCGCCATGCTCGACGATCATGAGCACGCCATCGACAGCAAGGCGATTCGTTCCCAGCGTGAGCGCTCCAGCGACGGTGTCATAAAGCGTGTAGCCAAAATCGCGGGCATGGGCTCGGCTCAGATCGCCCGGAGCTTTGGGTTGATCGACCCACATGCTGACGATTTCCCAGTCGGGATGGAAGGGTTGTCCATTTCGCAGATACCCTTCCATGAAGCGTCGGCCGATGTGGTAGCTATGCGAAAGGTAGTAATAGACCGACGTTAATAGGGCGAGCTTGCGGCGAGGGCGGTTGGTTCGCCTCGGCAGGATCGCACGCGGTCCAGGTCTCGCGGGTTCCGCCGGCGTTTGTCCCGCCTGCCCTAACCCGGCCGCGGTAAGGCTGGTTCCCGTCGCTTGAAGAAATCGGCGCCGCGTCTCACTCATGGCGTAGCTCCTTGGATCGTTCGTTTTCCGTGCCGATCTCGCGTAGATAGGTGCCCCTCCTCGTTTACGTTTCGCGCTCGCGTCGTGCTTTCGGTTGACGTATCCAAAAGGCTTCGCGAAGCAGCCCGCGAGCGCGAAACGTAAACGAGGGGACGGGTCACGTCAACGCGCGTTCGATTTACTTCTTATTCCAGTAGATCCGCACGTTGTGTGTTTGGCGACCCACGGCGACGAGATCAACTCGGCCATCGCCATCCAGGTCCGCCGCCGAAAGGTCTTCCACGGCGACACCGCCGTTGTCGACGATTTGCCGCGACCATTTCGTGCCGGCCTCGTCCTGGGCTTGGAAGACGCGAACGCCGCGCCGAGTCTTGAAGGGATCGTTGGCCGCAGGTTCATCGCGTACGCCGATGACGAGCTCCTCTCCACCGTCGCCATCCAGATCCGCGGTCCACACGCCGTGCCCCCAGCGAAGTTCCTCGTCGATCACATGGCGATTCCACAGCGAATCCGGCGACGTGGGTTCGGAATAGACCACGACCTGATTGCCATGCCAAGGTTCGATGGTGGCGAGGAACTTTTTGCCGGATTT
>WBZS01002481.1_pt1 | contig 11396 bp, 7 predicted proteins | sample 5204201 | NCBI WGS metagenome assembly WBZS01 (sample SAMN12344357, study PRJNA552823) | activated sludge metagenome | biome: Activated sludge suspended growth; feature: Nitrification reactor; material: Wastewater; isolation source: activated sludge from nitrification reactor of wastewater treatment...
ACGGGCGTGCTGGTGGCGTGCGCGTTGACGTAGTCCACTTCCGCGGCGTCGAGCTTGGCATCGGCGAGTGCCTGACGCATGGCCGCCATCGCGGGTTCGGGATCAGGGCTGGGAATCACCATATGATGGGCATCGCTGCTGGCGCCGCAGCCAGCCAATTCCGCCCACGGAAACGCGGAGCGTTTTCGAGCCGAGGATTCCGCTTCCAACACGAACACGGTTCCACCTTCGCCCAGAACAAAGCCATCGCGGTCGCGATCGAAGGGTCGCGAAGCGGCTTGAGGATGATCGTTTCGCCGCGACAACGCGCGCAGGTTGCCAAACCCCGCCAAGGTGGTGGGATTAAGGGCAAGATCACACGCACCGGCCAACACGACGTCCGCCCAACCAAGCCTCAGCCAGCGCCGCCCCATCGCCAACGCGAAGTTCCCACTCGCACACGCAGCCGACAACGTCGCGATTGGGCCATGAAGTTCCAGCCGCTCCGCGGTTCGGCCTGCTAAATTCTTGACGTGAGCGTGGGGCTTCAAAATATCTCGGCCCCCTTTCAGGTAGTCGGCTTCCCAGATCGTATTCCACTCGGCCGCACATCCGAGAATCAAGCCAATCCGCAGTTCTCGGCGTCGTTCCCAAAGTCCTGCGTGACGGAGCGCTTCGCCGCAACACCACAAACCCGCACGATCGAGCGGGTGCAGCGTTGCATTCGATTCGGAACCGAATCCTGGAAGCGTGGGAATTTCGAGCACGGGGGCGCCGATTTGGGACGGATGGTCCTGAACGCGAAAAGCCGTGACCGATGATACGCCTGACCGTCCTTCGAGCAGGTTCTTGGCGATCGTCTCGACGGTATGCCCCAGAGGACTGACCGCGCCGATTCCGGTGATCCAAATAGGTTCTTTCATGCGGCACGTTCTCCGCGCAATTGGGGCATGGCGGATTCAGCCCGGTGGCGACGTTCCACTTCGACCCAACCACACCCTGGAAGACGCCAAACTCCCGATGGCGAAGGTTGAGCCAACTCTTCCGCCAACTCCGCCAGGGAAAATGGAGGTAATCGATCGTGGAACGAATCGGTCGATCCAAACCCATCTTCGACACGGACGCGGATTCCCAACCCCGAGGCCCCCAGCAATTGAGGCGTGAGCGCGAAGGCCAACGCATGGACTGGATTGGAGTCATCCGGGCACGCGGTACCCTGATCGTCGGGAAGCCATTCTCGTTCTCGCCCGGTGAGTGTCAGCCAAACCCCGGGTAAGCCAAATTCCTCAAGCATGGCCGAGGCAAGCAGAAAGGCGTCTCGCGTTCCTTCCGCACCGCCACCGACCCCGAAATTGGGTCCATGCGATTTCAACGCTAAACTGATCGTGGCTGAGGGGGCATGGAGGGAAAACTGGGGGATGGCGTGCGGCGAAACTCCCCAGGGGCCCTCTTCCGAATATTTTCGCACCGTTTGCGCGATGGTAGCTCGGCCAAAAAACGTCGCGCCCGATACGACCCCCCATCGCGATTCGTCCTCGATCGCCGCCATCGTGGCGCGCGCCTGACTCACTGCCGCCAGCGCCGCCAAACTTTGCTCCTCCGCTTGCCGAAACGTCGAAGGTGAAACACGCGAACCCAGGTGCGGATCCGGCTTTTTGCGAAGTTCGGCAATTTGGGAAGAAGAAAAGGAGGTCGCGCGATACGCACTCGCGAAACAGAAGGAATCGGGATACGTCGAACCATGGCGCGAAACGGATTTCACAACACATTCCTTACAGAATCTTTAACTTCACACCCGCCACCCACTGCGGTTTACCGAAAAACGCGCTCCCGTGTCTAGCCCTGTACCCGTGTTGGCCGATGTTGGTTATTAGGGCGAGTAGGGCGTTATGCACCTACGTGCCGATCTTCGTTCGACTCGTCTTGCATATTTGGGAAGTTTGGCCATGATGGCCCCGCTGCGTCGCCGCGTGTCCTTGGAACACGCCCTGAGCGACCCTCGGTTACGACTTGGAAGGACTTGGATGGCTACTCTCCCGATCCGCAACCTCGAAGCCGCGATTCGGCAACATGGCCTGGTTCGCTTCATGGAGCATTATGAACGCGAGTTTCCCGATTCCCATCTCAAGGATCTGATCGTCGACGCCCTGGGCCCGCATCGAGAAATGCGGGTCCTGGATCGGTCGGTGATCAACTTTGGCTCCGACAGTTTTCTGGGGCTGGACCAAGACCCACGTGTGAAAGACGCACTCGTCCGCTCCGTGGAGCAATGGGGTACCCATAACGGCGCGTCGCGCGCGTTCGCCTCGGTCCGCGCCAACGAAGTCGCGGAAGAAAAGTTGGCCGCCTGGCTGGGAACCGACGAAGCCTTGATCTATCCGTCGGTCAGTCTCGCGAACCTAGGTGCGTTGCCGGGTTTGGTGGGAAAGAAAGACCTACTGGTGATCGACGAGCACGCACACAATTCGATGCAGGAAGGTGCGAAGATCGCCGTCGCCAATGGCGTGCGTCTGGAAACGTTTAGCCATTGCGATCCGGCGGACCTCGAACGGATATTGTCAAGCGCCAACCCTTACCGTGTCGCGGTGGTGGCGATCGATGGCGTTTACAGTATGTCCGGAGCGTTGCCGCCGCTGAAGGAACTGCACGAAGTTTGCTTACGACGCAATGCCGTGCTCTATGTGGACGACGCCCATGCCACCGGCGTGCTCGGCCGCCATGGCCGAGGTACCGTGCACGAAGCCCTGGGAAGTTATGACAACACGCTGGTCATCGGCTCCCTTTCCAAGGGGTTTAGCTGCTTCGGCGGCTTCATTGGCTGCCCCAAAGGATTCAAGCGGCTGCTGAAGGTGCGATCCAACACGTTCATTTTCGGCGGTCCCGTGCCTCCGCCTTATCTCGACGCCATCTGCACCGTGTGCGACATCCTGCATTCCGACGAGTACGATGCCATCCACCGTCGACTCACGTGGAACCGCGAACGGCTGACGCAAGGTCTACAAGATATGGGCCTGGTCGTGCTGGGCGGACAAACGCCGATCGTGTCCGTGTTGATTGGCGATGAAGATGTGACGTTAAAAGCGGGAAAGTTTTTGTTCGAAGAAGGCTTCTACGTGCAATCCGTCACGTTCCCCGCCGTGCCGTACCATGCGGGTGTGCTGCGGATTCAGGTAAATGCGAACCACCTTCCCTTGTCGATCGAAGGATTGTTAACCGCCTTCGGCCGTCTGCGGCACCGCTTCGCTTTACCCACGACCGATGTTCACAAACATGCCGCGTGAAACGATTCCGGCGTGAGACGGTTCCGGCGTGAAACGTGACTGGCGTGAGACAAAGAACCCGCCTCGTTTACGTTTCGCGCTCGAGGGATCCCGTGCCTTCGTGCGTGGTTACGCGAACGCGTGGGATCCTTCGAGCGCGAAACATAAACGAGGCGGGTTCTACGTCTCGCCGTTTCGAACGTGTGCGACGACTTGCAGTCTCGAACTCACGCGGCGGCGCGGGTTTGCGGTGGTTCTTGCAGCTTCGATTCGAGAAGCGTCAAAAGATCGCCGACCGTGACGAGCGTTTCAAGTTCTTGCGGGCTCAGCCGAATGCGGAACTTGCGTTCCACTTGCGAAACGACACTCACGACGTCGACAGAATCCAAGCCCAACTCATCGCGGAGGTTTTGGCCTTCTTCGATCTTCGAAAAGTCTTGGCCTAGATCGTTCTCGAGGATTTGAACCAACGTTTGACGAATATCCGCTCGGTCCATCGAAGTCCCTTTCGTTTGCTCGCGATGCGAACTCCCACCGTCGTGCTTCATTCCCGATTTATCGGCGAATTTGGCTCATTTGCACCACGGTCTTCAAACCGGATTCGACAAATTCCTGTCGGACCATGCGGTGTTGGCGGTCGAACCATAAGTCGTAGGGGATCGGAATACCTGTCACTTTAAAGTGGAAGCAATCTTGTGGATTTCCTGCGATCGTCAGCTTCTCTGTTCCCACGTATTGGAGCGTCGCTGGCGTTTCCTTGCCGCTTTCCACGTCGAGAATGGGAACGCGGTTGTTGTGAAAGCGAGCATCGGGAAGCTTCCAATAGCTTGACGTCCATACATCGGGTGAGACCGCCGTGCTCTTACCGAACGACTGCACTACGAGTTGATTTCCCGCGATGCCGGCCGCCAACTCCGTTCGCTTGCCTTGTTCGGTCGACACGGTGCGAAGCCCCACCAGCTTATTGTCTTTCCACCATTCCTCGGCATCGAACGAGTAATTGAATTCGAAAAAGAATCGACGAAACTTCACCGTTCCGTTCGCTTTCATGTAAAGGGGAGCATCTCCCTTTTGCGCCACCGTGATGGTGGTTTGGCCGGATTCCTTGCCGTCAATCAACACGGCGTACTCACGAACTTCGACTTCATCCGCACGAAGCGAGGAGGATGCCCAAAGAACGCACGCGAACACGAATAGTTTAAGTCGGAGCGCCATGACAATCGCCCTCCATCCTCCCAAATTTACCGGCTTTAAAGATCCTGACAAAAAGCTCTCCCCGAAGCGGCGGAACTATAACAAGCGATGTTTCATTCGCCAAGGGGAAGTTCGACCGTCGATCCGCTCGAAGAGAGCGAAAACATCACAATTTTCAAGATCCAAGTTTCAAACAAATTTCAAAACTCAAATTTCAATTCACGGACGATGGGGTTTGCGTGTTTGAAAGTTTGGTTTTGAAATTTGTTTGGAACTTGGATCTTGGTTCTTGGAATTTATCGTTTCGTCGATGCCATCTGCTTCGGAAATTCAGCTTGTAATCTTGAACGAAAGGCGTATAGAGCGGGTCCGATTCTCAGCATTCCGTGGGGGATGGGGCCAAATTTTGGCCCGTACTGAATGCGGCGTCCGGAGTCTTTGGGCGAATGGCGAATCTTGGTCGACGTCTGAGCCTTTTCGTGCTGGCCACGCTCATGGTTTGCGCCGTGGGATGCTTCGGCGTTTCGCAAAACCCCAGTTATTTTCCCCACCTCGTCCCCTTCGGCGACATCATCCAAACGCACGCGAAACCTCCAGGCCACAGCTATTACGCGAACTTCGATCCCCAAGCGGTTCGGCTCGAAGTCGAGCCGAAGGAAATGGTGAGCCAAGTCGGTTCGCAAGTCGCGTTGCTCTCCACCGTCTACGACGCCGAGAACAAACCTCGCCGAAATCGCCGAATCGAATGGATGACGGAAGGTGTCGGCAGCATTGTCGAAGTCGACGAGAGCGGCGTCTTTCCGGGCCGAGGTTACAAGACTAGCAACAAGCACGCGGTCAGCTACACCTCGTGGGGTGAACACCGCATGGCACGGGGGAACGGTAACCCCCAAGACGATTTCATGGTTCGCCCCGGCCAATCGTGGTGCGTGATCAGCTCGCCCATCGAAGGCGATACGCATGTGACCGTGTACGCGCCCGGCATTCATGATTGGCAAAAACGCGCCGTCCACCGCGTGGTCCGTTGGGTCGATGTCTCCTGGGAATTTCCCGCGCCAGCGGTAGCACGGTTCGGCACCGAGCATATGCTTTCCACCAAGGTCATGCGTTTCACCGACCGTCGCCCACTTAAGGGATACATTGTACGCTACCGTTTGATCGATGGCCCCGCCGCCCGGTTTTTGCCCAGCAACACGCAACAGATCGATGTCGAAAGCAATTTGAGCGGCGAGGCGAAGGCGACGCTGGTGCAGAATTCACCCGCCTCCGGGATCAACCGGATCGCCGTGGAAATCGTTCGGCCTCCTGATGTGTCAACCGCGGCAGGCGCGGGCACCACCATCGCCACGGGCGAGACCACCGTCGAATGGTTGGCGCCGAACGTGATCTTGACACACCAGGCGCCGCCACCCACCGCCATCAATCAAGAGATGATTTTCAACACGGCCATGCAAAATACGGGTCGAATCGAAAGCCGATCGATGACGTTGATTTGCCCGATCCCCGATGGCCTGGAATATGTACGTTCGAATCCACCTGCGGTCAAAGATGGCAATCAACTGGTGTGGACGTTTGGTTCGTTGGCGGTGGGGCAGCAGCATGCGATTCAGACGGTGTACCGAGGCCTGCGTGCCGGTCCCGTCAAGAGCGTGGCCATGCTCACCACGGAAGAAGGCCAACGCGATCAAAAAGAAGCGAACACCGACATCACCACGCCGGGCCTGAAAGTGAAAATCGCCGCGCCGCCGACCGCCACGGTGGGAGCGCCGGTTTCCTATCAGCTCAGTGTCACAAACACCGGGAGCGGGCCACTTGACAAGATCGCGTTGACCGCGGAGTTTGAACGAGGCCTGGAACACGCACAAAAAGCTCAGGTGCTGACGCTCAGCGTCGATGGCTTGGCACCGGGGCAATCGCGAAACGAGATCCTCGTGTTGACGCCGATCCAGCCAGGCCGATGGACCACGAAAGTCACGGGCAACGCGAGCGGCCTCACCGATGTCGACCTGCATTCGCTCACCGTCATCGAACCAAAGTTAGCGGTGAAAATCATCGACGCGCCGCAAGAGCGTGTCGTCGGCCGGCCTGCGGACTTCAAGATTCAAGTGACCAACCAGGGTGAAGCCCCGATCACCGGCTTGATCGTACGTGCTCGGCTGCCGCAGGAAGTGAACTTCAAAGGTGCCTCGGCGAACGGACAGTTCCAAAATGGCGATGTGGTCTGGAACCTGGGAACGTTACCCGCCCAAGGAAATCAGGTGCTCGATGTTTCGACCGAAGCCCAGCGACCCGCGGGAGCGGCGGTCTTCGCGGTGATCGCCAATGCCGAGGGAAATATCAACAAGTCGGATCAAGTCGTGTTCGCCATCAAAGGCGTGGCGGCCCTGGGTCTGCTCGTCACGGACGAGGGATACGATCCGACGGAAGTTGGCAAAAAGGTCGTGTACCGCATCGAGGTGAAGAACACGGGCTCGGCGCCAAATAATAATGTCGTGCTTCGCGCCAAGATTCCGCCGGAGTTCCGGTTCCTTCGTGCGGCTGGCGCCTCGAAGGAGACGGTGAATCCCGATGGTTCATTGGTGTTCGCCAAAATTGATAATCTCGCCGGTGGTGCGAAACTCGATTTCGCGATTGAGGTGGAGGCGATCAAAGCTGGGCAAGTCATTTTCGAGGCGAGCGTGACGAGCGATGCCACGCCCACGCCCGTGCCGTGGCAGGAACCCACGCGGATTTTGCCGGTGGTGGGAGGCAACCCAGGTCTGGTGCCGAACGGAGGAGTGCCGCCATTGCCCAATGTTCCCGCGCCCAATCCACCGGGTGGTGCGAATGTGCCTCCCGCGATCAGCCCGGTGCCGATGCTCCCCATGAGCCCGCCCACCACCAACATCCCGCCGCCCTTGCAACCATTGCCGCCGGGGTAGGCGGCGAGGGATCGCTTGAATTCCAGGCTCAAATCGTAAATTTTCAACCAGTAAGAAAATCTCCGTTCGAAACCTATTATCCTCACTTCGATTCTCCGCGTCTCCGCGTGAGATGACTTGAACGTCTATTTCTCTACATCCTTGAAGTTGAATCGAACGCAGAACCTTCGCCAAAACCCTTAACCTGGGCGTAATCGCTCTTTTCCACATTTCCCCCCGGAATGGATGTGACGTACAATACGTCAGATGGATGGGAACGTTGAGATTCAAGGGTTGTCGCGATGGCGCAAGTCGTTCAGGCGAAATGTCCGCACTGTAAAAATGTCCTCCGTATCCCCGCGGAATGGGCCGATAAGCCCATGCGGTGCAAACATTGTCAAAAAACCTTCCAAGGCAAGGCGAAACCCAAGCCGACGCCGGCTTCCGTTCAGACCGCGGAGCCCGTTGCTGCCTTGACGAATGGACACGTGGCGGCCGCACCGGTCGCGGTGGCTCGGCGACCTTCCGGAAACGACTTCAGCTTCGATGCCTACGACGATGAGCCCATTCGACCCAAGGTGGGTGCCCGAAAGAAAAAAGGCTCCGGCATGTTCGTGGCGTTCCTGTTGCTCTTTCTGTTGGGTGCCGCGGGCGCGGGAGGCTTTTTCGCCTACCGCCATTTCAACCCGGAAAACAACCTCGAAGATCCAGAAAACAACCTGGTCGCGCAAAACGGCAATTCCAACAACGAAAACTCGCCTCCCAAAAAAGGCAACGGCAACAACACGCAGAAAAAAAAGACCCCCTCGGGTCTCAGCAAGGGCGCCTTTCCCCGCCGTGCCTTGCTCATCAGTATCAGCAACTATTTGTTTCTTAATACGGTTGACTACGGCTCAAATTCCGAGCAGGGCTATCCAGGAAGCAGCACGGGCGTGTTGCGGGATCAGCTTCAACGTCCGCCCATGAATTTCCCTGCCACCCAGATCACGGAAATGAGCGACGCCGCCAAGTCTTCCCACCCCGTGCAGAAAGCCACCATTGAAACGTCGATCCAAGATTTTCTGGAATCGAGCCGAGCGCAAGACCGCGTGGTGCTGTTCTTTTCGGGTCATGGAACGGAGATCGAAAAAGAAGCCTATCTCATCCCGATCGAAGGCCGAAAATCCGATCCGGAATCGCTCGTTTCGCTGAAATGGGTGTATGAGCAACTCGCCAAATGCAAGGCGAGGCAGAAGATTTTCATCCTCGATGTCAACCGTTTTCCACCGGGGCGAGGTTTCGAGCTTCCGGGTGCGGGAGGCGACGAGGGCGAAATGGGCGAAGTGTTCGACGAAGCCCTGAAAAACCCTCCGCCGGGCGTTCAAGTTTGGAGCGCCTGCGTCAAAGGCCAACGTTCCATCGAGTTCGAAAAGGGAAGCATCTTCATGCAATCCCTTTGTAAGGTGCTCAAGGAAGGCGGTGGCATGACCGGGATCTCGGCCCCCACCGATCCGATCCCCGTGGCGGCGCTGGTGCCGAAGGTCAATCAACGGCTGAAGCAACTTCTGGAAGGCATGAAGGACATGGCGCAAGAGAGTCGGCTGACGGGCCATGAAGCCGAGACCGGCGCCCCGTACGATCCGGACGAATCGGCGCCGGCGCAACTCACCTTGAAGCCGCCTCCGCCGCCCAAGGAAGGCGCCGCCAGCTTGGCGACGGTGAACAGCATTCTCAACGAATTGAAGCTGGTGCCACGCGTTCGCGAATCGCGTACGGGCGAAGACCGCTTGCTCGATGCGGGTAACCTGCCGCCTTTCCCCGCGAAAGCCCTTGCGGATTTCAAGGGTGAAAACGAACCGCGCATGGCGGATTTGCGTGGCCAATACGAGAAAGATCCCGACGCCTTCGGTAAAATCTTCCCGGTGCGGCGGGCTGTTTTCGACGCCATCAAGGCGCTAGAGGATTCGCATCGGCTTGAATTGCGCGAAACACAATTTGGCCCCATCAACGATCAGATCAAGGAAGGCGTCCTCAACGAACAGAAAAAGCCAGGCCGAGTCATCTCCAAGATGGGCGAAGCCCTGGATGCCCTGGCCACGCTCGGGGACGAACGCGAAAAAGAAAAATCGAAACGTTGGCTGGCGCACCTGGATTTCACCACGGCTCGGCTGCAAGCACGGCTGATTTACCTTTACGAATACAGCTTTGTCTTAGGTCAAATTCGCTCCGATAGTCTCCCTTCCCTCGAACCGGGCCAAAACGGCTGGCGTATCGCGGCTTCCAAGAAAATCTCGGTGACGGAAGCTTCCGTCAAAAAGATGGCAAAGGAAACCGCCAAGGCGTGGAAGACCATTCAGGATGAATACCAAGACACGCCTTGGGCGATCATGGCCCATCGCGAAAGTCTCGTGGGTCTCGGCCTCGAATGGCGCTCGAAAGCTGATTAGCGAATGGAGGATGCACCAACGCGTGCTTCCGAGCCTGAGCGCCAAGCGAGGGATCCTTGGCACTTCACCCCTCGCTTGGCGCTCAGGCTCGGAATAAATCGCCTCGCTTTTTTGAATTGCTCGAACGTGTGTCATTGATTCATGCCCTCGCTCTTTTTGAATTCGTGCTTTCATGCCTGGAAATACGTTTGGTGAATCCTTTCGCGTTACGACGGCGGGCGTCAGCCATGGACCAGGGTATGTCGCCATCATCGATGGCTGCCCGCCAGGGCTTCCGTTGGGTGTCGACGACCTCTTGCCGGATCTTCGTCGCCGCAAACCGGGCCAATCGAAAATCGTCACGCAGCGCCAGGAAGAAGACCTTCCCGAGATTTGGTCCGGCGTCTTCGAGGGCAAAACGGACGGCACCTCGATCGGCATCTTGTTCCGCAACACCGACCAACGCAGCCATGACTACGGCGACATCGTCGACAAGTATCGCCCCGGCCACGCGGATTACACGTTCGACGCTAAATATGGCTTTCGCGACTACCGAGGCGGAGGTCGATCCAGCGCGCGGGAAACCGTGTGCCGAGTCGCCGCCGGCGCCATCGCGAAGAAATTGCTCGCCCAGCAAGGCATTCGCATTTTGGGTTACGTGAAGCAAGTGGGCTCAGTGATTGCCTCGATCGCGGACCCGACGCAGGTGACACTCGAACAAGTCGAAGCTACGCCGGTGCGTTGCCCCGATGCCACCAAGGCAGCGGAAATGATCGCACTGATCGACGACGTCCGCAAAGACCGAGATTCGATTGGCGGGGTCGCGGAGATGGTCGCCGTCGGCGTTCCACCCGGCCTTGGCGAACCGGTGTTCGACAAGCTCAAAGCCGACCTCGCCAAAGCGATGCTTTCGATTCCTGCGGTCACGGCGTTCGAATATGGAGCGGGCTTCGCCGTCGCGACGATGCGAGGCAGCGAAAACAACGATGTATTCGTTCCACGTCCACCCGGGGCTGGCATCTTCGAAGGCGTGTTTCCGTTGATTCCCGAAGTTACCGGTGCGAAACCTCGGCCCGTCATCGGCACCGAAACCAATCGCCATGGCGGGATGCTCGGCGGCATATCCAGCGGTGAGCCGATCGTGTGCCGAGTCGCGATCAAACCGACAAGCAGTTTGCCGAAACCCCAACGAACCGTGACCAGGACCGGCGAGCCTACCGAAATCGTGACGAAGGGTCGCCACGATCCGTGCCTATTGCCTCGCTTCGTTCCCATGGGAGAAGCGATGATGGCCCTGGTGATCGTGGACCATTGGCTTCGCTTCCGCGCTCAATGCGGTCCGCGGAACGGCGAACGCGCCGTTTAATGGCGAGCGGCCGGTGTTAACCGGCCGTGGTTTTCACCGAAGCTGTGGTCATCATCGAATCCGTGGTCTTCACCGACGCCTTGGTCTTCACCGACGCCTTGGTGTTCGTCGAAGCCCTGGTTTTCACCAAGGATCACAACCTGGACACGGCCGGTTTACACCGGCCGCTCGCCGGGGTGGCGCGTGCAAGCCGTAATCCCTCACGGTCGTGGCTCGCTTTGTCACAGGAATGTACTTAAACATGACTCGGCTCATCGTCGGTTGCGGATATCTGGGGACACGCCTTCTTCCT
>WBZS01002482.1_pt1 | contig 11394 bp, 10 predicted proteins | sample 5204201 | NCBI WGS metagenome assembly WBZS01 (sample SAMN12344357, study PRJNA552823) | activated sludge metagenome | biome: Activated sludge suspended growth; feature: Nitrification reactor; material: Wastewater; isolation source: activated sludge from nitrification reactor of wastewater...
GGCCCGCGCCGCCGATGTCGACATCGCCCAGCTGCGGCGCGAGGAGATCGGCTTCGTCACTCAGTTCCTGCGACCGCGCCCGCGGGTCAGCGCCGTCGAACTGGTCGCCGAGCCGCTGCTGACGCTCGGTCGGGCCTGGGATGACTCAGAGCGCGAAGCCAAGCACTGGCTTGCGGATTTCGGTCTCAAGGCCGACATCTGGCCGGCGTACCCGACCACGTTCTCTGGAGGTGAGCAGCAGAAGGTCAACCTCGCGCGCGCGCTGATCGCCCCGCGGCGGTTGCTCCTGCTCGATGAACCGACCGCATCCCTGGATCGCAAGGCCCGCGAGGCGCTCGTCCGCCGGCTGGCGGATCTCAAGAGCCAGGGCGTCGCCATGCTGGGTGTCTTTCATCATCCCGAGCACATCGGCCATCTGGTCGACGCCGAGGTCTCGCTTGAGGCCGCGCGAAGTGTGCTTCATCGCAACGGAGGGGAGCCCGTCCATGTGGGTGACTGACGCACGTCTCATCCTGCCCGATCGCATCCTCGAGCGCGGGTCGCTCCGCATCGAGGCCGGCCGCATCGCCGAGATCATCGAGGGCCCGGTGCCCGAGCGGGCCATCCGCGCCAAGGGTCTGACCCTGCTGCCCGGCCTGATCGACGTCCATGGCGACATGCTCGAACGCGACATGGAGCCCCGGCCCAAGGTGCGCTTCCCCGTCGATCTCATCGTCCACGAGCTCGATAAGCGGCTGGCGGCCACGGGCATCACGACCGCCTACGCCGCGATCTCGCTCGATTGGCCGGGCACCGTGACGCGCCTCAGGTCGTCGGAGGCGGCCCGCGCCATGATCTCGGCCATCCACGACTTGCGGCCGAGTTTGCTCACCGACTTCCTTGTACACGTCCGCTTCGAAATCACGGTGCCGCAAGCGGGCGAGTTCCTGACCGCGATGCTGGCGGCCGATGAAGTCCACCTGGTGTCACTGACCGACCACACGCCCGGTCAGGGCCAGTACCGCGATATTGAGAAGTACATCCACACCATGCGGGAGTGGCACAGCGAGAAAGAGGGATTGCACCTGACCGATGACGACATGCGCAACCGGATCGCCGAGCGCACGCGCCCGGTCGGTTGGCAGGTCGTCAACGACATCGCCCGAATCGCGCGCGAGCGCGGCGTCACGCTGGCCTCGCACGACGACGACACGCCCGACAAGGTCGCGCTGATGGCGGACCTCGGCGCAACGATCAGCGAGTTTCCGGTGGCGCTCGAGGCGGCCGAAGCGGCCCGCAGCCGGGGTCTGCACGTCGTGATGGGGGCGCCGAATGCGTTGCGTGGCGCGTCACATTCAGGCAACCTGAGTGCGCTCGAAGGGATCGCGGCCGGCGTCGTGGATACGCTGGCCAGCGACTACTTCCCCGCGGGGATGTTGCACGCCGCGCTGGCCGTCGCCGAAAGAGGCCTGCTGTCGCTGCCCGAGGCGGTCAAGCTGGTGACGCTCAATCCGGCCGACGGCGTCGGGTTGAAGGATCGCGGCGCGCTGGAGGTCGGGCGCCTGGCCGACCTGGTCCTGGTCGAGATCCCGAGCACCGGCCGGGCCCGCGTGCGGGCCACGTTCCGGCATGGGACCCCGATCTTCTGGGACAGGCGGATGGCTGAGCTCAACGACGGCCTGATGCCGCATCTGGACGAAGCCGACCTCGCGCCGTATCGGGAAGAGCTGGCCGACGCCGTCGGCGTTTCCACAAATCATCATGCCTGAATTCATCGCCCAATACCCGGCTTACCCGGATGGCGCCGAACGGCCCACGCGCCGCCTGACCGAGAGTCCGACGATCCATCGCACGACCGTGATCCGGGACAGCTTCATCGGCGCCTGGACCGACATCGGCCCGAACTGCCACATCGCCGAATCGGCGTTGGGCGACTATACCTATGCAGCCGGCGACGCCTCCATCATCTACACCGAGGTCGGCAAGTTCTGCTCGATCGCATCCCATGTGCGCATCAACCCGGGCAACCATCCGATGGATCGCGTGACCCAGCATCACATGACCTATCGGCGGGTGCAGTACGACCTGGGCGCCGTGGACGATCTGGCCTTCTTTGAGTGGCGGCGCGATCACCACTGCGTGATCGGCCACGACGTCTGGCTGGGGCATGGGGCCGTGATCATGCCGGGTGTGCGGATCGGCACCGGTGCGGTCGTCGGCTCGGGCGCCGTCGTCACTCGGGACGTCGCGCCGTACGAGATCGTGGTCGGCGTCCCGGCCCGCCCGATCCGCAAACGGTTTCCGGACGACGTGATCGAGCGCTTACTCGCCAGCGCCTGGTGGGATTGGGATCGCGTCACGCTCGAGGCCCGCTTCGACGACTTGCTCGACCTGCAGCGGTTCCTTCAACGCCAGGCGAGCCGGAGTGGCCCGATCGGCCCAGATATCGATGGATCAGCCCGGCTTGACCATCCGCCAACAAGCGTTTGAACCGCGTCGCCTAGCATCGATCCTGTCGCACAAAACCCACATTCAACTTACGGAGATGAAAACGCCATGTCAAGCACAGCGGCTAAGGCCGCGTTGCGTCTCAGTCTGACCGCGGCGCTCGGGCTCGCGGCCTGTACGCCCGCCACCCAGGCGCCGACGGCGGCCCCCGCCGCCACCCAGGTGCCCGCCAAGTCGGTCATCAACTTCGTGACCGACAGCGACACCAACATCAGCGACTGGATCCAAAACAAAGTTGCGCCGGCCTTCGAGGCCAAGTACCCGCAATATGACGTGCAGGTCACGATCGTGCGCGGCGTCGGCGGCGGCTCGGGCGATGTGGCCGATCGCGCGCTGGCCGCGCTTCAGAGCAACGCCGACCCGCAGGTCGACGTGATCGAATTCGACGCGAGCTCCAAGCCTGAGCTGATCGACGCCGGTCTGTGGCAGACGCTCGATGCGGCTTCGGTGCCGAACGCGGCCAATCTGCTCAAGGGCATCCAGACCAGCGAGTTCAGCCTGCCGTACCGCGGATCGCAGGTTCTGCTCGCCTACGACAGCAGCAAGGTGGCCGAGGCCGACGTGCCCCACACGTTTGCCGAGCTGGTGGACTGGATCAAGGCCAACCCCGGCCAGTTCGTGTACTGCCGGCCCGACAAGGGCGGCAGCGGCGGCAACTTCGTGACCCGCGCGATCTATGAGGTGACCGGCCGCGACCCGTCGCTCTTCAAAAAAGGCACGCCGGATGCGAACCTCGTCTCGCAGTTCCCCAAAGCCTGGGAGCTGCTCAGCGAGATCCATCCCGCGATCTTCGACAGCGGCGCCTACCCCGCCGGCAACACCGCGGTGTTGACGCTGCTGGCCAACGGCTCGGTGAGCATGGCGACCGCCTGGTCGGACCAGGCCCTGCAGGGCCTGGCAAATGGCTCGCTACCCCCGACCATCAAGCTGACCCAGCTCACCGATCTTCCCTTCCCTGGCGGCAACGCCATGCTCTCGGTGCCGAAGAACGCCACCAACCTGAAGGGCGCGCTGGAGTTCGTAAACTTCCTGATGAGCGCCGAGGGCCAGGTATCCGTGATCAAGGATATCGGCGGTTTCCCGGCGGCCGATTGGAGCACCCTGCCCGCGGATCTCCAGCAGGAGTACACCAGCGTGATCGCCAAGACCGTGCCGCTCTGGCCCGGCGGCGAGTGGGACTCGCTCAAGAACCAGGGCTGGTACGAGAACGTCGCGACGAACATCCCCATGGGTTCCTGACCGCGCTTTGCCACGTGGGCCACGGCGTCACCGGTGACGCCGTGGCCCAAACTTTTTTGCGCCCCGCGAGCGCGCGTCGGCGCCGGAGGCCGAAGAGCCTGCTCATGTCGACTCGCCTGACCTCTTCAATCGCCGCACCCCCGGTTTGGATCGAGTGGCTGCAGCGCCGCGTGGGGCCGTATCTGCTCGTCGCGCCGCCGATCCTGCTCATGACGTTGCTCATCTTTCTGCCCGCCGGGCAGGCCATCGTCGAGACGGTATGGATCGATGGAGCGCTGACGCTCGGTGAGTACGTCAAGTTCTTCAACAGCCCGATCCTGACCGCCAACCTGTGGTTCACCCTGGGCATCACCCTCTCGACGGTGCTCCTATTGTTCGCGGTCGGGCTGCCGCTCTCGCTCTACCTGCGTTTCTCGGAAGGCCGGATCGCGGCGGCCGTTCAGATGCTGGCCCTCTTTCCGCTCTTTGTGCCCGGCGTGATCCTGGCCTACGCACTCATACGCGCGATCGGCCCTCACGGTCTGCTCGACACCGTCCTGCACCAGATCGGGCTCAACGGCTATGTGTCGCCATATCTCAAGCCCCAGGGCATCGTCATCGCCCTGGTCTGGCAGGAGATCCCGTTCACGGTGCTGGTGCTGACCGCCGGGCTGCGTCAGGTGGAAGACTCGATGATCGAGAGCGCGCGTGACGTCGGCGCCAGCGATTGGCAGACGTTCTGGCGCATCATCTTCCCCTTGATCCAACGCCCGATCGTGATCGTCTTCAGCCTCAACGTCATCGGCACATTCGGGGCCTTCACCATCCCGTATCTGCTCGGCCCGGCCCAGCCGATGATGATGGGCGTCTCGATGCAGCAGACTTTCAACAACTACATGGACCGGACCGGGGCGCTCACCCAGGCTGTGCTGACCTTCGTGTTCTGCGCCGCGGTCGGCGTGCTCTATGTCCGCACGGTGACCCGCAGCCGGGAGGGTCGCGCATGACGGCCGACCTGCTCGTCGCCGGCCTGGCCGACGGGTCGGCGCCTCGTCGCGATCGCGCCGCCGCCCGGACGCTCATTCGTCGTGTGCCCGGTCTGATCCTGCTCGCACTGCTGGCCATCGTCGTGATCGGGCCGATGCTCAGCGTCGTGCTCTGGGCGTTCGCGGAGACCTGGTGGTATCCCGCGCTCGTGCCCAATACCTGGGGCCTGAAGTACTGGGCCGATACGCTGGCGCGCGCCGACATCCAGAGCGCCCTGCCCTTGAGCATCGGGCTCGCGGCGGCCGTGACCGCGCTCTCGGCCCTGATCTGTCTGCCCGCGGCCTACGCCTTCGCGCGTCTCGACTTTCCGCTGCGTCAACCGCTGCTGCTCTCGTTTCTGGCGACCAATGCCTTTCCGCGCTTCGGCCTGTATGTCAGCATCGCAGTGGTGTTCTTCAAGCTCAATCTGGTCGGCACGCTTCAGGGCGTCGCCCTGATTCAGCTGGTCAACACGTTGTTGTTGATGATCTGGATCCCGACGTCCGCTTTTCAGGGGGTGGATCGCGCCCTCGAGGAAGCCGCGCTCGACGTCGGAGCTTCTCGGCTGCGGGTGTTCATCCAGATCACGTTGCCGATGGTGCTTCCGGCCTTGAGCGCGGCGCTGCTGCTGACGTTTGTCAGCACGTTCTACGAAGCGCAGGGAGCCTTGATCATCGGCATTCCGCGGATCGTGACCATGCCCGTGCTGATGTACTCGATCATCAACAGCCAGGTGATCGTCCAGTATGGGGCCGTGATCTCGCTGATCCTGTGGCTGCCGTCCTTCGCCTTGCTGGGTCTGGTCCAGCGCTTTGTCCGCGGCGGAACCATGGCCGCCGGTTTTGGAGTCTGAGCATGTCAACCCTCGAACTCAACGGCCTGACCAAGCGCTTCAGCGGTCGGCCGGTAGTCGACGACGTCAGCCTGAGCGTCGCCGACGGCGAATTCGTTTGTATTCTCGGCCCGAGCGGCTGCGGCAAGTCGACCACGCTGCGCATGATCGGCGGCTTCGAGGAGGCGTCGGAAGGCGACGTGCGTATCGACGGCGCCTCGGTGCTCGACCTGCCGCCCAACCGTCGGCCGACCGCGATGGTGTTTCAGAAGTACACGCTCTGGCCGCACATGCGGGTGGCTGAGAACATCGCCTTCGGCCTCGGTTTGCGCGGCCTGCCCAGGCCCGAAATCGAGCGCGAGGTCAAAGAGTCGTTGGCCCTGGTCGGGCTCTCGGGCTATGACCGGCGCTACCCCGCCCAGCTCTCGGGCGGCGAACAGCAACGTGTCGCTCTGGCGCGCGCGCTGGTGCTCAAACCCAAACTGCTGCTACTTGACGAGCCGTTCAGCAATCTCGACGCGCTCCTGCGCGTCCGCCTGCGCGAAGAGCTCCACGCGATCCAACGTCGGATCAAGACCACGGCCATCTTCGTGACCCACGATCAGGAGGAGGCGCTCAGCCTCGCCGACCGGATCGCGGTGATGAACGCCGGCCGGCTCGAGCAATTGGACACTCCCGAGCAGATCTACGCCCGTCCGCGGACCTTGTTCGTGGCCGACTTCATCGGCCAGATGAACCTGCTGCCCGCGAGGGTCGAAGCGGGGCGGCTGCGCCTCGGCCGCCATACGCTCCCGGCGCCCGAACACCTGCCCAACAGCGTTTCAGTGACGATCGCCGTGCGCCCGGAGGATCTGGCGCTCGTCGGCCCCGACCGCGAGACCGACTCGGGTGTCCTTTGGCAGGCGCACATCGATCAGGCCATCGATCTCGGCCACTACCGCAAGATCCTGGCGTTCGCACCCGGCCTGTTCACCGACGCCAAAGCGGCCGAGACGGTTCGTCTCAAAATCTACGCGCCCAAATCCTTCGCCGCCCGCGAAGGCGAGACACTCTGGTTGCAGCCGGATCGCTACCTCGTTTATCCTGGCGATAGTGCGCCGATCGAGATGCATCGCCGCGAAATCACGACCGGCGAGCGGGCGTCCGCGATCGTGCTGTAAGGAAGACCCTCATGGAGACTTTGCGTTACATGTTCGAGCGCAGCCTGACCGACCTCGACACCAAGCACAATCTGTCGCACACGGTCGAAGTCCCGGAGGGCACCCGACAACTCGACGTCACGTTGACTTTTGAGCCGGCGCAGGTCGCCGGCTTCCACAACATGCTGACGCTGACGATCATCGAAGCGGCGGGCTTTCGCGGCGCCGGACATCGCCACGGCAACCGACATGAAGTCCGACTAACCGCCGACCAGGCTACGCCCGGGTTCTTGGCCGGCGCGATCACGCCCGGCGTGTGGCAGATCGTGGTCGACACGCACATGGTCATGCCGGGTCCGGCGTGCTCGCTCCGGCTTGAGGTCATCGGCCAGGACCGGGAGACGCCGACCCCGGGCCGGTCGGAGGCAACGGCTCGCCGTCCACGCCGAACACCGAATGGTCCCGGCTGGTATCGCGGTGATCTCCATGCGCACACCCATCACTCCGACGCCGTCTGGTCCGTTGCAGAACTGGCGGACGACGCCCGCGCCCGGCGGCTCGATTTCGTCACGCTCAGCGATCACAACACCACCTCTGGGCTGGCCGAGATGGCCGCCGTGTGCGGCGATGATCTCGTACTGATCCCGGGGCTCGAGTTGACCACGTTCTGGGGTCATGCCCTGGCGCTGGGCGTGAGCGATTGGGTCGACTGGCGCATCTCACCCGACGGCCGGCTCATGCCGGCGATCATGGATGACGTTCAGGCACGGGGCGGTCTGTTTGTGATCGCACATCCGCGCTGTGTTGGAGATCCGCAGTGCACGGGGTGCGCCTGGGTCCACCCCGAACTGCAGCCGGGACCGGCGCGGATCGTCGAAGTGTGGAACGGCCCCTGGCCGGGCGAAAGCCTGAACGAGGATTCGCTGGCGCAGGCCTTCGCCTGGCTCAACGCCGGGTATCGCCTGGTGCTCACCGCCGGAACCGACCACCACGGGCACTCGGGATACGACCAGGATCTCGGCTTCAATGTTGTGATGGCCGATCGCCTGACGACCGTGTCCTTGTTGGCGGCTGTTCGCGCCGGGCGCCTCTACCTGAGTTCCGGTCCCAGCCTCGATTTCGAGGCCGTCATCGATGCCGAGAGCCATGGCATGGGAGACAGCGCTTCGCCCGCCGCCGGGGTTCCTGTTCATCTGGTCGCCAGCTGGCGTGACTGCCCTACGGACGCCCGAATCGAATTGATCGTTGACGGCGTGGCGGTCAGTGGCTTTTCGGCCGGCGACGGATCGACGCACGTCTGGGGGAGGACCGGAGGCGATGCACATTGGTGTGCGCTCTCCATCCGCGCCCTGGACGGCCGGCTCCTGGCCCTCACCAACCCCATCTTCCTGGACGGACGCTGAGCCGGATCGACCCTATCAGTCGATCCCGTCTCAGGGTTCGGGGGCGAACAACATGCGGCGCTTAGCTCCCGTGTCTGAGCAACGCCGCCAGCGCCTGCGGTGTGTTGCTCGTGAACAAGCCGACACCGGCCTCGAACAGTAGCGGCGCATGCGCGCGGGCTCTAGGGTTCGTGACGTCGAGGGTCCAGGCATCCAGCGCAATGCCCTCAGTCCCCAGCGCCTCGGCCCAATTGAATCCATCCATGAGCGATTGCGCGATCAGCTCGTGATCGAGATAAAAGGTCCGCACGCCCGGAACGAGGCCAAGCAGGCTTTCGCAGCGCTGCCTCAGGTAACGTGCGGTCGGGGTGCGCCGCTCCGTCGCCAGCAGATGATCGTCGAAGTAGCCATAGGCACCCAGGTGCTTGGGGAACGAACGAGGGTCGCGTCTGACGCCTGGCGGCGTCCAATCGATCAGCCACATCGGATCGAACCCCAGCGCGAGATCAGGCGCCAACTGGCGCAGCCGGCGTAAATGCCAATCGGCGCCGCTGCTCACGATCACTCGCGGGCCGAGCGGCGCGATCAGATCGACCAGGGTTTGCAGGGTCTCGTCCCCCACCCCCGGATCGACGCTCTTGAGATCCAGCTGTAGTCGCGTCGCCGCACCGTTTTCCAGCCAGGCCACGATCACGTCCGAGAGCAACGGCGCCGGGTGTGCGGTCACGCTACCGGCGTAGCGCAGACGCAGCCGGCGCGCCGACACCGGCGTACATGCCGCGACCGGTCCCTGGCCGTCGGTTTCATTTTCGAGCACCTCGTCGTGGACCAGCAGGAAGTCATGGCCCGCCAGCGCCGTGATGTCGACCTCGACGACGGCGGCGCCACCATCCAGACAGGCCAGAATCGCTGCGAGAGAGTTCGGCGGCCCGGCGGGGATGTCCAGGGCAGCCATATGATGAACGATGGTGAAGCCGGTCACGGTATCGAGGACCCTTTGCGAATGTCGTGGAGTCAGTCAAGGCCAGGAAGCAGCATGGCTTCGCCGCGTCAATTCGAGTTCAAGGCGCAGTCATGAGATGTTGCGCTGGGTGCCGACCGGCTCTCCGAACCCCAGTGCTGTCCGGTGCAGTCAGGCACACACTCACAGCGGCGCGATCCAGATTGACGGAATTTGCTATCCGCTTAATGAGCCCTTGACCTCCTTGACCTAGTCTGCCGTGACACCATGTCAAAAATCATCCTGATCGAAGACGAGACCACGGTTCGCGAAACTCTGGCGATGAACCTCAGCGCTGAAGGGTTCGACGTGCTGACTGCGGCCGATGGCATGACCGGCCTGGACCTGGTACGTGACGAGGCCCCCGACCTCGTCATCATGGATCTGATGCTGCCCAAGCTCGATGGCCTGTCCGTCTGTCGGATCGTGCGCAAGGATTCCGACGTGCCGATCATTATGCTCACGGCCCGCGGCACCGAGATGGATCGCATCACGGGGTTCGAGACCGGCGCAGACGATTACGTCGTCAAGCCCTTCAGCCTCGGCGAGTTGATGGCGCGAGTGCGCGCGAATCTCCGCCGCGCGCGGGCCGGCCAGCCCCAGCAGACGACCCGCCTGACCGCCGGCGAGTTGTCTTTGGATCTGTTGGCCCGACGGGGCAGTCTGCGCGGAGAAGAACTGAGGCTCACTCACCGCGAGTTCGACTTGCTGGCCGAACTCATGCGTAACCAGGGCGCCGTGTTGTCGCGCGATCTGTTGCTCAACAGCGTGTGGGGCTACGACTACGTCGGCGACAGCCACACCGTCGACGTGCACATCCGTTGGTTGCGCGAAAAGATCGAAGTCGAACCCTCCTCGCCGCGACGCATTGTGACGGTCCGCGGCGTCGGTTATCGCTTTGAGGGATGATGCTGCTGCTCGAACTCGCCCTGATCGCTGCCGGTGTCGCTATCGTGTTCCTGGCGTGGAATTGGCGAGTGTCGCACCTGCGTGCGCACAAGTGGCAGGGCGTGGCCCTGAGCGGCGAGCAGCGTCTGGCGGAGGTCGAGCTTGAACGTGACGGCCTCGAGTCTCAGATTGCGGCCCTGGAAGTCGCCCAGATCGACGCCGTTCTGATTCTTGGCGCTCAAGGGTCGATCCTGCGGTTGAACGCTGCCGCCCACGAGATCTTCGGTCCCGGCGCGATCCCGGGCGAAAGCCTGATGACCGTCACGCGGTCCGCCGAAATGGACGACTGGGTCACGAGTGCGCGCCTCCGCCAGGGCGAGGTGGACGCTCAGGTCAATCTGGCGGGTCTGCCCTATCGCATCAGGGTCCAGGTGGCCGAGGGCGGGGTCGCGGTGGTGGTGCTGCGAGAGATGAGCGAGCTCCAGCGTTTAGGCCGGGCTCGGCGCGACTTCATTGCCAACATCTCGCATGAACTCCGGACGCCTCTGACCTCCATCCGGCTCTTGGTCGAAAGCCTGATGGCAGGCGGTGCTCCGGTAACCCCTGAGATCCAGGGTTCACTCGAAAAGGTCAACACCGAAGTCAGCGCCCTCGAGCAGATGTCGCAGGAGCTTCTGGACCTGGCGCAGATCGAATCCGGTCAGGCCGTTGTGCGGCTGGTGCCGATCCAGGTGCAGGATCTGATGACCAGCGCCGTCGGACGACTTCGGCTTCAGGCGGAGCGCAAGGACCAGGACCTCAGCGTACAGGTCGATGAAAGCCTGGAGGCTCTGGCCGACCGCGATCAAATCGCGCGGGCTTTGGGCAATCTGGTCCATAACGCCATCAAATTCACTCAGGAAGGCGGCCAAATCCGACTCACAGCGCGTCGAAATGGCTCCGACATCGTTATCGCCGTCGCCGACAACGGCGCCGGGATCGTACCGGCCGATCAATCCCGTGTCTTTGAGCGGTTCTTTCGCGGGGACCGGGCGCGGCTCCGACAATCCGGGACCGGTCTGGGTCTTGCGATCGCCAAGCATGTGGTCGAGGCACACGGCGGTCGGATCTGGGTCGAGAGTCAGGGCTTGCCTGGTCGTGGCACCACGTTTTACATTTCGCTTTTGCCCGCCACCTGACCATCAGGTTAAGCCATTGTTGAAGCATCGTTGAATTTCATCTGTGATACTGCAGGAGGGCTTCGTCGGCCCTCTCCTCCTCCTAAACGCCCAGTCCCCTGGGCGTTTTCGTTTTCACGAGGCCCGGTCGCGTACTGACCGGAACTCTCTGACCCCTTACAAACCGCTTTATGTGCTCACATTCCGTGTAGGGCGTCTGCCGTTGTGCGGAGGCTCAGTGAATCGACCCAGGGCTGACTTCGTT
>WBZS01002483.1_pt1 | contig 11390 bp, 4 predicted proteins | sample 5204201 | NCBI WGS metagenome assembly WBZS01 (sample SAMN12344357, study PRJNA552823) | activated sludge metagenome | biome: Activated sludge suspended growth; feature: Nitrification reactor; material: Wastewater; isolation source: activated sludge from nitrification reactor of wastewater treatment...
CAGACGAATGCTTCTCGTCCATTCCGGCACTCGCACGCCATTGCTTGGAACAAAAAGAAAAATCGACCGACCGGTGGGTTCCCCCAGGGAACCTGAAAACCCGACCGCTCAACACCGACACGCTGATGATGGACGTCGGCGAGAACGGTGCGTTTCGGATGAACGACTGGAGTTTCACGCAACTCTGCCAGCTCGCGAAAGTGAGCAAGGACACCGTGAACCGCCTCTCGGCGGATACGGCGTGGCGGGTCTTTCACGAAACGATGCCGCAGGGGAACAAGCCGCTCCAGATCCTGACGCAGGGAGATAGCATCCGCTCGATCCATGGCGTCAGCTACACGCGGCTCTTCAACTCGGACCTCGTTGCGATGATCCAAGAGTTCGCAGTGGATTTCCAGCCGCCTCAGAAAGCCGCATTCGGTGGGGACACCGAAAACGGTGGGGAAGGGGGAACCGGTCTCTACGCCGGGGAACAGGATATGTTCGCGTTTCTCATCGATCCCACCGGCTGGGCCGAGATCGACGGGCAGGCGTTCGCTCCCGGATTTTTCATCTGGAACAGCGAGGTCGGCAAACGCTCCCTCGGCATCGAAACCTTCTGGTTTCAGGCGGTTTGCCAGAACCATATCGTCTGGGACGCCACGGAAGTGATCGAGTTCACCCGCAAGCACACAGCGAGCGTCCACGAGTCGCTCGCGGAAATGCGGCGAATCGTCGAGCAACTCGTTGCGAAACGAGACGCTCGCAGGGACGGCTTTGTTCGCGTCATGCGGAAAGCGATGGAAACGAAGCTCGGCGCGGACGCAGAGGAGGTCATGACGACGCTGACCCAGAACGGAATCACCCGCAGCTTGGCGAAGAAGGCGCTCGAAATCGCCGAGGAGCAGGGACGCTTTACCATTTTCGCCTTGGTCGATGCCCTCACCCGATTGGCCGGCGAATCGACATTCGCAGGCGAGCGTACCGAATCCGATCGTCAGGCCGCAAAGTTACTGGAACTTGCGGCGTAACTCTTCCTTTCTTCTCTTTTCACGAAGGAGTCTTTTCATGGCCGCGGCATCCCGTAGCCACGCGTCAGAACCAAAAGCCAAACCGGTTCATGAAGTTCGTCTTGGCCGTATCAAGGCGGCAATCTGGGCGAACGATACCGAGCAAGGCGTTCGGCACAATGTGACGATCTCCCGCATTTACAAGGATGGAAATGAATGGAAGACCTCGCACAGCTTTGGTCGCGACGAGTTGCCCTTGGTGCAGAAAGTCGCCGACATGGCCCACAGCTGGATCTTCCAGCACGGCCAAGAACCCGGCGACGGAAACTGACAAATGACGCGGAACGAGAGAGGTTGAGGTCCGACGCACCACCGGACCTCTCTATGTTCGGTTTCACGCGAGGAGAGGCGGGAATCTCCCGCTCAACCGGCGCTTGCTGTTTGCGAAATCGCCGAGGGAATAATTCAATAATTCCAGGAATCCCCGAGTTCTAATTCGTAAGACTCCGATTCACGTTGCTCACGATTGCATTGTCATCATTCTCGACGGAATTCGCCTGAAAACGCCCACTCTGTGAAAAAACAGCGGTGTCTGAGAAAAGTCGCGGAGGAAGATAGATTAGCGAACAAAACCTGGCTATAAACCCTCCCATCTGCATTTCTTGGCTGCCATGAGCCACTCCACGGAGGACTACATTCTCCCTCTTAACACGATCTTCGCGACTCTCGTCGCCTGCCTGATCGGAGCGCTATTCCCACTTCCCGCTTACTCACAATCGAGCCCGGATGTTCTCTATGAGGTCGGCCATCTCACCGGCGACTGTCTGGCCAATCCTCCGACGTCTCTTCTCGGATCAGGTTCGGTTTCTGGAAATATTTCGGCTCCAGGCACACCCTGCTCTTTCACTTCAACGGCATCTGCGAGCGTTTCTGCTGGGACTCTGTCGATGAACACGACATTGACACTGGAGAAGGATTCGACCGGATCCTGCGGAAGCAGATGCGGCGGATGGGGATTCACCATCTACACGAAGTATCCCGCCAACATGACCCTCGAAGGCGGTGGCTCAGCCAGCGGAAGCTTTACCGGGGCAAACTCGGGATCTGTCGGCTACGGCCAGTATCCGTTGAATGCGGGCTCCTACGGCCTGACCTACAGCGGGAGCCAATCCGGCTCCACCAGTTCCTCGTCGAGCACCGCGATCAACCTCTCCTGCAGTTCCCCAGCAAATACGAGCCTCCCGGGCTATGCGGGTATTCCTTACTACCGGGCCTATCAAAGCAACGGGCAGCTCTACCGCTTAAACGGTACCGTTTCCGTCGGTGCCTCTGGAAACGCCTCCGCAACAATTGCTGGAGCAGGCTCTGTCTCCGTGAACTTCGCGACCGGAAATCCAGTTGCAAAGATATCGCCCGACGAACCCGGCGGAATGGCGACCTATCCCATAACACTTTCGAATGCCTCGTATGACACCGATGGACCTTCGGGATCGGGCGTATGCTCCACGAATTGGACGCTCACCAAGCCTGATTCAACGACGGCAACATCTTCGAACAACAGCGTCTACACTTTCACTCCTGCTGTCCCCGGTCCATACTCGGCATCCATTCTCGTTACCGACAACGAAGGAGTGACCGCGACGACCAGCGTTCCATTTGGCGTTCTCCCCGTTCGAGCACCATTTCCTGGGAGTGATGCAAGAAACAGCGAGGAGATCGAAACAAGCTGCGGTGGTCCAGGGAGCGGTGGCAGCCCAGGCGGGATGAGTGTTGATCCAAGTGCTCACACTTCAACTACCCGAGTGAATCCGCAAAGCGGCGACAGCGGTTTAAAGCTTCACGATCCGACGAGAACGCGCGGCTTTCCTTTGAACATGGACATTCAAATAAACAATCAGCGAGGGCTGACGCAGAGAAAAACCTCGATTGGGAATGGTCACTTCACGTATTCCATCGCCCTCTACGTAAAACAGTACTACGACGGTGCCGGGACCCTGCATAAAGATCGATATCTCATCGACTCCGACGGAACGGAGTTTTTTCTCGGGGTCGCCACGGCACCGATTGTGAACCCCGCAGGCTTCCTGGGGACATTTCAGTCGGGCGGTGTCGGCTGGTACCTATTGAACGCCGGTCCTCCGGGAGATATTTGGCAGGCGGGAAACTGGAAGTATGAGTTCTATACTTCCGGCCTGCTGTATCGGTTGACCGATCCCAACGGCAATATTCAAGAGCTGAAGTGGATCAACGGAGACACGCTCACCGAAGTGAAAGACCTGAGCACCGGAAGAAAGCTCACCTTCGAGCTTGATGCCGCGCCGCTCATTGCCCGCTCACTGGAGAATGGCTACGGTTCTCGGATCTATTTCGTCTACGATGCCGCCCAGCGAATCACCTCGATGGAAGTGAGGGACGGAACAGCAGCCGTGGTCGAAAAGCTGGACATCACTTACAACGCACAAGGACTGATCAATACCGTGACCAAGGACGGCGACTCTGCCTCGACGCAGACGTTTAGCTATCGATCGGTCGGAAACGGCGTTCACCTCGGAAACATTTCCTGGGCCGGGGGAGGCACCCACGTCAACTATTTTGGCTCGCCTGGAAGTGGTGCTGCGTTTCGAACGGTTTCCACAAATTCTTTGGGAGGTCAGACCACCTACGATTACGATTCCAACGGGGCACTGATTCGAATGACTCTTCCCGTGATGAATGGGGCGAGCGCAGGGGCTACTTACACCTTTCAGAACGACAGCAATTTTAACGTCACCCAAATATCCGACGGGGCGACGACCACGAACCTCACTTACAATTCCAAAGGGAAAGTCACTCAGATCGATAACAATTCCGGTGGGGTCTACAACTTCACGTACGCATCGAATGGGATCGATCTGACCGCCGTGTCCGACAGTCTTGGAACGCTTGGGACCTTGGTCTATGGGAATTCGTCCGTGCCGCACATGCCAACCAGCATCACGAACGCGGACGGGAATACCTGGACGAAGACCTACAACTCGAAAGGCCAAGTTTTAACGGTCGTCCCACCGAGTGGATCGCCTACCGGGACTACGACATACGAATACGAGGAGACTACCACGGCGGCGAACTATGGCTACCTGAAGAAGATAACAAATGGGGCAGGGAACGTGACCCAGTTCACAGGTTATAATGGAACGGGCGACATCACCTCGATAGTGCAGACGCCGGAGACCGGCGTGAACATCACGACGAGCTTCACTTACGACGGCGCGCAGCGGGTGAAGACCGAGACGCTTCCTGATGGAAAGCAGCGGACCTACACCTACAACTACCGAAAGCTTGCGTCCATCACGGATGAGGCGAGCAATGTCACCAACTTTACGTTCTGCTCGGTCTGCGGAAAGCTGAATGGGATTCAGGCTCCACTCTCGAAGAACCTGTCATGGCAGCAGGATGCCGATCATCGGACGACTGGATTCACGGATGCGAGGAATAATCAGACGCAGTACCAGTATGGGCTCGCTGGTGAGTTGAAAAAGACACTTTATCCGGACGGGTCCTATTCGATTTATCGATATGATAATTACGGAAGACTGGCGGAGACGGAGGATACGCGGGGAAATAAGCAGCAGTATGCTTATGATGCTGCCGGTCGAGTCGATTCCTTGACTCTGGTTCCGTACAGCGGAAGTCCTGCGACCATCGATTACAACTACCGCGTTGATGATTTGATTTCTTCAGTGACGGATGAGGTTGGGACGACGACCTACTCATATACATCGGGTCGCAGAATCTCCGGTGTCTCGTATGACTGGAGTACGTCGGGACTTACGAACACGCAGACTGTCCTTTACACTTACAACCCGGACAGCACCCTTGATTCGATGGAGTGGAAGGACGGGGCGACGATTGTTGTCTCTTGGGACTATGGGTACGACGGTGCGGGACGGACCACTTCAGTTGCGAATAGCTTTGGGGAAACGACGAGCTATACGTACGATGGCGTTGGGAAAATGAAGACTCAGGCGAATCAGAATGGGACTTCAGCGACCTACACCTACAACCAGCAGCGAGGATGGCCGACGCAGATCTTGCATAAGGCTGGAACCACGCCGTTTGCGAGCTATGATCTTGCTTATGATGGAGGGAGTAACACGGTTGGTAATCTGACAGGGGTGACGGAGCTTGATGGGTCCACGATGGCGTATACCTATGATGCACTTTTCCGTCTAACGGGTGAAACGAGGAATGGCACCGGGGCTTACACCCAGTCCTATACGTACGATCTCGCCGGAAACGTGACACAGACGAATGGGAGCGCTTTCGCGAGTTATGACAGTGCGAACAAGGTTACTTCGCTCAGTGGCGGCAGCATTTCATATGACACAGACGGAAACGTAACTGGTGTTTCTAGCACTAACATCCCATCAACAACGATCTCTTGGGACGCGAGAAATAGGCTCAGGCGTCAACAAACATCTGCGGATGACTTGACCTACGAATACGACGCAAGCGGCAAAAGAGTACTGAAGTTTCTCACGGATAGCCCAAGCACCAAGACATTCTATGTTTTCTCAGGTACGGGTCTTATTGGCGAGATCACATCCGGATCGCCGACCTACGCATACACCTGGGGAAGCGGGGGGCTGGTTTCTCAGAGGGCAATTGGATCGGATCAGTCCCGTTGGTATCATTTCGGCCCGCAGGGCGAGACTCGCTATACTTCGAGCGCCTCGGCTGTGATCGTGGATTCATATCTGTACAATGGATTTGGCCGCCTAATCGCTTCAACCGGAAGCAACTCAAATCCTTTTAAGTTTGGTGGAAGCGTTGGATACTACTCTGACGGCTCTGCGGGGATGGTGCTGGCAACCTATAGATGGTACTCGGCGGATTTGATTCGTTGGATATCTAGAGATCCGATTGAGTACAGGGGAGGAGACAATTTATATGAGTACGTTCATTCAAATCCTATTGGCGCAGTCGATCCGCTAGGACTTGATTCGGAGATGTGTTATCGGGCAATTAATGAGTTTCCAGGAGCGATGCACTGTTTCCAAAGGTTCAACAAGGACGAGAAGGACACTCTCAGCTACTACAAGGACGGCGTGAATCCAGATGGGGATCCGCACGCGGCACTGTCATGCGTGCAAGCCTCGTCCACTCCTCAACAGGATCAGTGTATTAGAGATCAAATGCACAAATGCAAAGGAAGTGACTGGGATGGTCGAACGAACAACTGTTGCCATTGCATTGAGTCTGCCTTAACGGCGTGTGGATTATCTATTCCCGATTCAGCTTGGCCGAACAAACCAATAAATCCGCGCGAACCACACGATCGAAGGGTTTCGCCGCCGAGAGTGATTATTCCGGGATTTATATTTTAGATTTGAATGGGCTCATTGAACAGGAAGTATGAATTGGAAGGCTTTATTTAGAATACTGTTTGCGGTTTCGATCGTCATAAACGGATTCTTGCTGGACCGTTTTTTGTCGGCACGCTTGGAGTATGCGTACTGTGAGGATCACCGAATTACAGGACTCAAGGATATTTCGGTGCTCGCCCAGGTAGTTGGGCGTCTTGGGATGTCAAAGGATCACCTATTCGGCGCATATTCCTTGACTGAGATCAAGATGGACTGCGGTTATAAGTGGGGGACGCTTTATCCAGGAACTGCTGCACCGGCTTCGGAGCTATATTTGGTTCCGTTTTGTTTCTACTTTGATACTAATGGTTCACTTATCCAAATCGATCACAATTGGAAGAGCGTATGGAGGCGCTGAGTAGAATTTACCAAATCTCAGTGGCCTCGAAAGGCGTCCCACTTCTTCGAGTTATTAATAATCAGTACTCAGTGGTGTTTCCAGACCTTTTAGGTTAACCGACGGCGCACAACGGCCGCGATTCCGACAGTTCCTAACTTACGCCGGGTTTCTCAGGCAACTTCGGCTGAATGCAAGTAAAAACGCCTCGCGTGAATATGGGGGATTTTAGATCCCCAAAGGGTTATTGTGGCGCAACATAAAGGACGTTATGTTACGCCAATTCGATCCGGGGGAGCGTGGCGAAGAGATCCGACGTCATTGTTGTCGATAAGCGTACGCTGGCCAGAATTGGTCTGGAGCGATTGCCGCGAACCATCGTGTTTGCTGGCGAGAAAGCTTCACGCCGATTTCTGGAGTTTTTTACCGCGAACATTCGGAATCGAAACACTCGGATGGCATATGCCCGCGCGGTCGAGCGGTTTTTCGCCTGGTGCGAAGAGCACGAGTTGGCACTGATCGACATTGAGCCGATTCACGTCGCGGCCTACATTGAGCAACACCCCGGATCACGCCCATCGCAGAAGCAATGCCTGGCAGCCGTTCGAATGCTCTTCGATTGGCTTGTGGTCGGTCAGATCATTGCGATGAATCCTGCCAGCTCGGTTCGCGGTCCGACACACGTCGTAAAACGCGGCAAGACGCCGGTTTTGACCAGCGAACAAGCTCGGCAGTTGCTCGATTCGATCGAGGTTGATTCCGTTGGCGGCTTACGCGATCGGGCGCTCATCGGCTTAATGGTCTTCAGTTTCGCCCGCGTTAGTGCTTCCGTGAACATGCGAGTCGAGGACTATTTCCAGCAGGGCAAGCGATGGTGGTTCCGTCTCCATGAGAAAGGCGGAAAACGTCACGAGGTACCGGCCCACCACAATGCCGAAGCCTATATGGACGCTTACCTCGAAGCGGCAGGGATTGCCGAGGACAAGAAAGGTCCCCTCTTCCGGACTTTGAGCCGCAGTCGCCAGCTGACCGATTTCCAGATGACGCGGATCGACGCCTTTCGGATGATCAAACGCCGAGCCCTTGCCGCGGGGATACCAGCATCGACATGCTGCCATACCTTTCGTGCCACCGGAATCACGGCATATCTGGAGAATGGCGGGACAATCGAAAAGGCCCAGCAAATCGCCGCCCATGAATCGCCCAGGACGACGAAGCTCTACGACCGAACGGACGATGAAATCACCCTGGATGAGATCGAGAAGATCGCAATCTAGGTGACATATTTTTGATACGTCCTTTAATTCCCCGCGTGATTGCCGCGTTATGGAGCTTTTGGTAAGGTTTACCCTGTCCGCTTGAATTAGGTGAGGAGTCTTCGAAATGATGCGACGGGAGGGTTTTCTCCAGGTCAAAGAAGCGGCCAGGCTTCTCGACGTTTCCCCAAATACGGTTCGTGCGTGGGGTGCCTCGGGCAAGATTCCAGAGTATCGTCACCCTGTGAACCGATATCGCCTCTACAAAAAGATCGATCTCGATCGAATTCTCCGGACGCTGAAACGCCGGATCATGCAGTGAACTTAATTTCCCCAACATCGTCGGCTGCCGAAATGCCGAACCCAAACAGGAGGCCATCATGCAACTTGCCCAGTTGAAGCCGGGCCTCGCAGTCGTCGGCCTTGAACCCGAACTGGTCGCCACGGTGATGGCGGTCGTTCCGATTTCTCAAGATTCAGTTCAGGTGATCTACCGGCTACCGGATGGCGTCATCAAGGAACGGTTGCTCCACACTGCTGACGAAGCAAGCATTTCGGTACCGACGACGGCCCACCCTTGGGCTTTCGACGGAGACGGCGCGGCATTCAAGCTCGCATGTGAAGCCAAGCGGCTTGACCTCGCATTCCTTTTCGACCCAATGATGGCGGTCCATACCTCGAACGTCGATCCGTTGCCGCATCAGATTACCGCCGTCTATGAGTCGATGCTGCCACGCCAGCCATTGCGATTCGTCCTCGCCGACGATCCGGGCGCGGGCAAGACGATCATGGCAGGCCTCTACATTCGCGAACTGATCATGCGGGCTGACGCACGACGCGTGGTGATCGTCGCTCCCGGCAGCTTGGTGGAACAGTGGCGGGACGAACTCTTCGAGAAGTTCGGTCTCGAATTCCGCATCTTCTCAACGGCACTGGAGGAAGCATCCCCCAGCGGAAATCCATTCGAGGATCACCATCAGATAATCGTTCGGCTTGATCAAATGTCCCGCAACGAGGATCTTCAGGCGAAGCTTTGTGCCGCTGGTTGGGACTTGGTCGTGTTCGATGAAGCGCACAAGCTTGCCGCCCACTTCTTCGGCTCGAAGTTGGAGAAAACGGGCCGCTTCCGGTTTGCCGAGGCTCTCGGCAAAGACACGCGGCATTTGCTGCTCATGACAGCGACGCCGCACAACGGCAAGGAAGAGGATTTTCAGCTTTTCCTCTCGCTCCTCGACTCGGATCGCTTCTACGGCAAATTTCGCGACGGCGTACACAAGGTCGATGTCAGCGACCTCATGCGTCGAATGGTGAAGGAGGAACTCGTCAAGTTCGACGGGACTCCCCTCTTCCCGGAACGGAAGGCATACACCGTCAACTACAAGCTCTCAAATGCCGAGGCCGCACTCTACGAAGCCGTGACGAACTATGTCCAAACGGAAATGGGGAAAGCCGACCAGTTGGGCGGTTCGCGTAAAGGCTCTGTCGGTTTCGCTCTAACTACTCTGCAGCGCCGTCTCGCATCCAGTCCCGAGGCCATCTACCAGTCGCTTCGTCGCCGAAAAGACCGGCTTGGTGAACGTCTTCGCGCCGAAAAACTCGGCGACCGCGGCAAGCACCTTCTCGCGGAAACGGTGGATTACGTTCCCGATGATGACGACGACCTGAACGCAGATGAACAGGAAAGTCTCGAAGAGAAGCTGGTCGATCAGGCGACGGCTGCGAAAACCATCGCCGAACTCGAAGCAGAAATCGTCATCCTCAAGGACCTTGAAGCCCAGGCGAAGGCCGTGGTCGCCTCCGGCTTGGACCGCAAGTGGGAGGAACTCTCGAAACTCCTTCAGAACAATCCACAGATGCACGACGAAAGCGGACGGCAACGCAAGATCATCATCTTCTCCGAGCACCGCGACACGCTCAACTACTTGCACGCCAAAATCGCGGGCGTGCTCGGCTCTGCACAAAGCATCATCACCATCCACGGTGGGACGCATCGCGACGAGCGGAAAAAGTTTCAGGCTCTCTTCCGCTCCGATCCCGATACCCGCGTGCTGATCGCCACTGACGCCGCAGGCGAAGGGGTGAACCTGCAATGCGCCCACTTGATGGTCAATTACGACCTTCCCTGGAATCCGAACCGCCTGGAACAACGTTTCGGACGCATTCACCGTATCGGCCAGACTGAAGTCTGCCACCTCTGGAGCCTTGTTGCCAAGGAAACCCGCGAAGGAGATGTTTGGCACCGCCTGCTCGAAAAGCTCGCCACCGAATGCGAAGCCCTGAAAGGAAAGGTCTTCAATATCCTCGGCGACGTGTTCGAGGAAAAAAGTCTCAAGGAATTGCTAATCGAAGCGATCCGTTATGGGGACCGCCCCGAAGTGCGAGCCAAGCTGTCCCAGCGAATTGATCATGCCTTCGATCACGACCACCTCAAAGCCCTGCTCGACCGCACGGCCCTGGCACAAGAAACGATGTCGGCGGATCGGCTCTTCAAGGTGAAGGAAGAGATGGAACGCGCCGAGGCCCGACGGCTCCAACCGTTCTTTGTTCGGGCCTTCTTTCTCAAGGCGTTCGACACACTTGGTGGAACGATTCATCGTCGCGAAGCCGAACGCTGGGAAATTACGCACGTTCCCGCCACGGTGCGGGAACGAGATCGCCGTCTGACAGGCCGCAACCGCCGCGAGCAGGAGCCCATTCTCAAACGATATGAACGTGTCGCCTTCACTCGCGATGCTCTCCAACCAAGCGATAAGCCCGGGCTCGCTCGTGCCGTGTTAATGCATCCCGGTCACCCGTTGATGCTTGCCCTCACGGACATGATTCTCGAACAGAATGCCAACCTCCTCCGGCGTGGTGCCGTCCTAGTCGACCCGGCAGACGAAACCGATCAGGCCTGGCTTCTGTTTCTGCTCACGCACGAAGTCAAATCCGGTGACGGCGTCACACTTTCCAAGCGGATGCAATTCATCCGCGTGAACCCCGACGGTTCCGCTGCGTTTGCAGGATGGGCGCCACACCTCGATTTCGAACCACTCGCTGAAGCGGACAGGCCGCGACTGACTGAACTCCTCAATGCACCGTGGATTCAGAGCGACCAGGAGCAGAGAGCTATTTCGCTCGCAGCTGGTTCGCTCGTCCCCCAGCATTTCAAGGAAGTTGCCGATCGGCGAATCGAACACGTCGATAAGACGCTTGCAGCGGTCCACGAACGGCTCACCAAGGAAATCTCCTTCTGGACGGATCGAGAGATCAAGCTCAAAGACGACCTCGCCCTTGGCAAGGATGTGCGGCTCAATCTAGACAACGTAAAAAAGACGCTGGAAGACCTGCAAAGTCGTCTCGATGGCCGCAAGAAAGAACTCCGTGCGATGCGGCAGGTGCAAAATGGCACACCCGTGATTCT
>WBZS01002486.1_pt1 | contig 11384 bp, 10 predicted proteins | sample 5204201 | NCBI WGS metagenome assembly WBZS01 (sample SAMN12344357, study PRJNA552823) | activated sludge metagenome | biome: Activated sludge suspended growth; feature: Nitrification reactor; material: Wastewater; isolation source: activated sludge from nitrification reactor of wastewater...
GCGGTCGCCAGCAGTCGCCCGGCCTGCCCCGCGATCTGGGCGCACAGGTCCTTGAACAACCGCGTCTCGACCTCGAGAATGCGCTCCTCGGCGTTGAGCACAAGGGTCTCGTACTCTTTCAGCTCGGGCGTGATGTAGCGCTCGGCGTTGGTCAGCGTCTGCCTGCGGATGTAGTTCGCCGGGGCCTGTTCGCTCTTGCCGCGGCTGATCTCGATGTAGTAACCGAAGACCTTGTTGTAACCGACCTTGATGGTCTTGATGCCGGTGCGGTCGCGCTCCGATTGCTCGAGGCCCGCGATCCACTCGCGCGCGTGCCGCGAAGCCTCGAGGATCTCGTCCAGCTCGCGCGAATAGCCGCTGCGGATGATCCCGGTTTTCGAGAGCACGGCCGGCGGCTCTTCGGCCAGCGCCAGGAGCAAGAGGTCGAGCACATCGCCGCACGGATCGAACCCGCCCAGGCCGAGGTCACCGGGCACGGTCGCCAGCAGCCGGGCGAGGTCGGGCACCGCCGCCAGGGTCTCACGCAGGGCGACCAGATCGCGCGGTTGGGCCGACCCGGCGATGACGCGGTTGGTGATGCGCTCGACGTCGCTCAGCGGCTTGAGGGCCGCGAGCAGCTCGGCCCTGAGCAGGCCGTGGGCGTGGAAGGCCCCCACCCGATCGTGCCGACGCCGGATCCGACCGATATCGAGGAGCGGCTGGCTGACCCAGTGGCGCAGCAGGCGCGCGCCCATCGGCGTGGTGGTGTGATCGAGCACGCCAAGCAGCGAACCGCGGGTCTGGCCGCCGCGCAGGGTCTCGGTCAACTCGAGGTTGCGGCGCGTGGCCGGGTCGAGCGTCATGAACTCGCCCAGGTGGTACAGGCTGACGCGCGTCAGCAGACGCAAAGCTCCGGGCTGCGTGTCGCGGACGTAGCCAAGCACCACCGCGCAGGCCGCGGTCGCCAGCGCCTGGCCCTCGAGCCCGAGACCGGCCAGCGAGCCGGCGCCGAAGTGTTCGAGGAGCGCGTTGCGCGCGCGCCCAGGGTCGAATCGTTTGGGCGGAAGCGGCGTGCACGGCACCGTGACGCCGGTCAACGCTTCGGCCGGCAGGTCCTCCGATACGAGCAGTTCCGCCGGGCGCAGCCGCACCAGCTCGTGGCGGGCCTGGGCGCGCACATCAGCCCCGGTCAGCACCGCGACGGCGAAGTGCCCGGTGGTGATATCGGCATGCGCCAACGCGCCGTGCTCGCCGGCGATGACCAGAGCGGCCAGATAATTGTTGCGGCCCGCGTCCAGCAGGCCCGGCTCGACGATCGTCCCGGGCGTGACCACGCGGATGACTTCGCGCGTCACGAGGCCGTTGATCGGCTCGGTGCCCGTCTGCTCGCAGATCGCGACGTGGTGGCCGTGCTCGATCAGACGCGCGATATAGGTGTCAACCGCATGAAACGGGATGCCGGCCATCGGCACGCGGCGCGAGCCGTTCTTGTACATATTGGCCCGGCTGGTGAGCACGATCTCGAGATCGCGCGCGATGACCTCGGCGTCCTCGTCGAAGGTCTCGTAGAAATCGCCCAACCGAAAGAACAGGATCGTGTGGGGGTAGCCGCGCTTGATCTCCAGATATTGCCGACGCAAAGCCGTCGGCTCATGTTCGATATCGGTCATGTAGGACTCAATCCGGCAATTGCTGATTGTTGATTGCTGATTGCTGACTGAGGGTCAATCAGCAATCAACAATCAGCAATCACAATGATCCCAGCGCGGCTTCGGTGTCGGGGAAGACCCGGAAGAGCGGATCGAGGCCGGCCATCTCGAGCACTTCTTTGACGCGCACCGAAGGCTGAGCGAGGATGACCGAACCGCCCTTGGGCTTGAGCGCCTTCTGGGCCGCGATCAACGCGCGCACACCGGCGCTGCTGATGTAGTCGGTGCCGTCCATCTCGAGGATGACGTGCGTCGAACCGGCGTCGATCTGCTTCTGCAGCGCCTCTTCGAATTTGGCGGCCACGCTGGCGTCGACACGGCCGGTGATTCGCAGCACGTTGGCCCGTTTGTGTTCGCGGATGAGTATGTCCATAAGTCCCTTGATGCTCTTGGCTACGTCGTGCGGCGGACGTCGCAATGATAATGCAGCCGCGTGCATTCAGCAATCTAACTCCGGCGCCCGGGCCCGACCGAGTGCGAGCTCTTGAGATCCGGTCGTGAGGATGGGCGTCGTCGTGGCGTTGGCCAACCGACCCTTCAGCGCTTGAGCATCTGCAGCGCCATCACCAGATCGGTCCTGGCTTTCACCGAGTGCTTGAGTTGGGCGGGCATATAGGCCCACGCCCCGGGCGTGGCTTCGCGCACTTCATCGCCGAAGGTCAGCGTCGCCTCGCCGCTCAAGATGTGAATCACGGCGGGCACCGCTGCGGTGTGCTCGGAGAGCACCTGACCGGCCGCGAACTGGAAGATCACGAGCTTGAGCGACTCGTTATCGACAAGCGTGCGGCTCAGGATGCCGTCGGAGGGCAACGTCAACGGCTGGAAAAGGGCATCGAGGTAGGTGAACGTCTCGGTCATCTCAGCGTCCTTTCGTCGATCACCGCCGCAGATACTCGGCCAACAACTGCGCGGTGTGGATCAGCGACTCGCGATGGGTGCGCTCGTAATTGTGCGATGCATCCACGCCCGGGCCGACCAGGCCCACGCGCACGTCGCCGCCGGAGCGCCAATAGGCCTCGCCGTCCGAGCCGTAGTACGGATAGATGTCGACGGTATGCGGGATGCCGGCGTCGGAGGCCAGCGCGCGCAGCTTGCGGTTCATGTCGGGATGGTATGGTCCGCCCGAGTCCTTGACGCAGATGCAGGCGCTGAACTCGTCCGAGCCCTGGCCCGGGCCGACCGCGGCCATGTCGACGGTCAGGAGCTCGACCAGATCGTCGGGCAGCCCGGCCGCCGCGCCGTGCCCGACCTCCTCGTAGTTGCTGATGTGGATCGTCGTGCGCTGAGCCGGTTTGAGGCCCGCCCGTTCGAGCGCGGCCAGCGCCGCGTAAACGCACGCCACCGCGGCCTTGTCGTCGAGATGGCGCGAGCGCACGAACCCGGCCGGACCGACTTCGACACGCGGGTCGAACGCAACAACGTCGCCGACGCCGATGCCCAGCGCCCGAGTCTCGTCGGCCGAACGAGTGCGCGCGTCGAGCCGGACCTCGAGGGCGTCGTCTTCGCGCTTGGTGTCGCCGGTGGCCGTGCCGAAGATGTGGCTCGACGCCTGGTTGAGCAACAAGCTACCGCGCACCTCGGCGCCGCCGTGCGTGAACACCGTGCAGCCTTCGCCCTCGATCGTGTTCCAGGCGAAGCCCCCGATCTTGGTCAGCTTGAGCCGCCCGTTGGCCTTGATCTCCTTGACCATCGCGCCCAGGGTGTCGACATGAGCGGTCACGCCGCGTGGGGCGTCGCTCGAGCCGCCCTCCAGGGTCAGCACGAGCGCGCCCTTGCGAGTCCGCACCGGTGCGCCGAAACGGGCAAAACGTTCTTCGCAGTAGGCGATTGCGCGTTCGGTCCAACCGGTCGGGCTGGGTGTCTTGAGCAGAGGGATCAAGAAGTCCAGGAGTTCATCGATATCAATCGGAAGTGGCGTAGTCATAAGGGCATTATAGAGGCCTCGGGGTGGTGTGAGACATGGCCGCGTCGTTGCGTCGGTGACGACTGACGTCGTCACGACACGAGCTAAGGCCAAATACGTCTTTGACGAACAGTGATGCCGCCGATGCAGAGTCTTGTCGTGGCGACGTCAGTCGTCACGGCGTGGCCCTGACGCCGATCGCGTTCGCGCCCACTCCGGGAACCCGCTGAGCAACTGAGAGCAATTACCGACCCTTTGCCGCCCCTTTTGCGGTGACCAAGAAATCGACGGATGCATACAATCGAACCGGAGGGTCTATGCGAAATAAGCGTGCGTATGTCGTCTTTGGCCTGTTGGCCGTGCTGTTGGCGCCCTTCGGCCTGTCGTCCCCGGCGCAGGCTGCTACCGATCGCGTGATCTACGGAGACGCGCTCGGGAGTGGCGTGCAGAACTGGTCGTGGGACACCACGGCCAACTTCGCCAACACGACGCCTGCCCAGGCCGGGTCCGCCTCGATCGCGGTGACGTACACGGCCGGAGACGCCGGTCTTTACCTGCATCTGGAACCGGCACAGTCCACCGCCGGTTACGATCGGATACGGTTCTACGTGCGCGGCGGTTCAGCGACGGCCCATCTGCGATTCGCCGTGGATAGTACCCAGGTCGGCGCCGACTTCACGGCGCCTACCGGCGCATGGACGGTGTTCGAATACAGTCTCGGCGCGATGGGCTCGCCCTCTCAGATCAGCGAGTTGTGGTGGCAGGACACCACAGGCGCCGCGCAGCCCACGTTCTACATCGATAGCATCACGCTTGTCGCGAGCACGGGCGTGCCGACCGCCACGCCGCCTGCGGCTGCCGGCCCGACGCTCAGCATCAACGTCGGCGCCGATCGCGCGCCGATCAGCCGCTGGATCTACGGCATGAACTACCCCGATACGACCCTGGCGCAGGAACTGGCGCTCCCGGTCGCGCGTTGGGGCGGCAATTCGACCTCGCGCTACAACTGGCAGCTCGACGTGTACAACACGGGCAGCGACTGGTATTTCGAGAACATCACCAACGCCGTAACGAACGTCGGCGCCCTGCCCAACGGCTCGGCCGCCGATCAGTTCGTCACGGCCAACCAGGCTGCCGGCAGCGACACGATCATGACCGTGCCGCTGATCGGCTGGGTGGCCAAAGGTCGCATCGCCAACCATCCCTATGATTGCGGGTTCAAAGTTTCGAAGTACGGCACGCAACAAAGTACCGACTCCTGGGATCCCGATTGCGGGAACGGCGTCGCCGCCAACGGAACCAACCTCACCGGCAACAGCGCGACGGACACCAGCGTCGCCATCACTCCGACCTTCGTCCGCGATTGGGTCCTGCACCTCAAGAACACGTTTGGCGCAGCCAACACCGGCGGGGTTCGCTTTTACAACCTCGACAACGAGCCGATGTTGTGGAACAGCACCCACCGCGATATCCATCCCAACCCGACGACGTACGACGAGATCACTAATGCCGGCATCACCTACGCGTCTGCGGTCAAGCAAGGGGATCCAGCCGCCAGCACACTCGGGCCGGTGCTGTGGGGCTACTGCGCCTACTTCTATTCCGCACGCGACAATTGCGCGCCCGGCCTCGACTACTCGAGCCACAGCAACACCTACTTCGTGCCCTGGTATCTGTCGCAGATGCGCGCCCATGAGCAGGCCAATGGCACGCGTCTGCTCGACTACCTCGACCTGCACTATTATCCGCAGGCCAACGGCGTGCCGCTGAGCACCGCCGGCAGCGCAGCCACGCAAGCGCTGCGTCTGCGGAGCACGCGCTCGCTGTGGGATCCGGCCTACGTCGACGAAAGCTGGATCCCGGACCTCAATATCGATGGCGGCGTCATCAAACTAATCCCGCGCATGCAGGCCTGGGTCGACACCTACTATCCAGGGACGCAGTTGGCGATCACGGAATACAACTGGGGCGGCCTTGAAAGCATGAACGGTGCCCTGGCTCAGGCCGACGTCCTCGGCATCTTCGGGCGTGAAGGCCTCGACCTGGCCACGCTGTGGGGGCCGCCCACACCGACCCAGCCGGGCGCATACGCCTTCCGCATGTACCTCAACTATGACGGCGCCGGCTCGAAGTTCGGCGAGACCCACGTCCGCGGTCTGAGCACCGATCAAAGCCAGCTCTCCGTGTACGCCGCGCAGCGTACGTCCGATCAGGCCGTGACGGTGATGATCATCAACAAGACTGCCGGCAGCCTGAACACGACGCTGAGCCTGACCGGCTTTTCGGCCGCCTCTGGCGCGCGTGTCTTCCGTTATTCAGGCGCCGACCTCACCCACATCGTTCGCCAGACCGATCTCATCGTCACGTCGAGCTCGATCCCGGTCACCGTGCCCGCCAACTCGATCACGCTGGTCGAGCTCAAACCGGGCACGCCGCTCAACCTGACCCCACGCGTCCGCATGCCGATGATGGCACGTTAATCGAGGAGCGCGGAGCGAGGGGCGAAAAGCGACAGGTTCCTCGCTCCTCGCTCCTCGCCCTTCGCTCCGCGCTCCTCGCTCCTCCTCCCCCTTGACTCTCCAGCCCCTGGAAGGTGTATTCTCACGTCCGAGGCATGGCCATGCTAAAGATCGGCGAATTCTCACGCGTCAGCCAGGTGCCGGTGAAGACCCTGCGTTACTACGAGGAACTGGGCCTGATCAGCCCGGCCCACGTCGACGCCTTCACCGGCTACCGTTACTACACCGTCGAACAATTGCCACGGCTCAACCGGATCCTGGCTCTGCGAGACCTGGGGTTCTCGCTTGATCAGATCCTGGCGATCGTGACCGAGGGCGTGTCGCTCGAGAACCTGCGGGGGATGCTGCGCCTCCGACAGGCCGAGCAAGCGGCTCGGGTGCTCGAGGCACAGGATCGATTGGCCCGGGTGGAAGCGCGGCTGGCGCTCATCGAAAGGGAGGGGCTTGTGAGTCACTACGACATCGTCTTGAAGCAGGTCGATCCGATCCGCGTGGCGGGGGTCCGGGGCGTCATGCCCGGCTATGCCGAACAGGGCCCGTTGTGGAACGCGCTGTACCGCGACCTGAACACGCACAGCGCCCACTTCTCAGGGCCATGCCTGACCCTGTACTTTGAGGAGGGCGAAGAGCAGCCCGGCGTCGACATGGAGGTATGCCAGCCGTACACCGGTCCGGCGCCAGCCGACCCGAAGGTCACGGTGCATGATCTGGCAGGCGGCCTGATGGCCAGCGCCGTGCATCACGGGCCATATGCGACCCTGTCACAGGCCTATGACGCGCTGTTGCTCTGGATCAAGGAGAGCGGCTACCGCGTGGCCGGCCCAGCTCGCGACGTCTATCTTCAGTCGTCCACGGGCGGAAACCAGAACGACCCGGCCTGCGTGACCGAGATCTTGTTCCCGGTCGAGCACGCCGCGTAAAGCGGTGGAGCGAAGAGGGAGGAGCGACTCTCCTCCTCCCTCCCTCTTCGCTCTTCGCTCGTCGTACTTCACTCCTCTCACATAGCCATCGCGATCCCCTGTTGCACCGGACGGCTCCGTCGGATCAACCAGAGGCTACCCGCCGCCAGGCCGACGATGACCACGTACCCCAGCCAATCGGCGCCCGGCAGCAGGATCGGCTGCGCGAAGGCGATCAGATCGACCGCGCTGTGGATCACGATCGCCAGCGGGTAAGCCCAGCCCTGCCCGCGGCTCACGGCGCGCCAAACCAGCACGGTCAGGCCCACATGGCCGACGATGATCAGCAGCCGCGAGACTGCGCCGATCAAAAAGTACTCGGGCTGCGGGTCGATGGCGCGCATCTCGGCCGGCAGAAAGTCGCGCATGAAGAACAGGGCCACCACCCCCATGGCCGTCTGCAGACCCAGGACGATCGACTCGACCCCGCCGTGCGCCGCCCCGGCGACGAGCGCGCCGCGCCAGTTTGTCGGGTCACGCAGAGCCGCGCTGCGTCGGTAGTACAGGAACCGCGAGGTCTCCTCGACGACCCCGGCCGTGAGCGAAAGCGCCACTGGCCACACCAGCGGGCCCTGCCCGAAGATCGCGGTCGCCGCGATCGGCACGCCGATGATGAACGGCAACGCCGTAAGCCAGGTCAGGCACCCCAGCCCGACCATACGCCATGAAACACCGAGTTTCCGGGTCAACCCGACCCACAGGATCGGCGGGACCAGGAACATGATCGCAAGTTGAAGGAGTGCAGCCACGAGTGCCATTGTGACGATCCTTTAGTCAATCTCAGGGTTTTTGCTGGTTTCGGTACGCCTGCACGGCATAGATCCCGAGGCCGATGGCGATCCCGATCGGGATCCCGAAAGCGCCAAGGCCCGTGGCCATCAGGGCCGCGCCGATCCCGGCGCCGATCGCCAACCAGGCGCCGACGCTCGCCGACGTGTCCGTGTTCTGCGTCATGGTCAATTCTCCGATCCGCGCTGCGAGGTGATGGCGCCCGCTGCAGCGCCAAGCGCCACGCCCAAAGCGAGGGCGACCGGCCCAAAGCCCGCGGACATCAGGGCCGCGCCGACACCGGCGCCGATCGCGATCCAACTGCCAAACGTGTTGCGACGGGTCAGGTTGTTGTTCATCTCGGTTGCTCCGTGTGGTCCGTGTTGATGGGCACAGCTTACGGCCGCTCGCCCGCCCACGCCTCCCTCGCAGGGGATGGCTGGAGACAAGACAAAGGGCCGACGCTGACGTCGGCCCGAGGTGGGATCTGCGGCTAGATCGAACGATATAGGCGCGCCGGTTCAGGGCTCCAGGTGGATGATCCCGCGCCGCAGCGCCTCGGTGACGGCCTGAGTTCGGTCCTGCACGCCGAGCTTGCCCAGCAGGCCGTTGACATGCACCTTGACCGTGCCCTCGGCGATGCCCAAGGCCGCCCCGATCTCTTTATTGCTCCGGCCGGCAACGATCAGGGCCAACACATCATGTTCGCGCTCGGTCAGCGGCTCGCTCAACATCCGATCCGCCAGCTTGGTCGCGATCTCTTCGGGGATGCGCTTGCCACCGGCGTGCACGGTCCGCACCGTCTCGACGATCTCATCGCGGGGCGTGTCCTTGAGCAGATACGCCCGCGCGCCGGCCTGGAGCGCCCGGAAGATGTCTTCGTCCCCGTCGAACGTGGTCATCACCACCACCCGCGCCTCGGGCCAGCTCGCCCGGATCTCCGTGATCGCGCCGACCCCGCCCAGCTCGGGCATGTTGAGATCCATCAAGATCACGTCCGGGCGCAACTCGAGCGCCAGCCGGACGGCCTCGAGCCCGTTGACCGCCTCCGCGACCGTGCGCAGATCGGGCCGCCGATTGAACATCGCCGCCAGACCCTCGCGCACTACCGGGTGGTCGTCGGCGATCAACAGCGTGATCGGTTCAGTCATGTCGTCACTTTCCGGGTCAGCGGGATCTCCGCCGTCACCGTGGTGCCGGCCGGGCCGGTCTCAACGGCCAACGAGCCCGAATGGCGCGCAGCTCGTTCGCGCATGCCGATCAGGCCGAAGCCGCCCGACCCGGGCGCGGGCCGGGCCGCCAGGCCGCGGCCGTCGTCGGCGACCTGCAGGGTTACGGACTCAGAGTCACTGCGCAAGTTCAGGGTCAGCGTCGTCGCCTGGGCGTACTTCAGGGCGTTGGTCACGGCCTCCAGCGCGATACGCAGCAGATCGTCCTCAAGGGCCGGATCCAGCGCCGGCAGCTCGGGCGAAAACTCAAACCGCGCGGCGATGCCGGCCGGGTTCGCCAGCGTCAACACGCTCTCGCGCAGCGCTGCGGTGAGCGTGCGCTGCGTGAGGGCCGTGGGCCGCAACGCCCAGACCGACCGACGCGCTTCAGCCAGGCTCTCGCGCGCCAGCGCCCGCGCACGCGCGATGTGTTCGGCGGCTTCGTGCGGCGACCCGTCCGCCGCGTCCTCGGCGGCCTCGAGCTGGATGACGATGCCCGTGAAGCCCTGGGCCAGCGTGTCGTGGATCTCGCGCGCCATGCGGTTGCGCTCGGTCTGGATGGCTCCGTCGCGCGTCGCCTGGGTCAGGCGCGTGATCTGCATGGCGAGCGAGAGCTGGCGCATCAGAGCCTGAGCGAGCACGATCTCATCGGACCCGAACGCGCGTCGATCGGTGCGGTTGATGGCCAGCAGACCGATCAGCTCGCCTTCGCCCTGCCCGCCCTCGTCGGGGCCGCTCAGCACCGGCACATACAGGACCGCTCGAATGCCTTCGGCGATCATGCGCTCGCGGTTCACCAGGCGCGGGTCACGTCGCACATCCGCGATCACGAACGGACGGCGGAGCCGGCTCATCTCCTGCCAGACCGGGACCGCCGCGACCGGTATCGGATCCGGATGCGTGCCGGGCACCGCATCCGGCGCCAGGACCTTGCCTTCGAGCACCGCTCGATACAGACGCAGGGTCTGATCCTGCGGCTCCAACCTGAACAGCGAAGCGAACTGCACCTGCAACTGGTCGGCCAGAGCCGCCAGCACCTGCTCGAGCAGCGAGTCGGTCGTCGAGTCGGCCGCCAGGGCGTCGGATGTGCGGGCCAGGGCCAGCGCCTGCCCGCGCGCCGAGACTACGGCCCGCTCGAGCGTGTTGGCGAACAGCCATGTCCCCGCCCCGGTGACCGCGATGAGCGCGCACCAGACGGCGGCAACCGGGCCGAGCTCGGCCCAGGTCTTGAGCGCCCCGGTGGGGGTCCACCATCCATAGACCTCACCGGCCGCCATCATCACGATCCAGCCGCAGTAGAACACCGACCAGGTCACCGTGAAAGCGCCGCCGACGACCAGGCCGCACAACACGATGCCCACCAGGAACAGGCCGTTGATCGGGTGCGCGAGCCCGAAGGTCTGCGAGGCGTAGATCATCGGCTGGCTGACGCCGGCCAATAGAAACGCCGCTGCCAGCGCCACGCGGGTCGGGCTGCCGCGCACCATCCACGCGCACACCCCGCACAGCGCGATCAGGCCGAGCGCGTCCCAGGGGTACAGGTGCGTGGCCCGAACGCCGGCCAACCCGGCCAGCAGGTAGGCCAGGCTCAGCACCGCGACGGCGGCCAGCAATGGCCGCAGCAACTCGGCACGCAGCTCGAGCAAGGGCACGACGGGGACGGAGCGCGTGTTCGCCATGGACCGCCATTGTACGCGGGAGATGCGTGATCGGAGATGGGTGATACCAGCCCTGCAGGGCTATCGCGTCTTATTCGCGAGGACCGGGTTCTTAGCCACGAATTTCACGAATTGATGTAACTGTTCAGCCCTGTCGGGAATAGGCAGGCGAAAAACGGGGTGATGTGAGGGTCGGGGCTCCGCCCCGACCCTCACATCACCCCGTTTTTCGCCCCGATTTCCTGCTGGCTGAGCGGTTACTTCAATTCGTGGCTAAAATCGTACCGGTTCACTTTAGATGCGTTAGCCCTGACCAGCCCTGCCGGGCAATCAGCTCCGCATTCGTCCTGACGTATAATTAAGTGATGTTCACCGTGCGGCACGCCCATCACCAGCGATATGGCGACTGACCACCGGGCCACCCAGGCATCGAGATCTCTCAACGCGGGCCCGACGCCCGCGTTTTTGTTTGAGGCGACGACATGAAGAACAAGGTCCCCACCGTCAAGGGTACGCGCGAGTTCTACCCCGAGCAGATGGCACTGCGCAACTGGCTTTACGCCAACATGCGCGCGGCGGCCCAGACCTTCGGGTATCAAGAATGGGACGGCCCTTTCCTCGAGACGCTGGATCTGTACGCGGCCAAATCCGGCGAGGAACTGGTCAAGGAGCAGGCCTTCG
>WBZS01002488.1_pt1 | contig 11383 bp, 8 predicted proteins | sample 5204201 | NCBI WGS metagenome assembly WBZS01 (sample SAMN12344357, study PRJNA552823) | activated sludge metagenome | biome: Activated sludge suspended growth; feature: Nitrification reactor; material: Wastewater; isolation source: activated sludge from nitrification reactor of wastewater treatment...
CAACCGTGAGTACGGGGCCCGCCGCGACCAGATCCTCGCCGAGATCGGCGAACTCGAGAACCGCAAGGTCGGTATGGCCTCCCAGCTGGTCGCGATCGAGGGTCGTCTCGAGGAGTATCGCTCGGCGCTCACCAGCGTCCACGGCGCGATCGGGGCGGTGCTCGACGATCCCGAGACGGCGCTGCGCTCGCCGCTGCCCGGCATCGACCTGGCCGGCATCGTCCGCCCGGTCGCCGAGCCGGTGCCCGAACCCGACGTCGCCCCTGCCGACGTGGCGTCCTCTGACGACGCCCCGTTCGACGCCGCCCCCTACGAGCCGGCCGTGTTCGCCCCCGTTGCCGACGTCGCCCCCGACGCGCGGTCCTTCGACACCGAGCCGTCCTACGCCGAGCCGATCGGCGAACCGGCCTTCACCGACTCCCCGTTCGGCGAGCCGGTCGGGTCCGAGCCGGCCTTTGCCGACGCCGTATTCTCCGAGCCCGCGTTCTCCGACGCTGGTTTCGCCGAGGTCGCGTTCTCCGACGACGACCCGGCGTTCCGCAACGGCTCGAGCGGCTCTCACTTCGGCGAGGCCACACTCCTCGACCCCAACGACCTGGCCGTGCCGTACTCCGAGGAGACGGAACTGGCCGGCGGCGCCGACCTTCCGTGGTCCGACGATCGCCTCGACGACCGTGCCGACGAGGCGCCCGTCGGGGATCCGTGGGGTCCGGGCAGCTGGGGCGAGGTCGCCTCGTTCCCCGACCCGTCCGCTGCGTTCGCTCCCGAGGGCGAGGTCTTCGAGCGAGAGGCCACCGCCACGACGGCCACGACCGCCACGCACGCCTTCACCGAGTTCCCCTCCGAGGGGCTGCCCGTCATCGGTGGCGACCGCTACACCCGCGACCTCGACCAGGCGGTCAACCAGCCCGACGAATCCCACGACGACGCCATGACGGCGTTCTTCGAGGGTGACGACGAGCACCAGACCCGCCGGTTCGGTCGCCGTCGCTGACCCGCGGCGCGTCCGTTCGCCGTCGACGACCCCGGTTCGTGCCCCTGTTGGCCCGGACCGGGGTCGTTGCGCGTGCCGACGCCGTTTGCCCCCGATCCGGCGTGCGGCACAAGGTCCTCGCCCTGCGCACGGGCCTGCGTCTAGGCTGCGCCGGTTCAATCTCGACATCGAGCTTGCGTCGACACTGAGCGCCTCAACCACACCGGTGGCGGTCCCTGGCCGGCCCGGTGACGAACAGCCCGGCGCCAGCGCTGCACCGTCGGGCGAGGGGGAACATGCCAGCCACCAAGAAGCCTGCTGCCAGCGCAGCCCCGGCGACGTCCAAGAAGAAGGCACCGTCGACGGCGAAGAAGGCGCCGGCCAAGTCGGCCCCGGCCCCCGCCAAGAAGGCTCCGGCATCGGCGGCCAAGAAGGCACAGGCCAAGAAGGCAACGGCTCCCGCCAGCACAGCGCCGAAGAAGGCGCCGGCGACCGCGGCGAAACGCGGTGCGCCCGCGGGCAAGGCCGCCCCTGCTAGAAAGTCCGCCGCCCCCGCAACCACCAAGGCGACCAAGACAGCCCCTGCTGGCAAGCAGACCGCCGCGACCCGCTCTCCCGCCAAGGAATCCGCAGTGCCTACGAAGAAGTCACCCTCCACCTCCGCCCCGGCCAAGAAGGCCCCCGCCAAGAAGGCGCCGGCCAAGAAGGCGCCGGTCGCCGAGGAGGCGCCGGCTCCGGCCAAGAAGGCCCCCGCCGCCAAGCCGGTCACGTCGGTCGCTCCGGTCACCTCGGTCCTCGGCAGCCTGCCCCGGCTCGGCAAGAACCCGCCGCCGCGTCTCACCAAGTCGCCCTACGACGCCAAGTTCCTCGAGTCCCAGCGTGCCCTTCTCCTGAAGGAGCGCGAGGTGTACAGCCGTCAGGCCGAGGCCCTGTTCGCCGAGGCCCAGGCGCTCACCGCCAATCGTGAGCCGGGCGACGTGCAGTTCGACGAGGAGTCCGGCGAGGGCGACACGCTTGCCGTCGAACGCGACCAGGACCTCGAGCTCAGCGCCCGGGCGCGGGCGACCGTCGAGGACATCGATCTCGCGCTCGAGCGCATCGACAACGGCGTGTACGGCATCTGCGCCGGCTCCGGCCAGGCCATCCCCAAGGAGCGCCTGAAGGCGATCCCGTGGGCGACCGAGCGGGTCGAGTACAAGGTCGGGGGCTTCGGGCGACTCTGACCGAGTCCGGCCGAGGCGGTAGCCTGCACCGATGAGCGAACCCCCGGACTACCGCAAGCTCTACGCGCCCATGGTCGGCGTGGCCCTGGCGGTCATCGCCGCCGACCAGATCACCAAGCACTTCGCCACCCGGCTCGACGAATGCAAAACGCTGGTTGAACGCCCGACCGTCGGCCTCTGCCTGGCTCACAACGAGGGGATGGCCTTCAGCGTGGGCTGGGGCTCCGGTGCGATCATCTCCGCGGTCGCCGTCACGATCGTGGTGGTGCTCTTCGTCGTCGCCCGCAAGATGCCGCTGCACGCCCGGCTCCTCATGGGCGCGATCGCCGGTGGCGCCACCGGCAACGTCATCGATCGTGCCTTTCGGGCCGCGGCGGCCAGCACGCAGCACCGCGGGTTCATGGGCGGGGCCGTGGTCGACTTCCTCTACAGCAGCTTCTGGGCCACCTTCAACATCGCCGACTCGGCGGTGGTCGTCGGCGGCATCCTGTTGTCCATCGTGTTGTGGCGACTCCCCGAACCCGGCGAGGTGCCCGACGGCACCGCGCCCGGCGGCGGCCGCACCGCGGTGGGCGACGACGCGACCCGTGACCGGGTGGCCGCCGGCGACGAGCCCGGCAGCACTGCGACAGCAACCTCGTGATCTCCGAGACCATCCCCACCGCGCTCGACGGTGAACGGATCGACCGTGTGGTCGCCATGCTGAGCGGGTGCACGCGCGCCGAGGCGGCCACCGCCGTCGCCGACGGCACCGTCAGCATCTCCGGCAAGGTCGTCACCAAGCCGTCCACCCGTGTTCGCACCGACCAGGTCGTCGAGCTCGTGGGAGACCCCCATGTCGAGGAGCCCCTGCCCGAGCCCGACCCCTCGGTCGAGTTCACGGTGCTCCACGAGGATGACGACGTGATCGTCATCGACAAGCCCGCCGGCCTCATCGTGCACCCCGGTGCCGGTCACAAGGGCACCACGCTCGTCAACGGTCTCCTGGCCCGGTTCCCCGACGTCTCCGGCGTCGGCGAGGCCCACCGGCCCGGCATCGTGCACCGGCTCGACAAGGGCACGTCGGGTCTGATGGTCGTGGCCCGCACCGAGGACGCGTACCACGAGCTCGTCGACCAGCTGTCGGACCACTCGGTGGAGCGTGAGTACGAGTCGCTGGTGTGGGGAGCGATGGGCACGGCAACTGGCACGATCGACGCCCCCATCGGCCGGTCACGCCGCAACCCACTCCTCATGACGGTGAGCGCCGAGGGCCGCCCGGCCCGCACCCATTACGAGGTGCTCGAGCTGTTCGACGATCCCCAGCCCATGACCCACGTGCAGCTGCGACTCGAGACCGGCCGCACCCACCAGATTCGCGTGCACCTACGCAGCATCAACCATCCCGTCGCCGGTGACGACACCTACGGGGGCCAGCGTCCGCTCCTCGATCTCGGGCGTCCGTTCCTGCACGCTCGTCGCCTGCGGTTCCTGCACCCGGGCACGGGCCGGCTCGTCGAGTTCCACAGTGAGCTCGCCCCCGATCTCGCCGCCCTCTTGGCGACGATGTCGAAGCTCGCTTGACCACGTCTCTGCAAGTTCCGACGTGGAACCCGCGTGGTCGGGGTTCCACGTCGTGAAATGGCGACTGGAGAGCGTCTGAGGCGAGTCAGGAGCCGGGCCACGGGCGGTCACCCGTGGTGATGCCCGAGAGCTCGGCGAGTGTGTAGGCGCCGAGGGCGCGCTGCATCTGGTCGCCGACGTCGCCCCAGATGGCGAGGAGGACACACTGGCCCTCGTGGTCGCACGCCCCGTTGGTGTGCGGCTTGCCGAAGTCGCCGGCCTGGATCGGGCCGTCGACCGCGCTGACGACCTCGGCGAGGGTGATCTCGGCGGGCGGTCGCGCCAGCACGTACCCACCACCGACGCCACGCTTGGACCGCACGAGACCGGCGCCCTTGAGCGCCAGCAGGATCTGCTCGAGGTACGGCTGGGGGAGGCCGGTTCGCTCGGCGATGTCACGGACCGACGTGGGACCGTCGTTCTCGTGGAGCGCGAGAGAGAGCAGTGCTCTGCTCGCGTAGTCACCCCGTGTCGAAACCTTCACCCCCGCATCGTAGGCCGACGGGCGACCGGACCACGGCACACCAATGCATCGCGGGCGCACTACCGTGGCGTCCAGTGAGCAGCCACCCCGTTCCCGAGCCGGTGCTTCCCGAATACGGGGGAGCCTGCACCAGCGGCATCATCCCTGCCCTCGTCGGCGACCCCGACGACGCCCCGGACTGGATGCAGGCGAGCGCGGTCGGCGCCGATCAGACCGTGGTACTGGTGCTCGACGGCCTGGGCTGGGAGCAGTTCCGGGCCCGCCAGCACCTCGTCCCGACGCTCGCCGCCATGGACGGGCGGTCGATCACGACGGTCGCACCGTCCACCACGGCGACGGCGCTCACGTCGATCACGACGGGCCTGCCTCCCGGCCAGCACGGGGTCATGGGCTACCGCATGGCGGTCGACCGCGACGTGCTCAACGTGTTGCGCTGGACGACCTACCGCGGCGACGCCCGGCAGTCGATCCCGCCGCGCTCGATCAACGCCAACGATCCCTTCGGTTCCCAGCGCCCGCCGATCGTGGTGCGCGCCGAGTTCGAGCACTCGGGGTTCACAGCCGCTCACCTGCACAACGCTCGGCTCGTCGGCTACCGCATGCCGTCGACGATGGTGATCGAGGTCGCCCGGTTGGCCCGCGCCGGTGAGCCGTTCATCTACGTGTACTACGACGGCATCGACAAGGTGGCCCACGAGTACGGCCTCGGCGAGCACTACGAGGCCGAGCTGGTCGCGGTCGAGTGGATGATCAAGTACCTCGTCGAGGTGCTGCCGCCGCGTTCGGCCCTCGTCATCACCGCCGACCACGGCCACATCGAGGTGCCGACCACCGTGCGACCTCATCCCGAGGTCATGAGCGCCGTCGATTTCCAGTCCGGCGAGGCCCGGTTCCGGTGGCTGCATGCCCTGCCCGGCGCCGCCAACGAGCTGTTGGGCGCAACGCAGGAGCACCACAGCGACATGGCCTGGGTGGTCTCTCGCCAGCAGTGCATCGACGACGGTTGGTTCGGGCCCATCGTCACGCCGGCCGCTGCGAGCCGGCTGGGCGACGTCGCCATCGTGCCGTTCGAGCCGGTCGCCTTCGAGGAGCCGACCGACACGGGCCCGTACGAGTTGGTGGGTCGTCACGGATCGCTCACGGCGCCCGAGATGTTGGTGCCGCTCCTCGTCGCTCGGAAATAGCGGATCGGGCCGGGCGATTCCGCAGTCCGGATCTCGGTGTCAGGGGTCCGATGTAGAGTCGGTCCCCATGTCGGATCCTTCGCAAGCAGCGCCCGAATCCCCCTCCGGAGGCACGACCGAACCCGAGGTCGTGAGTCCCGACCTGGTCTCGCCCGAGCAGGCCGAGTCCACCGATCAGGAGGCGCCCGAGGTCGAGCCGGCCAAGATCATCCGCATTGGTGGCATGGTCAAGCAGTTGCTCGAAGAGGTGCGCAACACCACCCTCGACGAGGCAGCCCGCGATTCGCTCCGCGACATCTACGAGAACTCGCTCACCGAACTCCGGTCGGCGCTCTCGCCCGACCTCGATGCCGAGCTCGAGCGGCTCACGCTCGACTTCGACGACGACACGATCCCGAGCGAGGCGCAGCTCCGCATCGCCAAGGCCCAGCTCGTCGGCTGGCTCGAGGGTCTGTTCCACGGCATCCAGGCCACGTTGATGGCCCAGCAGATGGCCGCCCGCAACCAGCTCGAAACGATGCGGGGCCAGCTCGGTCCCGGCGGTCCGATGGGTGGTCCGGGTGGTCCCGGTCCCGGTGGTCCCGACCTGCCGACCCCCGGCGGGCCCGGCTACATCTGATCGTGCGCCGTACCGCTGGGGAGCCCGAGCCGATGGAGCCGTGTCGTGGGTGACTCCTTCGTCCACCTCCACCAACACACCGAGTTCTCGATGCTCGACGGCGCCGCCCGCGTCGGCGAGGTCGTCAACGCTGCCGCCACCGACGGTCAGCCGGCGATCGGCATCACCGACCACGGCAACATGTACGGCGTCTTGGACTTCTACAAGGCGTGCCGCAAGGTCGACGTCAAACCCATCATCGGGTTCGAGGCCTACATGGCGCACGACTCCCGCCTCGAGCGCCCACCCCGGCGGGGCAAGCAGGACGACTCCGGTGGCGAGGTCGAGGGCGGCAAGAAGCTCTACTACCACCTCACCCTCCTCGCCGAGAACAACGCCGGCTACAAGAACCTCATCCAGCTCTCCAGTCGGGCCTTCATGGAGGGCTACTACTACAAGCCCCGGCTCGACTGGGACCTGCTCGCCGAGCACGCCGAGGGGGTGATCGCCACGACCGGCTGCCTCGGTGGCCACGTGCTGCAGTCGCTCATGAACGAGGGGTTCGACGCCGCGCTCGACAAGGCGGCGCGCCTGCAGGACATCTTCGGGCGCGACAACCTGTTCGTCGAGATCCAGGACCACGGCATCCAGGCCCAGATCGACACCAACCCCGATCTGCTGCGTATCGCCAAGAAGCTCAAGGCACCGCTGCTCGCCACCAACGACAGCCACTACGTGCACCGCGAGGACGCGCTCGCACACGACGCGCTGCTGTGTGTGCAGACCGGCTCGCTCGTGAGCGACACCGATCGCTTCAAGTTCCACGGCGACGAGCACTACCTCAAGACCGCCGAGGAGATGCGCTACCTGTTCCGCGAGGTCGAGGTCGCCTGCGACAACTCCTTGTGGATCGCCGAGCGGGCCAACGTCGAGATCGCGTTCGGCGATGCGCTCCTGCCCAACTTTCCGTTGCCCGAAGGGTTCGAGGACGACTCGGCCTACCTGCGACACCTGACCTTCGAGGGGGCGCGGCTGCGCTGGGGCGATCCGCTGCCCGACGAGGTCGTCGAGCGCTTGGCCTTCGAGCTGCGGGTCATCGCCGACATGGGATTCAGCTCCTACTTCCTGATCGTCTGGGATCTCATCAAGCACGCCCGCGACAACGGCATCCGGGTGGGCCCCGGCCGTGGCAGCGCCGCCGGATGTGCCGTGGCGTACACGCTGTGGATCACCGACCTCGATCCGATCAAGTACGACCTGCTGTTCGAACGATTCCTCAACCCGTCACGCATCTCCATGCCCGACATCGACATGGACTTCGACACACGGTTCCGTGACGAGATGATCCGCTATGCGGCCGAGATGTACGGGCGCGACCACGTTGCCCAGATCGTGACGTTCTCCCAGATCAAGGCCCGGGCCGCGGTGCGCGACGCCGCTCGGGTGCTCGGCTACCCCTACGCCGTCGGCGACAAGGTGGCCAAGGCGATGCCGCCGCTCATCATGGGCCGGGACACCCCGCTCGGGGCGTGCCTCGAGAAGCAGGAGAAGTTCGCCGAGGGCTACGCCATGGCGGCCGACCTCCGGTCGATGTACGAGGCCGACCCCGACGTCAAGAAGGTCATCGACGTCGCCAAGGGCCTCGAGGGCCTCCGCCGACAGGACGGCATCCACGCTGCCGCGGTGGTGATCACGAAGGACGCGCTCACCGAATACCTGCCGATCCAGCGCAAGCCCGAGGCCGGCAAGCCCATCGAGATGTCGCCGGTGGTGACGCAATACGAGATGAACGGGGTCGAGTCGCTCGGCCTGCTCAAGATGGACTTCTTGGGCCTCCGCAACCTCGACGTCATCAGTGACACGTTGGCGCTCATCAAGAAGCACCGCGACGTGGACCTCGACATCGACAACGTGTCGCTCGAGGACGCCAAGACCTACGAGTTGCTGGGTCGGGGCGACACGATCGGCGTGTTCCAGTTGGAGGGTGGCGCCATGCGGGCGCTCGTGCGTTCGCTCGCCCCCGACAAGTTCGAGGACGTTGCCGCCCTCGTGGCGCTCTACCGGCCGGGCCCCATGTCGGTGAACATGCACAACGACTACGCCGACATCAAGAACGGCCGGAAGCCGGTGCAGTACTTCCACCCCGACGCCGAGGAGGTCCTGGCCGATACGTACGGCCTGATGATCTACCAGGAGTCGGTCATGCGGGTGGCGCAGAAGTTCGCCGGCTACTCGCTCGCCGAAGCGGACAACCTCCGTAAGGCCTGCCTGCCTGTCGGCACGCGGATCCTGAGCAGGTCGCGGGGCTACGTGCCCATCGAGTCGGTGATGTCCCTGGCGGATCGGCGAGTGCAGACGATCGATACCACGTCAGCGACGTCGAGGTTCGAGACTGTTGACGACGTCTGGTCGGTGGGTCGCAAGCCGGTGTTCCGTCTGACGACTTCGACGGGGTACACCGTTGAGGCAACGTCCAACCACCCGTTCCTCGTCGAGGACGGTTGGCTCGAGCTCGGCAAGATCCAGGCCGGGGATCTCGTCGGCGTCGCCGGGAGAACGAGAACCCACGGCGGGTCCCGTGTGACCGGGGCCGAAGTCGACCTTGCCGCGCTGTTGGTCTCGGAGGGCTATACCCCCGACGTGCGCCGACAGGCGGGAGGTCCATTCTTCTGCAACACCGATCCCGAACTCCTCGATGCCTTCCGAGCTGCATACCGGACCTTCTTCGGTCGCGAGCATTCGAGCGAGTGCACGATCGAGGGAGTGACCCGCCTGCGCCTCAGCCGTCAGGAGCTGCTCGACCTCGAACCGATCCTCGGCCGTCTCGGGCTGTCTCGGGACAAGGTCGTCTCACCACGTCTCGTCAACGCGCCATTGCGCAAGGTGGAGCGGTTCCTCGGCCTCTACTTCTGTGCGGACGGGTGGACCGACGCCTCGGGGGTGCACTACGCCTCGGCGAGCCTCGACATCTGCCGATCGCTCAAGCGGATGCTGCTTCGGCTCGGGGTCGTCGGCAACCTGCATCGCCGCGAGATCCCTGGACACGGCACCCATTGGACGGTCTCGATCGCGGACAAGGGCATGGCGCGGCGATTCCTGCTTGCCGTCGGGCCACATCTCACGACGTCGAAGCGTTCCAAGGCGGACCGGTGGGCGGCGACATGGGGTGACGCCGCGAGCGCGACGAACATCGGGATCCCCTCCTCGATCCTTGCGTCGGAGCTCGAGCGCCGAGCCGCGGTCACGGGTCGGTCTCGCCGAGACCTCGGCGTCGACTCCGGGGGCTACACCTCCGTTCGTCTCCTCCATCGCGAGACCCTCGACGGGTTGTTGTACTCCGAACGACTCGAGGACCTTCGCACCGGCGATCTGCTCTGGGACCGCGTGGTGTCGATCGACTACGTCGGCGAGAAGGAGTGCTTCGACTTCCAGATGAGCAACCCGGACCGCCCGTACGCGGTCGTCGAGGACTTCCTGGTCCACAACTGCGGCAAGAAGATCCGCGAGATGATGGCGAAGGAGCGGAAAGGTTTCGTCGAGGGCGTCGAGAACACGGGCTACGGCGAGAAGCTGGGCACCGAGCTGTTCGACATCATCGAGAAGTTCGCCGACTACGCGTTCAACAAGAGCCATTCCTACGGCTACGGGTTCATCTCGTATCAGACCGCGTATCTCAAGGCGAACTATCCCGCCGACTACTTCTCCGCTCTGCTCACGAGCGTCAAGAGCTCACTCGAGAAGGCCGCCATCTACCTCGCCGAGTGCCGGGTGATGGGCATCGACGTGACGGTGCCCGATGTCAACCGGTCCGAATCCGACTTCACGCCGGTCATCAGCGTCGACCTCGAAACGGGCACTCAGACCCAGCAGATCAGCTTCGGCCTGTCCGCCGTGCGGAACGTGGGGGAGGGCCTCGTCGATCTCATCGTGGCCGCTCGCGACGAGGGCGGGCCGTTCGCCGACTTCTACGACTTCTGCGAGCGGGTGCACACCAACGTCCTCAACAAGCGCACCATCGAGTCGCTCATCAAGGCCGGCGGGTTCGACTCGTGTGGCCACCCCCGCCAGGGCCTCCTGACGGTGTTCGAGCAGATCGTCGACACGACCGTCGCCCGCCGCCGTGAGCGCGACATGGGAGTCATGTCGCTGTTCGGCGACGTCGAGGACACCGACTCGGGCTTCAACGAGAAGGCACAGATCCCCGACATCGACTTCGACAAGAAGCAGCGCCTGGCCTTCGAGAAGGAGATGCTCGGGCTCTACGTGTCCGACCATCCGCTCATGGGCGCCGAGCGTGCCTTGGCGAAGAAGGTCGACTGCACCCTCATGGACCTCAGCGAGCTCGAGGACGGCTCGATGCGCACCGTCGGTGGCGTCATCACCAACCTCCAACGCAAGTGGACCAAGAAGGGCGACCTCATGGCCGTCTTCCAACTGGAAGACCTCCAGACGTCGGTCGAAGTGATGGTGTTCCCGAAGTCGATGGCCGACCACGGGCACAAGCTCGTCGATGACGCCGTGGTGATCATCACCGGTCGCGTCGACCGGCGAGACGACATGCCGAAGATGATCCCGAAGGACATCGACCTCTTCGAGCCGATGGCCGAGGGTGCACCACCGTTGCGCATCCAGGTGTCGCCCAACCGGTTGTCCGACGAGGTGATCGGTCGCCTCAAGTCACTCCTCGTCGAGTTCCCCGGCGAGAGCGAGGTCTACCTGCACCTGGGCCAGCAGATCCTGCAGCTCCCGCCGGAGTTCACCGTCGACGTGGAGGCCGGTCTCGTCGGCGAGCTGAGGGTGCTGCTCGGCCACGAGTCCATCGTCGTCTGAGCGGGCGCCTCAGCGCCCCTGCGATCAGGGGAGCGCCGGTGGCGTTGCCGGGATTGGACCCTGCACGGGCAGGCACGGCGCGAAGCAGATGCCGAGCGCGTTGGCGATGTTGATCCACAGGACCACCCCGATGCTGTTCCACAGGCTGGTCCAGGCCTCCTCGGTCGGCGGCGGACCGGTGCACGCGGTGACCGTGCCGGTTCCCAGCGTGGCAACGACGGCGATGGCAGCGACTGCCCGACGTGTTCTGCTCATGACGATGTCCTCCCCCGTGGCGCCGCGTGGCGACTGGGCAATCGTAACGTTCATCGGCCTCCGGCCGCAGGGAACCTGTTGGTGTCGCGCCGGTCGACGACACGGAAACTCGATCCGGTTTGACCGATGGGGCCTTGGGACGCTGAACTAATAGGGCCAGTTTTCTATTCCAGGCCCGTTCCTGGGTTCCAGGTCAGTAGGGAGAGCAATGCCGTTCGATGTCAGCACGAAAGA
>WBZS01002489.1_pt1 | contig 11375 bp, 8 predicted proteins | sample 5204201 | NCBI WGS metagenome assembly WBZS01 (sample SAMN12344357, study PRJNA552823) | activated sludge metagenome | biome: Activated sludge suspended growth; feature: Nitrification reactor; material: Wastewater; isolation source: activated sludge from nitrification reactor of wastewater treatment...
CCCCGCCGCCGGAGCGGCTGCCGGTCGTCTTCGTCCACGGCTGGCGCGGCCCGCCCTTCGCCACCGTCTACGACTCCGAAGCGCGCTTCCTCAAAACCTGGCTGGCCGAGCGGGGGCAGCCCCTCTTCTACGCCCAGGGCATCGACTCCAACCAGCCCCTATACACCAACGCCGCCGCCCTGCGCGACGCCATCGCCGACGTGAGACGGCAAACCGGCGCGAGCAAGGTCCACCTGGTCGGCCACTCCATGGGCGGCCTCGTCTCCCGCGCCTACCTCGAGTCCGCGCTGTATCAGAGCGACGTGGCGAGCCTGACGACCCTCGGCTCGCCCCACGCCGGGGCCGACCAGTGGCGCGACTACCTGCTGCGCGAGATTGGCCCCGGCGGCAGCCGCGAGCCGTCGGCGCGGGAACTGCTGCCGGAGAGCGTCGCCGTGTTCAACAGCCTCGGCCAGCGACCCGCCGACGTGCCCTACTATCTCCTCGGCGGCGACATCACGGCGCGCGAGGGGCTGGAGAAGCTCGACTTCTGGCCGCCCACCGACGGCATCGTCAGCCAGTGGAGCGCGTTGTCCCTCGACGGGCCCGGCGTGACGCGGCTGCCCACCGAGGATCTGCACGGCTGGGGCGCGGGCAGCATCGCGGCGGGCATCCTCGCCTACCTGTGGCCCGATCACAACTACCGCGCCACTCTACGCGCCATCTTCGACGGCCAGACGCCCCGTGTTCCACCCGATGCCCCCGCCCTCATCGCCGGCCTGACGCCACCCATTGCCCCGCCGCGCACCCCCTACGTCAGCGGCGAACTGCGCCCCGGCGCGACCGTCACCGCCACCCTGGCCCTCGATGCCGTGCCCGGCGCGCGCGTCCTGGCCCTCTGGCAGCGCGGCGACGTGACGACGACCCTCACCTCGCCGGCCGGCGTCGCCTACCGCGAGCGGAGCGGCGACGGCGTGGATTACTTCGGCTTCACCACCGACACCTTCGCCAACGTCGCCGCCTATCGGCTGGACCAGCCGATCCCCGGCCCCTGGACGCTCAGCCTGGAAGCCGCGCCCGACGCCCCTCCCACGACCTACGGCGTCTACGCCGAGCTGGACGGCGAGCCGCGCCTGGCCGTGACCACCGACGCCCGCGTCTACCCGCCCGGCGCGCCCATCCACCTGACGGCGACCCTCGCGCCCGCCAGTCTGGCCCAGGGCGCGACTGTCACCGCCGATCTGTACGCTGGCGGGCAGGTGGCGACATCGGTCACGCTGCGCGACGACGGGAGCGGCGCGGATGACACGGCGGGCGATGGGGTGTATCATGCAAGCATCGCCGCGCCCCGCGCCGCCGAGGTCTACCCGATCCTCGTCACCGCGCGGGGCGCGAACGGGGCCTTCGAGCGCGGCGCGTCGGCGGTAGTGGCCGTGCGCTCCGACCGCGCCCGCCTGGCGGGGCCAGCGACGGTGCGAGCCGCCTCCGACGGCGTGGTGGTCGATGTGCCGGTCGAGGTGCGGAGCGCGGGGCCATTCGCCGTGGCCGTCCGCGCCCAGGCCCACCCCCAACCCCCGCCGGCGGGGGCAGGGGGCGAGGCGCGGGCCGTGCAGCCGCTAGCATTGTCGCCGGGGCTGCGCACGGTGTCCGTGCCGCTACGCGGGGTCAGCAGCGATGCCGTCGTGACGGGCGTGACCCTGTACGACGCCACCACGGCGCTGATACCCATGCAGGACAGTCCATGATTTTCGCAGACGACGGACGAAGGACGAACGACCAATGGATTGGCCCGCTCTGAAGTCTATCCGTTGGTCCCTGGTCCTTCATCATTGGTCTATCACAAGGAGCCGGGCATGAGCTTCGGGCTGGACGGAAAAGTTGCGATTGTGACCGGGGCGTCGCGGGGCATCGGGCAGGCCATCGCCGAGGCCTACGCCCGCGAGGGGGCGAAGGTGGTGGTGGCGAGCCGTGACCTGGCGCGGGTGGCGCCGGTCGCCGAGGCCATCCAGGCGGCGGGCGGCGATGCCCTCGCCGTGGCGTGCCACACCGGCGACGAGGCCCAGGTCAAGGCCCTCGTCCAGGCCGCGCTGGACACCTATGGCCGTGTCGACATCGCCGTCAACAACGCGGGCACGAACCCCTACTTCGGCCCCACCCTGTTCGCCGACGACGGCATCTGGTCGAAGACGCTGGACACCAACGTGCTAGGCTACATGCGGGTCATCCGCGCCGCCGTGCCCGCCCTCCAGCAGGTCGGCGGCGGCAAGATCATCAACCTCGCATCCACGGCGGGCATCAATCCTATGCCCGGCCTGGGCGTCTACGCCGTGACCAAGGCGGCTGTGATTCACATGACGAAAGTGCTGGCCCAGGAGTTGGGCGGGCTGAACATCCAGGTCAACGCCATCGCGCCTGGTGTCATCCGCACCAAGTTCAGCCGCCTGCTGTGGGACACGCCGGAGATCTCAGAGCGCGTGCTGCGCGGTACGCCCGCCGGCCGCATCGGCGAGGTCGAGGATGTGGTCGGGGCCGCCCTGTACCTGGCGTCGCCCCTCTCGGACTACACCACGGGCACGGTCATGGTCATGGACGGCGGCGCGCTACTGGGCAGCGTCGAGGGATAGCGAAATCGCTTGGAGTGCGGCCGCACGGCTCCCGCACTCCAGATTGTACAGGAGATAACAGCAATGCCAGGCATGGACCGCAAGAGCAAGGTGGGGCTGGTGGGCACGGGCATGGTGGGCGCATCCTTCGCCTACGCCCTCATGCAACGCGGGCTAGCGAACGAGCTGGTGCTGGTGGACGCCAATCGGGGCCGCGCCGAGGGCGAGGAGATGGACCTCAACCACGGCATGCCCTTCGTGCGGCCGATGCAGATCATGGCCGGCGACTACGCCGACCTGGCGGGGGCGGCCGTGACGGTCGTCACGGCGGGCGCGGCGCAGCGACCGGGCGAGACGCGGCTGCAACTCCTGGCGCGCAACGCCGCCATCTTCCGCGAGGTCATCCCGGCCATCGCCCAGAGCAACCCCCACGGCATCATCCTCATCGCCACCAACCCCGTCGACATCATGACCCAACTGGCCGTCGAGATGAGCGGCCTCGACGCCCGCCACGTCTTCGGCTCCGGCACCATCCTCGACTCGGCGCGCTTCCGCTACCTGCTCGCCGAGCACTACGCCCTCGACCCGCGCAGCGTCCACGCCTACATCATCGGCGAGCACGGCGACAGCGAACTGGCGGTGTGGAGCCTGGCGAACATCGCGGGCGTGCGCCTGCGCGACTTCAAGTCGGCCACCGGCAAGGGCTACGACGAGGGCGCGCTACAGCGCATCTTCGAGCAGACCCGCGACGCCGCCTACGCCATCATCGAACGCAAGGGCGCGACATACTACGCCATCGGCCTCGGCCTGCTGACCATCGTCGAGGCCATCGTGCGCGACCAGCACACGGTCCTCACCGTCTCCAGTGTCATGACCGGGCAGTACGGCGTGTCGGACATGTGCATCAGCCTGCCCACCATCGTCGGCGCCGACGGCATCGAGGAAGTCCTGGAGCCATCCCTCAGCCGCGAGGAGGTGGAGCAATTCCGCCACTCGGCGGCCGTCCTCAAGCAGAGCCTGGCCCAGTTACGCACCGGCGGGCAGGCGTAGGCCGCACCCAAAGACCTGACAGGTTTTCAGAAACCTGTCAGGTCTGCTCAAACCGAACAGGTGTTTGACCTTCGCCCCGCCCTGGACTACACTTCACGTCACTTATGCCGGTGATGACGCGGGAGGCGAGGATGGCGACGCAGCCGAAGTCCTATCTGACGCCAGAAGAGTACCTGGCATTGGAGCGGCAGGCGGAGTATCGCAGCGAGTATGTCGACGGCGAGATGGTTGCGATGACAGGGACATCCAGTGCCCACAATCGCATTACGCGCAATCTCATTCGCCGCCTCGACGAAGCCCTTGAGGATGGCCCCTGTGAGCCGTTCGTCGCCGAGATTCGAGTGCGCATCCTGCATCGACGCTACTACTATCCCGATGTTGTCGTGGTGTGCGGCGAAGCCGAGTTCGAGGATGACGAGCTAGACACCCTCCTCAACCCTACCGTAGTTTTCGAGGTCTTGTCCAAATCCACGCAGAATTACGATAGAGGTGAGAAGGCCGAGTTCTATCGCGCTTTGCCCAGCTTACGCGAATTGGTCTTCGTTTCCCAGTATCGAGTGCATGTAGAGCACATGGTCCGACAGGCTGAGCGTGAGTGGGTGCTGGCAGAATACGACAGCCTGGACGACACGCTGGTCTTGCCCACCCTCCGCATGAGACTGCCACTGGCCCACATCTACCGTCGCGTGTTGCCCCCGGAACAGACCGAGCATGGCCCAGACTGAGCTTAGCCCCGCCATCGCGGACAAACTCAAGAGCTTGCCGACGACCCCCGGCAACTACATCTACCGCGACGCAGCCGGCAAGGTCATCTACGTCGGCAAGGCCGTCAACCTGCGCAGCCGCGTCCGCTCGTACTTTCAGGCGGGGGCCGACCATGACCCTAAGACGCGCATCCTCGTCCAGCACATTGCCGACCTGGAATGGATTCAGCGCGAGACGGAGCTAGAGGCCCTCATCCACGAGGCGACCCTCATCAAGCAGTACAAGCCCCGCTACAACGTCCGCCTCAAGGACGACAAGCGCTACCCGTATATCAAAGTCACCTGGAACCACGACTACCCCACCGTCCAGCTCACCCGCCGCATCGAGCAGGACGGCGCGCGCTACTACGGCCCCTACACCGCCGCCTGGGCCGTCTACCGCACCCTGGACACGCTGCGCAAGGTCTTCCCCTACCTGACATGCAGCCGCGTCATCACCGGCCGCGACCTGCGCGCCTGCCTGTACTACGACATCGGCCTGTGCCTGGGGCCGTGCATCGGCGCGGTCAACAAGGCCCAGTATCGCGCCATGATCGACCGCCTGTGCCGCTTCCTGGAAGGGAAATCCGAGGACATCATCCTCGACCTGAAGCGGCAGATGGAGGAGGCGGCCGACAACCTGGAGTTCGAGAAGGCGGTGAAGTTCCGCGACAACATGGTCGCCCTGCAGAAGATCGTCGAGCGACAGCGAATCGGCGTATCCGAGCTGGTCGACCAGGACGTGGTCGCCCTGGCCCGCGACAACGGCAGCGCCATCGTCCAGGTGTACTTCATTCGCGGCGGGCAACTGGTCGGCCGCGAGTACTTCGTGCTGGAAGGGGCGGAGGGCGAGCTCAACCCGGAGGTCATCTCGTCCTTCATCACCCAGTTCTACGACGACGTGCCCTACGTGCCGCCGGTCATCCTCACCCAGGAGCAGGTGGTCGAGGCCAGCATCATCGAGGCCTGGCTCAAGAGCCGGCGCGGCGACAAGGTGGCGATTCAGGTCCCCGAGAACGGGCAGAATGGCGATCTGGTCCGCATGGCCGCCGAGCAGGCCGGCGAGACGCTGCAAGTCCTCAAGGCCCAGTGGCAGGCCGACCTGGGCAGGCAGACCCTGGCCCTGGCCGAGTTACAGGAAGCGCTGGGGCTGACCGACCCGCCCAACCGCATCGAGTGCTACGACATCTCCAACACCCAGGGCACGAACTCCGTTGGCGCGATGGTCGTCTTCGCCCAGGGCGTGCCGCGCAAGAGCGACTACCGCAAGTTCCGCATCCAGACCGTCGATGGCCCCAACGACTTCGCCTCGCTGCAAGAGGTGCTACGGCGGCGCTTCAAGCACCTCAAGGAGCCGCCCGCCGAACCCAAGCGCGACCCGCGTCGCAAGGACGAGATCGACCCCTTCAACCTGGCCCCCGACCTGGTCATCATCGATGGCGGCAAGGGCCAGTTGGGCGCGGCGCTGGAGGTGTGGCAGGCGATGGGGCTGGACCACATCCCGGTCGTGTCCCTCGCCAAGCGTCAGGAGGAAATCTTCATCCCCAACCGCGACGAGTCGGTCATCCTGCCCCGCGACTCCCAGGGCCTGTTCCTCGTCCAGCGCATCCGCGACGAGGCCCACCGCTTCGGCCTTAACTACCACCGCACCCTCCGCAGCAAGACCGGCCTCGCCTCCCAGCTAGAGGACATCAAGGGTATCGGCCCACGCCGCCGCAAGGCCCTCTTGCAGCGCTTCGGCTCGCTAGACGGCGTACGCGCCGCCAGCCTCGACGAGCTATCCGCCGTGCCGGGCATGACCGCCGACATCGCCCGCCAGGTCAAAGAAGCCTTGGGAGGGTAGGTCATGGCGCTCCTGACGACCGATGAAATTGTCCAGCGACTCCAGACTATGCCCACCTTCAAGGGTGTCAGCCCGACCGCGCTGCAAGCCATCGCCGAGAGGGTCGAGGTGCAGTTCGCCTCCCAGGGCCACCCACTCTACAAGATCGGCCAGATCGCCGACCAGATGTACATCGTCGAGTCGGGCCTCATCACCCTCCAGGAGCGTGCCCATCTCGACAAGTCGCGCGACGCCGGGCGCGCCGGGCCAGGCAGTGTGCTCGGCCTGGAGGCCGTGCCCCACACCCGGCCCGGCGCGGGCCAGCCCAAAGCCAGCCAACCCTATACCCAGACTGCCCTGGTCGTCGAGCCGACGACCGTATTCGCCCTGAACCGCCAGGCCATCGACGAGGTTCTCAGCGTGTACCCTGGGCTGCGCGGTCGGCTCAACAAGTACCGCCGCCAGCAGCAGCGCCTGGACCGCCTCAACCTGCCCAGCCGCCTGAGCGACGAGGTGATTCTCGTCTACGCCCGCCCCCACTGGACAGCCCTCCTCGCCAACCTGTTCTGGCCGCTCATCCTCCTGGTCGGCGTGATCCTCCTCAGCGCCGTGCTCGTCGTCGCCCTCCGCGACGTCCTGTTTGGTGTGTCGCTCATCGTCTTCAGCCTGATGGCCTTCGCCCTGGTGGCGGTCGCCTACTCCTTCTCCGACTGGTGGTTCGACACCTACATCGTCACCAACCAGCGCGTCATCGCCATGCTGCGGCGGCCCTTCATCAGGGAAGAGCTCAAGGAAGCGCCCATCGGCAAGATTCAGAACACCTCGCTCCTGTTTCCCGACTTCACCTCCCACTACCTCGGCTGGAGCAACATCAACATCAACACCGCCGGCGGCCCTCCCATTATCTTCAAGCGCATCGCCAGAGGCCCCTACGTCAACGCCGTCATCCAGGAACTCGTTGCCCAGTGGCGGCAGCGCAGCACCACCCAGGCCAAAGAGGTCCGCCAACAGCAGATCGAGGACCGGCTGAGCAGTGTCGCCACCGTTGCCACCGTCGCCACCGTCACCCCCGCCCCCCAGGCCGACCGTCCGCCCAACCCTTTCAGCTACCTCATCCCGCAACTGCGCGTCGTCGAGCAGGACGGGCAGGGCACGACGATCACCTACCGCAAGCATTGGATCGTGCTGGTGCGCGGCGCCCTCCTCTGGCTGCTGCTGGGGGTCGTGTTCTTCGCGCTGACGGTGGGCGGCGTCGCCACGGGCATCTTGATGCGGTTCCCCTTCTTCTTCCTTCCCCTCGGCGTCATCCTGGCCGGGATAGCCTTCGCTCTGTGGTGGGTGTACGAAGACTGGCGCAACGACCTCTACGTCCTCACCCCATCGGCGGTGCGCGATGTAGAGCGCTTGCCCCTCTACCTGCGCGAGAAGTCGACGCAGGCCGGCCTCGACGCCATCCAGGACGTCAGCTACATCATGCCCAACCCCTTCGCCGAGATGTTCAACTACGGCAAAATCCTCATTCAGACGGCTGGCCCCCAGGGTCTGCTGACCTGGGATCACGTGCCCGACCCGCGCGAGGTACGCCGCGAGCTAAACGACCGTATTGCCGAGTTCCAACGCCGCCGCGCCGAACGCGCTCACCAGGAAATGGACGACAACATCCACCAGTGGCTGATCACGGAGCGCAAAATCCAGAGTAGCCCCCCCACCCCACCGCCTTGAGAGGACCAGGGACCGAGGACCGATGGGAATAGCCCGGCGAGTCCGTGCCGGCTGGCCGACCAAGGACGAAGAACCAACCAGAAGGTATGTTATTGGTTCTTCGTCCGTGGTCCGTGGTCCGTGGCCCGTGGTCCGTGGTCCGTGGTCCGTGGTCCGTGGCCTGTGGCCCGTGGTCCGTGGTCCGTGGTCCGTGGTCGGCAAACGGCGAGACTAGGCCCCGGGCGACAGCCTGCCGGGGCGGCGGCGCACCCCACGATACACCAGCCACAGCGGGATGGCGACGGCCAGCGCCAGGGGCAGGCCCACGATGATGGCCCAGATGGCGGCAGCGCCCACGCCTTGCAGCAGCCGCACCAGGGCGCGCGACGCCTCGCGCACCGTGTCCAGCGGCGACCAGCCGTTATCCACCAGCGGCTTGCCCGCCGGCAGAGGCAGCAGCGTCACGTTCAGCGTCGCCAGCGCCGACGACTTATCCAGGTAATTGATGCGCCCCTTGAGCTGCTCGATCTGGGCGCGGATGGTACTCAGCTCGCGGTGGACCGCCAGCACATCCTCGGCGCGGCCCGACTTCTCGCGCACGCTCGTCAGCAGCGCCAGCAACTCGCGCTCCGTCGCCTCCAGGTTACGCAGCCGCGCGTTGAGGTCGGTATACTCCTCCGTCACATCGTTGCTGCTCAGGCGGCGGTTCTCCACCCGTCCCAGTCCCTCCACCGCGCTCATCGCCTCGCCGAAGCGGTCAGCGGGCACCCGCAGGCTGACCGTCCCGCGCAGGCGCTCCGCCTCGCGGAACAGGTTGGCGTTGGCGACGTAGCCGCCCAGTCGGTCGGCCAGCGCCTGCACCTCGCGCGCCGCGTCCTCGACACTCGTGACGGCGACCGCCATCTCGCCCGTGCGCAGAATACGGCGCTCGTCGCTCGCCTGGGCAGCCGGCTTCTCCGCGACGCCTGCCCCAGTCGCCGCATCTATCGCCCCCGCCGGGGGCGCGGGCGCCTGAGCCGGCATGGCCGGCGCGCTGCGCGGAGACACCGCCCTGGCGGCGACCTCCGGCGCGGCCGTGCCCGCCGGCATCGGCGGCGATGTCGCCCGCGACACGGCGGCGCAGGCCCCCAGGCTCAGCAGCACGAGACCCAACACCCCTAGCAGTAGGACCCGTCGTGTGGCGCGCATGGCGTATCCCTCCCCCTCGATGGACAGACCCTAAAGGTCTCGAAGACCTTTAGGGTCTAGACAACAACCTTCACTGGAGGAGACGCCCGCGCGGCGCAGAAGGTTCCCGCCCCGCGCCCACATGGCCCCACGCGGGCGGCGAGTGTTCCCCTGGCCAACGCCAAACGAGGGACACAACCCGGTGGGGCGCGTCCCTCGTTCTCCACTCGCTACAATCGTGGATGCGTCTAGGCCGTGGGCTGATCCTTAAGCCAGATTTGGGCTGCCTGCATGAAGTCGCGCGCCTCGCGCAGCCTGTCGTCAATGATCCTTGCCGACAGGCCCGAGGGTATAGCATAGTCACCCAACTGGCGGCGGCTACATGCTGTGATGAGAGCGCGATGGTAGCTCGTATCCATCAGACCGGGCTTGGCGAAATGTTGGCCGAAGGCGGAGATGACACCCTGGTGACTGGAGAACAACAGAAGCTCATCTCTCACCTGAACCGACGCTGGTCCCTCCATCGCTCCCCCAATCTCCAATCTCTACTCCCTAATCCCCTCTCGCTCCACGCTCCACGCTCCACGCTCCACGCCTCACGCCTGCGCCGACTTCAGCAGCACGCCGTCGCCGTCCGTCGCCTCTAGCGGCAGCGCCACCAGGCTGACGCCCGTCATCACCTCCGGCTGTGGCAGCCCCAGCAGATGCAGCACCGTCGGCGCCACGTCGGCCAGAATACCGCGCGGGCGCATCGGAAAGTAGCGGTCACCGATGACGAACAGCGACACCGGGTTCGTGGTGTGGTAGGTGTGCGGCCCGCCCATCAGCTCGTCGATCATGATCTCGCAGTTGCCGTGATCGGCAGTCACGATAGCGACACCGCCCTTGTCGTTGACAGCCTTCACCAGCCGCCCGGCGCACTCGTCCACCACCTCGACGGCCTTCTTCGCCGCCGCCAGCACGCCGGTGTGGCCCACCATGTCGGGGTTAGCGAAGTTCACCAGGATGAAGTCATCGTCGTGAGTTCGGATACGCTCCAGCACCGTCTCCGTCAGCTGGTACGCGCTCATCTCCGGCTGCAAGTCGTAGGTCGCCACCTTCGGCGACGGAATCAACGCGCGGTCCTCGCCCTCGAAGGGCTGCTCGCGCCCGCCGTTGAAGAAGTAGGTCACGTGGGCGTACTTCTCCGTCTCAGCGGCGTGGAACTGCTTGCCACCGTGGTCAGCGATAACCCGCGCCAGCGGCGTGTGGATACTCTTGTGCGGGAAGAGAATCTGCGTCGGCAGCGACGTCGCGTACTCGGTGAAGGTGATGGCATTGAACCGGGGGCGCGGGTCGGGCCGCGCGAAGCCATCGAAGTCATCGAGGATGAAGGCGGCCACGATCTGGCGCATGCGGTCGGCGCGGAAGTTGAAGAACACCACCGCGTCGCCGTCCTCCATCCGCACCCGGCTCTCGTCCGCCACGTCGATGACCGTCGGCAGGATGAACTCGTCGCCCTTGCCCGTCGCGTAGAACTGCTGGACGGCCTGGGTCGCCGACGCGGCGCGCTCGCCCTGGCGTAGCAGCATGGCGTCATAGGCCAGCTTGGTGCGCTCCCACCGCTTGTCGCGGTCCATGGCGTAGTAGCGCCCGCTGACGTCCGCGATGACGCCCGGCAGCCCGCCCGCCATCGCCTTTTCGAGGTTGCCCACGAACTCCAGGCCGCTGTTGGGTGGCGTATCGCGGCCATCGGTGATGACGTGTAGTACCGGCTCGATGCCCTGGCGCTTCGCCAGCTCGAGCAGCGCTATCAGGTGGCGCGTCGCGCTGTGGACGCCGCCGGGGCCGAGCAGGCCAATGTAGTGAACCTTCTTGCCCTGCTGCTTCGCCTGCTCGATGGCCCCCAGCAGCGTCGGGTGCTGGAAGAAAGCGCCATCGCCGATAGCGCGATCGATGCGCGTAATATCCTGGTAGACGATGAAGCCCGCCCCCAGATTCAGGTGGCCGACCTCAGAGTTGCCCATCTGTTCCGGCACCAGCCCCACCGCCTCGCCCGAGGCATCGACAATCGAGCGGTCGATGCTGCGCTTCCAGTGGTCAAAATTGGGCGTGTTCGCCTGCACGACGGCGTTACCGTGCTCCATCTCGCGGATGCCCCAACCATCGAGAATGAACAAGGCGACCGGCTTGTACGACATGATTCTGTCCCTCTCTGCACGCGGTATAAACTACGCGAAGTATAGTATCGTCATTGGGGGCGGTCCAAACGCTGCGCGTGGACCAAGGACCAAGGACCAAGGGCGAATAGATCCTCTGCAACCCGGCTCT
>WBZS01002490.1_pt1 | contig 11374 bp, 15 predicted proteins | sample 5204201 | NCBI WGS metagenome assembly WBZS01 (sample SAMN12344357, study PRJNA552823) | activated sludge metagenome | biome: Activated sludge suspended growth; feature: Nitrification reactor; material: Wastewater; isolation source: activated sludge from nitrification reactor of wastewater...
GAAGATTCAGCCACGCCGGTTCAGCCGGTTCAACATAAAAATCGCGTAGAAGACCCCCGCGAATGCACCTACGAGAATCAAACCGTCGCGCCAAGAGGAGCTTCCACCCTGGCGGATGATCAAGAGCCCGATCAAAAAGCCCGCAACGGGCAACCCAATAATGCTGTAAGCAATCGAAAGGCTGACGCCCAGTCCCGAAGCCGACGACTGGTCCGACTTCATGCGCCTCTCGTCCTCCGCCTTCTTGATTTCTTGATGCTTCCGCGCCGTTGCTGCCCGATTTTCTAAGGAGGCAAGTCGGCCCTCGAACTCGTCGCGAGTCGCTTCCAAATCGCGCTTCGCCTCATCGACGACCTGCTGGGTCTGCTCCTCCAAACTCGGAGGGTCACTATGGTCCGGGGTGTCCGTCATACTGCATCATAAGGTACCGCACCACTCCATGAGCGCCACTGGCAACACCTTTTCTCGCGGACTCGAAACCGAAGTCCAATTCCTCAAAGGCATCGGCCCGCGTCAGGCCGAGCCTTTGAGAAAGCTCGGCCTGCGCCGGGTGCTCGACGTCCTGTGGCACCTTCCCCGTCGTTACGAAGACCGCCGAAACATCCCGCCGATCCGTTCGCTACGCCCCGGGGACTACGCAACCCTGCGCGGACGGATCGTCGAAGTGCAAAGCCGCCCCCTGCGCCACGGCAAAGTGATGCTAAGGGTCGCGGTCGAAGACGACTCCGGCTCCATCGACCTTATCTGGTTCAACCAGCCCTGGCACGCCCGCAAGCTGTCGACTTACAAAGGCGAGATGCTGGTGTACGGGTTGGTGAAAGAAGGAAGCGTCAAGCTCGAAATCTCGTCGCCCGATTACGAATTGATCGAAGACGAGGACGACGCTGAAGCATTCGCAAGCATCGTCCCGGTTTATCCGCTCACCGAAGGCGCATATCAAAAGGTCGTCCGCAAAGCCGCGAAAGCGGCAATCGACTACTTCCTCGAATTCGTAGTCGACCCCCTGCCCGACGACATTCTGCGCCAATACGATCTTGCCCCCTTAAGATGGTGCCTAGCCCAAACCCACTTCCCGACATCCGAAGAGAACCGGCTCAAAGCGCGGCGGCGATTGGTGTTCGAAGAATTCCTCTATCTCCAACTCGTCCTCGCCTTGCGCCGAGCCGAGGTGGCTGAGGAGACTGGGATCTCCTTCCCCATCGCCGCGCTCGAACAAGGCGAGACCTTCACCCCCGTGGCCGGCGATGAGCCGATTGATTCCTTATTCGTCGGCCCTCCGGGCCAAGTCACTCACCCCAAACTCTGGGATGAAATCCACTCGATCTTGCCGTTCGAACTCACCAACGCCCAGCGCAGAGTGATCGGCGAAGTTTTCCGAGATATGGGCGCGCCGCACCCTATGAACAGGCTGCTGCAAGGCGATGTCGGAAGCGGAAAAACCGCGGTCGCCGCCTGCGCGATCCTTGCCGCCGTCCGAAGCGGGTACCAAGCCGCGCTCATGGCCCCCACCGAAATCCTCGCCGAGCAGCATGTGGTCAGCCTCCGAACTTTGTTCGAGCCGCTCGGCATTCGTGTCGCGCCAATGCTCGGCAAACACAAAGCCGCCGACAAAGCCCGGTCCAAATCCCACGCCCAAATCGGCCTCGCTCATGTTGTCGTTGGCACTCACGCCATCGTGCAACACGACGTCAAATTCGCCAACCTCGGGCTGGCCGTGATCGACGAGCAGCACCGGTTCGGCGTACTCCAACGAGCCGCGCTCAGAACCAAGAGCGACCGGTCGCCCGACGTCCTCGTCATGACCGCCACCCCCATCCCGCGCACCTTAACAATGACGCTCTACGGCGACCTCGATCTGAGCATCATCGACGAACTCCCCGCCGGACGCCGCCCGATCAAGACCCACTGGAAACTCCCGAGCGAGCGCGCCTCGATCTACCGCGGAGTCGACCAACTCATCGAGCAGGGTCGCCAGGCTTACGTTGTCTGTCCAATGATTATGGAGAGCGAGAAGATGCAGACCCAAGCCGCGGTCGAGCTTTTCGAACGCCTCAAAACCCTCGAATTCCCCAACAGAAGGGTCGGCCTTTTGCACGGACAAATGAAAGCCCCCGACAAAGAACTCGTGATGGCCCAATTCCGGGCGCACGAGTTGGACATCCTGGTCAGCACCACCGTGATCGAAGTCGGAGTCGATGTCCCCAACGCCTGCATCATGATCATCGAAGACGCCAACCGCTTTGGGCTAAGCCAACTCCACCAGCTTCGCGGGCGGGTAGGTCGGGGTGAGTTTCAAAGTTTCTGCATCCTCGTCGGCGCAGGCACCACCGACGACGCCCAAGAACGGCTCAGCATCATGACCCAAACCACCGATGGTTTCAAAATCGCCGAAGCAGACCTTAAGCTAAGAGGACCAGGCGAGATCGCAGGAACTCGTCAATCGGGGCAGTTGGATTTCAAGGTTGCCGATTTGATCCAGGATGGCAAGATGCTCGAAGAAGCTCGTCAAGCCGCAATAAAAATCATCGCCGAACACCCGAAACTAGAAGGCGAGCAGTGGGATGCCGTCCGCGACAAGCTACGCGACCAGCGAATTGAAGAAGCCCTCATCACAGTCTCCTGATTCGGAATACAATATCACCATGTCCGACATACCCGCCATCGAACCCATCGACCTCCAAGCCGAGCTAGAAGGAAACGATCCGCCACAGCTGCTAGACGTGAGGGACGACAGCGAACTGGGCATCAGCAACCTGCCGAACTCAATCAATATTCCCCTCGACGACCTCGCCGACCGGATGCGAGAACTCGACCCGATGGCGAATTGGGTGGTCTATTGCCGGACTGGAAACCGCAGCGCAAAAGCCACTGAATACTTAATCGCGCACGGCTTCACGCAGGTGCGGAACTTGGCAACCGGCATCAACGGCTGGGCCAACACCGTCGATTCGTCGATGCTGACTTATTAGGGCTTGCGCTTAAAAGTCGTGCTGCCCTGAGAGGCGGTCAGGATCAGAGTGTCCTTGTCGGGCATCTCGGCTTTGGAAGGCCCAGTCTGGTTCGCGGCCTTCATGATGCCGTCCTCCATCGTCTTCTCCATCCCCTTCTGCACGCCTGAAACTTTGACCTCAGTCAGCTTGACTGTAATGGTTTTTTCGGATGGACTGTAGGCGTAGGTCCCACGTTGCATGACGTTCAACATTAGGCCAGCCTCCCGGTTCGGACCGACAATATCCATCTCGAACGCGCCGCCAGCGAGGAGCCTCATCTCGACTTCCAGTTGCCCATTCCGCCCCGTCCATGTCCCTTCCACGGAAGGAGTCTTTTGGCAGGCGGTTAGGATGAAGAAAGCGGCAAGAATGCAAAGGAATGGACGCATCTACTTCTTGCGGGTGAACGTGACGACCCCAGCTTTTGTCGTCATCGTCAGCGTATCTCCGTCGACTTTGTAAGTAACCTCTTGGCTAGCCGCGTCCTTCAGTTGCTTCTCTGCCATTGATTGAGCCATCGCTGGAAGTTCCTTGACATCAACTGCAGTGACTTTCAGGGTCAATTTCTCGCCTTCGGTCGTATAGGTCCCGCTTCCGCCGGCATGCCACTCGGCTCCCCCCATCGGATTTGGGAGCGTGACTCTCTCGTTAAATGTCCCCGCTTCCTCAAAGGTCATATTCATCTGAGCACCGTTAACCGAGCCATCCCAAGTCCCAATTAGTGGGTTTGTCTTCTTGCATCCTGCGAGCAGAGCTATTGATGTGATGAGGACTAGGATTAAGAACTTCTTCATAGTGCGTAGTTAACCGGTTTTCATGGTTTTTGCGCTAGGACGTCTCATCGAATCAGCTCGTAAGACGTACTCCGTCCGGCCCCTTCGATCCTAAGAATGCCCTGTGCTACCAGTTCTTCAAGGTCGCGCAACGCAGTTCGATTCGCCACCCTCATGATCTTTGCGTATTTGTCGGTCCGCAACTTGCCCGTGAACCCTTCGAGAAGCATGTTGATAATTCTCGTTTGCCTTTCGTTGAAAGCCGTATCACGATGGTTGTCCCAGAATGCCTGGCGGGCTTTCACGATTTCAAGCACACCTTCGGCGGAATCGAGGGCGGCATCAAGGCGAGCGAGGAACCATTGGATCCATGGGGTTATGTCCATATTCCCTCGCTGGGTCATTTCCAAAGTGTCGTAATAGGATTGCCGCTCTTTGAGGATTTGGGCCGACATGCTGTAAAACCGTTGCGAGGTCTTGTCGCCGCGAGCGAGGGCCATGTCCGTAATCGCTCTTGCAATGCGGCCATTCCCATCGTCAAGCGGGTGAATCGTAACGAACCAGAGGTGAGCAATCGCGGCCTTGAGCACTGGATCGATGCGCGCTGCCTCGAACCACTCAAAGAATTTCCCCATCTCCGAGGCAACACGGTCGCTAGGTGGTGCTTCGAAGTGAGTTTTTTCCTTCCCGAATGGACCGCTCACCACGCTCATCGGACCCGTGCGCCAGGCTCCCACAGTGATCTTGTGAACACCTGGAAACAGCGACGTATGCCAGCGAAAAATTCGCTCTGAGTCTAGACGGGCGTCAAAATCTTGGGTCGCATCCAGCATCATCTCAACAACGCCGTCCACATCGCGATCTGCCTTCGGCAGCCCCGCCGCGTCGATGCCAAGACGCAGAGAAATGGAGGACCTCACCTGCTCTTCATCCAGGCGCTCGCCCTCAATCTCGCTCGACTTTTGGACATCCTGAACAAGCACGGAAAGGACTGTCTGTTGCCTCACTTCAAAACCGAGGGTGCTCATGGCGAGCACAAGCGCTCCGCGCCGGAAATTTACGACGGAGAGGTTTTCTGAAAAGGCGTCGCTGTCCCACCTAAACGAAGGCCAGTCAGCCTGTTCGTGGATGTATTCGAGCCTCATGGCGTGATTATACTTCACTAATCGCGCCATAAATGGCGTGAATAGCATTCTTTAATCGCGCCATAAATGGCGTGAATAAGCCCAAGTAATCACGCCATTGAGCCGGATAACCCATAATGCCCCAAGATGGGGAGCGATCAAAAAAGGGGACTCGACACGCTCATCGCGATCTTGCTTGGCGTGCTTGCGGCGGTGATCGTCCAAGTCACGCGAACCCACTGGCTCGTCCCCTCGCCCGACTATTTTGACTTCATGCGCCTCGCCGATGCCTTCACCGCTGGCGATTGGCCTGAGTCCTTCAAGCGCGCCCCGCTCTATCCCGGCGCAATCGCCGGACTCCGGGAGCTCGGCGTCGATCCATTCCAAGCAGCCCAACTCATTGGAGCCATTAGCATCGGACTCGCGGCTCTGTTCACCTACGGCACCGCCCGAAAATGGCTCGGCATCGGAACCTCTGCCGGAGTCGCGCTGATCGTAGCAAGCTTCCCCGACCTCGTCGCCTCCGCCCACGGAGGGCTCCTCGATCCGATGCTGCTTGCTTGGGTTTGCGGATGGACCTGGGCCGCCGTCCACGAAAAGCCCTGGGGCGCGACTCTGTTTGCTGCTCTGGCAGGAGCAACACGCGCCGAGGGACTCGTGCTTGCCGCGCTTTGTCCGTTCGTCGGCAAAGGCTGGACCTGGAAGTTCGCCCCCCGGCGCGTAACCACTGGCCTCCTAGCCGCAACCCCCGGCCTAGCCTGGATCATCCTCGGAGCACAAACAACTTCAACTCTCAGCCCATACGTCGGAGAAACCCAAACCCTCGGTCACGCTGGTCACAAGTTCGCCCAACTTGCCCTGCTCTCAACGAGCCGATTCACAACCGTGGAACCAAGCCAACTCGCATGGCCCGAAGGCGGCCCCGCGATCATCCTTGCCGTCCTGCTAACCGGCCTTACGGTCGCCGGATGGATACTCGCTGGGCGACACCGCTGGGTTGCCGTCAGCCTCATCGGAACCTGGATCGCTTGCTATGTCGCGATCCATCTGTGGTTCACCGCCGCCCACATGCGCTACGTCGTCCCAATCATCTCCATCCTTGCCATCGGAATTGCTCTCGCCTTAAGTCCAAGAACGCACACCGAAGACGAAGAAACGCACGAAGAGACAATGATCCGCCTGACGCTTGGCGGAGTCGTCCTCGTGCTCGCCTCTGCCCTTGCGCTGCCCGGTTCGCTGATCGCACTCGCGTGGGCAGTTGCCTGCGTCGGACTCGCCGCGTTCATGACGCAGCCCCGCTGGATCCTCCTCGGTCTCGCAAGCCTCGTAGTAGTCGGGCAGTGGATGACGAGCGTCACCATCCACCAAGAAACCGGAACGCTCTGGGCCGAGGCCCAACCCCTGGCGCAATGGATTAAAGCTAACATCCCCGAAGACGAACGTGTGCTCGCCTACTACGGCGCAATCCCATGGCTCGAACGCGAGGGGCTAGACCCAGATCAATTTGTGCCGGACTACGTCCTTAAGCAAGTCGAAGACTTCGACCGTTCAGGGGCGCGATATGCACTCTGGTGCTCCACAGTCGACACTTTATATGTGGGGCAAGACGACTGGCAACGCCGGGCCGACAAAGCCATCTATAGAAACGTCGACCCCCTCCGCTGGCTCTCGACCATCAAGCGAGGCGAGGTCAACGGCTGGGTCAAAGTCGCAACCCTCCACAGAGGGGGACGAACAGCAGTGATTTATCGGCAGGTCCTCAGCCGGAGTGAAAGGCGATTAATCTCCCAATCAATCCTTGAGACTTTGAATTCAGTTCCAGGACTAGTCTTGCCACGAGACTCGCTCAAACCCTACGAACAACAGTTCGCGCCCTATCTCAAGTCGACGCAGTCGCCGCAAGATCTTCCCGAACCAATCCCGCTAACTCCTCATCCGCCAGAGAATGAAGCCGCTCCATCAGGCGTTTCAAATCGGCCTGCGCCCGGCCCCTGAATTGCCGGCGCAACTGGCCTTCCAAAAACTGAACATGCTCTTCGCGTGTCTCGCACTGCAAGCGAGGAACCGGCGTCGGCTTTCCATCTTTCAGCGCAACCATCGTCACCCGCGCAGTGTTCGTATGGTGCCGCCCGCGAACAAAAACGTTTTCTGAATACACATCTACCGAAACTTCCATCGAAGTCCGCCCTACATAGCTGATGTACCCGACCATCGTGACGAGGTCGCCGACTTCGATTGGATGATGAAAGTCCACCCGGTCGAAGCTTGCCGTGACACACAGAGTCCCAGCAAAGCGCGAGGAAACTGCATAGGCAACAAGGTCAATGAGCGAGAGCACGCGTCCGCCAAAAACCTTGCCCAGAAAGTTGGCGTCGGTCGGAGTCATGACCTGGCTCGTCTCAACCCTGGTCTCAGAAACCGGAACAAAAGTAACCATCGTTAAGCCGACATCACGATCTTCGCGAACTCCACCGGATCAAGGCTCGCACCGCCAATCAAGCCGCCATCGATCTCCGACTGATGGAAAAGCTCCTTGCTATTGCTCGACTTAACGCTTCCGCCATAAAGAATCCGGACTTCCTGAGCAAGCTCATCGTCATACATCGCCTTGAGAACTCCGCGGATCATTCCGCAAACCCGGTTCGCCTCCGCTGTCTCACAGGTCTGCCCGGTGCCGATTGCCCAAACCGGCTCATAGGCAATCGCAGCAAAGTAAAGCTCAGCCGCCTCCACCCCTTCAAACGCCCCTCGAATCTGGCGCTCAATCACGGCGTCGGTCCGACCAGCCTCCCGCTCTTCCAGAGTCTCGCCAACGCACAAAATCGGATTGATCGCGTGATAGAGAAGCCCCTTGATTTTCAAGTTAACCGTTTGGTCTGTCTCACCAAAAAACTCAACCGTCGATGCCGGAACATCAAGCTTCCCGAACCGCCCTCGAGTCTCCGAGTGGCCAACAATACAAAAGGTAACGCACATCTCGGCAAGCATCAGCGGGCTAATCTTCCCCGTGAACGCCCCACTCTCAAGCCAGAAAACATCTTGCGCCCCGAGCTTCACATCCGAATTTCGCAGGATATCTCGCAGCCGAGGTAGCGCCAAGTATGGCGCGCAAATAACGGTGTCCACGTCGGGCCGGGAGTGCAGGGTTTTGAGTGAGGTCTCGACAAGGGTCGCCCCCTGCGTCACCGTCAGGTTCATTTTCCAGTTGCCCGCAACAAGCTTGGTTCGCATAAAGGATTACCCCGCCCGAACCACCTCGGGCTCAATCTTGATTTCAACGTTTCCGCGCAAGGCGTTTGTAACGATGCAATAAGAATCTGCCTTATGGGCCATCGCCTCCGCCTTCGCCATATGGTCGTCGGTGGCATCGGCGCTCAACACAATCCGTGGTCGCAAGGTCGCAGATTTATAGGTAAAAGTCGCGCCAGCTTGCTCAACCAACCCGACTGCCTTGGTCTCGACGCTGACAACAGGAATCTTTTGATTCTCGGCGATGATGCCAAACACCATCGTGTAGCACCCGGTGAGAGCGCTCGTGAGCAGCTCTTCCGGATTCGTCCCCTTGCCCGGACCCTGAAACTCCGGCGGAACGCTCAACGTGTTTTCGGTCCCGCTGGTCTCGCTTTTCACGGAGCCATTCCCGAGTCGGCCTCCTGTCCATTGAACGGTGATCGGGTACTCGTGTAGGTTCGACATGCTCGCAGTTTATCACTTTGCAACTTCGCGTGCCGTAGAATGAAGCAGGATGACCTGGAAACTCTTTTACGACGGAGGATGCAATCTTTGCCACGCAAGCAAGCTTCGCGCAGAAGCCTGGGCAGAGCGCGCCCATCAGCCTCTCCAAGTCGACATCCTCCAAAGCGATGAAGCCATCGCCAAGAAGTACGGCTCAGCCATGGTCCTCGAAGCCGACCGAGTCTATTACGCTGAAGACGCCTGGCTCAAGCTAATGCAAATCGCCCCCTGGTATCTGCGTTGGGTCGGCTGGCTAGGACGAGTCCCAGGAATCCACCAACTCGTAGGGCTCGGGTACAAAATTGTCGCAAAGTACCGCCTAAAATGGTTCGGCTCCAGGGCGTGCCAACTTCCCCCGCGCTAATGCCAAGGTACGATTTTTGAATATGCCTGGTTTGCTTGACTCGCCTCTCATCGCTTCGCTCCTCGAATCGGATTTCCCTAGTGAGGTTTATCTGATTGCGCTGGATAACAAGCCTCATCTGCACCTCTGCCTCCGGGCGGAGAACGTGCCGGGGTACGACGTTGTGCATGGAGTGGCTTGCTCGAAGAGCGAGGAGGATGCTCGTAAGGTCGCGGCATACTACTCTTTCCCTGGGCATCCGGTGTGCCACGAGTTCGAGGAAGCGCGGGAAATCGCGAAGTCTAAGAAGGATCCGATTGTTGGGTTGCTTCTCGAAGATGGCGATGGGAAGTGCATCGCATTTCACTTTGTGCGCTAGCCGCCGAGATAGGCTTCTTTCACCTTTGGGTTAGTGAGAAGCGCCTGACCTGTGTCCGAGAGAACGATCTCCCCAGTCTCTATCACGTAGGCGCGATTCGCAATCTCAAGCGCACGGAATGCATTTTGCTCGACGACCAGTACCGTCACCCCTTCTTTGTTGATGTCGAGAATAATGCGGAAAATCTCGCTCACCAAGTTCGGAGCTAGTCCCATACTCGGTTCATCCAATAACAGCAAACGGGGCCGAGACATAAGCGCCCGACCAATTGCGAGCATCTGTTGTTCGCCGCCCGAGAGCGTGCCTGCGTTTTGTTTGAACCGCTCGCGAAGGCGGGGGAAGCGTTCCATGACGTGGTCCATGTCCTTTTGTACATCGCCATCGGTACGGATGAAAGCCCCCAGCTGCAGATTCTCCTGCACCGTCATGTTGGTAAATATCTTCCGCCCTTCGGGAGATTGACCGACGCCCATTCGCACGATCTGGTCGGCGGTCTTTTCCTGGATTTCTGTGCCTTCAAAGTCAATCACCCCTGATCGGGGGCGAATGAGACCGCTGATGCTACGGAGCAGGGTGCTTTTGCCTGCCCCATTGGAGCCGATTATCGAGACGATCTCGCCTTTCTCGACCGAGATCGAGACATTCGAGAGCGCCTGGATCGCACCGTAATAGGTATTCAGCCCGTCGATTCGAAGCATTAGTTGCCGGGAGTCAACTTCATGATTTCGAGATCGAAGACGAGCGTGCTCATCTTCGGAATCGTCGGTGGTCGACCCGCCTCGCCATAAGCCAGATCGTAAGGGATCGTGACCTTGCGGCGTTGACCGAGCTTCATCCCGGTGACTCCCTGCGTGAAGCCCTTGATGAGCCCGGTTTTCCCGATGATCACTGTCAGAGGCTCGTCGCGATCGCGCGACGAATCAAACTTCTTGCCGTCGAGGAACGTGCCGATGTAGTGGACTTCGATGGTGTCGCCCTCTTTGGCTTCTGGACCTTCGCCAGGGGTTACTTCTTCAATTTCGATCATAGGTTTGGCTCCTTTGGCGTCGATACGCAAGAGTCTGAATTCAAAAGTTAGTGTTGCGTTACCAGGGATAACGTCCTCGATGCCTTTCTCGCCGTAGGCAAGCTCGGGTGGGATGACGACTTTTCGCTTGCCGCCTTTCTTCATGCCGAAAACGCCCTTTTCGAATCCAGGGATCACAGATTTGCCGTCGAGTCGAAACACGAACGGTGGCTTGTCCTTAGATTCGTCGAAGATTTTTCCATCGGCGAGCATGCCCTTGTAGGTGACGGTCGCAACATCACCGAGCGCGATCTCTGGGCCTTTGCCTCGCTTCAAATCGGTGATCATGACGTCCGGTTCACGGAGCATCAGAGTGAAAAGAGCGGCGGCGAGCAAAGACATGGCCTAAGGCTACCCGGCGAACGTCCCCCTTTGGAACGACTTGAACCTGTCCGATGTTATAATGAATAAGACAACTGGGGGCGTCAGGGTTCGACAGAATTGAATCGACTCCGGGTTGCGAGCCGAGGCGCCGTTGGCCTCGTAAAAAGCGGCAAAAAAATAACTGCGAACAACAACTTCGCTTACGCAGCCTAAGTAGCTGCGCATCGTGCGCACCCGAGTCGGTAGGGTGCGATCCTCGGTGTAATTAAATCCGAATCGGGAGCCTAGCCTCCGCCTGAGGCGAAGCACCCTAGATTAATCAGGCTAAGTGTTGACTGGCCCACCTCGGGGCAGGTTAGCGCCGACAATTAATCCGGGGGGACGCTCGTGGTAGCCTTGAATACGACGGTTTTGGAAGAGGGTTCAATTCCCTCCGCCTCCACCATTTTCTTTTGTTTTTCCCTTTTCTCACAAACGAAACGAGAAAAGGAAACACTTTGAACCCGTAGGATCGTACATTCTACAGGTACCGGCCTTGACTAGGCCATCTCCTTGGAGGAACATCATTTTATGAAATTAAGAACAATGCTTGTAGTAGCAGTTGCGGCGGTTGCTACCCTGCAAACTGCATTCGCCCAAA
>WBZS01002492.1_pt1 | contig 11371 bp, 10 predicted proteins | sample 5204201 | NCBI WGS metagenome assembly WBZS01 (sample SAMN12344357, study PRJNA552823) | activated sludge metagenome | biome: Activated sludge suspended growth; feature: Nitrification reactor; material: Wastewater; isolation source: activated sludge from nitrification reactor of wastewater...
AGGCACATGGCGCCGATGCCAACCGGATTGACGTCATAAAGATGGCTGCGCTTGAACTCGATATGCCGAGGAGACAAGCCAAGCGGTTTGTTGATGACGATGTCGGCAACGACCGCCGCCATCCATGAGATGGCAATGTTCGAATACAAGCCGAGGATTTGGCCGAGCGCCTGAAAGACATCGAGCTCCATGAGCAACAAGGCGATCAGTATATTGAAGACGACCCAGACCACCCGTCCGGGATGGCTGTGGGTCAGGCGCGAAAAAAAATTCGACCAGGCCAGCGAACCGGCATAGGCATTGGTGACATTGATCTTGAGCTGGGAAATGACCACGAAAAAAACGGTCGCGCCAATAGCCAGCGAACTGTTGCTGAAGACATGGGAAAAACCGATCAAATACATTTGATTGGGGTCGACCGCTTTCGCCACGGGTACAGCGTTGCGCAGGGCAAGATAGGCAAGCAGGGCGCCACCGAGCATTTTCGCTACGCCGGGAACGATCCAGCCGGGTCCGCCGAGCACCAGAGCCAACCACCAGCGACGACGGTTCGCCGCTGTGCGCTCCGGCATGAAGCGCAGATAGTCGGCCTGTTCGCCCATTTGCGTGACCAGGGCAATGCCGACGGTGAGCGCCGCGCCGAACAACGGCATGCTGAATTCGCCGCCCGTACCCTGCGCGCCTGGATAGCGCAGCAGTTCGCCGAGGACTTCCGGCTCCTGCAAAAGCACAAAGACGTAGGGAAGCACCAGCAAAGACAGCCACAATGGTTGCGTCCATGCCTGCAGGCGGCTGATGGCGGTGACGCCATGGGTCACCATGGGAATCACCACCAATGCGCAGATCAGGTAGCCCCAGCGTGGCGGGATGTGGAAGGCCAGCTCAAGGGCATAGGCCATGATCGCCGCTTCCAGCGCGAAGAAGATGAAGGTGAAGGAAGCATAGATCAGCGACGTCAGGGTCGAGCCGATGTAACCGAAGCCCGCGCCGCGCGTCAGCAGGTCCATGTCCAGCCCGTAGCGCGCCGCTGCGTGACTGATCGGCATCCCGATCAAAAAAATGATCAGGCCGGTCGCCAGAATGGCCCACAAGGCGTTGATGAATCCCCCGTTGACCAGCATGGTGGCGCCAACGGCTTCCAGCACCAGAAAGGAAGAGGCGCCAAAGGCGGTGTTGGCGACCCGCATTTCCGACCACTTGCGAAAACTGTGCGGGGTGAACCGCAAGGCGTAGTCTTCGAGCGTTTCGTTGGCCACCCAGGTGTTGTAGTCGCGACGTATTTTCACGACGCGCTGCAGGGGTTCGCTGGAGGCTTCGGAGAATAACGGACGGTTCATGGCGGGCCGCATGGGGGAGAGCCCCGATTGTAACTCCCGTGCGCTTCGCCGGAAGCAGTGTCCGTCAAGCCGTGCTATTGGCTATGCTGTAGCTGTTCGTTTCAACGAATCGGGCCTGGCTACGCAAGCGCCTGAGTATTCCCTTCAGGCATGGCCCCATGAAATGGTAGAGGAAACCGGCAGATGCCTCAGCGTGAATTGACAGGTGACATTAGCAAGACATGCAGGAATCGGTCTGCGACCCTGGATACTCCCACAATGGTCTTGCGGGTACCCGAGGCGATCAGGTTACCCAAGGCAATGCTGCGTTCGATGCGTGCCCGTTCGATGATTCCGTAGCTATTGACGTTGCGTTCCATTTGCAAATCCTTGCTATTCCCCGTGATTCGGGTAGGAATGCAGTCTAAGAACAATGCTGCGCAGCATCAAACGATCATTTATCAGTCGATGCATGAGAAAATATCAGGCATATGAGTTATCGACTTCCCCCGCTGAACGCATTGCGCGCCTTTGAGGCCGCGGCTCGTCACCTGAGTTTCAAGAAGGCCAGCGAAGAGCTTGCCGTGACCCCCACGGCGATCAGCCACCAGATTCGTGGCCTGGAGGACTATCTTGGCTTTGCGCTTTTTCATCGACTGACGCGGGCGCTGGATCTGACGAGCGAAGGCCGGGCCATGTTGCCGAAGGTGCGCGAAGGGCTCGAATGCTTCGCGGCATCGATCGAGAGCACGCAGCGCCGAGAGGGCGGTGGTCGCCTGGTCGTCAGTGCTCCCCCGGCATTTGCATCGCGCTGGCTGATCGGGCATTTGCCAGGATTCACCGCCCGTCACCCGGAAATTCAATTGAATTTGAGGGCGTCGCTGAAAACCATCGACCCGCCCGACGCAGCGGCTGTTTCGGGCTTCGATGTGATCGATGTGCGCGACGATGAATCCGAGTTGTTCATTCGCTACGGTCGGGGCCGTTATGCGGGCTGCCGGGTCGATCGTTTGTTTTCGCCGGCGTATACCGCGGTGTGCAGCCCGCGGCTGCTGACGGGAATGCGTCCGCTGAACGTGCCTGCCGACCTGCGCTATCACGATCTGCTTCATGACGACACCATACCGGAGCAGATGGACCGTCCGACCTGGGCTGAATGGCTTCAGCTCGCAGGCGTCGACGGCCTTGATGACCATGCCGGCACACATTTCAGCGACTCCGGCCTGGCCTTGACTGCGGTCATCGACGGCCTGGGCATTGCGTTGGCCTCCAAGCCGCTGGTCGGCGCCGAAGTGGCGGCGGGTCGTCTGGTGATCCCGTTCGATATCGTTGTCCGCCGCCCCCAGGCGTACTACCTGGTTACGCCCGAAGCCATTGTGGAACGTCCGGTTATCCGCGCATTCAGCCAATGGCTTCTGGAAGAGGCGGCCAAGGTGGTGGAGGAATCGCCGCAGTAAACCGTCACACCGACCATGCGGCGATGAGACCAGGATCGGCCAGGAACATCCACCTATTGCATCTCGCAAGCAATGCGGTATACTTTGTTGTGCACTGCAGCAAATCTGTGCTATATATAGTTAACCTACTCATTACGTGCTTACGGACCGACAGGAAGTGTATGTATATCGTAGATGACCCGACGCTGGCTCTCATTACCCGTTTTGTGGGGGATATGTCGCATCCTGAAGTCTCGGACGCGGATTTCTTTCATCAGCAGGTGGCGGCGATTGAGGCGTATGTCGAGCGCTTCCCTCCCCACGAGCGGGATCAGCGGGCCATGGCGTGGATTGAAGCCAATGCCATGAAATATCGCCAGAAGTGGCAGAAAACGGCAGCGGTCGGCGTGCTGGCAGAGACGCGGTGTCCCGATTGCCCACTCTCAGGGGGGGATGATCGTACGCCTTGTGCGATTCATGTCCGATGGATGACACTATTGCGGCGTTATGCCGCGAGCGAGTTGTCTTCCCGCGACTATGTCAAGACCAGCCTCGAGTTATTGACTGCGCACAAGGAGCGGCTCCGAGTGAGCGAAAGCCATGAAGCGCCGCGCTGGGCACGCCCGGTGGGGCTTTGCCGAAGCTGACGGGAGCGGTTTCCAGTAAGAGAGCAGAGCGTTTTCCCCGTCGAAAAATCCGGCGACCCTTGCTTCGAGTCTTTGTTCCGCATAAGTACGGTCGCGGGTATTCATGGTGAATAGTGGGTTTTCGGTAGAACGCCGCAAGACAAGCGCGATTGTAGAATGCTTATTCGTGGAGAGCATCATGAGCAGAAACGGTTCTGCGGAAAAAAAGACGACCGATCTGGACCTGACGGGGATCGGCGCCTACGAAGACTTGATGAGGAAACTCGAACAGCGCATCGACCCCCTTGGCGTGATGACGTCAATTCTCAACGCCCAGGTGGCATGGATGATGCACCCACAGGAACTGGCCCGGGCGATTCGCGGGATGTCGGGCGATGTGCTGGCTTTGCAGACCCATCACATGCGCCGCGCCCTGGCTATGTCGAGCCCGGATGTGATCAAACCGCATGCCGACGACGCTCGCTTTGCTGACCCGGCCTGGAGCGAAGTGCCGACCTGGGACATCATCAAGGAATCGTATCTGTCGTTCACGCACCGGCTGGAGGACATGCTCTTCGAAACGCCCGGCCTATCCGATAAAGAGCGCAGGCGGGCAGCTTTCTGGGTGCGAAAGTGGCTCAACGCGATGGCGCCGACCAACTTCTTCTTCACCAACCCGGTGGCCATCCGCAAGAGCATCGAGAGCAGAGGCGAAAGCCTGAAGGAAGGTTTCAAAAACCTGATGCGCGATGTCAAGGCGAAAAATATTCTCATGGTCGAACCCGACGCCTTCAAGGTCGGAGTCGATCTGGCCACGACGCCCGGCCAGGTGGTTTTCCGCAATCGCCTGGTTGAGCTGATCCACTACACCGCGACAACCGACAAGGTGAACAAAACGCCGATTGTGATCGTCACGCCGTGGATCAACAAGTTTTACATCCTCGATCTGACACCGAAAAAGAGCATGGTCAAATACCTCACCGATCAGGGCTACAGCGTGTTCATTACGAGCTGGAAAAACCCGACGGCCGAAATGGCCGATGTCGGTTTTGGCGATTATCTCCAAGAAGGTGTCGACCAAGTGGTTACCACGGCGTGCAAGCTGTGCAAGGTGACCCAGGTGCATCTTGTCGGCTACTGCATCGGCGGCACCATGGTGGCGACCTACATGGCCTGGGCCAGCCGCCACTACGGCGAGAAGAAAGTGCCGGTCGCGCACTGGACCTTGTTCACCACGCTGACCGACTTCTCCAGGCCGGGCGACATCGATGTGTTCATCGATGAGGGCGCGATTCGCGCGCTTGAGGAGAAGATGGCGGAAGTGGGCTATCTTGACGGTAGCGACATGGCGTCAAGCTTCCGGCTGTTGCGCTCGAACAGTCTGGTCTGGCACTTCTTCGAGAAGAGCTATCTCTTCGGCGAGCCGCTGCCTGCATTTAACGTGCTGTTCTGGAACATGGACACGACGCGCATGCCGGCAGCGATGCACTCGTTCTACCTGCGCGAAATGTATCTGTACAACAACCTGATGAAACGCGATGCGCTGACCATCGCCGACGAGCCGATCGACCTGGATCGCATCACCCAGCCGCTCTATGCGGTGAGCGCCGAAGACGATCATATCGTTCCCTGGCGCCAATCCTATCGTATTCACAAATACATCAACGTCAAGGCGCCGGTGCGTTTCGTCTTATCGACTTCCGGCCACATTTTTGGCATCGTCAACCCGGTTGTCGATCCGCCGAAGCAAAGTTTCTGGGTGGCCGAACCCGAGCGGAACGAGCATTACGAACACTGGTTGGCACGCGCGAACAAGCAGCCCGGTTCGTGGTGGCAAGACTGGCTGGCCTGGCTTTCACCGCAATGCGGACCTCTGGTGAAGCCGCCCAATTCCGGGGCGGGTTCATTTCCCGACCTCGGCCCGGCTCCCGGTACTTACGTCTTCGAAAAATAGTGAACCGCCGTAAGCCGTCGGGTTTTTCCGGTGGCATGGCGGTCGCATTGAATGATGTTGTAATGCGACCTATACTGGTAGTGCACCATCAGTAAGGAGTGCATCATGAGCTACATCGATTCCCCAATTGGTATCTGCAAAGCGGAGCACACGATTGTGCTGACCGATCAAACGCAGCGTGAATGCGCGCTGGAGCATGGCTGTCCTGCGGGGCGCGATTGTCCGCTGGACGGATGTTTCGCCAGGGTTTCCGGCTTGAGTGAGGAGCATGCGCGAGGACTTTCAACGAAGACGTGGGCGTCCCGTGTGCGTGTAGTGCCGCAGTTGCGGCGCGTGGCGCTATGACCTTGCCGTCCGCCGCTCGCTGATCAGCAGCCAGAAACAAGCCGCCGCTTGCAACACGAACAGCATGAGAAAGGCGTTACGGTGGGCGATCTCGGTGGCGTTGCCGTGAGCCAGGAAGAAGTCGATGACAATGCCCATGCCCCATTGCAGGCCGAAGGCCCCAATGAAGACGATCAGGTTCAGCGTCGTGTTGGCGCGCCCGGAAAGCGCGACCGGGAATCCGGCGGACATTACCGAGTAGGCGAGCGTGCCGGAGCTTGAGAAAACGCCGTAGCCGATCCACAGCAGGTAGTGCTGGTCGGAGACTTGGCTGATGATCAGCAGCAAGGTCAGCAAAGCCAACGTAAGCCCCCACTTGAGAAGATGAATCGGTCCGATTCCGTGCCGGCTGAGTCCGGTCGCGAGCAGGCCGATCAGGATGTATCCCGCCACCATGGCCGCACTCATGGCGGCCAGATGGTTGGCCGCGACGGCGCGCGAATGCCCGTTCACATGCATCAGCCAGGCGCTCGACCAGAGGCTTTGAATGGCCATGAAACCACCGATGTTGGCGAAACCCAGGGGTGCAAAGCGCCAGAAGTGACGGTCGGTCAGCACCCGCCTGATGCCCGACCATTGTGCCGACAAGGGCTGGGGTGTGGGGGTGCCCGGCTTGTCGGGAACGCTGAAGAACAGCCAGCCGGCGACATCAGGGTGGCTGCGGACAGGGCAAAAAATATCTCGCGCCAGGTGGCGAACTGCAGGGCGGCATTGAGCGGTGTCGACGCCGCCAACGCGCCGAGCGTGCCGGAGGTCATGATCCAGCCGGTCAGTGCGGCCTGCCTTTCCAAAGGGAACCATTGCGAGAAGGACTTGAACGACGCCATCAGACAGGCCGATACGCCCAGGCCGATCAGGCCTCTGGCGAAGGCCAGCGTGCCGATGCCATGGCCACAGGCGAAGAGCGCCGCGCCGGCGGCAGCGATCAGCAGCAGCGCCGCTTCGACCCGGCGCGCGCCGAAGCGGTCGAGGAGAACGCCCAGCGGCAGCTGGGCGGCGCCGAAGGCGAGAAAGTAGGCGCTGGTCAGCAAACCCAGATCGGCTGCGCCGAGGAACATTTCCTCGCTGAGTACCGGGCCGATGACCGCATTGGCGGTGCGAAAGTGATACGAGAGAAAATAGGCCGCGGCGAACGGCAGGAACAGCCTGATCTGGAGCATGGTGGCCTAAAGAATGAAAGGGACTTCCCCGACCCGAGCGAACGGAGTTGAAGCCGCACGGCAGCAAAGTGCCAGAAGGGTGATTCTGAAGGTGCCCATTGGGAAACCGCGAAAGGTGAAGTTCATCAGCATTATGACTGAAACGAATCCCAATGGGATCACGGCAGAAATCGATCTGGCCAAGAACATATTCTCGATCCAGGGTGTCAAGCAAAAGGGCACAGCCACGCTGATCAGGCTCAAGGTTCCTTGCGCACAACTTCTTCAAGCGCGCAGTTCCCGCCGTGCCAGATCGGCACGGATGACCTGCTCAGGCGCTCAAGCGCAGTTTGCCGCGACAAACTGTTGCGGCGGGCAAGGACAAAAAGATATTTGCAGGGTAATACCCAACTCCAGACCTGCGACTGTCCGGCAACCGGTTTAGATCATGGCTGCGCACGATCTAACCTTGGTAGTTATGCATTGGTATGTCTCACATGGACAACCAGACGCCAGAAAAGAACACACTGAACGGCAACAATTCCAATTGCGGTAGCCCACTCCGTTTGATACTTGCTGAGTCCGGATATCTCTAATACAGCAACCAGAAAACCCACGGCAAGACCACCAACTAAGACCTTGACTAATAGAGGGAAAGAAATTGAAACGGCCTTTTCAAGGAAGCGAATGCCTGTTGGACCGCCGTTTGCCGTGAAGGCCGCATTGATACCAAGGACCGTGACAAGCACCGTTCCGATAGCCTCAGTGGCTAACGAAAACATGTTTTCCCGCGAGCCCAACATTACGAGATAGAGGCAAGCGGAAGTAAAGATGGAAGTTGCCAAATACTAATTCTTGAAATCCGTCTCACCGAGCGAGCTTCTCTTCAGATCGTCCACCAGTAGATGTGTCTTCCAGAAATACATCTAGTTCCTCCTTAGGAATGCCTACTTGAAGTAGACACCACTTCGTCCAGTCGACAGATTATTGGACTGTCCAATAATCTGGCGGCCTGCCGCAACAGGCTGTCTATCAAAACAGAATGCAATGGATCGGAGTGCGTCATGTCGGATAATCTGTTTACGGTTCCTGCTTCTTCGGATCCGCCCAAACTGCTTGATCGGCTACCTGCCGGGCTACGGTTTAAGCACTATAGCATACGTACTGAATCGGCATATACAGGCTGGATTCGGCGTTTTATCCGTTTTCATTTCATGGAATGCGTTATCCGGCAGAACTGGGCAAAGGCGAGGTGAATGTATTGATTTCCTGCCTTTCGGTTCAGTGCCATAGCCAGGCGGCGCCACGCACGCCTGACGAGTCGCCGTGCCGGTTTTGCAGCAAGCGGGTACGCACGCTGTCGGAAAATACCGCGCCGTTCCAAAGCGCCGGCACATTGGAGTACAGCCGTTCCATATTGGACAGGCCGCCGCCCAGAACAATGACGTCGGGGTCGAGGATGTTGATGACCAGCGCGAGCGCCTTGGCCAGGCGGCGTTCATAGCGTTGCAAGGTCGCTTCGCAGGCGGCATCGCCGTGTTTGGCCCGAACGTCGATTTCCTGCGGCGTCAGGGTTTTGTCATTGTGCCGCGCGTGATCGGCGATCAGTCCCGGGCCGGACAGCCAGGTTTCGATGCAGCCGTGGCGACCGCAGTAGCAAATCGCAGGCGGCAAGGTTTCTTCCCCAGGGTTCGGCAAGGGGTTGTGCCCCCATTCCCCACAAATGCGGTTGGCGCCAGTGAGTACCCGCTCATTGACGACGATGCCGCCGCCGACGCCCGTGCCAAGAATGACGCCAAAGACGACTTGGGCGCCTTGTCCGGCGCCGTCAACGGCTTCGGAAAGCGCAAAACAGTTGGCGTCATTTTCGATACGAATCTCGCGTTGCAACAGCGTCTGCAAATCGCGGCGCAGCGGCTGGCCGATCAGCCAGGTCGAATTGGCGTTCTTGATCAGCCCGCCCGTGGCCGATTCCGCACCGGGGATGCCCAGGCCGACGCTCCCGCGCTGCCCAAGTTCGAGTTCGACCGCCTCAACCAGCGCGGCAACGGCCGCGACCGTACCCCTGTAGTCGCCCTGCGGCGTTGGAACCCGGCGTCGGAGCCGTTCATTGCCCGACGCATCGAGGGCAACGATCTCGATCTTGGTGCCGCCAAGGTCGACGCCGAGCGACAACGATGTTGGGAGTGAAGTGTCCGAACTGGGCATGGCAGCAAGTCTTCGCATCCGAGAGTGGCCTTATGACGTTGACCATTCTAACCGGTCAGGTGTGCTAGATGATGCGATAAGCTGGCGTACAATGGTCAAGCTGTACGTCGACCATACCGATGATCGGCGAGGTGGCGGAATAGAAGCTATATAGGGAGAAAATAATCATGTTGGTCAGACTGACTTCGAGCGCTTCCGGCGAGATCATCATGTTCGCCAAGGATATGCGACAACTGCTGGAGATCGTCGGCAAGGAATGTACAGCACGCGGCGTATTCACCAAAGACCAGTTGCCGGAGGCCATGGCGACATTGCAGAAAGCCGTTGATGAGGAAAAACTGGCACTGCGCGAAGCCGAGCATAAAGCTCGGCAGGAAGGTGTCGTCGATGACGACACGAAGGGCGACGACGAAGAACACAAATCCGGACGTGCCGGCATTCACCTGGGCCAGCGAGCCCATCCTTTGCTCAAGATGATGAACCTAACGCTTCAGGAAGAGGGGTTCATCCTCTGGGAAGCGCCCGACGACTTTTGATCGTCGGCCATTGCGGGCCGGGCTGAATCGCCGCCGCTACGCGCATTGACGCCAACCCTAGCGCCAACCAAAGCGGCGAGTGTAGTAGCGCTTCATGGCCTGCGTCAGGATCATGTAGCCCGCCAGGATGACCAGCAGAATCGGGAAGTAAGTCAGCGGCAGCGCTTGCAGCTTGAAATAGTGTGCGAGCGGACCCATCGGAATGGAAATGCCGATCATCATGATCAGGCCGGTCGTCGCCAGCAGGGCCGTGCCTGGACGACTCTCCAGGAAGGGGATTTTCTGGGTGCGGATCATGTGCACGACCAGGGTCTGGGTCATCAGCCCTTCGATGAACCAACCCGACTGGAACAGGGTTTGTTGTTCCGGCGTGTTCGCGCCGAAGACAAACCACATGACGCAGTAGGTCGTTATGTCGAAGATGGAACTGACCGGCCCGAAGAAGAGCATGAAGCGGCCCAGATCGCCGGGATTCCAGCGCTGAGGCTCTTTCACGAGTTCTTCGTCAACGTTGTCGAACGGGATGGCGATTTGCGAGATGTCGTACAGCAGATTTTGCACCAGCAGGTGCATCGGTAGCATGGGCAGAAACGGGATGAAGGCGCTCGCCACCAGTACCGAAAACACGTTGCCGAAATTGGAACTGGCCGTCATCTTGATGTACTTCAGCATGTTGGCAAAGGTCTTGCGGCCTTCGACCACGCCTTCTTCCAGCACCATCAGGCTCTTTTCCAGCAGGATGATATCGGCGGCTTCCTTGGCTATATCCACTGCGGTGTCAACCGATATGCCGATGTCGGCGGTGCGCAGCGCCGACGCATCGTTGATCCCGTCGCCCATGAAGCCGACCACGTGTCCGTTGGACTTGAGCAATCGGACGATGCGTTCTTTGTGCGCAGGCGTCAGTTTGGCAAACACCTGATGGGTTTCCACTGCCAAGGACAATTCGGCGTCGTTCATCCGCTCGACGGCTGAGCCCAGAAGGATGGCGTCCGCTTCCAGCCCCACTTCACGGCAAATCTTGGCGGTCACCAGTTCGTTATCGCCGGTCAGAACCTTGACTGAGACGCCGTGCGCGGCCAGGGCCTTGAGTGCCGGCGCCGTGGATTCCTTGGGCGGGTCGAGAAAAGCCACGTAGCCAACCAGGGTCAGCCCGCTTTCGTCGGCGACGCCATAGGCCTCCTGAGTTGGCGGCAATTCCCGGGAAGCCACGGCCACCACGCGCAGACCATCGGCATTCTGCTCGGCGGTGACGGTGCGGACGCGCTCTAGCAATTCGGCGGTCAAGGGTTCGTCCGTGTCGCCGTGACGGACCCAACTACAGATACTGAGAATTTCCTCGACCGCGCCCTTGCAGATCAGCAGGTGATGCTCGTCGTGTTCGGCCACCACCACCGACATGCGACGCCGGGTGAAATCGAAGGGAATTTCATCGACCTTGCGAAAAGCCGTGGCCACTTCGAGTTCGCGATGGACTTCAACGTGTTCGAGCACGGCGACATCGAGCAGGTTCTTCAGGCCGGTCTGGTAGTAACTATTGAGGTAAGCCGATTCCAGGACGTCGTCGGATTCCTCGCCCCAGACGTCGGTATGGTGAGCCAGGAAAATCTTGTCCTGGGTCAGCGTTCCCGTCTTGTCGGTACACAGCACGTCCATGGCGCCAAAATTCTGGATGGCGTCCAGTCGTTTCACGATCACTTTCTGGCGCGACAGCATCACGGCGCCTTTGGCTAGCGTCGATGTGACGATCATCGGCAGCATTTCCGGCGTCA
>WBZS01002494.1_pt1 | contig 11364 bp, 7 predicted proteins | sample 5204201 | NCBI WGS metagenome assembly WBZS01 (sample SAMN12344357, study PRJNA552823) | activated sludge metagenome | biome: Activated sludge suspended growth; feature: Nitrification reactor; material: Wastewater; isolation source: activated sludge from nitrification reactor of wastewater treatment...
GTTACTCGCCTTGTCGAGAGCGTCATTGAGGTTGTTGGTCATGCGCAGCGCTTGGTCGAAGGTGGGTCGCACACCAGCCAAGGCACGCTCAATGTCGTTTGGGTGGCTGGAGCCAGCCGTGACGATCGCCAGCAGGGACATCGTTGTCGCTTGGTCCGGCGGCAACAGTGCCAGCACCGAGCCAAGGCGTCGCGGTGGGTCAGGCTGTTCGGTGATGAGTGTTGCAGCTCGGGCTGGTGATTCCTGCGCGAGGGCAGCGACCTCGCGCGGGTCGAAGACAAAGAGCTCGGGGGTGTCCTGAGCGGTCAGGCCCAGGCCCTGCAGCCAGGCGCGGGCCTTGAGCAGGGTCGATTCGTCACGGAGGTAGGGAGCGAGCGCTGCATAGGCAAGCCTCTGGTTCTCGCCGGCTGCCAAGTGCGGTTTGACGCTCTGGGTGAGTGGTCCGTCCCCCGAGATTGCTTCAGTTCTGAGTTCTCCCATCAGGGGCTCGGCCCGTTCGAGAAGCAAGCCAAGCGCGAGCATTCCGTGAAGCGGGTCACGAGACGTCGTCTTTGGCAGCAGCAGTGCCGCCAGGCCCGGGGATGCCTGAGCGAACTCCCGAACCAGTAGAGGATTGTCCGCCAGGCGGTTCAGTTGGGGGGCGGTTGCGCCGTCACGCGCAAAGATCTCGGCGTCTTTGCGCGTCAGTGGACGCAACTGGCTCGCGTCTGCGAGTGCCAACTCGACTGTCGTTGCGACCGAGTTGGTGAGCGGGAAGCGCCCGTGCGCCGCCTCGGCCACGAGCCAGCCGATAGTGGCGGACTCCTCGTAGGTGGTTGCGCCGAGCTTCGCCTCGGTCAGGTACCGCTCGCCGACCGTCAACCGGCGGACGTCGGTCGGCCACGCCTCACGCAACACCTCCGGCCAGCGTCCGGTGAGCACCCGCTCGTCGTTATTGACCTCGCTCGCGACGTGGAAGGTCGACCAGAAGAGGCCCTGTGCCGTGCCTTCTGGGAGTACCCGGGCCAGCACCGCGTACAGGGGGATCGTTTCGGCCGGCGTCGCAGGGGCCTCGACCACTGCGACGCCGGTCGCCAGCAACCGGAGGGTGGTTTCCAGTTCGTGCCCGGGCACGTCGCCTGGACGCCAACGCGGCTCGCCGGCCGCCAGGAGCGCCGGGGCGACGCGTTCCTCCGCGCCCACTGCGCCCCAGAACCTCGGCCAGGCCTCGGCGAGCGGCATTCCCGCCGGGGCCGCGCAAGCCTGGGTGGTGCCGGCTGCGCCGAACCGGCCGCCGACTCCACGCAGGATCATCACCCATCGCCCTGCCTGGGAGGACCATGCCGCCGAGACGATTGGGATCCCCTCAGTGGAACGCGTGTCGGACACGGCAACAGGATGGAGTTGCGGGAATCGCCGCATCATCAAAGGCCTCAGCAGGTCATCCAGGGACGCATCGGCAGGTGATGAGCCGACTTCGTCGCGTACCCAGCCCGCAGCGCCGGTGTCGCGGTTCGTCCAGGTGTACCAGCCGGTCACCTGATGCTCCACGCCATGAGGTGCTGGACGCCTGGGGTCGTCCTGAGGGTGTCGTTGTAGCCCGGGAGGCCAACGTGGTTGGCGGCGACGAACGGTGCGGTGAGGAAGTAGTGGATGACATGGGTCGCCTCAGCCTGAACTATGCAGTCGTCCAGCGAAGGGTCCGCGCCCAGAATGCTGCGCACAATGATCCCGACCACAAGGTCACGATGCTGGACGGCGTGACGGCTGCGGTAGTTGTCCCAGCTGCCGCGCATGGGGGCGATCCGCAGCCGCACCCTCGGCCCGCACTCGATTTCGTGCAGGACCGGGTGCCCATACGAGTCGCTCAACTCCTCGTCGAGGACTAGTTCGGCGAATCTGTCGGGCTCGGAGTAGAAACCGAGGACACTCTCGACGACCTGCTCAAAGACCGCGGCGGCGTGGTCGGGCCTTACCGCTGCAAGGAACGCAAGGACGTCGGCGGAGGCGGGATCGGTCGCCATGACCTCCCTGTGCTGCACGTATGCCCGCAGCAGCTCCACTCCACCTCGCACCAGACGCCGACGAAATACATCCGGGTTCGCGACCAGATTGAAGCCATGCCACCCGGGCGCCCCATCGTCCTTGGCGTTCTGGAGGACATGGAGGATCAGGTCCGCCTTCGTCAGGATGGTCGCGCGGAAGGCAGCGGGGGCGATGCGGTCGGTATGCAGGGCGAACACCCGCGAAAGTCCCTGCGTCAGCGGATACCGTTCGCCCTGGTCCTCGAGAACCTGCTGCAGGTCCTTGGTGGCTCCACCACGAAAGCTCTCGCGGAGGATGTCGGTTCCGGAGTCCCCGAATCGGGCTACCTCACGCTGAACGGCGCGGAACACTGCAGCATCGACAACCCACGCCAGACCGTCCGACATGCTGAGGTCCCACTCAGGGCCCTCTTCCTGGCCGATCACTGTCTTCATCGCCTCGCCGGATTGGTCGATGAACGCGGTGTCAAGGACGCCTCGCTCGTCGCTCGTCAGCAGGTGGTAGGGCGAGCGCTGGTCACCACCCCACTCCTCGCGGTTGATTCCCAGAGCCGCCAGGAAGCTGGCGAGGAGCCCGGGCTCTGCGTTGAACTTCTGCTCAAGCAGGTCATTGAGGATCGTGTAGTGGTTCACCGCGGCTCGAGGAGTGAACGCCGGGTGCCTCGTCCCGTCGAATGCCGTCCGGCACAGGGCGGGCGTCTCGTGGTAGCGGAGTCCGGGCGCAACCTGGTGGTTGAGGTTTCGGAGCAGCATCGTCTTGCCCCCTGCCGTTGTGCCCAGTACCTGAATGACGTTGACTCGGTCCAAGTTGAGCGGCCAGAAATGCCCTTCCGCACAGATTTGAATATCGGACGTGCGCTGCGGCCGGTCGTGGTTGCTGCCAATCCCGATCGTCGGATCCTCCGCCAGCCGAAGGTCCCACCATCGCCGGCCCTCGCTGAGCCTCAGTCGAAGGTAGTCGCGAGGTCTCCCGCACAAGGGGCACTCTGGGTTCACATCACACCTGCCACGAAGAGAAGCGCCACGACGATCAGGGTGAGCGCCGCAACGGCGACGGCGCCGAGGACCACGCCGCCTCCGAATCCCCAGCGTCCCGCGCTCCGAAGCCGGTCCGCCGTCTCCGCCACAAACCCCGGCATGCGGTGTCGGTTCATGCCGAAGCCGTTCACTGCCTCGGCAAGGACGCTCGAGTCCAGGGGCCTGTGAGCCCGGGCCAGCCAGTTGGCGACCTGCCGCCTCACAGGGCACCCGCCTGCACAAGTACGACAACCAGAACAATCGCGAGCGCGGCCGATGTTGCTGCGCCCCAACCGAGGCCGTGACGGAAGCGTTGCCAGAACTCCCGCTCGACCTGTTCCTTCAGCGCAGCCTCTATGGCGGATTCCTTGCCAAAGGCAGCCGCCCGGTTGAAGGCCGTTTGAATCGCACTCATCACCGGCTCCACTTCGAGTGGGTACTGAGTGGACAGGAGTTCGGCGGAATCGGAGGCCGGAGCAGTTGCCGCGATCACGTCCGAGAGCCAGGCTTCGCACGACCAGGATGTGGTTGACTCCGCAAGCTTTGACGACTCATCCGCCAGCGGTGCCATCAGGAGCTCGGTCAGCCTGGGCGCGGAGACCTGAGGCAGACCAGAGATGGCGGCATCGGTGAGTGCCGCCCGGCGCCCGGCAGAGGAGGGCTGCGGATCGCCGAACACCTGGCTGCACACTTCCGGGCCGAACAGCCCGGTGATGGTGATCGCGACAAAGCCGAGTCGGTCATTTGCCACCAGGTGCTCGAGAGGCTGGCTCTCCGGGTCCAGCGGGTTGAAGGACGGATGGGCGTAGGGCGGCGTGTGAAGTCCCGTGGAAGGAATCCGTCCATTCGGCTGCGTGAAGGCCTCCGAGTCAACCAGCACCGCCAGGGTGCTTGCCACTGCTGACGAGGGAGTGTCGAACGGATGCTTCAGCAGAAGGTTCTCCGGCTTGACGTCGCAATGAGCGGCGCCCTGACGGTGGGCGAGGTCAAGCGTGCGGGCCAGTGGTTCGAGCTCCCTCAGGCTGGTCAGCCCTCCAGTGGCCCAATCGGGCGATTCCAGCCACATGCGCGCGACGAAGACCCGATGGTCGGCCTGAAGGTGGGGTTGGCTCGGGCTGGCGGGGGAGTGCGAGGTGAGCCGGGTTCCGTAGTAGGTCACGGTGCCTGCAGCCCGGACGGGCTGGCCACGCCAGACCTCCACCTCCTCGAGCGCCGCCACTCCGGCCGTCCGGTTGATCGACTGGATGACCTCTTGCTGATGGCGGAAGTGGTTCTCGAGTGCTGCCGCCTCGTGGACGGTGTAGCACTCGTAAACCTTGACGAACGACTGCTTCGTCCGTCCCGCCATGGGGAGCACCCGCTTTTCGACGATGACCTGATTTGTGGTGATGCCGCGGAAGCGGGTCTGGCGGCGGTGGTTCCACTCCAGCCCCCAGCCGAGGATGTTGTAGTCGAGCGTGACTGGTGCACCACCGCCCTGCCTTGTGATCTCGAATCGCCCCGAGGCACGGTCGGCGCCGGCTTCGGACACGAGCACCCGCCAGTCGGTGTCGAGCTGGAGGGGAGCCGAGTCCGGGACCGCTGTCGCGGCATCGGGGCTGGTCGCCTGAACCCGGAAGTCGCGGGGCGCCTGTACCCAGATCGTCTCGCCCTCCCTTCGGAGTCGCAGGAAAACCTCGGCAGGGAAGTGCTGGCTGCCCAAGACCAGGAGGCGTGAGCCGTCCACCGGATCGCGGCTCGCCTCGCGCGCCAACGAGTACACAATCGAGTCATCCAGTTGGCTTCGCACCAGACCCCGCGTGGACTGGTCCTCCGGGAACTCAAGGCTGATGTGGGGGATCACCTCGGATCGGGGAGCCCGCCACGCAGTGGCGTACTCCACTTCGACGCCGATCGTGGGAGCGTCAGAGAACACCAGGTCCGGGGTCCAGCTCCTGTCCAGACTCCTGATCACCTCGGCGGCGTCCTGGCGGAGGCGTTCCTCGACTTGTGGGCCCAGGGTGAGCGGTGTCTCCACGTTGATCGCGACAGTTGCACCTGGCAGGTCTTGCGCGCCCCGCGCGAAGGAGTCCAGCGCCGCGCGAAGCTCGCCTCGAACGTGCACGGCCACTTCCGATTCATCCGGCATCTGTCACCTCTCCCGTTCTGCAAAGCCGCGAAGGATCCTGCCCGTCACCGCGCGCACCTGCTTACGCCCGAGTTGCGCGTCTCGCCCTTCCACCACGACTGCGAAAGCTATCGGCTCGGCGTTCCCTTGCACATGCTCCGCCGCACCGACGATCCAAAAGTAGCGGGCCGTGTACTGCCCCGACGCGGATTCCTTGCGAGCGACATGGGTTCCGGTCTTTGCGTAGAAGCGAACCCTCGACTTGTCGTACTCGACGCTCTCGAGGGTGCCGCCTTCGCCGGTGACCTCGGCGAGCGCCTGCCGCAGCTGCTGGGCGGTCTCCGGCTGCAGCACCACGGCGCCCTTCTCCTCGTGTGACGCGGTCGACCCGTCGTCGTCCACGATGCTCTCCACGAGGTACGGGTCATGGAAGGTGCCGCCGTTGGCGATGGCCGCCATCATCGCCGCCATGTGGAACGGGGTGGAGGCAACCAGGTCACCGCCGATGGCGTTTGTGCCGATCGACTGGTAGTCGACGGACGCCGGAATGTGGGCGGTGGCGGGCCACAGGGAGTCGTCTTCCTCAGCTTCCGCGCGCTCGACGGGCGTGAAGCCCAGCTTCTGCGCGACCGGTGCGATGGCATCCCAGCCGAGGTCGCGGGCCAGCTGGATGAAGGCGGGGTTGCACGAGACCCGGAGGGCGTCGGCGACGGTGATCATGCCGGCCGTGGTACTGCGACAGCGAGGGCCGATCAGTTCCCCGTCGACCTCCACGTAGTTGGGTGACGGGATCCGGTCCTCGATGCTGCCGCCGGCCTCGAGGTAGGCGGCGGTGATGACCACCTTGAAGGTCGAGCCGAGGTTGTACCGTCGCCCGGTGGCGCGGTTCTGTTGGGGGCTGGGCAGGGCGAATGCGGCATCCCCTTCGACGTAGGAGCGCAGGTACTCCTCGTGCTGAAGGGGGTCGGCCACCGCCCGGAGCCGATACCGGCCGCAACGCACGTGCTCCGAGTTGCAGAGCTCAGGGTCCGGCTTCCGGACCGTGCCGTCGACCAGCTCTCCCCACTCACTGTTGGCGAGGGCGGGGGCGTACCAGGCCTCGACCTCGGCGTCGGTAGCCCGTCCGCTCGTCGGGTCCAGTTCGTCAGGGGCTGTGCTCAGCGCCTTGATTGCTCCCGACCCGGCATCGAGGACGACGACGCCGGCAGGCAGCCGATGGCCCTCTGCGGCAGGTTCCCTGACGGCCTCGGCAGCGGCAGCCTGAAGCGTCGGGTCGATAGTGATGTGCAGCTCGCGGCGCGGCGTGGGAGTTTCGCTCAACCGGTCTTCGACAGTGCGCTCGATCGTGTTCTGCAGAAGGTCGCCCGCCGTCCCCTCGAGCAGACCCATCGTGCCGCCGCTCGCGGTGCGCAGGACGCCGAACAGGTCGTGCAGCGCGAGCGGAGCAGCAACCCCGTCCTCTACTGCCCAGGACCCGCTGCCGCGCTGCTGCACGAACGCCGGCTTCCCGCCGACGGTGAGCAGTGGCGCGAGTCCGCGGGCCCGGAGCTGGGTCTGCACGCCGGGGTGGGCGAGCCCCGCGTCCAGCTTCCCGGCCTGCCAGGAGGCGAAGGGGCATGCGATCCCCACAACGAGCCCGACGACAGACGCGAGCGCCGCCACCCAGAGTCCCACGGAGCGGAGGATGCCGAGGCTTGCCCGGCGCACGACCGGGACGCGGGCCTGAGCGCGGGTATTCCGCTGGGTCGGGTCCGCGTCCGGCGGCGGGTCCGTCCGCTGCACCAGCCACACCAGCAACACGAGACCGAGCACGAGCCCCCCCATGGCATGGCCGCCACGGGCAAGGAAGGGGAACGGAACCCCGGTGAGCATCACGACGTTTGTCGTCGCGAGCAGCACGTACACCGCCTGGCCGGCGATCATGGCCCCGAGGCCGGCGGCGTAGATGTGAGCGCGATCACCCCGCGACTGGGCGTCCCCCTCCCAGGGCGCGGTGGACACCCGCCGGGTGATGAGATACCAGAGCGCGACCACCAGTAGGGTGCTCAAGAAGGCCGCCAGTCCGCCGAACTTGCTCCAGACCGACGCCAGGATGAAGTCGGAGTTGCGCACGGGGACCGTCCCGGCCTCGGTGTCGCTGAGGCCGCGGCCCCAGAGACCGCCGCCGTCGACCACTGTCAGTGCCCGCGCAGTCTGGGAGCCGTCCGACTCGAAGGCCTCGCTCTGGAGCTCGATGCAGAGTTCGTAGCCGGCGGGCACCTGGTCGGTGTAGCCGGCTCCCGGGGATAGCCAGTCAGGCACGTCGCCGGCTGGGGAGCACTCGATCGTCCAGGCGAACTGCCAAGGGTCCTGCCAGGCCTCCTGCCTTGCTTTGGTGAACGGCATTGTGAAGTTCACCCCGACGAGGATGATCGCCGTGGCCAGCGCCAATAGCCCCAGCCCGAGCAGTCGCCCGGCGCGCGAAGTGAGTGGACTCGCTGCCAACGAGTTGCGGTATCCGACCGACGCCAGCCAGGTGTCCCTCTCCTGGTGCGAGAGCGTCAGGATCATCACCGGCGCGGCGAACACAAACGGCAGGACCATTCCGTTGTCGCTCCGGAGCCAACCAGCGACCGCGACACCGACCACGAGCACGAACAGCGAGAGGGCGAAAGCCCGGGCGTTCGGTTCCCGGCGCGCCAGAGCGCGCCAGCTCACATAGTGTCGAAAGCGCGCAAGCAGGTAAGCGGTCAGCAGCACCCACAGTGGGCGCGCCCACTCGCTCCACTGGATCCCGACCAGGCTCAGGTGTGCCCCGTTGGTGGCTGGGCCGAGAAGAGGCAGGTAGCAGGCACCCACCACCAGGGCGATCCCGAACCACCAGATGCGGAGCGGGTGCTTGGCGAGGAAGTCCGGCAGGCCGCCGGGCCGCCGCCAGTGCGGCGTGGACCAGCGCGACCAGGCCCCATCTGCAGCGATCGCTGCCGCGAGGACGAGCAGTGGCGCCCCCTGGCTGCCCAGGAACTCGCCGAGCCTGCCATCCACGCCGTCGACTAGGCCGCCGAACGGATCCCGCTGATAATCGAGCCGAACTTGGAGGAGCGAACCGAAGGTGTAGAGCAGCCCGACGACGGTGATCACTCCATAGAGACCGCCGATGGAGAGCGCACTTTGGCGGCGGGCCACGCGGCTCGCTCCGTGCCACGCAAGGACAAAGAAGGCGAGCGCCAGGGTGGCGGAGACGACGACCAGGATTTTCCCGCCGGAGCTGTCGGTGAGGAAGGCGGCCACGATTAGGGCGCTCGGTGCCGCTGAGAGCACCTTGCGCAGTGAACCCACTCGCACCCCGTCCCCAGCACGAGCAAGGCGCAGCGCGACACCGCCTCCCAGGAGGAGGGCGAGCAGTGCCGTGATGGTGGACAGAGCGAGCATGGTGCGGGCGTTCTTCGTCAGTCGTTGAAGTAGAAGACTTCGGCGTAGATGCGTCCGACCTCCCACTGGCCAGCCCGTGGTCCGTGGTAGTACTCCCGGATCTGTGTGTTGGCGTCGGCGAAGGTCTTCTCAAGGAGGTCCTGGAGGCGCGGGGCGACGGCTCGCGACTTCTCGGGGCCAGTGGTTGAGTCTCCGATACCCCACAGCAGGATGAACGCCGGACGAACCTCCTTTCGCTTGATCTGCTTGTGCAGCGACTCCGCTGCGGCCTTGAAACCCTTTGACAGTGACGCGTCGATTTCCAGCGGCTTCCGGGCAAGCCCGACAGCCACGGTGGGGGTTGGCGTGGGGGTCGGGGTGCTCGTGGGTGTCGGTTCGGCGGGCTTGGCGGCGAGAGGCGCCTCGGAGCCGATCATGACGATCATCAGGATGAGAGAGAGCTCAGCAAGCAGCCAGCCCGCGTAAGACATCGCCGACGTGCGTGTGCTTCGGCGCGTACGTTGATAGTTCATCCAGATGCCCCAACAGAGATCCCCCGCGTCGCGGTGCCGGGGCGACCCGTCCCCCGCAGGTTGGTGCCAATCATGACATGTTGCCCCTCGCCCGTCAGCGATCTTCGCGACTTCGGACGCCCGGCGGGGTGCGAACCCGTAACGCTTGTGTCCAAGCCCGCGTGGCGATTCCCGAACCTGCCGGCCGTCGACTTCGACACAGTGCTCGATATGGCGATGGCCTATGACGGAAGCAAGCCCAACACAGCCGAGTTGCTGTTGCGCGCGCACCGGTGGCACGGCGCGGGTACTCGGTCGAGGCACTGTGGCTCCTACTAGTCCTACGTGGCGAACTTCGCGAGCCGTTTGGGTGCGACCAAGGTTCCTTATGCCGTCGGCCCGCTTTGCGATGGGAAACTCTCGGCGTGAGTCCCAGACCTGCGCCGAGTCGGCATGACGCAATGGCGAATCGCTTCCTGGACGCTGCAGCGCAACTGATCGACGCCACACTGGTCGATCAGCCCGCGCACAACCCGCCGCGACTCAGGGCCTTGCACTATCCGGCGGCCCTGGACTGGATCCGGATCGAGGACGTGCTGCGCTTGACCCGACAGATCGATGGGGAGACGGCGAGCAAACGAGCGTTGGCTAACCGATGGGCCAGCAAAGACGCATTCATCCAGGACGCGATCGTTCATGCCCTGATGTACCGCGACGCCCCCGCCACGCAACCCGCCGCGCACGGGCCACAACTGCACACCCTGGCCGGTGCTGCCAGCCTGTCGACGCGCTCACCTCCATGATTGACGACGTCGTCAGCGCCCTTCTCGCCCACCCCCGATCGTTCTTGCTGGCCCACATTGCTCCTCTTCTTCCACGCCATCCGGAGGCGGCCAGCCACGTGCAGGCATCCGCCAACGACTCACAAGCAAGCTGGACTGCCGACTACCCCGGCGTACTGCAAGCCTTCGGCATCCAGCTGCGTCCCGACTGGCCCGCCGAACGGCTCACCTTGGCAATCCAAATCATTCTCGACGGCACCCTGGTCCGCTGCCGGGTCGAGCCCGATCACATCGCCGCGGCCCGCTGGCGCAACGGATCAATCTACGCCGACACCGTGCTGGCCGTCGTCGCCAGCGCGATCGACACCAACAACGACCGTCGCACCACCAGCCAATGGCTCGACGACCAAATCGCCAACCTGAACGCCCGGACCTCTACCTCCACCGGAAGGATTCCCTATGACAACCACCCCACAGCCGTCACACCTGTCCAAACGCGGCAGGCAGAGTTCGGCTTCGTTGCCGACACCGATCGCTGGCAGTTGTAGCAAGCCCCAGTTAGCCAAGAGTTTGCTGAGAGTCTTGCCAAAGCTGGGCGGGGTCAGCCGGGCAATGGCAGAGTCTGGGCGTCGCACTCAGCGCCATTTCTCCGGGGGGAGCTGGTTTCCAATGTCTAGAAACAGCCGCGTCCGCATGGGCGGATGGTTCATCGGTCTCATGCTCATCATGGGCACGGCGGTGGTGTCGCTCGGCACCCAGATCGCCAGTAGTCCACCCGCTGCAGCGGCCGTTGTCGGGGATGACTACCCGGCCAATTTGAAGAACGCCGGCAAGGACGCTCTTGTCGATCCGTGGAACTTCTACAACCGGGAGTGCACCTCGTTTGTTGCATGGCGGTTGAACAACACTAACAAGGTTGGCTTCCACAATCACTACATGGGCCAGCACTGGGGCAACGCCGAAAATTGGGGCGCCGCGGCACGCGCGGCCGGCATCCCGGTCAACTCCACACCGTCTGTCGGCGCGGTGGCGTGGTGGTCTTCGAACCATGTCGCTTGGGTCGCCGAGGTCAACGGGGGCAGCATCACCATCGAGGAATACAACTACAACTTCAACGGCAACTACCACCAGCGGACCATTCCGGCCAGCAGCGTGACAGGCTTCATCCACGTCAAGGACCTCCCCCAGGGCAACCCGTTCGGCTCCCTCGATGAGCTGTCCACCCCCGGCGCAGGTCTGGTCACCGTCCGCGGTTGGGCCGCTGATCCTGACGATAAGGGCGGACCACTTAGCGTTCATGTCTACGTGGCAGGAAAGATCGTTGGTGCCACCACCGCGAACCAATCCCGCCCGGACGTGTCCGCGGCGTACCCCGGCTACGGGTCCAATCTTGGCTATGCGGCAACCTTCCAGACCGGCGCGTCGGGGCGGGTGCAGGTCTGTACATATGCCATCAACGTCGGCGCCGGTGACACAAATACCCAACTCGGCTGCTCCATCATCACGGTCGACAATCCGAACCCGTTCGGCTT
>WBZS01002495.1_pt1 | contig 11362 bp, 8 predicted proteins | sample 5204201 | NCBI WGS metagenome assembly WBZS01 (sample SAMN12344357, study PRJNA552823) | activated sludge metagenome | biome: Activated sludge suspended growth; feature: Nitrification reactor; material: Wastewater; isolation source: activated sludge from nitrification reactor of wastewater treatment...
GTTGTGCAGCTTGCTGGCCTGCGCGAGATTGGCCGGCGACAAGGTCTCGAAGCCGACGAAGATGCTGCGCAGACCCGCCTCGGCGGCGAGCTCGAGCAGGCCGGGCCGCAGCAGCGAACGCACCGTGGCCGCCCCCTGGAAGAGTCGGTTCATGCCGCGCATGCCGCGGAACAGGTCGGCAGCGAAACGTGGATTGCCGAACAGGTGGTCGTCCAGGAAGTACAGGTGCCGCCCGGGCAGCGCCTCGATCTCGGCCAGGGCGGCGTCCACCGACTGGGTGTAGAAGCGGACGCCGTCGGAGAAGAAGCCGGCCACGTAACAGAAGTCGCATCTGTGCGGGCAGCCGCGCGAGATCGTCAGCGAATTCGGCACCAGGTACAGGTGTCGCTTGATCAGGTCGCGACGGATCGGTGCGATGCCCTGCAGGCTGCGGGTGCCACCCTCGTAGCGCGGCTGGGCACGTCCGGCGCGGAAGTCGGCCAGGAACCGGGGAAACACCCCCTCGCCGGGGCCGAGGATCACGGTGTCGGCATGCTCGGCGGCCTCGTCCGGCAGCGAGGTCGGGTGCAGCCCGCCCATGCAGACGTGCACGCCCAGCGACCGGTAGTGGTCGGCGATCTGGTAGGAGCGGCGCGCCGAGGTGATGTACACCTGGATGACGACCAGGTCGGGGACGTCGTCGAGCGGCACCCGCTCGACGTGCTCATCGAGCAGCGTGACCTCGTCGTCGGGGTGGAGATAGCCGGCGAGGGTGGCGAGCCCGAGCGGAGGGAACAGGCTGTACTTCACCGGCCGGAAGAACGGACTGGTCGCCTCCGTGAGGGCCGGCAGGATCATCGTGACGCGCATGCCCGATCACAGCGCGACCGGCGTGGCCCTGGCGTCCGCCCGGCGGCCCCTCGCCATCGGCCCGTCCGCCACGGATTCGGCGCCCACCGGGCCCACGGTCACAGTTCGACTCCCCCGGCTGCCCCCGGCGAGGACGTGCCGGTCGAGGCACCGCCGCCGGCTGATCCTTTCGAAACTCCTGGTCAGGGCGTCATCGCCGGGGCCTCGACGGGCTCCATCGGCGAGCGATCTTGGGGGTCAGGCGGAGGCGGGCGCGACCAGCTCCAGACTGCGGACGGCGGCCGGCCGGTCCACCGCCGAGGAGACCAGGATCAGCTCGTCGGCGTCGGCGTGGACGGCGAACCGGCGCAGCCAGTCCCGCACCTGGGTGCCGGTGCCGACGCCGGTGTAGCGCAGCATGTGGTCGACCTGGGCGCCGCCCGGGCCATCCAGCAGCACCTCGACGTCCTCGTCGGTCAGCGTCCGGTTCCGGCCCAGGAAGGTCCGCACCCGGGCCCGCCGGGTGAGTTCGAACAACCGGCGGGCCTCGTCCTCGCTGTCGGCGGCGATCACCCCGGCGCCCGCGATCACATACGGTTCCGCCAACTGCTCGGACGGCTGGAAGTCCCGCCGGTAGGTGGCCACCGCCGCCTCCAGGGCGTCCGGGGCGAAGTGCGAAGCGAACGCGTACGGCAGCCCGAGCGCGGCGGCCAGTTGGGCGCCGAACAGCGACGAGCCCAACAGATACAACGGCACCCGGGTGCCGGCACCGGGCGTCGCCGCGACGCCCGGGATCACCGAATGGCCGAGGAAGCCCTGCAGCTCCTGCACGTCGCGCGGGAAGGTGTCGGCCGCTTCCGGCGTCCGGCGCAACGCCCGCACCGTGGTCTGATCGGTGCCGGGCGCCCGACCGAGACCGAGATCGATCCGGCCCGGATGCAGCTCGGCGAGGGTGCCGAACTGCTCGGCGATCACCAGCGGCGCATGGTTGGGCAGCATCACCCCGCCGGCGCCCAGCCGGATGGTCGAGGTGTGCGCCGCGACGTGGGCGATCAGCACGGCTGTCGCCGACGAGGCGATGGTCGGCATGTTGTGGTGCTCGGCGTACCAGACCCGTCGATAGCCCCAGCGTTCGGCGTTGCGGGCCAGCGCCACCGTGGCGGCCAGGCCGTCCGCGACGGACTCGGTCGGCAGCACCTGGGCGAGGTCGAGGATGGACAGCGGAACGTCGGGCAGTTCGGTCACATCGGTCACGACCGGGTAACGGTCAACCGGACGGCGAACATTCCCGGCGTCCCTTCCCCACCCCGGCACGCACCCAAGGACGCGCCGGTCGTCGGGCCCCACCCCGCGCTCGCCTAACTATTTAGGGCTCGCGCAGGTGAGCGAGCCCTAAATAGTTAGGCGAGCGCGGGGTGGGGTGGACGGGACCCGCCAGGGTCAGGTGGGGCCGGGCACTAGAGTTTCCGGCATGGCGGCGATCGACCTCAACGCCGATCTGGGCGAATCGTTCGGCTCGTGGCGCCTCGGCGACGATGAGGCGATGCTCGAGATCGTCACCAGCGCGAACGTGTCCTGCGGGTTCCACGCCGGCGACCCGCTCACCCTGGAGCGCACCTGCGCGCAGGCCGCGAGCCGCGGCGTCCGGATCGGGGCGCAGGTCTCCTACCGCGATCTCGCCGGCTTCGGACGCCGCTTCCTCGACTGTTCGGAGGCCGAACTGCGGGCCGACGTGCTGTATCAGCTGGGCGCCCTGCAGGCCATGTGCAAGGTCGCCGGAACCTCGCTGGCCTACGTGAAGCCGCACGGCGCGCTCTACAACGCGGTCGTCCATCACGAGGTCCATGCCCGCGCGGTGGTGGCGGCCGTGTCGTCCTTCGATCCGTCACTGCCGTTGCTGGGGCTGCCCGGCGGACTGCTGCTCGACCTGGCCCGCGAGGCCGGGCTGCGCACCGTCGCCGAGGCCTTCGTCGACCGCGGCTACACGCCCGAGGGCACCCTGGTGCCGCGCGGCCAGCCGGGCGACCTGATCGACGACCCGGACGCCGCCGCGGCCCGGGTGATCCGCCTGGTGCGCGACGGCGTGATCACCGCCGTGGACGGCGCCGAGGTGCCGATGCGCGCCGAATCGTTGTGCACCCACGGCGATTCGCCCGGTGCAGTGACGATGGCGCGGCGGGTTCGCGAGGCGCTGGGGGCGGCCGGCGTCGAGGTGCGGGCCTTCGCCTGATGGACGGCCGGCTGCTGCCCTGCGGCGAGCGTGCGGTGCTGGTCGAGGTCGACGGGCTGGACGCCGTCCTCACCCTGCGCGCCGCGGTCGCGGCGATGGCCGGACGGGGCGGGTTCGCCGCCGTCCGCGACGTAGTGCCGGCGGCCACCACCGTCCTGCTCGGGCTGGACGACCCGGACGCGCTCCCGGCCACGCGCGCCGCGACGACGGCGCTGCTCGCCGGGCTGAACGAAACGTCCGGGACGAGCGGGCCCGCCGCGCCGGTCGAGATCGGCGTCCGCTACGACGGGGACGACCTGGCCGAGGTGGCCCGGCTCACCGGCCTCACCCCCGCCGAGGTGGTCGCCGCCCACACCGGCAGCGACTGGACGGTCGCCTTCGGCGGCTTCGCCCCCGGCTTCGCATACCTGGTGGGAGGCGACGAGCGGCTGCACGTGCCCCGACGCGCCGAACCACGCACACGCGTGCCCGCCGGCGCCGTCGGCCTGGCCGGCCCGTTCAGCGGCATCTATCCCCGCCCCTCCCCCGGCGGGTGGCAGCTGATCGGCCGCACCGACGTCACGCTGTGGGACGCCGACCGCGATCCCCCCGCCCTCCTGCAACCCGGGCACCGCGTGCGCTTCCGCGCGCTGGGCGAGCCGGGTCTCGACAAGCTCGACCAGCGTGGGCCCGGTCCCGACCGGCGAGGAGCGGGCCTCGACAAGCTCGACCAGCGTGGGCCGGGTCCCGACCGGCAAGGAGCGGGTCTCGACAAGCTCGACCAGCGGGGGCAGGACCCCGACCGGCAAGGAGCTGGGCGCGCCGGCCCTCCCCACGAACTGCCGGGGCCCACCGTGCTCGCGACCGGTCCGCGGGCGTTGTTCGTGGACGAGGGACGCCCGGGATACGCCGCGATCGGGGTGACCCCGTCGGGGGCGGCCGACCGGGCGTCCTATCGGCTCGGCAACCGGCTGGTGGGCAACGAGCCGGGTGCCGCGGCGATCGAGATCACCCTGGGCGGACTGGCGCTGCGGGCCGGGTCGACCTGCCTGATCGCGCTCACCGGGGCCGACTGCCGGCCGACCGTGGACGGACGCCCCGCCACCCACGGCGGACCGGTGTACCTGCGCACCGGCCAGGAACTGAGGCTGGGCGTCCCGGCCGCCGGGCTGCGCTGCTACCTGGCGGTGGCCGGCGGGTTCGACGTGCCCGCGACGCTCGGTTCGGCGAGCACCGACACCCTCGCGGGGCTCGGCCCGGACCCCCTGCGCGCCGGCGACCGGCTCGCCGTCCGGCCACCCCGCGCCCCCCGGCTGCTGAGCGTCGAGAGCGTCCCGCGCACGATCCGCCCGGACGCCGCCCTGCACCTCGACGTGCTGCCCGGCCCGCGCACGGACTGGCTGGCCGATCCGTCGGCGCTCGCCGCGCGGCCGTGGCGGGTCTCCGACCGCAGCGACCGGGTCGGCGTCCGGCTGCTCGGCGACCCGCTGGAACGGCACCCGGACGTGGTGGCGCGCGAACTGCCCAGCGAGCCGATGGTGCGCGGCAGCATCCAGGTGCCGCCGGACGGCCGCCCGGTTATCTTCGGTGCCGACCATCCGGTCACCGGCGGCTATCCGGTCGTCGGCGTGCTGACCGAGGCGGCCGGCGACCTGCTGGCGCAGGCCCGTCCGGGTGACCGGATCATCTTCCGGTCGCCGGGGAAGCGTTGATTGTCGCTGGCCGAGCTTGTCGAGACCTCTCGGTCCAATGGGTTCGACAGGCTCAACCAGCGGCGGGGTTTCGACAAGCTCGACCAGCGGGGGCGACTCAGCGGTAGTTGACGGCGTCCCAGACCCCGAGCAGGTACTGGATGCCCAGCGCCCGGTCGTACAACCCGTAGCCGGGCCGGGGTTTGTTGGTGGTGTTCTCGTTCCACAGGTGCCGGCCGTGGTCGGGCCGGATGTAGCCGGTGTAGCCGGCCTCGGCGTAGGCCTTCATGATGCCGACGGTGTCGACGTCGCCCTCGCAGGCCCGGTGGGCGACCTCACTGAAGTCGCCGTTGGGGTAGTGCTTGACGTTGCGGACGTGCGAGAAGTGGATCCGGTCCAGGTAGGTCTGCACCGCCTCGACCGCCCGCGGCGCCTGCGCGGCATTCGCCGAGAACGAACCCAGGCACAGGGTGAGCCCGTTGTAGGGGCTGTCGTTGAGGGACAGCACGGTGCCCAGATCCTCCATCGTGGAGACCACCCGGGGCCAGCCGAACAGGTCGAACGGCGGGTCGTCGGGATGCACGCCCAGCTTCACGTCGTACTGCTCGCAGGTCGGGATCACCGCGTCCAGGAAGTACTTGTAGCAGCGGTACATGTCGGCGTGGGTGACGCCCGCATAGGCCTCGTTGAGCTCGTTGAAGCTGGCCAGCCGCTCCGGCTCCCAGCCGGGCAGGGTCAGCCCGCCCGAGTTGGCCTCCATGTCGGCGATCAGCTTCTCGGGGGTCAGCTCGTCGACGACGGCCTTCTCGAAGTAGAGCGCGGTGGAGCCGTCGGGCAGCGGGTGCCACAGGTCGGTGCGCAGCCAGTCGAAGACCGGCATGAAGTTGTAGCAGACCACCTTCACCCCGGCCCGGCCGAGCCGTTCCAGGGTGGTGATGTAGTTCTGGATGGCCTCGTCGCGGCCCATGCCCAGGACGGTGCGGCCGAGCTTGATGGACTCGTGCACGTTGACGGACTCGACGACCTCGGCGTCCAGACTCCTGGTGACGCCGCGCGCCGCGGCCTCGGCGGAGATGCTGGTGATTCCGGCGATCTCGGCCGCGATCTCGTCCGCTTCCCAGACCTCGCCGGCCTGCTTGTGATGCAGGCTCCAGACCACCGTCTCGACGCCGGGGATCTGCCGGATGTCGTCCAGCGCCACCGTGTCATTGCCTTCGCCGTACCACCGAAAGCCCATCTTCATGGTCGTTCCTCCTGGCTGCGTGCGATCGTCCCGCGCCGGAGACTATCGCCTCGGAAAGCGAACTCAGCCCACCCGCTGCCGGACCTCGTCGAGGACGGCGCGCCGCTGCTCGGCCGATCCGGTGCCCAGCAGGGCGACGATCTCGTCGCTGACCAGCTCGACCCAGGAGCGCGCGGGGCTGTAGCGCCAGGCCCGGCCGTCCAGCTCACGCAGCAACTGGCCCTTCTTCGCCAGCCTGTCCATGACGGTCATCACCGTGGTGTAGGCGAACTCGCGATCATCGGCCAGGGCAGCTTGAACATCGCGCACCGACAGCGCCGTGGGGCTCCCCCACAGCACCTCCATCACGGCCTGTTCCAGCTCGCCTAGCACGGGCATGTGAGCATCCTATGCCCGAATCGTCGATCTACGACGCGTTGTAGTACATCTCGTCCGGACTTCGGTCGGGACGGCTGTGACCCGATGACCAAATGAGCGTCACACCGATGGACACGGACAGTGATCCCTAGTCGGGGTACAGGACCGGCGGCGACGAGGTACAATGCCCGCATGGATCCGGTCACGATCGCACGGTGGCAGTTCGGCATCACTACGGTTTATCACTGGTTTTTCGTGCCAATCACGTTGGCGCTGTCGTTCATCGTCGCCATCTTCCAGACTCTGTGGCTGCGCAGCGGCGACGACAAGTACCTGCGGCTGACCAAGTTCTACGGAAAGCTCTTCCTGATCAACTTCGCGATGGGCGTGGTCACCGGCATCGTGCAGGAGTTCCAGTTCGGGATGAACTGGAGCGAGTACTCCCGGTTCGTCGGTGACATCTTCGGCGCCCCGCTGGCCCTCGAGGCTCTGCTGGCCTTCTTCATGGAGTCGGTCTTCCTGGGTCTGTGGATCTTCGGCTGGGATCGGCTGCCGAAGAAGATCCACGCCGCCTGCATCTGGATGGTGGCCATCGGCACCAACCTGAGCGCGATCTTCATCCTGGCCGCCAACTCGTTCATGCAGAACCCGCAGGGCGGCGTCTACAACCCGGTCACCGACCGCGCCGAGATGGCCGACTTCGGTGCCGTGCTGACCAACCCGGTGATGCTCTGGGCGCTGCCGCACACGCTGATGGCGTCCTGGCTGACGGCGTCCGGGCTGGTGGCCGCCGTCTCCGGCTGGCATCTGTCGAAGCTGAACCGCAAGCCCGCGCCGGCCACGGACGCCGACGGCACGGACGCCGCGCCCGCGAAGCCGAAGGACAACAGCGAGGCCGCGCACCGGTTCGCCGCCACCTTCGCGGCGATCGCGATGCTGGTCTCCGGCGTCGGCCTGACGCTGACCGGCGACGAATCCGGCAAGATCATGACCCAGGTGCAGCCGATGAAGATGGCCGCCGCCGAGGCGCTCTACGAGAGCGCCGGCGGCGACGGCAGCGGCGCACCGTTCTCGATCCTCACCATCGGCACCCTGGACGGCTCGCGCCCGCTGTTCGCGATCGAGGTGCCGAACCTGCTGTCGTTCCTGGCCACCGGCACCTGGGACGGCCGGGTGCAGGGCATCAACGAGTTGAAGGAGGCCCACGCCCAGGGTCAGCTGGTCGACCCCACCAACGAGCTGCAGCAGGCCTACGCCGAACACATGCGGGCCTGGGGGGTGGAGACCGCGACCCCGATCATTCCGGTCACCTACTGGAGCTTCCGGCTGATGATCGGCCTCGGCATGGCCGCGATCGGCGTCGCGGTGCTGCTGCTGTGGTTCCTGCGCAAGGGCAAGCTGCCGCCGAATCACATCATCTGGACGCTGCTGATGATCGCGATGACGCTGGGTCCGCTGTTCGCCAACTCGTTCGGCTGGATCTTCACCGAGATGGGCCGACAACCCTGGCTGGTGTCCGGCGTCCTGCCCACCATGGCGGGCGTCTCGCCCGGCGTGAGTGCCGCCGAGATGCTGATCAGCGTGATCGGCTACACCCTGTTGTACGGCGCGCTCGCGGTCGTCGAGGTCGGGCTGATGCTGAAGTACATCAAGCTCGGCCTGCCGGAAGTGGAGCCCGTGGAACAGATAACCGACGATGACGACGTCCTGTCGTTCGCGTACTGAGAAGGGGTGAGTGAGAAATGACCGTTGAACCCACCACCCTGCAGCTGGTCTGGTTCTGCCTGATCGCCGTGCTCTGGATCGGCTTCCTGGTGCTCGAGGGCTTCGACTACGGCGTCGGCATGTTGATCAGGTTCCTGGGGCGCAGCGACAAAGAGAAGCGCGTCATGATCAACACGATCGGCCCGCTCTGGGACGGCAACGAGGTCTGGCTGCTGACCGCCGGCGGCGCCACCTTCGCCGCCTTCCCGGGCTGGTACGCGACGTTGTTCTCGGCGCTGTACCTGCCGCTGTTCCTGATCCTGGTCGGCCTGATCATCCGCGGCCTCGCCTTCGAGTACCGGGCCAAGCGGCACGACCAGGCCTGGAAGGACCGCTGGGACTGGTGCGCCGCGATCGGCTCGTTCATCGTCACCCTGGTCTTCGGCATCGGCTTCTCGAACTTCGTGATCGGCATCCCGGTCGACGTGGCGCCGGGGCGTCCGAGCGTGCACGTGTTCACCGGCGGCTTCTGGTCGCTGTTCCACCCGTTCGCGCTGCTCGGCGGCGTGGTGCTGGTGGCGCTGTTCCTGTTCCACGGCGCGATCTTCATCGCGTTGAAGACCCGCGGCGAGATCCATCAGCGGGCCAAGGCGTTCGCCGAGCGGATCGGGCTGGGCGTGATCGGCGGCGGCGGCGTCTGGCTGCTGTGGTCGAACCTGGCCTACGGCACCGGCGCGTCCGGCTGGATACTGGCGGTGGTGGCCGCCGGCGGACTGGTGCTGGCCTGGTACATGGTCCGCTCCGAACGGGACGGCTGGGCGTTCATCGGCACTGCGGTGGCCACCGCGGTGATCGCGATCGGCATCTTCCTGCGGATGTACCCCGACCTGGGCTTCGACAACTCCGCGGCGTCCAAGCCGTTGAACATCGTGACCGCGTCGGCCAGCCCGATGACGCTGGGCATCATGACCTGGACGGCGGCCTTCTTCGTGCCGCTGGTGCTCGCCTACCAGGCCTGGACCTACTGGGTGTTCCGCCGCCGGCTGAGCACCAAGAACATCCCCGACGACGTCCCCGAGACTGAACCGGTCGCCTGAACGGCCCCGTCCCTCACCCCGGACCGCGTACCGGGCACCGCATACCCGGTAGCCCCTCCCTAACTACCTGGGCCCTCCCGCATGTGGGAGGGCCCAGGTAGTTAGGGAGGGCCTTGGTGTGGGGGTCCGGGGCGCGGGGCCGCGGGGATGCGCAAGGATGGCCGGGTGAGCACGACGTCCGGGACCAGCACCGGCACCGCCCGCCGCGGTCCGCTCGATCGGCGGTTGCTGCGACGCGGGCGGGCCACCGCGGTCTACCTGATCGCCGGCGTGGCCGTCGGGTCGGCGACGGCGGTGCTGACCATCGTCCAGGCCTGGGCGCTGTCGCTCGCACTCGGCGAGATCTTCGCGACTCACGCGCTCGGCGTCCTGGGCGTCGTGGTGCCGGTGCTGGTCGCCGTCTTCACCGGCAAGGCCGTGCTGGCGTGGCTCAACCAGTGGTTGGCGCAGCGCGCCTCGGCGGCGGTCAAGTCGCGGCTGCGACGCGACGTCCTGGTCGCCCGGCTGGCCGATCCGGTGCGGCCGGAGCCGTCGACGGCGTCCCTGGTCACGCTGCTCACCCGGGGCCTGGACGCCCTGGACGGCTACTACTCCAAGTACCTGCCACAACTGGTGCTCGCGGTCACCGTGCCGCTGATCATCGGCGTCGCGATCCTGACCTCCGACCTCACCTCGGCGATCATCGTGGCCGTCACTCTGCCGCTGATCCCGCTCTTCATGGCGCTGGTCGGCTGGACCACCGAGGCCCGGACGCGGAAGCGCTGGCGGGTGCAGACCCGGCTGGCCGGGCACTTCGCCGACCTGGTCGCCGGCCTGCCCACCCTGCAGGTCTTCGGACGGGCGAGGGCCCAGGCCGAGGGGCTGCGCCGCTCGGAGGCGGCGCACCGCCGCGAGACCATGGGGACGCTGCGGGTGTCGTTCCTGTCGGCGCTGATCCTGGAGCTGCTGGCCAGCCTCTCGGTGGCGATCGTCGCGGTGGCGATCGGCTTCCGGGTGGTCTTCCACGAGGTGGATCTGACCACCGCGTTCTTCGTGCTGATCCTGGCCCCCGAGGTGTACCTGCCGGTGCGCCAGGTCGGCGTCCACTACCACGACGCCGCGGACGGCATGGCCGCCGCCGAATCGGCCTTCGCGATCATCGAGGGCGCCGAGAACCGTCCCCCGGATCCCGCCGCGGCCGAGCGCCGGGCGGTCGAGAGCCCGTCAGCCCGATCGTCGCTGGTCGAGCCCGTCGAGACCCCGGCGGCTCGACCCTCGCTGGTCGAGCCCGTCGAGACCCCCGCGGCCCGACCCTCGCTGGTCGAGCCTGTCGAGACCTCCTCGGCGGGGATCGCGGGCACTCAGCGATCCGGTTTCGACAAGCTCAACCGGCGAGGGGACGACCCGCTCGACCAGCGGGCAGACGACCCGCACCGGCCCGGGCTGCTCGGCGTCCGGGGCCTGACGGTGAGCTACCCCGGCGGCCCGACCCCGGTCCTGGACGGCGTCGACCTCACGGTGGACGCCGGCGAGCTGGTGGTGGTCACCGGCACGTCCGGGACCGGGAAGACCACCCTGCTGCATGCCCTGATGGGTTTCGTGCCGGCGTCGGCCGGGCGCTTCCTCCTCGACGGCACCCCGGCGGACGCCGCCGCACGCCGGGCTCGGATCGCCTGGGTGGCGCAGAACCCGGGGATGGTGAACGGCACCATCGCCGACAACGTCCGGCTCGGCGCTCCGGACGCCGCAGACGACGACGTCCGGCGCTGCCTGCGGCTGGCCGGCGGCGGCAGCCTCGATCCCGCCCGCGGGGTGGGTGATGACGGCGAGGGCCTGTCGGCCGGCGAACGCCGCCGGGTCGCGGTGGCCCGCGCGCTGCTGCGCGTCACCCGGGGCGCTGCCGATCTGCTGGTGCTGGACGAACCGACGGCCGGCCTGGACGCCGCCACCGAGACCGCCCTGCTGGACGCCCTGGCCGGGCTGGACGTCACCGTCCTCGCGGTCTCCCACCGCCCGGCCGTGATCGCCCGCGCCCACCGCGTCCTCCCGCTCGGCTGACCGCCCGCCCACTCCCCCGCGCTCGCCCAACTATTTAGGGCTCGCTCAGGTGAGCGAGCCCTAAATAGTTACTTCGACCTGAAAAAGTCGGGGTGAGGGTTGCGGCGTGGTGTCGGGGTAATGTGGTTTTGACAAGGGAGAATGGTCCCGACCCCTTGGGCTAGAAGGGATTGGGACCATTCATGTTGCGAACGTT
>WBZS01002496.1_pt1 | contig 11357 bp, 13 predicted proteins | sample 5204201 | NCBI WGS metagenome assembly WBZS01 (sample SAMN12344357, study PRJNA552823) | activated sludge metagenome | biome: Activated sludge suspended growth; feature: Nitrification reactor; material: Wastewater; isolation source: activated sludge from nitrification reactor of wastewater...
TGAGCGGGCGAGCCACTTCGATGGTGTCCGGGGTGCGGCCCAACATTTCGAGCGCCTCTTGACCGACGGCGACGATGCGGTTGTCGTTGACTGAGATAGCGACGACGGACGGCTCCTTCAGCACGATGCCGCGCCCTCGCTCGTGGACGAGGACGTTGACTGTGCCGAGATCGATGCCAATGTAGCGCGTAAGCATGCGTCAATCCTTGCGAAAGCGTGCCGGACAGCGAACAGGCAGGGTGGGCCGCCGCCGAAGACGCGACTCGCCCCCGCCCAGCAAGTCAGCAAGTATAGCCAGGCCTGTTCCTCGCGTCAAAAGTAGGCGACGGCCCCCTCCGGTAAATCAGGTTGGGGCGGGTGGGGTCTGCGATGCTACTCCGCACACCCCACCCGCCCCAGCGTCCACTTACCCCGCGCAGCGGCTACTGGCTCACCGGCCGCCGACTCCCGCCCCGCCGCTCGGCCAGCTTCAACTGGAGCTTGGCGCGCTTGAGGGCGGCCAGGGCGCGCTCCTCGTCCACCGGTTCCAGGCCGCGCGCCAGCGCCTCCTGGGCGCGGCGGCGGGCCTCCTCCGCCTGGGCAATGTCGATCTCTTCCACGCGGTCGGCGCTGTCAGCCAGCACTGTGACTCGGTCTGGCCGCACCTCAACAAAGCCGCCACCGATGGCGATGTGACGGTCTGGCTCATTGGCCTTCTTGATGACCAGCGCGCCGAAGTTGAGGCCCGACATCAAAGCGGCGTGGCGAGGCAGGATGCCCATCTCGCCCTCGGCGCCCGGCACGATGACCATGTCCACGTCATCCTTGTACAGGATGCGGTCAGGGGCCACCACTTCCAGGTGAATCGGCATACGTTACTCCCCTAGCGGCCCTGGCGTAGCTCCTCGGCGGTCTTCTGAACATCCTCGATACCGCCCTGCATATAGAAGGCCTGTTCGGGGATGTCGTCCAACTCGCCGTCGAGAATCATCTTGAAGCCCTTGACCGTGTCCTCGATCTTGACGTAGCGGCCTTCCTTGTTCGTGAAACGCTCGGCCACATACATCGGCTGGCTCAGGAACCGCTGAATCTTGCGGGCGCGAGCCACGGTGAGCTTGTCGTCCTCACTCAACTCCTCGACGCCCAGGATGGCGATGATATCCTGCAAGTCCTTGTAACGCTGAAGGACGCGCTGGCAGCCGCGCGCCACCTGATAGTGTAGATCGCCCACGATGCGCGGGTCCAGGATACGGCTGGTCGAGCCGAGGGGATCGACGGCGGGGAAGATGCCCTGCTCGAAGATGGACCGCTCCAGGGCGATGGTTGCATCCAGGTGAGCGAAGGTCGTCGCCGGAGCCGGGTCGGTGTAATCGTCGGCAGGCACGTACACGGCCTGCATCGAGGTGATGGAGCCGCGCTTGGTCGAGGTGATGCGCTCCTGAAGCGCGCCCATCTCCGTTGCCAGCGTCGGCTGGTAGCCCACCGCGCTCGGCATACGACCCAGCAAGGCGGACACCTCGGAGCCGGCCTGCACGAAGCGGAAGATGTTGTCGATGAAGAGCAGCACGTCGCGGCCCTCATCGCGGAAGTACTCCGCCATCGTCACGCCCGTCAGCCCCACCCGCAGGCGCGCGCCGGGCGGCTCGTTCATCTGGCCGAAGACCATGACCGTCGAGCCGATGACGCCGTACTCGTGCATTTCGCCGTACAGTGCGGTTCCCTCGCGGGTTCGTTCGCCCACCCCCGTGAACACCGAATAGCCGGAGTGGACGGCGGCGATGTTGCGGATAAGTTCGGCGATGGTCACTGTCTTGCCCACGCCCGCACCGCCGAACACGCCCGTCTTACCGCCCTTCGTGAAGGGCGCGATGAGGTCGATGACCTTGAGACCCGTCTCGAAGACCTCGGTCTTGGTAACCTGATCAACCAGGGGCGGAGAGGGTCGATGGATGGGGTAGAAGGTCTCGGCCTCGACCGGCCCCTTCTCATCGATAGGTGCGCCCAACACGTCGAAGACGCGGCCGAGGGTAGAGGGGCCGACGGGCACGGTGATGGGGCCGCCGGTGGCGACGGCATCCATACCACGCCGCAGGCCGTCGGTCGTGGTCATAGAAACGGCGCGCACCGCATTGTGGCCCAGGTGTGTCTGCACCTCGCACGTGACGCGGCGGCCGTCATCGCTGATAATCTCAATCGCGTCGTAAATTTCGGGCAACTGGTCTTCAGGGAACTCAGCGTCCACCACGGAACCAATAATCTGCACGACCTTGCCCATCACGTCGCGAGCCTGATCCTGGGTCTTGGGTTCGGCGACTGCCATAGATTACCTCCACTCCGCCTGGGGTTGTGCGCCACTCAAGCCGCGCGCCACCTACCGCGCCCGTCCCTGCTCCAGCGCCGCCGAGCCGCCCGCAATATCCAGCAATTCGCGGGTGATACTCTCCTGGCGCGCCTTGTTATAGGTCAGTGTCAAGTCATCGATCAACTCACCGGCGGCGTCGTTGGCGTTACGCATGGCAACCATCTGCGCACTGAAGAAGCTCGCCGCCGATTCGAGCAGCGCCTGATAGACGAGCATCTCCGTAAAGCGCGGCAGCACCGAGGCTAACACATCCTCCGCGCTCGGCTCGTAGATGTAGTCCACCATGCCGCGCCGCTCGTCGGCCAGCCACACCGGTTCGACCGGCAACAACTGCTGGATCACTGGCACCTGGCGCAGCGTAGATTGAAAATCCGTGTAGCCCAGGTAGACCGCATCCAGATCGCCCTTGAGAAAGTCCTCCATCGCGATGCGGGCGATGGGCAGCGCCGCCGTCAGCGTGGGCGGGTCGGGCACGGGGACAAACTCGGCGCGGATAGGGCGGCCCACCCGCAGCATGAAGTCGCGGCCCTTGCGGCCCACAGCGACCACGCTGACGTTGCTTTTCTGCTCGCGCATCCAGCGCAACGCCTCGCGAATCATATTCGAGTTGAAGCTGCCCGCCAGGCCACGATCAGCCGTGATGAGAATGAGGGCTACGTTGCGCTGGTCGCGCTGTTGCAGCAGGGGGTGGGGGACTGCGCCGCGCGCAGTCTGCCGTGCAATCGAGCCAAGTACCTCGCGCGCCTTCTCAGCGTAGGGGCGGGTGGCGAGTGTCTGCTGTTGGGCGCGCCGCATCTTGGAGGCCGCAACGGTCTCCATGGCCTTGGTAATCTGCTTGATGTTCTTGACGCTGCGGATGCGGCGTCGAATCTCGCGCGCGCTAGCCACGGTATCTCCTCGTAGAGCGGGGAGCGTCAAGCGTGGAGCGGCGAGACACACGCCTGCGCGTCTCTACCTCGCTCGACGCTTCCCGCCCCACGCTCTACGCCTTACACAGGCGGCGTCCAGGACGCATTGAATTGATCGAGCGCCGCGCGCAACTGCTGCACAGTCGGGGAGGCGTCGGCCCCAATCTTCGGGTCGAACAGGCGCTTCTCCGACTCGATACTCGACAGCACCCCCGCATAGTTGCGCTCCACGAAGCGATGGAAGTCGGCCTCCCAGGCGCCCACATGCCCCACCGCTACTTTGTCCAGATAGCCGTTGTTGACGGCATACAGGATGCACACCTCCTGGGCCATGGACAGCGGCTGGTACTGGGGTTGCTTCAGGACTTCCTGGATACGCACGCCGCGATCCAACTGCCGCTTGGTAACGGCGTCCAGGTCGGAGCCGAACTGGGCAAAGGCGGCCAGCTCGCGGAACTGGGATAGCTCGCTCTTGAGGCGACCCACGGCCTGCTTCATGCCGCGCGTCTGGGCGTCGCCGCCCACCCGTGACACCGACAGACCCGTGTTCACAGCGGGGCGAACACCGGCGTAGAACAGGTCACTTTCCAGGAAGATCTGACCGTCGGTAATGGAGATGACGTTGGTCGGGATGTAGGCCGATACGTCGCCCGCCTGGGTCTCGATGATGGGCAGGGCCGTCAGCGACCCGCCGCCGTGCTCTTCGTTCAGGCGCGCGGCGCGCTCCAGCAGGCGCGAGTGCAGGTAGAACACATCGCCGGGGTAGGCCTCGCGACCCGGTGGGCGGCGCAGCAACAGCGACACCTGGCGGTAGGCCCAGGCGTGCTTCGACAGGTCGTCGTACACGATCAGGGCGTCGCGGCCGCTCTCCATGAACTCTTCGCCGATGGCGCAGCCCGCAAAGGGCGCGATATACTGGAGGGCCGCCGGCTCGGAGGCCGTGGCCGTCACGATCACCGTGTAGTCCATCGCGCCGTACTGCTCCAGGACACCGAGAATGTTTGCGACCTGGGATTCCTTCTGGCCGATGGCGACGTAGATGCAGATGAGGTCCTGGCCCTTCTGGTTGAGGATAGTGTCAACGCAGATGGCCGTCTTGCCCGTCTGGCGGTCGCCGATGATCAGCTCGCGCTGGCCGCGACCAATGGGGAACAGGGCATCGATGGACTTGATGCCGGTCTGGACCGGTGTATCCACGTTCTGGCGCTTGATGACGCCGGGGGCAATGCGCTCGATGACGCGATACTTCGTCGCCTCGATAGGGCCTTTGCCGTCCACCGGCTGGCCGACGGCATTCACGACGCGGCCGATCAGCGCGTCGCCGACGGGAACCGACGCGATACGACCGGTCGCGCGAACAAGGTCGCCCTCTTCGATGTCGGTGTAGTCCCCCATGATGATGACGCCGACGTTGTCGCGCTCCAGGTTGAACACCGTGCCGAGCACGCCGCTAGGAAACTCGACCAGTTCGGCCTGGCGCGCCTGGCTCAGGCCGGTGATGCGGGCGATACCGTCACCCACCGTGCGGACCGTGCCGACATCGACGGTCTGCTGGGGAGCCTCGAACTCCTGAATCTGCCGCCGAATCAGTTCAGTAATGTCAACCATACTGGTTGCCATGACGACTCCTTTACAACGCCTTCGTGATCGAGTCTTTGAGCTGGCGGAAGCGGGTCGCTACCGATGCGTCCACCACACGATCGCCGACCTGAACGACCAGGCCGCCCATGATTTCAGGGTCGACGAGGAAGGTCAAGTCCAGGCTCGTGCCGGCCTCGGCGGTCAGCTTCTCGCGCAATGCGGCTTGTTCCTGGTCGGTCAGGGGCACGGCGCTGGTTACGCTGCCCTCGAGCACGCGCGGCCCACCCGTTCCCAACTGATCCAGCTCGACGATGATCGGGTCCAGATCATCCAGCGCGCTCTCGTTCAACAGGTATTGGACAAACTGTTGCACGTCGGGGGAAGCCCCCGCGGGCAGGAAGTCCAGCACTCGTCGCGCCTTGTCGCGAAATTCCACCGTCGGGTCGCCCAGCACCTGGCGGACGTCGGGGTTGGCCCGCAGCCCGGCCTGGACAGACCTCAGCTGGCGAACCGTGGTCTCGACGACGTTTTGATGCAGGGCTTGAGCATAGGTGCGGGCGCGAGTGGAGTCTGTCACCGGCTGTCTCCCGTGCGCCGTAGCTCAAGCTCACGATTGAGAAAATCGTTGACGAGCTGGCGCTGGCGCGTCTCGTCCATGGAAGCGCCGACGACGCGCTGCGCAGCCTGGATAGCCAGGTCGACGATGTCGCGGCGGGCGTCGGTGATCGCCTGCTCACGCACCCCCTCGGCCTCGCGCTGGGCATTGGTCAGAATCTGGTCACGCTCGCGCTGAGCGGCGGAGATGATCTCCTCGCGCACCTGCTGGCCCTGCTTGGCGGCCTCGGCCAGTTGCGCGGCGTTGCGCTGACGCTCCTCGGCCAGTTGCGCCTGGAAGGCCGCCCGCTCCTGGGCCGCTTCCTTGCTGATGCGCTCCGCCTCAGCCAGGCTATCCTGGATGCGCTGGCGGCGCTGGTCGAGCAGATTCATGATGGGGTTCCACACGAAGCGCGCCAGGAGGAACAGAATGATGACAAAGTTGATGATGTACGAAATCAGGAAGTTCAGGTTGATGCCTATGGCTTCCATCGTCGCCTCCTTATGCTGGTTGCGAGTCCTGTCTTCCTCAGCCTGTCGGGGCCAGGAACTTGAGGAGCAGGAAGCCGACCAACGCGTAGATGGCGATGGACTCCGCGAACACGATACCCAGAATCATGTTCGTGCGGATGTCGTTGCCCACTTCCGGATTTCGCCCCAGGGCGGTCAGGGCGCCCAACACGACCAGGCCGATGCCGATGCCTGGGCCGATCATGCCCATGCCCACCGCGATACCAGCGCCAACCTGCGCAGCAGCAAGAGGATCCATGAGACGTTGCCTCCTTCGGCAGAGATGCAGCAGAAGAGTCGATACGAGAGCGACGAACTAGATTGGGGGTCGTCTCGCGACAACACACAGAAACGAACGGTGCGCCCTACCCTTCAGACGTGAGCCTGCGAGGGGGCGCGGTGGTGGACGGCGTCCATGGCCTGCTCGGCTGTCGCCGCCGCATCCGTATCCGCAACCGGGATTTCGGGATGGTGCTCGTGGCTCTCCATCGCGCCCGCCGAGAAAACGATGACCAGCAGGGCGAAGACGAGCGCCTGGATGAACCCGATGAAGATCTCTAGCCCCGCGAAGGGGATGGGCACGAGCCAGGGCAACAGGAACGACATGACGAACACCAGCACCGTGCCCGCGAAGATATTGCCGAAAAGACGGAAGCTGAACGAGATGATCTTCGCGAACTCGGACACAAGCTCCAGCAACCCCACGAAGGCGGGGATGAACCCACTAAAGTTGAAAAACTTGTGCAGATAACCGCCGAAGCCGTTGGCCTTAAAGCCTCGGTATTGGATATACGCGAAGGCTACCAATGCCAGGGCGATGGTGAAGTTGAGGTCGGTGGTTGTCGCGCGCAGCCAGGGAATGAGCGTGCCATAGACAGGCATGCGGTGCTCAGGCTGTGTCTCCTGTGCCTTGCCCAACGCCTCGGCCGCCTTGGCGTCCGCCTCCGATGTCACCGGCCCCGGCTCAGCGATGATGGTGTACAGCCAGGGCGCCAGCTGCTGGGTCTTCCAGGTCTGGACGCCCGCCACGTGGGGCTTCTCGATGGCGCCGATGGCCTCGAAGCCGGGGATACGGCCCCACCAGTTGCAGGCCAGAATGACGGCGAAGAAGGTCATCGCCAGGGGCAGCATAGCCCGCGCCGTCTTGTCGCCCACCAGGTCCTTGCCCTGGTTGTAGAAGAACTCGACCATGGATTCGATGGCGTTCTGCAGCCGACCGGGTACCATCGCTCGCTTGCGCACCGCCAGCCAGCCGATGAGCAACACCGTGATGTCCGCGATCCACAGCGCGACCTGGGTGTTGGTAATCGGGAAGCCGAGGATCGTCAGGCCGGGAATGGCCTCAGCGGCCAGGATGATGGCGGGCAAGGGAACGGGAAAGAAGATACGGCTGAAGACAATAACGCCTATGATAGCAAGGGAGATGAGAATATTCTTGGGGGAGAAGATTTTGCTCACGCGCGCTCGTCCTCCTTGACCAGTGGTGGAGTGGGTTGCTTTGCCTTTGAGAACGTCGATGCGGTCGCCGCGTGCGTGTCCTCAATGCGCTGATAGGCATTGAAGGTATGACGGACTATGAATACCGAGGCAGCCAGAATGCCAATGACGAGAGCCACCAGCAGGCCCCACGGCCAGGTTTTCAGGCGATAGTCAAGCGCGATTCCGATCAGGGTTGGGACGACCAACAACAGAAGCATCGCGCCTGCCATGCGCGCCACGCGCGCCACGAGACCATCTCGACCCATAACTGGGGATTCACCGCTCAGGATTGTCGGGCGATGAAGCACAAACGACCCCGGGCGATCGGCCTGCCCGCGCCTCGTGTACAGTGATATGGCCCGCCGGGAGAAGTATACCAATGTGGCCTACGAAACGCAACTCGAATGGGTCCCAATCTGCCCATTGTTGACCCGAATCCAGAATCTAGTTGAAAGTCGCTGTCCTAGTGCGGCCCCCAGCCGCCTTCTTCCACGGCGCGGAACAGGTCGGTATCGCTGACGATGCCCACCAGCTTGCCGTGGTCGAACACCGGCAGGCGGCGCACGCGATTCTCGATCATCATCGCCGATACCTGGCGCAGGTTCATGTCAGGGGGGATGCGTAGAATGGGGCGGGTCATGATCTCGCGCACCTCGAGGGATTCCGGCGACAGGTCATTGGCCACGACCTTAGAGATGATGTCGCGCTTGGTCATGATGCCCCAGTCGCCGCTCGCATCTTCGGGCCGCACCAGCAGGCTCGACACGCCGCGCTGGCGCATCAGGTGCAGGGCCGCCTCGACAGTGGCAGTGGCCTCGATAATCGCCACGTCGCGGGTCATGATTTCTGACACGGACTTCGGATGGGTCATGGCAGCCTCCTGGTGTGCGCGCCGCATTACGCTATGCGTCATTTCCCAGATTATACCAAACGCGCCAGGTGAGCGCAAGGGCCACGCGGCCTACACCTCGATGACGGCTTTGATGACACCCGCCTCCGGGCTGAGCAGCTTCGGAAAGGCGTCTACTACCTGGGCGAATGCGAGGCGGTGAGTGATCCAGGGTGTCGTGTCCACCTGCCCACTCTCCATGAGCGCGATGACGCGGCGGAAGTCCCTGGCCGTCGAGTTGCGGCTACCATACAGGGTCGTCTCACGGCGGTGAAACTCGGCGTCATTGAGGCTCAGGTCGCCCGGATGATGCCCCACGAAGACCAGCCGCCCCGCGTTCGCCAGATAGCGCAGGCTGCCATTCATCGACGCCGGATTGCCCGTAGCGTCGAAGACAACCGTCGCCATGTCGCCGTCGGTCAGGTCGCGCACCTGGTCGGCCAGCGCATCGCCCACGAGGAGCGCGTGCTCGACGCCCAGCTGCTCGCGGCAGAAAGCCAGCCGCCGCTCATCCACGTCGGCGGCGAGGATGCGCGCCCCCGCCGCCTGGGCGAACTGAATCACCGTCAGGCCAATCGGCCCTACCCCCAGTACCAGAACCGTCTCGCCCTCGGCCGTGCCGGGTCGGTCCACGGCGTGCGCGCCGATGGTGAGCATCTCCACCAGCGCCAACTGATCGAGCGTCAGGGCCTGGGAGGGGTGCAGGTGATGCAGCGGTACAGTCAGGTAGGGGCGCATGCCACCGTCCACGTGAACCCCCATGACCTGCATGTTGACACAGCAGTTGGTCCGCCCCTGGCGGCAGGCAATGCATTTGCCGCAGTACAGGTAGGGTTCGATGGCGCAGTGGTCACCGACGGCGACAGGCGACGGCGCGTCGGGGGTGGGGTGGACGGCGATCACCTCGACGCCCAACTCGTGGCCGAGGATGCGCGGGTAGGTAAAGAAGGTCTGCCGCCCGCGATAAGCGTGAAAGTCGGTACCGCAGACACCGACGCGGTGAACCCGCACCAGGGCATGGCCGGGCGGCGGGTCGGCGGGCACGGGGCGCTCGTCGAAGACCAGATGGCCCGGCTCGGTGAGGACGATGGTCTGCATTGTACTTAGCCTTTCTTCATCACCAGGCGCTTCCGGCTGTACTTTACCACGGCTGACCCAGATGAGCGAGTCCGCCCACAAGCGGCGTAGCAAGGGGGCATGGTGCGCTTCTGCCCGCAGCGCAGGGTCATCGCCACAACGGACAGCGGCGGTAGCTCGACCTGGACCTGGTCGCGTATGAAGCGCACAGCGTCGAAGGGCCGCGCGATCACCGCGTCGGAAATAGCGAGGGTAGTGACGGCCTCGGCATGGGGGCCGGTCGGAATCTCGGCGCTTTCCAGCGCCACCAGCGCGCCGTCGGGCGAGTGTCCCTCGGCCCAACGCCATTCTGTTCGCGGCGGACATGACCCCGCACGGACCTATTAACCTCCGTCTACCGCCGCCGTTGGCGGCTATGCAGGGGGCGTGTCTCCCCCACGCCCCCGCCACCCGCGCCAGGCGAGAGCGACCAGGCCGATGAGAAACGGCGGTGTGTAGATCAGGGGGATTCGTTCCGCGAACCACTTGGGCAGGAAGATATCCGTCACCTGCCCGCTCTCGGCCCCCAGGTCCTCCGCCAGGGTTCGTAGCGGGCACGTCTGGCCGTTGCCGACAAACACCGCCGACTCCGCCAGAACGACGACAATGGCCGGGCCTGTCCAGCGGTTAGGCCGGCCGCGCACGCCCGCCCAGAAGACATGCAGGACGCACGTCGAAACCAGGGCAAAAATGAGAGTGTGGATGGACTTCACGGCGACGATGGCCCCGTGTTGCCCCAGGCCCGACCGCTGTTCCCGCGCCTGCTCGCCCATGTCTGCGTCTCCTTCAGATAGCGGCTGGTTCTAGCCGCCCCGCTAACCGCCGGCGGTCAGCCGCGCTGGCGGCTGACTTGCTTACGCAACGCGGCAATCCGCGCCGCCATTTCCTGGCGCGCCTCGCGCAGGCGCGCCAACGAGCCGGGCGCCTCGCGCGTGGCGTCCAGAACGACGGTCTCAGCTGCCACGAAGGGATCGGCGATGTCGGCTACCTCGGCGGCGATGGTGTGCGGGACGCTGGTCACGCCGTTGCAGTCGGCGTGCAGCAGGTCATCGGGGTAGACGGCCAGACCACCGACATGGACCGGCACGTGGACATGGCCGATCTGGGTGTAGCCGTGGGAGCAGATGGTCCCGTTGGTAAAGGCTGCGAAACCGAGGCGGCGCACCTGCTCCAGGTCGCGGCCAGCGCCGCTGGTGATGAGGCCCACCGCGCCAAACGCCTGGTAGACGGTGCACATGACCTCGCCGAAGTTCGCCGCCGCCGTCGGATCGTCCAGGTCCTGGAAGACGACGACGGCCGGCCCCGACAGCTCGGCGAAGCGCTCGACCTGCTGATCGAGGCTACCGTACACGTCACCGCCCCGTGGCGGCCAGGTCGCGCGGTGGGTGGCCGTCGCGGCGAAGCCAACGATGGGGGGCATCTCCGGGAAGCAGGCCACGATCCGGCCATCCATGTAGCCGGTGTTGCGGGGGCGCACGTCGAACAATTCGATGAGGTTGCAGATGGTGGGCGTATCGTACTGGCGCAGTCTGTCTAGCACGGCGCTAGCGAATGGAGGCATTCGTCCTCACTTGGGAATTCAGTCGATCGGCTCGGTCAAGGCTACGCCGCCTGGCTACCTCGCGGCTACACCACCATCAACTCCGTCTGGGGCGGCGCGAGCCACTCGAAGCCCGTCTCCGTTACCAGTACGTCCTCTTCCAGTCCGACGTAGCCGATGTCCGGCACGTTCACCCCTAGCTCCAACGTGAAGATGTTGCCCGGCTCCACCGGGTAGTAGGGCGTCTCACCGTAGCGCTCCCAGCGCGGGCCGAGGATGCCCGCCCCATCGTGGACAGCCTGCCCCACGTGGTGGCCGAAGGCGTGCAGATACTCCGGGTAGCCCGCGTCGGTGATGACCTTCCGCGCCACTGCATCGACTTCCCAGCCCGGTTGAGCC
>WBZS01002497.1_pt1 | contig 11352 bp, 3 predicted proteins | sample 5204201 | NCBI WGS metagenome assembly WBZS01 (sample SAMN12344357, study PRJNA552823) | activated sludge metagenome | biome: Activated sludge suspended growth; feature: Nitrification reactor; material: Wastewater; isolation source: activated sludge from nitrification reactor of wastewater treatment...
CCGGCCCTCGACGGTTATCGTGCAGCCGCCACTGTAGCCTCGGCGCCGGCAAGCTTGATCTGCGGCCGGCCAGTGCTGGATCCCACTGAAAGTCACGAAGAGCCATTATTTGGAGGATTTGTCATGAGGATGTCCCATCGGCTGCTGCTGGGCCTGGCCGCCGCGGCCTGCGTCGGCACTGCCCAGGCCGCGGTGTTGGCCAGCCTGGCTCCCTTCCCAGGCCACGCCTTCGGCCAGCAGTCAGACGCCAACGCCATGCCGCCGTACAGCCAGGTGTTCAGCGCCCCGGCAGGCTCGATGCTGGAATCCATTTCGTGGTGGGGTTACCACGGGCCGAACTCGATGGGGCCGGCGTATGACAACTTTGTTGTCGCGCTCGACGGCGTGGCCGTTTCCGGCAGCCTGTCGGTCGACAACAGCCACGCCGCGGTGTCGGGCTACACCTTGATGATTGGCCCGATGGCGCTTTCGGCCACCACGCTGTCGGTCCTGAACGACAGCCCCGACGTCGAGTGGTTCTGGCAAAGCGCGGTCTCCACCGGCAGTGGCCCGCATGCCACCGACGTGGCGTTCAGCCTGCAGGGCAACGTGGTCAGCGTGCCGGAGCCCGCGACCTATGCGCAGATGCTGGTGGGTCTGATCGGCCTGACCGGCCTGATCGCGGTGCAGCGCCAACGGCGCAGCTAAGCGCCAACGCAACACCGCCCGGGCGCCGCCGCCGCCCGGGCGCCGTGACGGCCGCCCCGCCACCGTCGTCGGGCGGGGCCGTGCCGCAGAACAAGAAAAGCGACGCCTGAGGGGACGACGAGATGAGCATCGCCACGCCCGCCCGCGCCGCGGCGCCGGCATCGGCCAGCGCGCTGCAGCGCGCGCTGGCCATCGTCAAGCGCACGCTGTGGACGGTGGCCTTCTTCACCTTCTTCATCAACCTGCTGGCGTTGACCTCGTCGGTCTACATGCTGCAGGTCTACGACCGCGTGCTGGCCTCGCGCAGCACGCACACGCTGCTGTACCTGACGCTGTTTGCCGCCGGCTGCCTGTTGACGCTGGCGCTGCTGGAGGTGGTGCGCTCGCGCCTGCTGGTGCGCATGGGCGTGCGCTTTGACGCGCAACTGTCGGCGCTGGTGTTCACCCGCACGCTGCAGGGCGCGCGCTCGGGCCAGGGCCTGCGCGACGTGGAACAGTTGCGCGCCTTCTTCAGCGGCCCGACCACGCTGAGCCTGCTGGACGTGCCGTGGATGCCGTTCTACATCGGCCTGGTCTACCTGCTGCACCCGTGGCTGGGCCATGTGGCGCTGGCCGGCGGCGTGGTGCTGCTGGGGCTGGGGCTGTGGAACGAACGCAGCACCCGCTCGGCGCTGGAAGAAGCCGGCAAGGAGCTGGGCGCTGGCGCCAAGTTTGCCGAGCTGTCGGCCCGCAACGCCGAGGTGATCACCGCGCTGGGCATGCTGCCGGCGCTGAGCGCCATCTGGCGCAAGCGCCACGACCTGGGCCTTGGCCTGCAAGGCCTGGCCAGCGACAAGGCGGCCAACGTTTCGGCCAGCGCCAAGGCCTTTCGGATGTTTTTGCAGGTGGCCATCCTCGGCGTTGGCGCCTGGCTGGTGATCCTGCAGCAAAGCACCGCCGGGGTGATGATTGCCGCGTCCATCATCATGGGCCGCGGCCTGGCGCCGCTGGAGTCGGCCATCGGCAGTTGGCGCAGCTTTCTGGCCGCGCGCGACGCCTACCGGCGCCTGCGCGATGACCTGGGCCAGGTCGCCGACGCCACCCGACCGATGCCGCTGCCGCGCCCGCGCGGCGCGCTGGTGTTTGACGCAGTCAGCGCCGCGCCACCGGGCGCGCGCAAGCTGACGGTGCAGCAACTGGCCTTCCAGCTGGCGCCCGGCACCTGCCTGGGCGTGACCGGCCCCAGCGCCGCCGGAAAGTCGACGCTGGCGCGGCTGGCCATCGGCGTGTGGCGGCCGGCCGCCGGCGCGGTGCGGCTGGACGACATGGCGATCGCCGACTGGAACCGCGCCGACGTCGGCCCCGCGCTGGGCTACCTGCCGCAGGACATTGAACTGTTTCCTGGCAGCGTGGCGCAAAACATCGCCCGCTTCACCGAGCCCGACCCGCAGGCGGTGGTCGACGCCGCGCAACTGGCCGGCGCGCACGCCATGATCCTGGCGCTGCCGCAGGGCTATGACACGCCCATCGGCCCGGCCGGCGCCAACCTGTCGGGCGGCCAGCGCCAGCGCATCGGCCTGGCGCGCGCCTTCTACGGCGACCCGGCGCTGGTGGTGCTGGACGAGCCCACCTCCAACCTGGACGCCGAGGGCGAAGCCGCGGTGCGCCAGGCGATTGAACAGCTCAAGCGGCGCGGGCGCACGGTGATCGTCATCGCCCACCGCCCGGCGCTGCTGGCCGGCACCGACCGCCTGCTGGTCATCGTCGACGGCCGCATCGCCAGCCTGGGCGCCACCGCCGAGCTGATGCCGCAAATCACCCGCCGCGCGGTGGCCCAGGCCGACGCCGGCGCCACCGCTTTGACGCTGGGAGCCCGCCATGGCTGACGCCACCACCATTCCGCCGCCCGCTTCAGCCCCGTTGCCCGCGTTGACCCCGTTGGCCGGCCTGGTCGTCGGCGAAGACGCCGGCCGGCGCGGCACCGCGAAGTGGACCGCCATCGGCCTGGCCGTGCTGGCGCTCACCTTCGGCGGCAGCGTGCTGTGGTCGACGCTGGTGCCGCTGTCGTCTGCGGTGGTGGCGCAAGGCGCGGTCAAGGTTGAGTCCAGCCGCAAAAAAATCCAGCACCCCGAAGGCGGCGTGGTGCGCGACATCCTGGTCAAGGACGGCGACGTGGTCAAAGCCGGTGACGTGCTGCTGCGCATGGACGAAACCCGCGCCGGCGCCGCGCACGGCGTGGTGCAAGGCAGCCGCGACGTGGCCACCGCCACGCTGGCCCGGCTGCACGCCGAGCGCGACGACCGCGCCGGCATCGGCTTTCCGGCCGACTTGCTGCGCCGCGCCGCCACCGACCCGCTGCTGGCGCAAACCCTGAAGGCGCAGGAAGCGCTGTTCAGCGCCCGCCGCAGCGCGCGCGCCGGCGAAATCAACATCGTCGACCAGCAAATCGGCGCGCTGCGCAGCGAAATCACCGGCCTGGAAACCCAGCGCCAGGCGCGCCAGGAGCAGGTGCAAAGCCTGGAAAACGACCTCAAAGGCCTGGTCGAGCTGGACGCCGTGGGGATGGTCGAAAAAACCAAGCTGCGCGCGCTGGAGCGCGACATCTCGCGCGTGCGCGGCGAGCGCGACGAACTGACCTCGCGCATCGCCTCCACCCGCACCGCGATCAGCGAAAAAGACCTGCGCAAGTTCCAGGTCCGCAAAGCCTTCCAGGAAGACGTCAGCGCCGAGCTGAAAAAGGTGCAGTCAGAGAACTTCGAGCTGCTGGAGCGCGAAAGCACCACCAAACGCACGCTGGAGCTGACCGAGCTGAAAAGCCCGGTCGCCGGCACCGTCACCGAGCTGAAGGTGCACACCGCCGGCGGCGTGGTCAGCCCCGGCGAGGTGCTGATGGAAGTGGTGCCCAGCGACGACCGGCTCAGCGTTGAAGCGCGCGTGCTGCCGCAAGACATCGACCGCGTGGCCACCGGCCAGCCCGCCGGCGTCAAGGTCCACGCCTTCAACAGCCGCACCACGCCCGAGCTGAACGCCAGCGTCAAGTACGTCGCCGCCGACGCCACCACCGACCCGCGCACCGAGCAAAGCTGGTTTCTGGTGAAGGTGGACGTGCCCGCGGAAGAAATCAAACGCCTGGGCGCCCAGCAACGGCTGCAACCCGGCATGCAGGCCGACATCTTCATCCGCACCGGCGAACGCACCTTTTGGGGTTACCTGATGCAGCCGTTGGCGGATTCTTTCAGGAAGGCTTGGCGGGAACGCTAGTCGGCATTAGCTACGCGTCATTAATTAGGGGAATCTGATGGACATCACGAGCCTTGAGTACGCACTCCTGTCGGCAAATGTTTACGCCCTCAGCAATCAAGTGCCGCCGCTGAATCCTGAGAATGTTATTAAATCGCCGCAGAATGAAATTCCTGTACCCTCAGGCTGGCACGCGGTTGAGCGATTTACGAAGGATTTAGGCGATGTGCCAAACACTTTGAATACAGGCTTCCTCGCGGGCGTCTATCAGCGGGGCGAAGACGTTGTCATCGCTTACGCCGGAACGACCGCAGAGAACTGGGCGGATTGGCCTTTCGGCAACGTGATGGCAGGCTTGGCCACGGGCCTTGCGCCTCAAGTTCTCCAAGCTGCGCAACTCTATATCGCAGTTCGTGATGACCCTGAGTTTTCGGGAAAAAACATCACATTTACAGGCCATTCGCTGGGTGGCGGTTTGGCATCTCTCATGAGCGTCTTCTTCAACAAGAGCGCAACGGTTTTCGATGAGGCACCATTCAGAGCGACAGCGGATTCCAGACTTGCAGTAGCCGGGCTTGCGGCGATCCTGGCGTCGAATGGAAAATTCGACGTACAACTCGATTCGTACATCGAGCTATTGAAAGAAAATGAATACGCAAGTTTAACGCGCGAGAACAATGTTACCTCGTACGCGGTCAAGAATGAGGTACTTTCGTATGTCACGGATGGCCCATTGGGAGCCGCTATTGGTGCATTGGCAGCAAGCGCCGAGCTAACAAAAGATGTCATTCAATCAATTATTGGAATAGTTGTTGATGGGATTTACTCAAGTTTTGCAGGGCATTTCGGAGACATCGCCGATATCAATGCACCTATTGACGACGTTAAAAACTTCCTAACGCAAGGGTTGGAAGGCGGGCTTTGGAGGATCGCCGGCGACCAGCAGCAATATGTTTACGATCTTGGCGGAGTTCGCGACAAAAATTTGGACTGGGGATATAGTTTCTGGAACGTAGTGGATACACCCGCTTGGTTTCAACAGGTTTCCAAGCTGATCCCGGTTGTTAATTTATTAAATCTGGTTGATGCGCCGGGCATTACCGATTTGCACTCCATTACGTTGCTGATCGCTGCCCAACTCTCCAGCGCATTCCAGGAAGCGTCGAAAGCGCACCCGGAGTTACTGCCAAGCATTTTCGCCAATCCGTATTATCCGGCCAATCCGGCACTTGATGCTCCGGCGCTACTCGAGTTGCTGGTTCAACGGCAACTCGGGGGAGGTGACGCGCTTAACGTGCTTGCGCACGATATCGGAAAGATCGACTTGGCTAATGGCGTGACCGCTATAAAGTCGGATCCCTGGTTTAAGGATGGGGTTTACGTTTCAGCGATTCTTAATCGTGTGGTTCTCGCTGGCCTATATGAACAAGGCAAAGACCTTGCGCCAGATCAGGTCAGCCAGGCGCCGATGCACTCCGTGCTGACTCGCAACGGCAACACGCTGACCTTTGACATCAGGGATCTAGGGGCTCAGGCCAATAAGGTCTATGACGACCTGGGGCATTTGATCGACGTGCAGAGCCAATGGCGTGGTGCGAATCTTTCTGCCGCAAATCTTGGCGCGGCCACATGGATCGTGCAAACCGGATCTGACAATATCGTGCGCTACGATGGACGGGCAACTGATGCAGCCCAGGTTGTCGTGCTCGGCGGTAGTGGGGACGATTCGCTGCAGGGCACCGAGCGCGATGACATTCTTTCTGGCGGCGCGGGCGCCGATAGGCTGAACGGATGGGGCGGGAACGACAAACTTGTGTCGTATGACGGTGGCGATAACCTGATCGGCGGCAGCGGCAACGATGAATACTTCGTCAGTCGTGTCAAATATGACGCCGTGGTGTCGAGCGCTGTACCCACCTACACGATCTACGACACGGCAGGCGCATATGACGTCTTGACCATCTCGGACATCACTGCTGTAGATGATCTCAACGGCATTGAAGACCTGGCATTCAAGATTGATGGCAATGATCTTTGGATCGACATCGACATCGATATCAATTGGACTCCGATCGATGACGACGATGAAGGCCGCATCATCATTACCAAGCAGGCGCTCGCGGACAACGCCATCGAGTCGCTGGCGCTAATTTCAGACGATGGTGGAGCCGTAGGGTCGACCATTTCTCTCCAATCGGTTTGGAACGCCCTTGAGACTTTTGGAGATTCCAGTTTCCACCAACTCAGCCTCTCGGGCGGAGCTGGAATTTACGGTGGGTTGGTTAATGGTAAAGGGGGCATGCCCGTCGGCAATCCCATTGCCGCGAGCGGGAGTCAAGACCTGTCGATGGCGTTGACAGCTGCACAGCTTTCCAAGGCGGCGTACCTGTCAGGCGACGCGCTCAAGTCGGAGCTGCAATCCATGGGCTGGCAGCCCCTGGTGAAGTCTGGGCTCTTGGATTCAGGCGGCGGACACATAGCCGATGGCAAACCCGGCAGCGGTGCCGGGAACGCTTATGCCTTTGCGGCCAGTCGCGAGCTGCCAGACGGCGCCATCCAGTACGCCATCTCGTTTCGCGGCACCAATCCGGGAGAACTGGCAGATTGGGTAGACAACAACGGCAATAAGTTCGGCTTTACTTGGTACTACCAGCAGCTACAGCCGGTGGTTATTGAGCTACTGCACCAAGCGATTGCGGCAAAGGCAACCGGGCACGAAGTTGATCTCGTGGTCACGGGTCACAGCCTTGGCGGCGCAGCGGCCGAGGCCTGCCTGGCGGATTTGCTGTTGCCCGCGGGCAAGAACATCTGGACGGTTGACGTCAGCGAAAACGCGCCACTCTCGGCCCAGCACCGCGTGTATGCAGACGCGACGCTGGCGTCATCACTCAGCAGCGTGCAAGCTTTGGCTCAGACTGCACAGGCCTACACCTTTGGTGCACCATCGATATTGATCGACCCGAACAAGCCCCTTTTGGAGCCGTCATCAATTGGCTGGGGCATCGCAAAAGACATCGTCGTTGGCGCCATCAAGGGTGGCCCTATCAAAGCCCTCGTGTTGGACTTCTTCAAGAGCCTATACGGCGCTCAAGTGGTTGACCCCACGCGCTGGATCAACGGTTCCCCCGCAGAGCTTCAAGAGCTGAGAAATTCGCTCTTCCAGTACGAGCACGAGGACAGTGACTGGCTGCGCGGCGGAGACCCGGTCGCGCACCTGGGAGCTGCCAACTGGCTCAAGGATTCAGGTGCCGCCGACCCCGGCACCGAATTCGACTTGAACCTGAATGCGGCGATGCACGATCGCTACGACGGTCTGGCGGGCTCGCTGCCGTTGCACTCGATCGATGCCTACATCGAATCCATTGCGCGTGCGCTCACTGGGTCAGATGTGTTCAAGTCTCCCAACGCGTTGGAAATCACCAGCCCTATGCCGCCGACATCGGCAACTGGCACGGCGCTCAATGACGTCATCCTCGCCACAGCAGATGTACCCGTCAACGCCGGCGCGGGCAACGACATCCTGATCGCTGGGCCGAATGCAGGCACGTACTACTTGAATGGCGGCACAGGCACCGACACCTACGTCATCAAGGAAGACCCTGGCACGCTGCAGCACGGCAGCCAGCGCGTGGTCATCGACGGCCCGGTCGGTGAAGCGGTCGACCACCTGTACTTTGACCATGTGGGCACGCTGTGGGCCGATGTGGATGGCGACAACGTCACCATCAGCCTGAGTTCCACGACGCTGTCCAACCCCATGGTTGCGCGCATCCTGGGCTGGTACTCGTCAACCGTGCCGTACCAGGTAGCGACCATCGACCAGATCAAGCCTTATGGTGCGTCGCTGTGGGATGTTGTTCACTACAGCTTCGCCGAGCTGGGCATCCCGTACTACATGACCGGCACCGACCAGAACGGCAGCACCGTTGAAGGTGTGCTGGGAAGCCACCTGGACGACGCCGCAGTGGTCGGCGGCCTGGGCGACGACACGGTTGACGGGCGCGAAGGCAACGACACGATTTTTGGTGACAGGGTCGACACCAACACGGCCAGCGCCGAAGGCGGCAACGACACACTGATCGGCGGCGCCGGCGACGACACGCTGTATGGCGCTGGCGGCAAAGACGTGCTCTACGGCGACAGCGGCAATGACACGCTGTATGGCGGCACCGGTGACGATGTGCTGGACGGCGGCGGCGAATCGGAAGCCGACTTCCTGTTTGGCAACGCCGGCAGCGACACGTTGGTCTCGCGTGGCGGCACAGACCGGCTGTACGGCGGTGACGGCGACGACAAATACAGCGTCGAAGGCGCCGACAACGCCTGGGTCACCATCGACGACGCCGGCTCGGGCTCAGACAGCGTGCGTGTGCGCGCCCCGGGTGCCGACTACACGCAGACCCAGTTCGCAGTCAACGGCAGCACGCTGGAGATCCGCCTCTTCAACGCCTCGGGCGGATTCATCCGCGGGTTTGAGATTACCAACATGGCCAATGCGGCCGGTCGCATCGAGCGGCTGGAGCTTGACCAGGGCGACGCCGGCGCCAAGTCGTTGGGCTCCTATGACCTCAACGTGGCGTGGACGGCTGCGCTGGCCGGCGATGTCTTGGGCGGCAAGGCGTTCCTGGGCAGCACGCAGGGTGGCGTCTATACCGGAGACGGTAACGACGTCATCCAGGGCACCTCAGGCCCGGACTGGCTCGACGGGCGGCTGGGTGACGACACCATCTACGGCAAGGAAGGCGACGACCGCATCTGGGGCGGGTTTGGTGATGACACGCTGTATACCGGCTCGGGCAACGATACGGTCAATGCGGGGGAGGGGAATGACACCGTCACGGTCATCGTGGATGGGACGGATCAGGTGAGTGGGGGGCTTGGGTTTGATGAATTGAATGTTGATGCGTCTGCATACAACGGTGGCAGCGGCTGGGGCTCGATGACATGGAGCGGCAAGGACGCCACTGAAGCGACGGTTGCAACAGTCGGGTATGGCTCTTCGTTTGATGCGGTCACGGCGTATTTGGCAGCGGTGTCGACGAAGACGATTTATGCGACCGGTGTCTATTGGTACAACTACAACTACTACGAAAGGAACACTTCGAGCCTGACGTTTTCCGGGGTGGAACGGATCGTGAGCATGTCAGGCAGTCGGGTTGTGGCAGGCAATGATTTGATCATTGCGCAGCACCCTGGATCATTCGACGGCGGCCTGGGCACTGACAAGCTGTATGCCGACCTGTCGGCCGAGTCGGGCAATGTCGTGTTGGACGCGGGAAGCGATGAGGCCTACAGCTACGCCGGCTACAACTTCAAAGACTTCGAGGCCTACCTGATCAGCACCGGCTCGGGCAACGACTCCGTGGACACCAGCGCCTTCTCGGTCAATGACTACTTGAACCTGGGCGCCGGCACCAACACGGCCACGACTGGTGGAGGCGACGACGTTGTGATTTCCGGCGCCGTGTCAACGGCGACTGTCGACAGTGGTTCAGGCAACGACAGAGTGACCACGGGCAATGGCGATGACCGGATTATTGTGGGCGCAGGTGACGATATCGTTGTCAGCGCGCAGGGCAGTGACGTGATCGATCTGGGAGGCGGATCAGACAAGCTCGAAGCGGGCGATGGCGCAGACGCCATCACTGTTGTTGTCGGTGGCGTTGACGTTATGGACGCTGGCGATGGCCAAGACACGTTGGTCATTGATGCGTCTGCATACAACGGTGGCGGTGGCTGGGGCTCGATGACATGGAGCGGCAAGGACGCCACTGGGGCGGCGGTTGCAACAGTCGGGTATGGCTCTTCGTTTGATGCGGTCACGGCGTATTTGGCGACAGTGTCGACGAAAACGATCTACACGACCGGAGGAACTTGGTACTACTCCAACTACTACGAAGCGAACACTTCGAGCCTGACGTTTTCCGGGGTGGAACGGATCGTGAGCATGTCAGGCAGTCGGGTTGTGGCGGGCAATGATTTGGTCATTGCGCAGCACCCTGGAACATTCGACGGTGGCCTGGGCACTGACAAGCTGTATGCCGACCTGTCGGCCGAGTCGGGCAATGTCGTGTTGGACGCGGGAAGTGACGAGGCCTACAGCTACGCCGGCTACAACTTCAAGGACTTCGAGGCCTACCTGATCAGTACCGGCTCGGGCAACGACTCCGTGGACACCAGCGCCTTCTCGGTCAATGACTACTTGAACCTGGGCGCCGGCAACGACACCGCCAAGACCGGCGGGGGCAATGACTTCGTCGATGGCGGTGTGGGCGACGACATGATCACCGGCGGCGCCGGCAACGACACGTTGTACGGTGGCGCAGGCGCCGACACCTTTGTCTACGCAGCCTCAGGCAACGGCGTGGATGTGATCAAGGACATCAGCGCCGCCGACGCCATTCAGGTGCTGGGCTCTGACTTCACCTCGGTCGTCGTTGGCAACGGCGCCGCCGTGCTGGGCGGCCAGGTGCAGGTCTCCTCGTCTGGCGGCATCACCACGCTGGCCATCGGCACCGATGACGTCGCGGGCGCCGATGTCACCATCCAGTTGGCTGGCAGCTTCACTGCGTCTTCCGTTCATGCGGTTGGTGAGTTCATCACCTTTGACGTGCCCAACACCGCCCCCAAGGGTGCGCTGTCGGCCGCGCTGGCCGCCGGCACCGAAGACCTGGGCTACATCGTCACGGCCGCCGCGCTGCTGGCCGGGCTTGCTGACGCCAATGGCGACGTGCTGCGCATCGGCAGCCTGCGCGCCAGCGCCGGCACCCTGGTGCAACGCGGCGCAGACTGGCTGCTCACCCCGCCGGCCGACTTCAACGACCGCATCACGCTGAGCTTTGACGTGACTGACGACCGCGGCGGCCTGCTGCAACCCACCCGCTGGGTGGACTTTGCCGCGGTCAATGACGCCCCGGTGGTGGTTGCGCCGCTGGCTGCCGGTGCTGCGATGGCCGGTGAAGCGCTGCGCTACACCGTCGCCGCGGGCACCTTCGCCGACGTAGACGGCGACGCGCTGACCTACAGCGCCACGCTGGCCGACGGCTCGGCGCTGCCGGCCTGGCTGAGCTTTGATGCCGCAACCGCCACCTTCAGCGGCACGCCGGCCGAGCCCGGTGCCCTCAGCCTGCAGGTGTGGGCCTCGGACGGGCAGTCCGCAGTCGCCGCAGCGCTTGCGTTGACCATTGCCGCGGCGCGCGCCAACACCGCCCCCGAAGGCCAGCCCACGCTGTCGGGCACCACGCTGGCCGAAGACACGCCGCTGCACCTGAGCGCCGCCGACCTGCTGGCCGGCTTTGCCGACGCTGAAGGCGACGCGCTGGCCGCCTCGGGCCTGCAGGCCGACCACGCCGCGGTGACCGTGGAGCAAGGCGGCTGGCTGGTTACCCCCGAGGCCGACTACCACGGCCCGCTGGCGCTGCGCTACACGGTGTCTGACGGCCATAG
>WBZS01002498.1_pt1 | contig 11343 bp, 12 predicted proteins | sample 5204201 | NCBI WGS metagenome assembly WBZS01 (sample SAMN12344357, study PRJNA552823) | activated sludge metagenome | biome: Activated sludge suspended growth; feature: Nitrification reactor; material: Wastewater; isolation source: activated sludge from nitrification reactor of wastewater...
GACTGCGTCGCGGACCTGAGGAACCCGGGCGGACAGATCGGCAGAAACCGCATCACTGTCGACTTCAAGCTTGACCGTCAGCTTCAAATAGCGGACGTCCGGAACGTCAGCCAGATTCACAATGAACGGATCCAAATCGAACATCACTCCTGGGGCGGCAGTCTGTCCTGGCTTTCCACTTGTTCCGCCTTGTGGGTCGGGTTTAGCCGCTGTCTCAGTCTTATGCTCATCGGTATGTTCCGCATTTTTATCGGATCCGCCGAAGAACTTGACGGCGACAACCGCTCCTCCCACACCGAACAGGAGGGCAACCACCGACACAATAATAAGCAACTTGATCGGGAGTGCCGGAGCGAGGGCCGCTCCAGCGGTTTTGTCGTCTGTCTCGGCTGCATCTGCCATAGCTCCTCCTTGAAGGCCTCATCGCCCCCGTGAAGCAACTGCAATGCATATGCCATTGAACGGCTTGTGGTTGCCGGCCACAGAGCTTTGCAATAGATGTATTTCCACGAGGTTTTAGGAGAGGTGGGCCAGGTAGCCGGTACCTTCCCACTATACCGTCAGGCGAGTCGTTGACACCGTCAAGAAACTGACATGATGGGAAGACGCGAGGGTTGGAACGAGGCTCCCATTAGGGCTCCGTGCCTGGGAACGAGGCCCGGGAAGAATCTTCTTCCCGGGCTACAACCGATACATCTATCGTTTCAGATTCACCAACTCTTGAAGCACTTCATCCGAAGTCGTGATGACCCTCGAATTTGCCTGGAACCCTCGCTGGGCTGCAATCATCTCAATAAAACTTTCCCCCAGATCGACGTTGGACAACTCAAGCGTATTGGCAAGGACTCTTCCAAGACCCGCAGACGTGGCAGCCCCGATCAACGGTTGTCCGGAGGTACCGGATTCGGCAAACGTATTTTTTCCGGTTCGCACAAGCCCGAGGGGATCAGGGAACCGCGCCAACGCTAACTGGGCCAGCGGCCGGACCTGCCCATTTGAGAATCTTCCATTGATCATTCCGTTGGTCTCCACACTGAATGTCTGGAGCGCTCCGGCCCCGAATCCATTTTGAGATTGCTGAACGAGCCCTGAGGCGGCACCGAACTGAGTGGTCAGGTTCATGCCGTTCCCCCCATCGGTCGTGACACTTGTACCGAAGTTGAAGCTGATCGCTTGATCGGCAGTCGCGCCGACAAAATCGATCTGTGACTGTCCGACCGTACCTCCGGCTGTGCCTCCAGCCGTGCCGCTATCGTAGCTCGTCACGACACTCTCCGTGTCCAATGCGCCTGAGGTGTTAAAGGTCAACGTTCCCGAGGCTAACCGCACCAGTCCGAGCGAGGTATTCACATTCGACGTATGGTAATTACCCGTCACGATTTCGCTCGTACTGCCGAGCACGTTATACGTCCAGGTGTTCGCCGCCGTCTTCGTAAAATAACTCGTCAGGAGATGACTGTTACCCACGGAGTCATAGACCGTGATCGACGAGGAGAACCGAGACGTCCCGGCCGGATCCGCAAGGGAAAATGTATCGGTGGCCGATTGTGAATTGAGATTGGCGCCGATATCGACGGTGCTGGTCGGATTCGGAGGAGCCGTGGTCGTCGGAAGTGTTACACCGCTGATGCTGGCAGTGATGAGCCCACTGGTATTGACTTGAAAACCCTGGAGCAGAAATCCGCTTGGATCAACGATCTGGTTTTGCGAATTCAAGTGAAACTGTCCAGCCCGGGAATAAAACGCCGCCCCGGCTGTATCGCGAAGGACAAAAAATCCGTTACCGTCTACAGCCAAGTCCAATGCGTTGCTCGTGGTGCTGAGCGAACCTTGGCTGAAGTTTCCTTGCACGCCGTTGAGCGCGACACCCAGACCGGTCTGAATCGCTCCGCCCGCCCCTCCCAGTGAGGAACTGATCAGGTCGGCGAAGACAGAACGGCTGGACTTGAATCCCACCGTGCTCAAATTCGCAATATTATTTCCCACGACCGATAGCGCATTGCCGTTTGCGTTCAGCCCGCTGACGCCCGTAAAAAGCGACGACAGAATTCCCATCGGTACAGTCCTCCTCTTGTGTTATCTCAACTCGACGATCTCGGACGGATCAACCGACAAATCACCGACCAGGAGTTTTGCCTGCCCTTCTTCCATGCGGATACCGGACACGGTGAGGGTCGCACGCCCCTCTACGTTCACCGACCTTCCTTCCCCGTCTGCTGCGGAAATGACATAACGGTACAGGCCCTTGGGCATCTGCACTCCGTTCTGGTTCTTTCCATCCCACTCGGCAGCATTGGGTCCGGCCAATCGATCACGATACTCTAGCGTCCTCATGACTTGTCCGTCTGCATTCTGAATGCTGACGAGAACTTTCGCAGCATTCTTCTCCAGCGAGTACCCGAACGTGGCCGGGCCCTCTCCCAGCTGAACCAACGGATGACCGATCGTCACCGTGCGGCCAACCATGGGAAGCAGTGTGAATTGTAAAGACGCCGTTTGCGCATCGAGGCTCTGCTGCAGCAGCTGCGCTTGTTTTGCACTTTGTTCGAGCTGGCTGAACTGCGCGAGCTGCGAGACGAACTCGGTATTGTCTGTCGGCTTCAATGGGTCTTGGTTCTTCAGCTGCGTAACCAATAGTTTGAGAAAGTCGTCCTGTCCCAGGGATCGAGGTCCTGTTTTTTCAGGCGTGGATGGGGTCACGGTCGTGCTCAGTCCTGCGGGATCGATCATGTGGAGTCTCCCTTCGTCTTACGCCACCACGTTCAGCCGCCCCTGGAGGGGACGGTACATCTCATCCGACCACCCGTGAGCCTGCTCCTGTACGCCCCTCTGGGATCCTTGCTGTCCGGATTGTCCCTGTTCCTGAAACAATCCCTGTTGGAACGAGCGCCCACCACTCTGGCGATCGATGTCGACTCGAAACTGTCCCATGTCGAGTCCGCTCGCTTGCAGCGTGGTTTGAAGTCTGTCCTGTCCGTTGAGAAGGAACTGCCCAACCTCCACCCGATCCGTCAAGAAGTGAGCGTGAACGGACTCGTTCATCATGGCAACACGGATGTTGACATGCCCCAACTCTGGCTGGGCCACTTCCAACACCACTGAGCGCAAAAGAGAAGGAGTGGGTGGCTGGGTCAGATCAGGCACTGGGGAGACTGGTTGTGCCGGCGGCACAATGACCGTTGGGGAAGATGCCGTGGGTACGGAAACGGCTTGACTTTGTGCGACAGCCGCATACTGTTCCATTGTACGGCCATTCATGGATGGAAGGTCGACAACCGCCCCCTGAACGAGCTTGCTTTCAGGATTGCCTTGCTGTCGCCCCTCATGCTCCTGCCCTGACTGACTGAACAACTCCTCCTGATCAGCAACGAGTTGCCGTCCATGAGGGATGATCTCCTGAGTCTTTGGACCAGCATCTCCCTGATCCTCATGAGCCGGCACAAGTTGAGGCCCCTGATTCTCCGCTGAATGGCGCGCGACACCATTATCGCCTCGATCAGGGGCCGCCAGGTTTTGATCAAATTGACTCCCTGGTAAGAGCTTTCCGTCATGGGTCTGGACAAGCCGAGCACTAGTGTGATCGGACGCCGAAATGGTTTCACCGGATGGCGAGGTTTGAATCACAGCGTGAGTGGTTACAGAATCGGTTGCGCTCCGCTGCAGGTCATGATCACCCTTGGTGCCCCCCAGCTCAGTGGTCTGCTTGACGTGGGGCTCAGCTTCTCTCTGAGACGGCGATGCCGCCTGAGCCTGTTCCGGCCCGTCAGCCGATACAGGAGGTGCTCCTTTCTCAAGTAAACGATTCTCGGTTGGTCGCACTGAAGCGTTAGTCACCATTGGTGTTGATGAAGATCCTTCATCGGAACTACATTCGCAGTCTGAGACCTGCAAGCCATCGTGCGTCTCCGGTACCACATTGGCCACCATCGGAGCTCCTGCCTGAGACACATTCGCTGGCGTCATCGACACAAACATGGATCCATCCGCTGTTGATCCGGAGTTACTCTGCGACAATGCCGATTCAGATTCGTCCTGAGAGCTATCCGTTGTCTGACTTTGACTATCGCTTAACTTTTCACTACCTGAAGTACGAGCCTGTGTGGCCTCAGCCCGTTCAGTGTGAGACGCCGCAGAGCTAAGGTCTTTACTCTGCTTGGGATCCGGTCGATCCTCGGCCTTATAGGATCCTCGTGGACTCTCCGCTTCCTGAGTGTTCCCCTTCCTCTCTTCGCCACGAACCCCTTGCAAAACAGAAGAAAAACTCTTCTGAACGGCAGGACCACTGAAAGAAGCAGAACGAGCAGTCCGCACTATTCCACCTGAGGTAGGGTTCGATGTGGTGGAGAGTAGATCTGGGGTAATGAAATCCATGTCTATCCGTCCTCGTGAGATTCCGGCAGGACGAAATACAAGCCCCATGCCAGGCTAGCGGTTCCTAATGATCTGAAATATCGAGTGGTTGTGATTCCACTTACAATCACAGAGAGGGAAAGAGGCAAATTTTACTCGGTGGTAGGCAAAAGGAATCGGAATGGGGAAAGAGCTCGTTTCAACGTTCTTAGAACGGAGGCTCCATGTGTTGCTGATTCTCCGTACCAGGCTCCTCTGGCAGTTTGAACCGAAAATGCCAATCCGGGTGTCAGCACTCCGGAGGCGATCGGACTTGGACTTGCCTTCAGGATCGTACTTGAACCGCAGCGAGCGACAAAAGATCCAAACTCAGCGCCTCCTGAAATGGTTGATCAAGATTCACGGAATCAGCGGCCTTGACCACAGCTGGCCCTCCAAGACACATTAGCCCCACGGCCGCGGATGAGAGAAGTCAAATCATGGTCCTACCCAACCTACTGAATGAGAACGGGTTAGGTCATCTGAGGTGTCTCCGGTTCACAACATCTGTCCGTCGGCCACTGTGCGCTGTTTCCAGCATCTACCCCAAAACTTCTACCCTCATTGCACCCACTGACCGACGATCGTGAGCTGGCCGGCCATAATACTCGTGATGTGCCCTTCTTGGTCAAGAAGCGCGATCAGCCATCCACTCACATTCCCCTTGCCTTTGGCCCCGCTTTGAAAATTCATTCTGCCGTTCAGCAACAGTCCTGGCACGAAGTTGCCGACCGGTGTCTCAAGACAGGTCGCACCATCCGGTATCTCACAGGGCACCGGAGTAGGACCGACACTGGATACCATCGTCATATTTGCCTCATACACACCGGCAACCATTCGAGCGTGAATGGGACCAGACTGGGTGGCAAGTGGAACATTGGTATCATAGGTGACTGTGAAGCCACCACTGATGTCGCCTGCAAATGTACCCGTGATGTGCCGATCTCTCACAATAAACCGCGCGCTGTGACCAGCAGGCTTGACGTCACCCTCATCGATCGACCAAGGCGTATTCTGAGCATGTGTACTTGAGACAATGAATGGAACCTGCTGGCCGGCAACCACCGGCTCAGAAAGAGCAGCAAGCGTAACCATGATTATACAAGCCAAGAGCGAAGCCCTGGATAGAGCTGTTCGTAGCGACTGACTAATAGAGGCGCTGCGTCGAGACATGCCAATGTTCTCCATTAAATTTAATAACATACGTATTATGATTCAAGTTATTATATCGTATAGTATTTATTTAGCGAATGCAACTCTCGAGAGAGCGGCCAAGCCGTCGATCGTCCTGAGGACGGACGGAAAGAGACTGAAGTTCATCTGTGTGGCTGAAACAACCAACGGTACGGTGGAATTCTACGGCGTTTGCGTCAGCAACTGTTCGGTGAGTTTAGCAGCTCGGTCAGCTTTCACCTGAGAAAGGATCGCTCCTGCCGTCTTGGACTTGACCATTCGTAGAATTTCAATCGCTTTTCTGTCCGGCATCCGCTCAAGACGTGCTGCAGCATCCTCCGACGGCATCGATTCAAAGATTTTAGCCAGTTGAGTCCGCTGTTCCTGTGCTCCACGATCTTTGTCCGCTTGATTCTTGGTCGATTGAGCCGCAGGACGTTCCTCTTTGGCTCGTGCGCTCTGCATCCGCTTTTCCAGCGCCTCGTTCTGTTCAAGAAGCTCCTCGACCTGACTCCGCACGATCATGAGTCGTTCTTCATTCTGGCGAAGGACCTCTTCCCGTCGATCCAGGTCGCGCTTTCGTTGATCCAGCATCTCGAGTATTTCGCGGGGCATCTCAATGGCCGGTCCCTGAGTCGCCGATCGAACCGCGGCCGTTGCCCCTTCCTTGGCTTCAGGCTCGTGAAGTGGTCCCTCTTGGGCAGATGCTTGCCCTTCTTGCTTGGCGGAATTTTGTGGCGGCGAGGCTTTGGGCTTGGGATCTGAAGAGGCTTGCCCCAACTGCACCATCATCCAAAAAAGAATCGTCGAGACGACCAATCCCCCGACCATCGTCCAGAGGGGTGCACGCCGGTTCCCCCTCAATCGCGGCGTGAACCACGACCAGCGAGTCCTGAGAGTACACCCTGAACCTTTCATCCGTCTGACATACTTCGTCATGAGTCGACCCGGCTTCGCATAGACACCTGACGGCTGGCAGCCTCATCTGTTGCCCACTGCTCCCGACGAGCATGTGCCGTACGCACCACGCTCCGGCGCTGCTCAGCTACTCGTTCAAGAAGCTTGCACTCTTGCCTGGCCACAACAAGTCGTTCCTGAGTCTGCTGCCACAGACCGGTCGCATGATCGATTGCGGCACGGACTTGCTGCAGCGCAGAACGCTGGGCATCCAGCGTCGCCTGCCATTGCAACAGGTCTTCGATCGTCAGGCCCTGCCTGGCCTGTTGAGCATAGGTCTCAGTATCCGCCTGAAGCTGAACCTCCATGGTGCGATACTGCTCTTCACTGTGAGTAAGCGCTTGTACGATATGTGATAATTCCATCATCAGTGACTCGACAGTCTGTGCGTGAACCTTACGTATCGAATCAAGACTCATGCCGCTTGCCGCGCTAACGCCTCAAGCTCCTGCACCGAGGAGGCCAAGCTTGCAGGCTGGTCGATCGCTTGTCGGAGATATCCGTTGATTGAATCCTGGGCTTGAACGGCTTTGTCGAGTACCGCATTCATCCCAGCCTTGTACGCGCCTAATAACACGAGATCCTCGGACTGTTGATACCGAGCCATCAATTCAAGCACCCGCCTAGCGGCATCATGATGCGTCTTCCCCACGATATCCCGCATGACACGGCTCGTGCTCTGGAGCAGGTCAATGGCCGGAAAGTGGTTGCGCGCGGCCAACGTACGCGACAACACAATATGGCCATCTAAAATCGATCGTACGGTATCGGCGATGGGATCATTCATGTCATCACCGTCCACTAACACGGTATAGAGACCGGTAATGGTTCCTGGTCCGGGCCCTGTTCCCACACGCTCCAAGAGCTGTGGCAGAAGCGCAAACACCGATGGCGTATAGCCTTTCGTTGTCGGCGGCTCTCCAATGGCCAGTCCGACCTCTCTCTGGCTATAGGCCAGCCGCGTGACTGAATCCATCAACAAGAGAACATGCTGTCCTGCATCACGGAAGTATTCGGCAATCGTCGTGGCCACCAATGCGGCTCGCAGACGTATTAAAGGGGCTTGGTCGGACGTTGCGACGACCACGATGCTTCGCGCAAGTGCATCGGCCCCCAGGTCACGCTCAAGAAACTCGTTGACTTCTCGTCCTCGTTCTCCGATGAGGGCAATGACGTTGACATCTGCCTTTGTATAGCGGCTAATCATCCCTAACAGGACGCTCTTTCCGACCCCGGACCCTGAAAAAATCCCCATCTTTTGTCCACGGCCACAGGTTAAGAATCCGTTGATCGCACGAACGCCGAGATCAAGTGGATCCTGGATGCGAGCCCGCTTGAGCGGATTCGGTGCGGCAGTATGCAGCGGATACGAATGACTCGTCTTCAACGCTCCCTTACCGTCGATAGGATCCCCGCATCCATCCAGAATCCGGCCTAACAAGCCGGACCCGACTGCGAGGCTCGCCACCTGGCCGGTCATGGTGATGCGGCTGGCGGGTCCGATCCCGCGCATATCTCCAAGCGGCATCAACAACACACGCTCCCCACGAAATCCGACCACCTCCGCCGTAATCGGAGCTTCACCCACCTCCCTGGTAATGCGGCAGAGCTCGCCGATGGTCGTCATCGGGCCATAGCCTTCCACCACCATCCCTACGGCCTGGGCCACCCGTCCGGATATCTCAAGCGGTTCGATGTGCTCAAGGAGATGACTAAGACTCATAGGACACCCCACGCCGCACGGCCCGTCCTAAACGAGCTGACTGCATCATAAGGGACGCATCCACCATCCCTGTACCCGTCGTCATCGGGTCATGGGCTCTTACCACCATCTCCACGGCCTGGACCACCCGTCCGGATTTTTCAAGCGGTTCGATGTGCTCAAGGAGATGACTAAGACTCATAGGACACCCCACGCCGCACGGCCCGTCCCAAACGGGCCAACTGCGTCTCAAGGGAGGCATCGACCAATCGCGTACTGGTATGCAAAAGACAACTCCCTCGTGGGAGTGATGGAACCGCTTCAACGGTGATCGCGAAAGAGATATCTCGTTGTCCTGCGAGCTCAGCCTTGGCCGCTTCCAAGACACCGGCATCCAAGGGATGTGCCTGTATCACCACGCTCTCGGCGTCGCGCAACGCATGGATCCCAGCCTTAGCCTGAACGATGATCTGCTCCCGGGACGATTCAGCCGACTCATGCAGAATCTTGGAAGCCACTTGAAACGCCAACTCGATCACGTCCGCTTCCATCGTCTGCCGCACCGTTCCTCGCGCGAGGTCAAACTGTCTCGCGGCGTTGGTCAGCACGGCCAAGACCTGTCGACGTTCATCCTCTACGAGCCGTTGTCCCTCCGCCAACCCACGCTCGTACTCCCCAGGACCATCGGCTTCCCGAAACATGCCACCCTCATCAAAGGTATGAAAGGGTGTATTCTGTAGCCGGATCGCCCCAGACCGGACAGCCGCGTGCTTCACCACCGAATTTTCCCCGCGCGCCTGATGAACCGCCAACAAACGTCGAACTGTGGCACTGACCACTTCAGTCTGAAACGGCTTCAAGAAGAACTCGACAGCCCCTGCTTTCATTGCTCGCACGGCAAGCTCGATGGTGGCCGCTCCGGTCATCACCGCGCCGATGATCCGATTGTCCAGTTTCTGTACTTCTTCCAAGACGGCAATGCCGTCTCCATCCGGCAGCAACACGTCGACAATCATCAGAGTCGGCGCCATCTGCTTGACCATCGCCACCGCTTCCTGTCGTGAACCGGCAACGCGGACATTGATGCGCTCAGACCTGAAGAGTTCACGGAAGAGGTTCCGAATGCTTTCTTCATCATCGACGACAAGAACCGTTCCCTGCACTCTGGAGAGTCCCTGCCCCTGAGACGACATCGACGACATGGCCGCAGCTGCCACTAGAGCATCTCCTCTCCAACGCCGGCGATGACAATACGGCCTTCGTCCTCCAGCTTTCGGCAGACTTTGAGGATATTCTGTTGTGATTTTTCGACATCGGATACTTTAACCGGCCCCCTGGCTTCCATATCATCCTTCAACATTTCCGCAGCACGACTCGACATATTCTTGAAAAATTTCTCCTTCACCTCAGGATTTGCGCCGCGCAGCGCCACCGGCAAATCTTCCTTGCTGATCTCCTTCATTAATTCCTGGATTCCACGATCGTCCACTTTCACCATGTCGTCAAATACGAACATCAGTGCCCGAATGTTATCGGCAAGCGTTTGACTCTTCTCCGTGATGCGCGCCATGATGCCGCCTTCATTCGATTTATCCATTCGCATCAGAATATTGGCAATCACCTCAGCGCCTCCCACGCTATGTGCGCCGACCCCCTTGCCGGCCAGCAAGGTTTCTTGCAGCGTGTCGCTTAGTTCCTCCAGCACATCCGGCTGTACCTCTTCCATGGTTGCAAGCCGAAGCGCCACGTCCCCTCGCATCTCCTCCGGAAGCGCAGCCAGGACTTGACCGGCCTGGTCGCTCTCCAGATGTGCAAGGATGACAGCGACTGTTTGCGCATGTTCGATCTTGAGCATTTGCGTGAGAGTTTTCACGTCAACCCACTTCAACGCCTCAATCCCGGGATAATTTTTCTGCGTCATGGACTCAATAATCCGCGCCGCTTTGTCTGCTCCCAGGGCCTTTGTCAGTACTGTTTTAATGAATTCTCGTCCTTGGAATTGAATGCCTCCGGCTGCGCTGGCCGCCTGGAAATCGGAAATGACCACTTCTTCGTCCTCTCGGGAAATCTGTGCAGTCCCGCTCATGAAGCTTCCCAGCTTCTTGATCTCCTTCGGATCCAGCTGCTTCATGACTTGGGCAGCCGCTTCTTCTCCGATCGCACGAAGCAGAATCGCCGCTTTTTGTTCACCGGTCAGAGTATTTGCCATCGCCAGACTCTAGCTTGGACTCTTCAACCATTCTTTGACCACCACAGCCGTCGCATCAGGGTTTTTTTTGGCCATATCAATGATCTGCGCTCGATCCGGGGTATTCGCCAACGTCGCTCCACCCGCTGCGGTCCCACCAGCAAGCTCTGCCACGGACGCCTCTGCCTGTGCCTGTTCTATATTTGTTCCCAACATGGCCAACAAGGGCCGCACGACAAACAAGAGAATAACGGCAAAGAGAAGCATCGCCACTCCGTATCGAAGATAGGGCATCCATGGTTTCAACCCTTCTGAGGCAACTTCCGCCGTCCCCGCCTGCGGTTCCTCAGCCTCGGTCCCGAACTGCACGTTCACAACTTGCACCTGATCTTGCCGTTCAGCAGAAAAGCCCATCGCCTTCTTCACGATGTCTTCGATACGCTTGAGATCCTCCTCCGATCGTGGAACATACTTTCGTGCCGCAGCCGGCGCATCCCCCGCCTGACCTTCACCGGCCTTTGCCGCTTCATACACCCCGTCGACCAACACCGCGACCGACAGTTGCTTGATGGCACCGACAGGTTCCACAATTTTTGACACGGTGCGGCTGATCTCATAGTTGACCGTTTCATTTTTTGTTTGACTGCTGTTTGAACTGGTTTGTGCCGGCTCAGCATCGGTTCCTGGCGGCACGTTGGACTGAACGCCGGGCACACCGCCACCAACCCCATTGCTCCCATTGGACTTTTCTTGGCCTCGCTGTTCGCTTCTCACGACTTGGCTATTCGGATCATATCGCTCTTCCGTCGTCTCGACTTTTCTGAAATCCACGACACTCGACACACGAACAACGGCCTTATTGGGTCCGACGATCCGTTCCAACATCGTTTGGATACGCGTCTCAATGTCCTTTTCAATGCTGCGCTGATAATCG